>JACCDM011553167.1_pt1 | contig 55694 bp, 106 predicted proteins | sample 7445851 | NCBI WGS metagenome assembly JACCDM01 (sample SAMN15323438, study PRJNA562643) | freshwater metagenome | isolation source: river surface water | place: USA:Blue River Watershed | collected 2017-08-16
GAGTCAAAGGCTGACCCCATGTTGTAGGCACCCTGGTTAGTGTTGTCGCCGTGAACTTGGCCACGGAGGAAATCGCTGTTATTTGCTGGCATACAGATAGTATGACAGAAGAACAGAAACCCCGCCCTATTAAAAGGACGGGGTCTCGTAAGTTGAACTCGCAAGTCCAACAGGGTAGTTACAGGATACCAGTAACTCTAATGTAACGTACTTCGTAGTGTTTGAAATCTCCATGCTTGATGGACTCTTCAGTTGTTACTTTTCCAGGTCTAGGGGCATTAATCATTTTCCCGTTACCTACGTACACGCCGACATGGAACGCTGACTTGTAACCTTTGTAGTAAAAGGCAACAATGTCACCAACTCGTGGAGTCTTAACTTTACGGCCTGATACAGCCTGTTTAGACGCACGATGCTCCAACTTGATTCCCATCTGTCCATAAGTCCACTTAACTAGACCAGAACAATCCCAACCACGAGGGCTGGAACCTGATAAGACATACCACGTCTTTCCAACATGAGAACGTAACTTAGTAATCGTTTGCTTGATTAGTGTTCGCTGCTTTGCCACCTTCATCTCATTAAGTAAAGGCTGCAAACCAGTTGTGCCTGTCACACGGGTGACGGGCTGTAAGGAGACTTTCTCCTGTGGTGTAGCGACTGCCGAAGAGGCAGAGCAACCTGCCAATGTCGTTAGCAGGGCTACTGATGCAATGAACTTCTTCATTTAGCGACCTACCTTTCATTTCTTTAGTACTCGGTCGTTTATTGTCAAAGTGACACTATTTAGTTATGAAGAAAACCCTAGCACATAAAATGCTAGGGTTCACTTACTAGTAGTTATCGGGCGTCCTTACCCCAGCCGCCGCCCTTAAAAGACACGGCACCCACACCTGGGAGTTTCTTTAGAGTAGTCTCACACTGCTCACAGGTAAAGGTTGGGTCGTCCATCATGCCGTGGTCTTTAGTGACCTTTTCTTCACAATCTGGACATTTGTAGGTGTAAAGCGGCATTAGTCCTCCTCAGGGTTTTCGATTAGTTCAGACTTCAACTTTTGAAACAGTGCGTCGTCAAGTAGAAGTTCACGGAAGTATTTCTCACCAATTTCGTCAATACGGCGAGCAAACTTGTCCCGCTCCTTCAAAAGGTAATCTTTGATTTCTCCACGCTGCTTCTCTACCTGCGCTAAAGCGTCTGAGAGGGCCTCAGGGGCTAGTTCTTCCTTGTATTGCAGAATTACTGCTACAGACTTATCCAACTGCTCTGTGGCGGTTGCAGCACGAAGTTGTGCTTTCTCCCACAGCATCTTGGCGTATGCCGCATTTTTGCGTTTCTTTTTCTCGTTTGCCATGTTTCCTCCTGTGGTTATCTTAGCAGAGCCCCTAGTAGGAATCGAACCCACATCCGCTGATTACAAAACAGCAGTTCTGACCGTTGAACTATAGAGGCGTTGCTGCTCGCCCTGGACTCGAACCAGGAACCTCGGTGTTAACAGCACCTTGCGCTGCCATTGCGCCAGCGAGCATTAACGGGATGCCGTGGCCTACGGCACCCCTAGGAGACTTGCACTCCTCTGCCAGTAACGCTATAGCCGTATCTGGTCGTGTCCTAAAAGACTATCACATCTAGTTGATGTCGATAACCTTAGGTTTCTTTTCTTCAGGGACGTTCTTGAAGAGGGTAATGGTTAGCATGCCGTCTTCAACGGTTGCGTCCTTCACCTCGTAGTAGTCCGCCAAAGCGAACGTGAGAGTGAAGTCACGGGCAGCGATGCCTTGGTAGACAACGTCACCAGTTTCCTTCTTGGCTTTCTTCTTGCCTTCGACCTTGAGTACAGCCTCGTGGACAGTAACCTCAAGTTCCTTCTTGGTGAAACCAGCGACAGCAATAGAGACCACAGTAGTGTCGTCCTTGCGGTCGATGATGTCATAAGGGGGGTACGAGGGCTTCTCGTTAGAAATCTGCTTCAACTGTTCGAGCAGAGGAGACCATCCGATTCCCCAACGGTCAATGCGTGGGAAGAGGTCTGCGATGGTGACAACCTTTGGTACAGGTTTTTTCCACTCATCGATTGGGTGCTTGTGCGGGTGTGGGTCACCTACATAAGGCTTTGGTTCGTATGGATTAGGGTACTTACCCCTTTTCCAGTTGTCGTACGCTTCGTACTGGTTGTTACTCATGTTGTCTCCTTAGACGACAACTGTGCTAGACTAAGTAAGTCTCGAGCCCACCCTCTGCGTAAAGCACGGTGGGCTTTTCTTTTACTGCCCGTAGCACAGTATTTATTTATGACACCCGATTGGCGTGTCTAAGGAAATAGTATCAGACTACGTAGTAGTTTTCAATGGTGTAACTGATTTATGCGTGATGTTCACTCCGTAGGTTTTTGGGTCAAACTCAGTTTTATGAACACCAACAATCGTTATAGGAGAGTTATGCAGTAGAGGCACTTCTGCTTCTGAAGAGTTCCCTAAGTTGTAGTCTGCACCAGCGTCAGGATGCAGGGACTCTTTCGGGACTAGAGCCTCAATAACATGCCCTCTAGCAGTTTCTTCATCTCCACCAAGGAACTGGTCCTCATCTGGGTGTAAGCCCACCGAAAAGCGCTTGGCGGCTTCTAGGCTGGTTGACCAGTGAACACCGAGCCTATTCAAGTTTGGTTCGTCCCATCCACCTTCGTAGTTACCCGTATTTACTCCACGATAAAGACGCAGGTGCTGTTGGAAGTCTGCATTATTTCTAGTCATCGACATTCCTCCTCAGGATGCCAGTGAACTTCGTTAGTTCCAGTGATGTGACCTACACGGCGCACAGCAGAAGCAGGCACAGGGTCAGGGTGACGGATAGCAGAACCTCTAGGCATTGTCCAAGTGTCGTTCACTACGTTACCTGCAGGTACTGTGAACTCCCAAATGTCCCCACCATTGTGCGGTCCCTTATTAGGTCTGTAGTTTCCCTCTTCATCATGAATAGGGCGGTCATCAACATAGTCGGCGTAATGCTCAACAGTCTTAGGGCGGAGAGAGCCAAAAACGCCGATACGGTTTTTCTTACCGTTCCATGGTTCGCCAGGGATTAGTCCGTTGCGTTCGATAGATGCACGGTTGGCTTTAGCGCTTACGTGGTATGCGGTTACGCTGCGCCCAGCGTCAAGTTCAGCGTTATTAGCACCCATTAAAAGTCTTTATCCCTAGTAGAAGGGAACAAGGTACCCATCACCTCACGGAAACGGTCCTTATTCGTGTTGTGGATAGTAGCCAACTGTGTAATAGCGTCACGCTTACCACGAGCACTAATACCTACAGCAGTAGCCTTAGAACGCAAAGCGTCAGGCAGATTGTGGAAAGGAATGTTGAGAGTGCGGAAAGTCTGCTTCATAGGTGCAATGTGACGGTGGTACTCTTGCGTCTTGTCACGACCCTGCTGAATAGATGCACGCTTCGCCTCAAGTACTTCACGGTCAGGGTTAACCCATTTACCATTGAACTGTACACCAGTTCCTCGCTGGTTAGCGGCAGCCTTGGCTGAATCAAAGTCAGCATAGTTTCTACCCACAATTGCCTCCGACTAGTTTTTGCGGAACTGACGTCCCAGAGCGTGGTGTAGAGCGACACCACCAGCAATAGCGCCCAAACCTGCACCAATCGCCATAGCGGTCTGGTTACCAGTCTGGTTGAGGACCTCCATAGCCTGCATGGTGTGAGAAGCAGTGCCATCCATGTTGTTGATGTGGCTTGACATGTCAGGGGTACCAACATAGCGCACTGGATTTAGTTTCTCACCAATGCCTGCGCCCACCATTGCGCCTAGACCTGCTGCTCCAGCAGTAAGTGCTTTCTTACTAGCCATTATTAAAACCTTTCGGATGCTGGCTTTGCAACACCAGACTCGTCATACGCTAGTGGGTTCCACTGACGACCAAGCAGAGCGTTAGAACGTTTGTTAGCCGCCTCACGGTTACGCTTACGGGTCTCCACGCCACGAGCAACAGCAGTTGCAGGGTCTGGCTTAGCAACCACACGTGCACCCGCAGAGCGGGCAGGAATAGTAGGTGCACCAGTCTCAGTTGGCATAACAGCCGCTGCAGCGTGGTGTTGGTCTTGGTTGAGTGCATCCGCCGCCATAGCAGCCTTATCCATCGGGCTCAAGTCCATGTCTAGAGAACCGTTGTAGTGTGTTGCAACATTGCCCTTAAACATGACTGCCTGACCACAAGTGGTGCATTTAGGCACAGCAGCCCAAGCAGATGTACGCAAAGCAGCATCCTGGTGCTTCTTAGGTCCAGTGAATAGTCTCTCGTGTGTACGGAGAGCAAAGTTCGGGTCTGTAGCCATACTGTCAATCTTCCCAACGGCGGAGTAGTTTTTTCGGCCCTGCATGTTTTTTGGGCCTTCACTCTATTGTCGGGGTTTTGTGGGGTGTTGTCAGTGTTATCGAATTGTTATCTAAACTTGTTGCAGGCCATGTTTAGGACGCCCTAGTATTGGGGTATGACAAATTTTAGTGAACTGTTTAAGAAGTACAACCCTCTCAAGCAGGGTCTTGGCGAGTTGGACACCATCGTTGACGAGCGTGCCAAAGCCATCCAGTCGGGCATCCTGTACGAGCGTGCCCGTATCCGTGCTGCTATTGAGCAACTGAACGTCGACTCGTTCGACGACATCGTTTACAAAACCGACGTTCTAAAGGTGGTAAACAATGACTAGTGTCCCAGGAGCGGCAGACCTCGAAGCAAAAAACCAGTACTGGATTACGTACGGTTCCAAAAAGGAACTTGCACGCATCATCAAACTGTTAGAGAATAGTGACAGCGCATGCTCCGCATGGGCTATTGCTCTTATCAAAGGAGAAACCAAATGAGCGAAGTGTACATGTGCACAGGATGCATGCAAACCATCGGAGACGACGAACCATACGACTACTGCCGTACCTGCGAATCACACAAATACTTCGCATGGGTAGAAGAAGACGACGAATGATTGACGCCGTCGTACAAACCATCACCGTCGTCATGGTCGTAATCGTCTGCATCATCGGACTGTTCTCCTTCTTCGACTAAAATCTAGCCTTAAAACGCCCCAGCCCTCTAAGGACGACCACAAATGGACGAACAATACGAACTAGGGTACCAACACGGCCAAATGGACGCAGAAGCCACCCTAACCCCAACCCTCTTCGAAGAAGCCAAAGTATCAGTAGGCATCAGCCGAGACTACAACAAAGGCGCAGTCGCCTGCATCAACATGGAAGTACCCCTCGGCTCCGACCTACACGTATTTTTTGAATCAATCGCATCCAAAAAGAGCCAAAAAAGCCAAAACAGCCCAGACGTGCCACCAAACGCCATCAAAATTACAACAGGACAAGCCTCCATCCTCATCTCTAAAAACGGCGGAAAACCGATTGTAGCGTCAAACGGACAAAACCTAATGACCGTAGGCACCCAAACCTACTACTGGGGCAAGAAAAAGGACACCCTATGAACGACGACTACGAACAAGGATACCAAGACGGCCAGGCCGACCTTGACGAAGCGCTCCAAAATGCCCTCAAAACGGCCTTCAGCGCCAATCTGAGCCTAGATAACGTCGCAGGACATCAAACCATGACCATGACCGTCCACACGACCGCAGACAGCCCCCTAGCCGCATGGCTCATCCGCCACTTCAAACCCGAAGCAACGGAATCCGTTGTCGGCTGGGGCGACCAAATGCTAAATTCGCACAATTTAGACCAAAAAACAACCGAAAGGGACGCTCACCTGGCCAAAACACTCGAAAAAATCGAAGAAATGTTCGGCCCAAACGGCACACACCGCCACCAAATCACCCGAACCACCATGTCAGACGAGTTAACCATCTAGGCTACTGCCTCAAATAACAAGCGTGACCTGTATTTCTCACCTGTCGGCCCCTCCTGTTCGCTTGCGGTAACGGCTACCCCTAGGCGAGGGGGGTCACCCGTGCCGTTCGGCTACTGCTGACGGGCTGTGTGGGCTCGCTGGGTGTATAGCCAGACCTACACCTACCCCCGTCTGTTGCTATCAGGTATTAGTGGGGACAGACTAGGGGTGTGCAGACCGTAACCCGATTAGTGTTCCACCGTCACTCCAACCGAATAGGACACAATGAACCTCACCGCTGACTTCGTCACCGACTTTGTCGCTGAAACCGCTCGATACTACGGTGTCGCTGTACCTCGATACTCCGTATCGAAACTAATCAACGCTATCAACGACCGCTCCCGTCTCACCGTCCGTGGTGGCTTCTCTCACGATGACTTTGACTCTCTCCACGCTCAGGGTCTTGCTCTTCACATCGAGGTTGAGCGTCTGCTCGGTGTTGAGGGGGAGTACCCCCTCTAACCCCCCTCAACTGTGGGGACAGACCTCGTCTGTGCAAACTGTAACCCAACCAATGTAACCAACCGCCGAGGAGGCAACCAGATGAACCGCACCGCACTAACCCAGACCACAGCCCGTGCTTACACCACCGAGCAGTTTGAGGGCTTCCCTATCCGTTTCAGCCTGAACCAGACCGTATGGAGCGAGCCTCACTTCGGGGCAGAGATTGTCCTACAATCGGGAAGCGACTTCGGCTTGTCCATCGAAGAGGCTGAGAAGGCTATCGAGGTCTTGACCAAGGCTATCGAGGAAGCACGAGCCACGGCGTAGCCTGACCCAAGCGGTCGGGGCGACCTAAGGGAAGCCTCGACCGAGTGGGGACAGACCAAGCCTGTGCAAACCATAACCCAAAGATTGAACCCGACCGAAAGGCAAGCCATGTCCCAGCACCTAGCCGATAGCCTCTGGCTATTGAACCGCACCACTCGCCGTAAGATTATCGCTCGTTTGATGACCCAGCAAGAGCGTCTCAAGGTAAAGATTGACCGCCTGAACCGCTACGCCATCTTGGGCGAAGATTGCTCAGCAAGCGACAGCGAAAAGCCTGTCTTCGATTGCTGGTGTCCTGAGTGCAAAGAGATTACCTCGAGCATCATCAAGCACGACCGCCTGCCAGAGTGGCTGGCATAGTGGGGACAGACCCTCACCGTGCAGACCATAACCCAACCATTGAACGAAGCCTGAGGAGGCAAGCATGACTTACATCAAGCACGAGATTTACTTCGACTCGACCGAGACTATCCTGAGTCTCAAAGAGACTCACACCTTTGTGACCGAAGACGGTCAAGAGTACCTTGACTACAGCAAGACCAACTTCGTTGTCGAACACTACGGTCACAACGACCTCGACAACCGAGAGAAGACCTATTGGGGCGGACTTCGTCCAACCTACTTCGCCACCTACGCCGTAGCACTTGCTTGCTTCGCTCAAGAGTTGGTGGGCAAAGCCGACACCCTACTAGACATCGAAGCCTAAGGAGGCAACCATGACCTACGCACTAACCAACGCAGAGCGTCTCACCTACCTCGAGAACACCCTCTACGCTCTCTTGACCGAAGCGATGACCCTCACCGTCATCTCCAATGTCGAGGGTGAGCATAACCCCGAAGCGTTGAGCGAGGCTCGCAAAGCCTTGGACACCACCGCTCGCCTCGTTCGAGACGCAATCGAAGCGTTGAGATAGTGGGGACAGACTTCCACCGTGCAAACCCTAACCCAACCAATGCAACACCCAACCAAACAGCCTGAGGAGGCAAACACAATGAACACCACCGCAACCAAGACCGCTAAGCCAGCCGTCAAGCGTACCAACAAGACCGTCACCCCTGACGAGCAGGGCTTCATCATCGAAGCACTCCGCAAGTTGGCTCTCCAGCGAGACACCCTCAAGAAGTACGCCTTGGACGAAGAGAGCGACAAGTTCGATGAAGAGCAGGCTGAAGCCTACGCTGACGACATCGTGGCTATCAAGACCCTGCTCGCCAAGTTGGGCGACACCCGTCCCCTCGTCCTGAAGAGCGAACGCAAAGCCAAGGCAAAGAAGAACGCCAAGGCTAAGGCTAAGGCTTCGAAGAAGCCAGCCACCGCCAAGGCAACCGTCAAGGCGTAGCCTCAACCACCTGAGCAAGTGGCTAAACTGCTCACCCTCACCCCCTCGACCGTACAGGAGTACCCATGACCACACGCTTTGGCTGGTGTCTCACCCAGCACCACGAACAATGCATAGCCACCATGACGAGCGATGGCAAGCAGTACGCTTGCTCTTGTGCCTGCCATGTACCCCCACCCGAGAAGTAGTGGGGACAGACAGTAGTCGTGCAAACCATAACCCAACCAATGAACAACAAGCCTGAGGAGGCAACCATGAACAGACTCACCCGTGAAGACTTACTCGAACCGTTCGTCACCCTCGAGGTAGGCACACCAGCCACCATGTGGCACGGCTACACCTCAAGCGGAAGCAAAGCCGTCATCGTCAAAGTCGAACGCTTCAAGGGAGGCAACCGTGCTGGTTGCGTCAAGGCTCTCGAAGCCAGACTCGTAGCCATAGACGGCACAGTAACCAACCTCAAACGCCGATACACCGTGCGACCTAACGGAGATGTCCGTGAGGTAGGCGACACCTATGGGTACTCCACCCTCATCGTTGGTGAAGCCAAGCACACCCCGTATTGGGACTAGCACCTCGGGGGAGGGCAACCTCCCCCGTACCCCCTCCACTACGCTCGAAGGGAGCAAGCACCATGCCACGCAACTACATCAAGCGAGGGCTATCCCTCTTCATGTTCGTAGGTATCACCTCGACCGTGGGCAGTATCCAGCACGGAAGCCTGAGCCTAGCCAGCATGAACCTAGCGTTGTACTCACTCGCTGGACTCATCATCGTCAATGCGACCGAGACCAAGTAGTGGGGACAGACTTAGTCTGTGCAAACCCTAACCCTATTAGTACGACAGCCTGAGGAGGCAACATGGCAAAAGTGCCAACCCGTCAAGTAGTACGCTTGACCGAAGTACCACAGATGATACAGGCGAGGCTTGACTTCTCGTCCTGCCGTAACACACTCGTAGGCTTCACGGACAAGGACGGTGCTTACATCGTCAAGTCATACCGTGAGCCTGTGGCTTACCTCGACACCGATGGTACGCTCTACCTTGAAGACGACACCGACCCTCGTCTGTCCTATGTACGAGAGGGCTTCCGCCGTCTGCTCAAGCGAGAGGCACAGACCGCCTAGGGTTTGTGTTGGGACGCTACACACCAACGAGAGGGATACACATGAGATACATCTACGCCACCTATCCAGACGGCTACACCATTAGGCTCACCTACAGCGAGAGTACATGGCTTGTCGTCCGTCAAGCATGGGAGAACGGCTCGTTCGTATCGTTCAACACCATAACCGAATAGTGGGGACAGACTTCCCCTGTGCAAACCGCAACCAAGTAACTGAGAGCCTGAGGAGGCAAACAAATGGAACTAAGCGACTACGAAGCCGAGCGTATCAAGGCTATCTACGACCGCTACTACGAGGGTGGCTCTGCCGATGAGGCACTACACTCGCTCGAACTACTCATCAACGATGAGGAAGACGAGAACTAGTGGGGACAGACCCCACTTGTGCAAACCCTAACCCAATAGATGTAACACCGACAGCCTGAGGAGGCAACCACATGACCCACTTTGACCGTGAAACAGGATACCTTGTCCGCCGACTAGACAGCAACAAGTTGCTCGAACTAGGCAAGCAGATACTCGAACTTCAGTACGGCGGTCTTGACGACCACCCGTCCGTGGAGCAACTCGTCTTGGTTGAGACCAAGGACGACTCTGTATGGGGCTGGGGCGACAACAAGCAGAAGCGTCTTGCCGTCATCTGTAGCGAGGGAGTCGGCTGGCAGGAGGACGACAAGGACGGGCTAGTGCCGTTCTGGGTGGACTTCGGTCACTACGGTAGCCACGCTCTAAAGGTGAGGGTTCACCCTCGAGTCATCAAGGAGTGCCTCACCGATGAGGTCGTTGACCTTGCCGACTTTATCCGTAACCACAACGACCGCCTACAGGGTAACTTCCTGACTTGGCTGGCTCAGGTTCGTGGCGTTGAGCAGTTTGCTCAGGAGGTGAACGCTTGAACGACCGCATGATTTATCTCGTCAAGGAACTTTACAGCCGATACCACGCCAAAGAGATTGGTGCTGAAGAAACGCTTGACCTGCTCGAGATAGCACTCACCTCCATACTCAACGAAAAGTGAGTGGGGACAGACACTAGCCGTGCAAAGCGTAACCAAGTAAGTACAAGAGCCTGAGGAGGCAACATGGACAGCAACACCTACGATGTAACAACCGCCATCATCAAGTACGAGAACGATGAGATGACCACCATCGAAGAGATACTCGAACTGTTTCAGTACCTAGTGAACACAGGCATGGCTTGGTCATTACAGGGCTGGTACGGTCGTACAGCATCGGCACTCATCGAAGCAGGACACATCTCGGCTAAGGTGGAGGGCTAATGTTCGAAGACGCTATCAACGAAGAGGCACTCGACTCGCTAGACGAGGCAACCCTCGACCAACTACTCGCCATACTCACGAAAGCAGGTTACTAATGAGCAAGTACAACACCGACCCTGAGCGTCAGGACTCAGCGTTCTACACCTACGGCGACTCGTCTGTAGTGTGGGAGGAAGACGGCAACCCGTTCTATGTCCTCTGCTCTGGCGAGATGCGTATCCATGCCAAGCGTACCGCCGATGACGACCACACCGAGGTCATCAGGTACACCAACCGTCTCGAAGAGTGGGGCATCACGAACGATGCTGACCTCGCCAAGTGGACGGATAAAGGTGAAGAGGTCTTCGAGTGGGTGAACAACTCGTGGTTCGAGGTTGCTCACGAAGACGAGGGAGACTTCTTCAGCGAACCGTTCCACACCCTCGATGAAGCCATCGAGTACGCCATCAAGTGCCACAAGGAGGGCATCTAATGAACATAGGTCACATCGGCAAGATTGCTGAGGGTCACTACACCATCTCGACCATGCCTTGTCCGTCATGTAGCGAGATACTCACTCTCGAGATTGACGGCTCGCTCCTGTTTCAATACCACCAAGGAGCAAGCATCACCACCGTGCTACCTAACGAGACTCGAGCAACCCGTGAGCGTTTCATCACGGGGTACTGCGACACCTGTTGGACATCTATGTTCGGGGAAGACACGGACGATGACGATGACGAAGAATAGTGGGGACAGACTCCACTTGTGCAAACCATAACCTAACTACTGAGACAAGCCTGAGGAGGCACACAATGGCAAGACGCATTTCCCTGCGAGAAGTACCGCTCGCTATCCAGAACCGCCGTGAGTTTACGGCTGGGGCTGGCACTATGTTCGGTGACTACGACACGGACGGTGAACACGCTGGTAAGTATGTTATCCGCTCGTACCGTGCTGTGATTGCCACGGTAACCTTTACGGACAGGGGCGACCTCGTCTGGGTTACCGACCGTAAGTACTCGGTCACCACCAGCAAGCACACCAACTACGCTCGCCGTGGCTTGGCTGTCGAACTAGCCAACGCATTGGCTGAGCAAGCCAACGCCGACCCTCTGGCTCTCGTCTAGGGTTTGTGTTGGGACACGAAAGGACACTCATGGACAACACCATCAAACGCCTGCTACTCATCTACGCCGTACCCATCTGCGTCATCTCGATAGTCATGGCGTTCATCGCACCACCGATAGTAAGCGTAGCCTTGCTCACGATGCTATGCTCGACCGTCCTGCTAGTCATAGGAGTAGCGTTCCTGTTCGACCACTTCGACAAGTAGTGGGGACAGACCACTGCTGTGCAAACCATAACCAAGTAACTGAGAGCCTGAGGAGGCAAAACATGAACAAAACTTTCACCGTCACCGTCACCAAAGAGGTCACCTACAACGAACTGTGGGAGGCTATCTGGGGTAGCGATGGTACAGGTATCACCTATTGGTGTTCGAAGATACGCAACGCCAACGGCAAGAGCATTGACCTATGGCTCAAAGGCGAGAGGGAGTACGAACTCGTCCCTAACCCACAGGACTTCAAGTTGTACGAGGACGAAGAGGACAAGTGGCACTTGGTCACCCTCGAAGACCTAGCCAACGCTTACCGCAAGGCTGTCGAAGGCAAGTTGCGTCACTGTGGCACTTGCGAGGTTGCTGACTTGGACGATGCCGATGCTTGTACGGGAGATGTCCTGCTACAACTCGCCATCTTCGGTGAGGTGGTGTACGGATAATGTACTCATCAAGCGAACTACTCAACGAACTCACCACGACCGAACTCGTACAACTCAAAGACGGCATAGATGTGGAGGTCGAGCGTCTCGATGCTGAGGTGGAGCGATACTCACACGACCCAGACGCTTACCCACAAGCAAGAGTGTTTGCTGGCTGGCGTAAGCAGAAGCAAGACCTCTCGTTCAAGTTGAGCGTCATCATCGAGGCTCGACTCGAAGAAGAGCGAGTGGTGGGGACAGACTCAAGCCGTGCAAACCACAACCCGATAAGTGAAACAGCCTAAAGGAGGCACTATGGAACACGACATCGAAATAGCATCATCAAGCGAAGAGGTCACAGGTTGGGTACGCCGTATCAACTTCGACTTCAACGGCAAGCGAGTCTATCTTCGTCTGTTCTGGGAAGAGGGAGGCAACGGTTACGAATACACCGAGCCTGACTTCTACGGAGAGTGGACACCCGAAGAGCGTAACGAACTCATCGAGTGGCTTCGAGACACAGACGAGGACGGCGAGCCTAACCTCGCTGTGCTTGACGAACTAACCAGCGACCTAACCCTGCCTAAGGAGGCAAACTAATGAACGACCCGATTGAAGTAATCAAGAGCATCTTCGACCCTGCGACCACGGTCGCTGAGGTCATCAACAAGGACGACTTCAAGTGTCCTACCTGCGAGGGGTACATCCCGAACAACGAGAACATCGGGGCTTACATGGGGGCTATCAGCCGTCACGGTCACGGTGAGGTATGCTCTCGTTGTGGCACACTCGAAGCACTCGCAGACTTCTTCGGAGGTAAGTAGTGGCTCTCGTATGTAAACGCTGTGGCACAAAGGTCTCTAAGAACGATGTGTCGGAGGGGTACTCGGCGTATTGTCCGTCACACGATGAAGACCTGTACTCGTTCGAAACCACAGAGCAGTGGGGACAGACTCCCCCTGTGCAAACCGCAACACAGTAAGTACAAGATAGCCTGAGGAGGCAACCATGATTACACTCAACATTGACCCTAAGGGTCTCACCGAAGCCGATGTACAGCGAGCCATTGACTCGTACATCACCAACCGCAACGCTGTCGCTTGGCGACAGAGGTACGAAGCGGAACAGCGTCTTCGTGTGAAGAAGAACCGCATCAAGCAGGGTCACCGTCTGCGTCTCGTCAACGCCATCAAGCGTTGCGGTCTCACGGTTCGTACTCAGGACTCGTACTACGGCACAGTCGAGGTCAGCCGTAACACCACGGATGACGGCTGGTACAACCTCACCCTATCGGTTGGTCGTCACCTCCGCCGTGACACTCCTGAGCAGGAGGCAGAATACCAGCGTGTTCTCAACAACATCATCAGCAAGTTGCAGAACAGCCTCGAGATTGAGTTGTCCATCGACACCATGCTTGAGCCTGCACCGTACTACGAGGAAGACAAGACACCACGCCTTGTCACCAAATACCACGCTCGTCTAGCCAACCAACCTGAGGAGGTCTAATGGAACTCTCACCATCCATCATCGAGTGGTGCAAGTACGAAGCACTCGGACAGTGCCTTGTCCAATGGGGCAAGGACGAGTACGAGCCGCTCTCGTACGAACAAGTACTCGAGGCACTTACCAGCGATGCCGACAACCTTGACCTGTACGAAGAGTACGGCATCATGGTCTGGCAACCGTTCGAGGACGAGAACCCAGAGTGGTTGGCAAAGCAGATTGCAAGCCTGTACGACTCGTACATCTGCTGTGCAGAACACGCTCTAAAGGAGGGCAAGTAATGGAATACAAGGACGAAGCGTTCTGGGTCACAGACGATGGCTCATACGGATGGGGCTGGGTTGCTACCTTTAGCAAAGCAGGCTGGTCTGAGGAGCAGGAGGCTTGGCTCGAGCGTCACTTAGACTCTGGCGATGCCGACATGAGCGTTATCGAAGGCATTGACGAGGGCATCGAACCTGAGTGGGACGATGACGAAGAGTAGTGGGGACAGACTGCCTCTGTGCAGACCATAACCAAACAGTTGAAACACCAACCAGCCTGAGGAGGCAACCATGTATGCAGTAACCATCCAGTCACGAAGCGAAGCCTTTGGTATTCGCCAGACTGCCATCATTCCCTTTGGGACTGAACCCCTAGTCTTTACCCGAACCCTTGGCGACACGCTCAAGAAGCGTGGCTCTGCTGGTTCGTGGCATCCCGTCAACCGTCTTGCACGAGTTGACCTATGGGAAGAAGCCATGCACGACACCGTGCTTGGTCGCCCCGTAGCCACCGCCATCAGTGCCAACGATGACCTTGCCATCCAAGCAACCGTCCTGTCCGAGGGGGCTATCAAGCCGACAACTCTCCTACAGAAGATGGCACGCTCCGTCATGTCTGAGGTAGTCCCCAGCACCGCCTCGTTCGAGGATGTGCTTGGTGAGGTGCTACGCACCGCAGACCACAAGCCAGAACACCTTGCCCGTTACACCAGCCGTTACGGTGGTGGGGCAAGCCTGCCTGTCGCTACCCCAGAGCCTGCCGTTGCCCTAGCCGTAACCAGCCCTGCCGTTGCCATCCAGCGTGACGAAGCAACAGAGGTTTGTGTTGGGACGACAGACACCAGCGAAGACATCCGTTACTGGGCGAACCTATCCGTCCCTGTCCTCGACCATGAGTACTACACTCGTGAGATTGACGGCATCCCAGAGGATGTGGTGTACGACACCGCCATCGAGAACGGTGAGTATGTCCTCCTGTCTGGCGATGCAGGTGTCGGTAAGACCGAGTCCGCCATGCACCTAGCACAGCGTCTCAATGTCCCGTTTGTCCGTGTCGAGATGCACACCTCGCTGACCACCACGGAGATTGAGGGTCGTCTGCTACAGGGCAAGGACGGGCTATGGCACTGGCACTACAGCCGTCTGGCAACCGCCATCCGTCAGCCATCCGTCATCCTGCTCAACGAGTTGAGCCGTTCGTCCCACCGCAACGACACCCTGTTCTTGGGCTTGCTCAACGAGAAGGTGTTGCAGATTGAGACGCTCAACGAGGTCATCCCTGTCCACCCACAGTGCATCTTCATCGCTGACCAGAATGTTGGTAGCCAGTATGTCGGCACTGTGAACAAGGACATCGCCTTGCTCGACCGCTTCAACCTCAAGTTGGAGTTTGGTGACGACCCTGCCATCGAGAGCAAGATTATCCCAAGCCCAGCGTTGCTGGAGTTGGCGACAAGCCTGCGCTTCTTGAACAAGCAAGAGCCAGCCAAGCACCGCACTCGAGTCGGTCTCCGTATGCTCAAGAACTTTGTGAAGCAGGCGAAGACCTACAACTTCCAGTTTGCGGTCAACCGCTTCCTCGCCAACTTCCCTGAAGCCGAGCGTGAAGCCGTGTCCCTGCAGATTGAGGCACGATACCTCGACATCGCTAACGAACTATCCGTCCCTGTCGGCAACTACTCGAACTAAGGAGAACACACATGACTAGCGTCACTTTGCAAGAGGGCATCCGTATTGTACGAGACCGCCAAAAGGAACGAGCCTCCCGTATGGCTCAGGTGCTTGAGTCGTTCGCCTCAGGCTTCACCCTCCGCCCAGTAAGCCTCAAGTTGGTGAACGGTGGGCAAGCCCCAGCGTTCTCATCCAGCGACCGCATCTGGATTCACGAGGGTATGCTCGCTGACCTCACCACCAAGCACGGCGTGGCATCCATCAAGGGTCTGACCCTGCACGAGATTGCACACATCCTGCTCACCCCTCGTTCGGGCAGTGAGTTTCGTCAGTGGGTCAACGACAACCGTTTCAACAACGCTTGGAACGCTCTCGAAGACCAGCGCATCGAAGCGTTGCTCGTTGCATCCTACCCATCCATCAGGGACTGGTTCGAAGCAACCATGGAGCAGTACCTGCTCAAGAACCGTGACCAGTGGTCACTAGCGTTCCCGTTGGTTCATGGTCGTAAGTACCTACCAGCCGATGTACGCCGTGTGGCTCGAGCCATGTACACGAAGCCACAAGACACCACCGAACTAGCGGACATCATCGACAAGTTTCGTGCCTTGAACATGAGCGATGCAGACGACATCGAGACCGCCAAGGTTTTGGTCGAGCGTTTCCACGAACTCACCAAGAACAACCGCATCGAGAACCCTCACGGTCACAACCACCGCAGTGAGGGTGAGCATGAGACCAACGCCAAGTCCAAGCCATGGGACAAGAAGAAGCAGAAGTCTGCCTCGGACAAGGTCAAGGACGAGCCTGAGGACGAGGACACCAGCGACCTAGACGAAGACCTTGAGGACTACGAGAACGGGTATGACTACCCAGACGAGTCTGATGATGAGGACGAGTACGAGGGTGACTCGAACGGTGACGACTCAGGCGATGAGTCTGAAGATGAGTCCGAGGATGCATCAGGCGATGACCACACCAACGGCACACCAAGTGGACTCAAGCCTACTGACGGTGACGAGTCTGACGAAGACGGTAACGGAGACTCTACGGAGAACAACGAGTCCGACACCAAGTCGAGTGACCTACCTGATGACGGTAGCGAAGCCACTGGTGCTGGCGATAGCGACAACGCCCTAGGTGACTTGCTCGAAGACCTCATCAAGCAGGGACTCGATGAAGCCATGGAGCGTCTCGAGGACAAGATTGCTACAGACATTGACCTGTACAACGGTGAGACTCTCCTACAAGGCGAGCAACTACCTGAGCCGAAGATGTCTGAGTATGAAGAGCGCACCGTATCCAAAGAAGCAGTGCAGGCTCAAGAGCAGTTTGCCTACGAACTACAGCGTATCCGTGCCGAGTACGAGCCATCATGGAACAACCGTGTGGACTCAGGTCGAGTCAACCCTGTTCGTTGGGAGCGTGGCTGTGAGATTGAGGAGGCGTTCGACCGCTTCGAAGAGGGGCGTGAAGATGCCACCGACATCGAGTGCGTCATCCTGTTGGATGTCTCGTACTCCATGAAGAACGAGATTGTCGAGGCGTACGAGTCGATGTGGGCTATGAAGTCTGCACTCGATGGCGTCAACGCCTCGACCACAGTCGTGCTGTACAGTGACGGCGAAGCCACTCGTACCCTGTACTCGTCTTACGACAGGGCAGGTAACTCGATGCGCTTCGGTGGTTGCGCTGGTGGCACTAACCCACTCAAGGCTCTCCAGTATGCCCACGGTGTGTTGGCAAACACCAGCCGTGCAGTCAAGTTGCTCATCACCATCACCGATGGCGAGTGGCAGGACGACACGCTAGAGAAGTGCGACAACCTCATCCAAGAACTACGGGACGGTGGCGTACTCACCAGCCTTGCATGGCTGTCGCCGTACAGGGTTGACCTTGCACAGAAGAACACCCACAACGCAGAGATTGTCTCTCAAGTCCGTAGCACCAGCGACCTGTTCCACCTAGGTCGTTCCATCGTGGAGGTTGGCATCCTACGCCAACTGACTCACTAGACAGGAGGGGCGGTCGTGGTAAGCCTCCTCAGCACCCACCGCCCCTCCCCCAAACTTTGTGGGGACAGACCCCAGCAGTGCAAACCATAACCCAATAGATGAAGCAACGAAAGGACAACAATGCTTACCAATCAAATACTCGCCATCGACAAGTCACACGAACTAGCGTTCATTCCCCCACGACTCAGCAGTAGAAAACGCTCAGAGGACACCCTCGAAAAAGTAAACCCCAACCGAGTGGCTTACGGTTACCGTGTAAACGGTCTGCGCTACAACCTAATCAGCGTCACCAACCGTAGCGTAGTGGCAGACCCTGACGAGTTTCGTACCACTGAGGAGCGCAGTTACGGCTTCCTCATCAAGACCCTCAACAACTCTGGCGAAGAGGTCTACACAGTCATCAAGCCAACCAACATCATCGCAACCAAAGCGGACTACCGCAAACACTGGGATGCTGTCGAAGAGGCACAGCGAATCGAACACGAGGCTCAGTTAGAGCGTACCCGTATTGCCCAAGAGAAGGCAGTAGCACGCCGTGAGATTCAAGAGGCACGCCTCATCCCTCTGCAGGCTGAGGCTGAGCGCACCAAGGAGTCGCTCAACGAGTCCATCAAGATTGTGCTTGGCAACAAGGCGTGGATGGATTCACAAGTCACCGTCCGTGCCGATGGCACATGGAACAACCTCGACACACCTGAAGAAGAGTATGTCTCGTACCTGACTGGGTCTGTATCGCTCAGCGTCAGGGACTTCCAGCGGTTGCTCGAGAAGGCACTCGCTGAGTAGTGGGGACAGACCCCAACAGTGCAAACCATAACCCGATAACTACAAGAGCCTAGAGGAGGCAACCATGAGAGTAGACGCACTAATCGCAGTACTTCAGAAGTACTACAAGCCTGATGACCACATCGCTTACCGCATCTTTGACCGCAACATTGTGGAGGGGTTCTACCTGAACCGCACATTCACTGACGAGCAGTGGCTACAGTTTGCCCGTGCTTACAACGAAGCAGAGACCAGTGCTGAGGTGGAGGCAAGCAACATGAACGCTGTCATCGAGTACGACCTCAACAACTTCGAGGAGGAGAACTAATGGAGAACTACAACTGCCCTGACTGTGGTGCAGACAACACCTTCCTGCCCAAGGATTGCTGTGACACTTGCATCCTCAAGTTTTTTGTTGAGGACGAGACCCAGCCATCCCTAACTGACATCGACCCCCGATAAGGAGAACTAATGGAGTACACCATTGACGAGTGGGAGACCCACTTCAAGCCCATCATCAACCACCTAGACCCACAGGCTAGTTGGCAGACCGAGGACGGTCACGGCACAGGACTCATGTTCGAGACCTACGGAGACGAACTGGAGTTTGTGTTGGGACAGCCTGCCAATAAGGTCTGGACTTACATGGATGACGAAGAGGACAACCTCATCGTCTGTGCTGGATTCACTGAGGGTCTTGGTGTCATCGGGTACTTCGTAACTGAAGTTGCACGAGAACCAGAACTCGAGGACTCAAGCAACCACATCTGCATCACCGTAGTACCAGCGAAGGAGCGTGCCTAATGGCAGAACACATTTACGAGGGAGTTATCTCCTTTGGATACGCAGTAATCTCAGACAAACCGCTAACCAAGCAGGAGATTATTGACGGTATCGCCATCAACCTGACCGAGCAGGGCATCCCAGAGTGCGACCTCGGTGACATCGACCACTACATTGACGGACAACTAGAGGAGAACTAATGGAAAAGTATGTCGTATTCCAGCACAACAAGGACACCTTCCAGTACACAGCACGGTTTTACAAGGACGGTGTGGAGGTTGACTCGAAGCGTCTAACCGACATCGAAGAGGGCAACCTTGAAGAGTTTCTTGAGGAACTCGAAGACAAGGTGGACATCGCTGAACTCATCGATGCTCGTGACTCAGGTATGTGGATGAGTACCGATGACGGTGACTGCACTAACTTCGAACTCATGCTCGATGACTTGGAGAAGATGTGAGCCAGTACTGGGGAGCGTGTGAGCAGTGTGGCGACAAGACAGGACTCACAGCCGTTGACCGTGGAGGTGAGAGCAGGGATAAACTCTGCTTCACCTGCTACGACAGTTGGCTAGAAGACAAGCCACCAGCACCACCAGCACCAAGACAAGACCAAGATGACGAGCGTAAATACGGTCGTTACAACTACTAAGGAGAACCATGAAGAAGAACAAAGAACAGACACCGATTAGCGTACGGCTGTGGGAAACCAACGACCGCAGGGAAGACGGACGCACAGAGATTCGCATCACAGTATCAAAGGGCGAAGAGTCATCAGAGAGCATCGCCCTGACCACGCATGAAGAGTTGTACCTAGGTGTGATTCTCGAGTGGCGTACAGGATACGAACGCATCTACACCGCTGACGAGTTTCTATCCGAGATGGATGGTCACAGCCAGATTCAGCGCATCCGCACTTGGGCTAAGTACGCCATCAAGCGGTACAGCAAGTAGTGGGGACAGAAATGAGCAGTGCAAAGCATAACCCGATAGGTACAGGAGGAATAAATGTCGGAAGCAACCTATAAGGTAATCGATGTGTACTACCGCTGGAAAGACGAGAGCAACGACACTGACGAGTACGGCGTGTACTCAGCCAGTATCGCTGTTGGAGAAGTACCAGTAGAAGTAATCGAGTACCCATCATTCGATGACGGCATCTTCTTTTATGCAAAGAACGATGCAGAAGTCGAAGCACTATACAACGAAGACAACGGACAGGACTTTGTCCTACTAAAGGAGAGCAAGTGAACCCAGAGATTAGAGACCGCATCATGTCGGTTGCCAGCGCACCGATGAGCCTCGAGGAGAAGTTGTCATGGCACTTCTCAGTCAACCTCATACCGCCAGTGCCTACCAGCATGATACCCGTAGCCAAGCAGGCTATCATCATCGCTCAGCAGGGACTTGACCTGAACACCCAACTTGACTTGCCAGATGGTTCAACCCATAATGGTTTGTCTACCACCACAGCAGGCGACATTATCTACGGTCACTATCTACAGGCTTTTGTAGACGGTGGCATGGACGAAGCATAAGGGGCGCACCATGCTAAAAGCATCCGTCAGAGAAGACCTGCGGAAACAAGAACTACTCATCTCTGTACAGACATCACCTGATACAGAGGAGTGGGTAACCTTCACTGACCGCCCTGCCAAAGCAGTGTGCCAGTGCGAGGATTATTGCAACGGGGATGACGACAGTCATCTCTACCAAGTAGTACTAGAGGATGGGCGAGTAGTTATCGCTGACTCTATCGACATCGAGTTTGAAGGAGCAAACTAATGGGACGCATGAAGGAACTATACACACAGGGCGTTACAGACCTACACTCATACAATGTAGGTCGTGTAGACGGCAGGATGCAGAAGAGCGCAGAGATTATTCTCTTGATTCAGAAAGCCCTCAACAACCCAGCCCTCGACCTCGACAGGATGACCCCTCGTATGGCACTCGCCGTACTCATCGGGGCTATCCAGTTGCACTCACAAGAAGAAGCAGAGGTGGTTGACGATGCAGACCTTCGTACCGATAGCGACAACTAACTTCTTGCGGATTGCTGAGACGCTAGACAACAAGCGTCTCAACAAGCAAGCCCTCGAGGGTTGGCAGATTCTTATGACTCTGACCGAACTCGACCCCATGGGCAACGACCGCATACCAAAGGGCTGGGTCAACCATCCAGCCGTGAAGATGTGGCGTGGTCACGAGTTTGCTCTCTACAACTACATCCTGTCCATGACCCATGAGTGGGTCAGCCGAGGGTACAAGACCACCATCGCAGACAAAGCCACAGCCACTCTCGAGATTGCAGAGAAGCGTGGACGAGTAGGCAGAACTCTACCTGCTTGGATGCTAGTTGAAGACAAGTACGAAGCCATCGCCTCAAGCCACCGCCTAGCACTGCTCAACAAAGAGTACGAGTGGTACTCACAGTTTGGTTGGGCAGAAGACAACGGCACTAAACCATCCACCTACGAATACATTTGGGAGTAACCATGCTACTAAAGCACGCTGTAGGCTCAACCCTACGCAGAATAAGACAAGAGCAAGGTAAAACTTTGCGAGAAGTTGCTAAGCCATCGTTCATCTCTATCGGATACCTGAGTGAGATTGAGCGAGGCACAAAGGACGCATCAAGTGCGATACTCGAAAGCATCACTCAATGCCTGAACATCGACACCGTAACTCTCGTCCGTGAGATTTACGACTACCTAGAGGAACACGATGGCTAGTAGAAGAGACATACAAGAACTGAAGAAGCAAGCCGAGTGTCAAGGCTGGGTGGTCGAACCCACCCGTAAAGGACACTACAAGTGGCTATCTCCTAACGGAGTATTCTTCTTCTCCGCAAGCACTCCATCAGACTACCGAGCAGTAAAAAACATCCAGCGAGACCTGAAGAACAACGGGTTCATCGTTATCGAGCGTAAGAAGGGACGCAAGTAACATGGCATTGAAAGACAAGCAAGTACTAATCGTTGACGGCACAGACGGACTGTGCAAGGACGCAGACCCAGACCTATTCTTCCCCGAAGGTAAAGGTCATGTCGAAGCAACTCGACAGGCTAAAGCCATCTGCTCCGACTGCCCTATCGTGGAGAACTGCTTAGCAGTTGCCATGGCTAACGGAGAGAAGTTTGGCATCTGGGGTGGAGCAACAACCAAAGAGCGTGAGTACCTCCGTAGGCGACCACACCAGATTAGTAGCCACATCCGCATCCTACGCACCAGCCAAGGGCGCAAAGACCTCGTACCTATCGTGGACGAGAACGCCATCTTCTAATAAGAAAGCCCCCAACCGTTATGGCTGGGGGCTTCTCTTTAGGAACGCTAATGGAGATGAGGCTCTAGTTCCTCCATCAGAAGCATCTTAGGCTTTGCACCAGATGCCTGATAGACAATCTCCCCACCCTTGTACAGGCGAAGCGTAGGAATAGTAGACAGCCCATAAGCCAAAGGCTCGTTAGCATCCACATCAACCTTCGCTACCAACAAGCGGTCAGCCCACTCGTCCGACAGTTGCTCAAGAACAGGTAGCATCATCTTGCACGGACGACACCACTCAGCCCAGTAGTCAACCAAGACAGGCTTATCGGCAGAGCCGATAAACCCATCAAAGGTATCCACAGTCAGGTTAGTAATCATTGGTTGTCCTTAATCAACTTAATCTCGCAAGCATCGGTAGTGCAGTAAGCCTCACCGATAGCATCCGAAGCCAAGCCTTCGTACACGCCAGCGAAGTCGATAGGGAAGAGTTGCTTTCCGTAAGCCTCATACTCCTCCTCCGTAATCTGGGTGTAAGGCATCTGAGGGTAAGTGTCGTTACCCATAGGCAAGAACGACACCGTCTTCAACTGACCATCGTAGAGGTGCAAAGCCGTACCCACAGCATCCGCCTCAGTGTTTGTGTTGAAGGTCACTGTGACGGAGACGCTGTTATCGCTCCAGTAACGCTGAGCAGTTGCCGCCAAAGCCATCTTCTCGTAGATGGAGACTTCCTTCTCCGAACGCTTAGCCTCCGACTTGATAGGGAAGAAGACTACCGAAGTGGTGTCTGGCGATTCCGAAGCAGGTTCAACACGGTAGTTAGCCATCTTGAAAAGCGGAAGCATTGGGTCAGTGTTGGAGAAGCGAATAGCACGGTTAAAGAACTTTCCACCAGCAGTCCAGTGGACACCTGGGCTTTCTCCAGCGAGGATGCTCACAGTACCCGATGGCTTCACGGTCGTGGTCTTGATGGACTCACGAACACCCAACCACTCACTGTAGGTCTGGTCGTACTGCTTGACGACAGCGTAACCCTCATCCATCCACTGACGAAGCAGGTGGTGACCCTTGTTGTCAGCGAAGTTGGCAACACCCGAAATCGAAGTTCCGATACGGCGGTTGCGTTGCATGATGGAGTTCGTCTCCTCCCAGTGGGTAGGAAGAAGAGTCACGGTCTTGGCATAGAGGTAAGCAAACTTCAAAGTGCGCTTGAAGTCCTCCAGCGAGTCGTGACGGTTCAGGTAAGTCTCCACAAGAGTACACATCTCGAAGGACTCGAGGCTCTGCTCCGCACAAGGGTTGTAGCCCATGATGCGGTGGTCTTTGTTGTTGACTGGGTCAACCAAGCGACCGTACTTACGGGAAACATCCATCCAGATAACACCAGGCTCACCGTTGCGAACGATGCCATCCACGATAGGGCTGAAGTCAGTTCCGACAGCAACCTCTACCGAGTTGTTGGACATCCAAGCCCAACCTGGGTTCTCAGGGTCGTACGAGTTACGCTCAGGGAAAGCCTCAGCGTTCTTCAAGTTCAAGAAGCCTTCATCGTCAATACGGCCGATAAGCAACTCGGCGGAACGGCGAACATTGCCCGAAACCACACAGACACCAATAAGGTTGCCGATGTCAGCGATGTCCTTACGGGTAAGCAGTTCACCCTTGCGACCAAGGAAGATGCTACGAATCTTGTTGTGGAGTTTCAGAAGAGGCTCGTGTCCAGCGGCAGTTCCACCAAAAGTCCTGATAGGAGCGCCGTAAGGGCGAATCTGGTCGTAGTTGAAGTCCCAGTTTGGCTGGTCAGGCTTCAAGAACGAGTTAATCAAAGCCGTAGTGGACTCAGCCCATCCTTCACGAGTGTCAGGGATGTCGTAGTCCTGAGGAGTGCCAGGCTCGTAAATCTCAAAGCCCTTGTCCGCACCCTTGTCGTCAAAGCCAACTCCAACACCAAGCATCGAAGCCTCCATAAGGAAAGCAAAAGGCTTGGCTGGGTTGTTCTTGGTCATTTCAAGAGTCGATACAAAAGCACAGTTCTGCAAAGCCGCCGAGTTCTTCTGAACATTGACGATGTCAGTTCCCATAACCCAAAGCCCACGACCTGGGGGAGTCCACTTGAGATTGAAGAGCCTATCAAAAGCCTCCTTAGCCGAAGCCGCCGCCTTAGCGTCAGACCAAGGTAAGCGTGCTTGCTTAGCGTGGTCTTTCTGAAGAGAATACATACCGTTAATGACACGCTCACATACATCCGACCAAGTTTCCTTAGTGCCGTCTTCCTTGAGACGAGAGTATGTGCGGAGGAATGTAATCTCACCTACGGAGTTTCCTGCAACATCTGCGTATCCAAACGGTGCTTTTTTGTCCTTGTATCCAGCGATGAAGTCATCTGCGAGTTTGAAGGAGAAGTTAACCATTAAAGCCACCATTTTCTGTTTTATCTAAATACCCCCCGATTGGGAGGACTTCTATTGTCTCGTAGAAGAGCCTAGCACGCTTCTACTAACTTCTCCAAATAGTGACTATTTTGGTGCGAATGTGAATCCAAATACAGCAGGTTGCTGTTATCAGATACTACTCTTCTATCTTCTGTTGGATAATCATGGTGGTTTGCTCCTCCGACAGACCCTGCTGACGCTCCTTCATGGCGTTCACACGGTCACCAAAAATAGCGCTCAAAACACCCTGACCAGCGTTGCGCTGAGCAGTAATCTGAATAAACTCTTTCGACTCGTCCAAGTCCTTCATGGACTTCAACATCTTGAAGTATCTATCCATCTCCTGAGACACATTCGGGTCAGCGTATCCACCGTTCATTTCTTCTGCAAACCGCATAAATGCTACTCGTTGGGCTTGCATCTCCAACAGCGCAGTGTTCATTGCACGCAACTGTTCAGGTGTCTCAACCTTGATTGGCAGGTTAAACGCACATGTGTTTTGGGGCTTAAATGCGGGGCAGTTGGCAGCGACAAAACAGGTGTCACACTGTCTCAAACTGTTTGTGTTGGACTTGACGGTGGGCACTTCCGTGAGGATGTCTTGACCATTATCCGTACCAATAACGGTCTTCATCTCATACCCAAAAACAGGCATAGAAACGACCTCAGATGGGTCTCTTTGGACTACCTCTGCTCGTTCAACTTTCCGCATTTCGGAACCGCTGTTATTAGAACCCCCACCATGAAAATCCATCAAACCCGTGTATAGGGTGTCATCGTTGTTATCAGATACCATTGGCTCTTCCTTGCTTCCTTGAATCAGTTTTAGGTCTGGTCGCTTACTCTGGGTATTTGCTTCTAACTGCAAATACGACCAAACTGCGACCTTTGTTGCTTCTAGTGTGTCGTCGTCTATAAACTTCTGAAAATCCAACCCAGCCTGCTCGACGATACGCTTGTAACGAGGTCTGGCTTGTGCCTTCATCTTCTTCTGATACCGCACCAACTTCATGCCATCCCAGATAATCGTCTCTCCACGACGCATCGGAGACAGCCATGACAGAGTGCTTACGGAGTCAAATGGAATCTGTCGGAGGTTATCTGGCTTGGCTGTACCCAACGCCAAAATCGTCGTGCCGTGCATCGACTTCATGTTGCGAGTGATGCCCGCCAACGCTGGCACTTTGTCGATTGCGCTGCCAGAAATCGCTATTTGGTCATGCTCCGACGCCCACTGTTGGAGCAGTAACGGATTGTAAGTCTCATGCCAAACGATGATACGCTTCGAATCAAACCCTTGCGTGTCTCTTTGGTGTTGAATCCATGGCATACCCAAAACTTGTGAATCAAACTCCACCCAACCTTCTATACGGTCGTGGTTGTTTGCGACAAACTCTTCATACTCCGCAGCGAACTCCTCTAGTTCTCTACGAGACAGGTTTGCTTTGTCTGCTTGCGCTGCGCCTGAATCCACCCAAATCTTCATGTTGGGCAGAAAATGCTCGTTAAGGAGGTACAACTTGTGCTTAGGTAGCCCCCGCTTGTACGCCCCCCAGAAGTTAAACATCACATTGGTGGCTCCAGCACGCTCTAACAGCGTTCTGTTGGAGGGAATCTCTGTTCCGCTGAAGATAATCCTACTCAAACCGCACACCCTCACCGTGGCTGTTTATGCGCTTGTCTTTGGTGCGGAGTTCGTTCTGTCTGCGAATCTCGTCTTCGATGTCGTTCCATGCCCGCACCTTCTTGGGTGCGTCGGGACGAAACTCGAGGCGAGTGTAGGCGGGTACGCCAAACATGATTGATGGGATGCCCTGCTCAAATGCTTTTGCCCAGTTGTGCGGGTTGTTAGTTACAAATAGGTCTATGTTTCCTTTGGAACGGGCGACCTTCATCTGTCTAGGGGAGAGTTCTTCTCCAACAAGTCCCACAGACGAGTCCAGCAGGTTGTCGTAATCGACTACCTTGTTGACGTTAATCCACTGTTCAGCCTGTGCTTTAGTCAACTCTGTCATGAATGTGATGGAGTTATAGGCGGCTAACTGTGCAATCATGATGATGCCCGCTGGAATGGGCTCATCTTTCCTACCTCTGAGTACGCCTTCTAGTTCTACAAGTATGTGCATGGTTTCCTATTGTGCTTCGTAACAGTCGCATTTGCAGTCATCTATCACACAAATCTCTTGATAGAGTTCATGACTACACATACGACAGGTGTCGAGTAGAGACACTAGATTGACCTACTGTGTAACGCTGCTCGACGAATCAATGTTGCTGTATCAGGCAACTCTACCCCGTAGTTGGTACTTGGTAGTTGCTTAATGTTTTCACGAATTTGGCGCAGCAAATCGACAGTTCCTGTGCGCTTTCCGCCCTGCCAACGGTAGTTATGGAAGTCTGCGTATCCTTCACCCGTGTTTGAGAACGCTTCTCCACGGCTACCGTGAATCTCGTCATACATCGCAATCGCCTGCGACGCAGCGGCGTGCAAACGAACTTCAGCGTTTCTCTGTGCAGCGCCGCCGTGAGATGTCTGTACGTCCATCAGCGCCGCTGTGAACCTCTTGTGGACCTGTTTGGTAGCCTTGTAGTCATTCTCCACCACAGCCTCCCAGGCGGCATTGTGCGGTGCCTGCTGAGTTGGGTCTGGAGCGACAGTCCACTCGTCAAACTTAAGGTCGTACGCAGCGTAAGGTTTAATCGCTCGAATGTCTGTAGCGGTAGGGTTCACATAAAAAGTTAGTTCGTAACCATTCCAGTTGGAGGTCTGCCCCTGCAGTTCGTTGCGGAACCCCTCGTTTATTTCATCTGCAATCTCTTTATCGGAGAGACCACGGAACTCTGGGTTGGCTTTACGGAACTGAACAAAATCAACACCAACTAAACAATCCAGGTCACCTGGGTGTCGGTCTGCTGACCACTGGTAAGAAACACCAGAACCCGCCAACCACGGATGCGCCCACAAATCCGAGTGGCGGTAGTTCAGGTTTAAGAAATCGTGTAGGAGCGACAAGATACCTTTACGCACCCAAGACTGCAACTGTCTTCCCTGAAACAACTTAGGGTCGAGGTTAGCGGCGGGTGCGCTGAAATAAGAAGTGGGCTGGTCTTGTCCGTAAAAACTCATACTGCTAGTTTAGGCGGTAGGAGCGATGCTTTCTGGGTCAATGCCCCGTTCTTTCAGTGCATCTTTAATCTTGCCAGGAACCTGCTCAGGCTTCGGCTGAAGTTGAGACAGAACAATGTTCGACACACGAATAGCCAAATCATTGCGCTCAATCTCATCTACAATCTGACGAGAGGTCTGGTAAGTGTCCTCAGTTGTTGCCTGACGGACTGCCTTCAACTCTTCATCTGGGAGTTGAGTGTAGGTCACTAGTGAACCATCAACGCCACGAACAACGAGGTAGTAGTATTCTGCTTCCATTATTTTGTCACCAATCTGCGCTTAGTTGCGTCAAAAACCTTCGGGCGTTTCTTAGACGCCTTACCGTTCTGACGGTCTGTTGTGGATTTGCTTGGGGCTGGTGCCCCGCCTTTGCCTTTAGCCATGTGCTCTCCTTAGTTGTACATGCCCATAATAGCACGGCGACGCTGAACGACCTGACCGTGATACGGGCAGAAATGACAAGTGAATACCTTCGGACCATCTAGGTGCTCAGGCTTTGGTAGACCTAACTCTCCACGCTCTTTAGCGGTGTCTGGGAGTAGGCGTTTTGATGGAGACTCGTAGTCATCACAGTTAACAGTTGGTTGGTTGTGCTTTTGCCAGCAAGTCATCGCCTCTTCAGCGAAGGTCATCTTGGTCTCGTAGAAGTTCTTCTCAGGCGAAATCTCGTCAAGACCTCGAGAACCACCCTTACGGAGTTGCTCAAGAATCTCCTGCTTGTCCTTGGCGTTAGCCCATGACTTCACGGGAACCTTGAACAGACGACCCTTGTGCGGGTCGCCTGAATCAAACTTGTGCTTCTCTAAAGACATCTCTAGGAGATAATCGAAGTTTGTCGGACCTTCATAGTCTGGCAACTCTTCGATAGTCTCACATACGAGGCATACGAGTAGGCGGATGATTGGGCCGTCGATAGGCTTAGAACCGATTACGGGCTTGAAGTCCGTCATGTTGTGCTCCTTGTAGTGTTACGAATCAGTATAACGGATTAAATTCCTAGCGTTTTACCTGGGTGGTGATTACCGATGCAGTCTGGGCAGGCACGTGCTGGACGCTCGTCCGTGTCAGACATAGGTCCGTTATAGTCCATGTGCTCGTCTGGGTGGAATGCGCCACAGTAGTCACACTGGACCATGCCCTCTGGTGGCATCCAGTTCTCGTCACGACGCTCGTACTTGCCAGTAGTCTGGTTTAGTACCTTTGCATCGCTAAGACGGCGAGCACGTTCGTACGATGACTCTGCCATGACTAGTTCGCAATCATACGGCCACCGCCACCGCCAGCGGTTGCGGCAGGCTTAGCGGCAGGCTTTGCCATAGGCTTCTTAGCGGCTGGCTGAGACACAGGCTTCTTCTTGATGATGTTGCCTGGGTCAACAGGGCCCTTCTTAGGGGCAGGCTTCTTAAGCCCAGCGCCTGAAGGCTGGCCCTTGATAAGCCCCTGCTTACCGAGACCTGCGGTACGGGCTGCGACATTGTCAAACTTACCCTGGTTTGGCTTACCAGCGGTTGGAATCTTACCTGGACCGTAGTTGCTTCCTGACTTTGGCTTGCTTGCCTTTGGAGCCATTGAACCACGGCGGTCGTCACCAAACTTGCCCTTAGCCAACTGCTTACCACTGGCGGTAGGCTTTGGTCCCTGACGGCGGTCATCACCGAAGTTACCCTTGGCTAGTTGCTTGCCACTTGGGGTAGCCTTTGGTGCCATGCCTGAACGACGCTCGTCGCTCGAAGGCTTTCCAACTGCTTTGCTTGCGCCACGAAGGGCACCACCAACTGCGCCACCAACGGCACGTGGTACCTGACGGGCTGCGCCACCTGCGGCTTTTCCGACAGCCTTTGCAGCACCACTAAGTAGCCCTGCGCCTGGTAGTCCGCTGTTGAAAGTTCTGCGCTTTGGTCCACCAGCCGATGGAGTGCCGCCCGAGTTAAACGGGCGTGGCTTCGGCCCAGTTGGCATAGGCTTTGCCTGAGTCTTAGAAGGGGTTGAACCTGGCTTTGGGCCAGAAGGCATTGGCTTCGCCTGAGTCTTGGAAGGTGCGGTGCCTGGCTTTGGACCTGACGGCATTGGCTTTGGCTTTGGCTTCTTTGAACCGCCGCCGTCAATCTGCATGTTGTTGGTTGCCATGGTTTTTTCTACTTTCCTGGGACTACTCTGGCGTCTGCTGGGTACTCAGAAGTTGAGAATCCGTAGCCAAAGAATGGGTGGAGCGATTGACGGTTGTCAACCGTAATCTCGTGACCTTCGTGGTCACCAATTTCGGTGTTAGGGCGAACCTTACGGTACTTACCGTCGGTTGCTCCTTCTTTAAGGCTTTCGTTCATCGAACGTGAAGTGTTAACTGCCATGATTGCTTCTTTCTACTCTCCGAGTGGGTTGTAGTCGGTGGTGTGGACAACTTTTCCGTCTACAACAAAACGCTTACGGTCGCCCCTACCGATGTTTAGTGCTGAATAGTCTCGGGCTGCCTGCAATCCGTTACCATTGTAAGAACGCATGGTCTTCCAAGAACCCTTACCTCTACGGTGCTGAATCTCGTGGAGAGATGTTTCTGGGTCTGGTGCAGATGTCTTTGGTGCTCTGTTAGGCACTGACTCCATTAGTTGCCCTTGCCCTTCATAAGAGTCTGGTGGACGTACTGTGCGGTCGCCGCAACAGCCGACTGGTCGTTGCCGTGAACGTCCATAAGGTGTTCAAAAGCGTTGTCGAGAGCGCTCTGGTGACCTTCAGTTGCGGTACCACTCTGTTCAGCAGACTCTTTTGCCACACGGGCATCGATGAATCCCTTGAGGGCCTGAGCCTTAGTAGCAAGGTCCATAAGGTTTTTTGGACCTCTACGGTCTGCGTTTACTTCTCTAGTCATGCCATTTTTCCTTTAACTCTGTTGTTTAGGCGTGTCTGATAGCAAGGGTTGCATAAACCTTTGCTATACATAAACTCTACAGGATTAACAACCACGCCACATGTAGGACAAGGTGCTGAACCTTTATACATAGTAGCATTTTGAGCGATTAAAAACGCCTGTAACTCTAAAGTTTCGCCGCCATCACCATCAAACATTTAATTCAAATCCTCTCGAATTGCACGGTTCTTAGCGGCACTACGTGTGCGTGCACGCTTAGTTCCAGGGTTTCCTTGAGCACCCGTCTTGAACCCGCCCGATGCTTCGTTGAGTGCGGCACGCTCTGCCTTTAGGCGAGCGGCGTTAACATCCACCTGCATACGGTTTTTAGCACGGTTCGGAACTGGCTTCATTACTCAGGTAGCCCCTTAACGTTAGCGACCGAAGCGTTGTAGTCACCATAGGCTTTTCCAGCGGACATCACGGCTGGGTGCATAGGTGAGGCCACCTTTATACCTGCAGACATCTGGGCTCCCTGAACAGCCTTGCTCAGGTCGTGGATGTGGCGTACTGCTTGGCTCATGTTGGTGGTTGCGACTGTCTTCATACCGAGACCATGTGCACGTGCCGAACGAGCAACTGCTTCAAGAGCCAGGCGACCATGCTTCGCAACTTCACTTCCGTAAGCGGCACCACCAACAGTCGAGGCGTGCTCCTGCATCAAACTGTTGACTGCGTTTTTCATGTTCTCGTGGTGAGAAGGGTCATTGTGTAGCGCCATACCAATTTCTGGTCTGGAAGTTACGTTGGATACCCAAGCACGTCCAAGGCTAACCTCTGGGGTTTGGTCTAGATTTTCTCTAGGGCTGTTGGCATCAGTGCCACCGAACATGTAGTTTCCCGTAAGAAGTTCTCCGTGCTCAACAAATCTTTGGTGCAGTGGGGCAACTTCACCCGTTTTGAAAGTTGATGGGTCTCTGTTTGGTTCAGCAACATAGTTGCGGACCTTTGCTCGAAGGTGCCTAAGTTCTGAGCGCTGAGTGTCCTCATTAGAACTCATGCCACTCTCAGGGTTTTCTTTTGCAAACTTGATTGCGGCAGCAGTCAGTTTTTTACCTTCTGGGTGGTTTTGCTGCCAGTTAACCTGCTGTTCGCCGCTAAGTTCGTGCCAGCGAGGAAGTTCTCCTGCGCCTGTTAGCGCAACCGAACCAGGGCGAGGGCGGGTACCTGGTGTCGTTGAGCCAACAGCAATTTTAGGTTGAGTTGCACGCCAGTCTTCGTAAATTTTTTCTGGGTGAATTGGTACCTGTGGGTGTCGCTCAGAGATGTACACTGCTTTAATTGGAGAAGTTGGGTGTACCTTGTTGATTCCAGGGCCTTCAAGTGAGGTGATTGCACTACCTTCACCAGAATCAGTATTTGAAAAAACCTGGTCAAGTTCTGATTTACGCTTATCCCACTCCGAACCTGCTGGCGAAGCCATAAGGTCGGAAACACCGCCGCCACTTACTCTTGAAATAGGCTTAGCGTAGGAAATTGGGCCGCTCTGCGGTACCACTGCTGCGGCTGGCGCTTCTGGCTCTGCAGGCAGAAACTCTTTACCAATCTCATCAGGGTCAGCACCCTTAGCGTACTTTTCACGATACGCCTGCTCTACCGATGGGTCAAATAGAGGCTTACGTGGTCTGCGTCGTTCTGCCATTAGATTTCTCCTTTAGGTCCCGCAGCCTTTGCCGCTGCTTCTGCTTCAGCCTTCTTACGGGCACGGTATTCTGCTTTTCTTTGAGCAGGAGTCTGCTTGCGGCTTGCTTCACGGCGTTTGTTTGCCATGAAGTTCTTGTCGCCAGTGCGTAGACGGTAGTCAGTGTCTAGGTTGATGCGGAAACCACCAGCGTCAGATTTTGTAATGGACGCTGGGCTAATGGTTCTCTTATAGTCGCTGTGGGCTTCGTGGAACTTGTCCATCATTCTTTCGTGCCCGATAGTTAACATGCCTAGTGCGGACAGTTCCCCATGAGCAGCGTGCATCATTTCGGCAGCGGCTGTCACGTGCGGTTCAACACCCGAGTAGTCGTAGTCTCCACGAGCCTTGGAGTCTTCGTGGGCTTGCGCTGCTGTTTCTAGGTGGCTTTTGGCTAGTTCGGCAAACACCGATGCGCCACCAGCGTACTCATGAAGTGCTTGTGCGTGCTGGTGCATTATGCGGATGTGGTCAAACGCTCTGTTATTGGTGTCGTTGAAGTACGTGGCTTCGTTTTTGTAGTAATCTACGGTAGGCTGGGCGGCCTCAGGGGAAGAGTACTTTCCACCACCTAAGTCACCACTGAACGGTATGCCAGTGTAACCCTCGTTCCCTCTTGACCCCTTATTGCTTTCGACACCCATTAGATGCTCTCCAAACTATTTCTACTAGTACCAGAATACCCTGCAGGGCTTCCGCTGTACCAGGAAACTCGTGGCTCCATGTAAACTCTGTCAACACTTACCACGTCATCGATGGTTGGCGGAGTGCGGTCTCCCCAACCAAAACGTTGTGGGAACAACTGAATCTGTGGAAGTGGTGGTCGAACAATCTGTTGGAGTTCTACACCAGGCATAGCGGCGACCATGAGGGCTTGAGTGGTTAGGCGCTCCATGTTAGAGGAGAACGGTCCGTTGTATGCCCAACGAGGCTGGGCAGGCTGCATTACCTCGGGACTAGCCCAAGGTTTCGTGTAGTCGTAACGACCATCCATAGTGTTAGCCATTATTTGCCCTCACCTAAACCTGCTTCAAAATGAGCGCTTCTAGTTACGATTGGGCGTAATCCGTGACTTGATGGGTCAAGTGTCGGGTTCTCAGCAAGAAGGTTAGTAGTTTGGGTAATTGCCGCCTTAGCAGTGCTCGCTGCTCGAGTGTTGACCTTTACCTTATTATTAATTTGGTGGGTCCAGTGCATTGCCTGAAAATCTGCCACAGTGGTGTCAGACGGCACTAGCCCCTGCTTTAAGGCGTGGGAGTGGGCGTGAGCGTACACATTCTGCATAAAGTTGTAAACACCTGCTTTTGCAAGATGTTCGTTACCTACGCCGTACTTAATGTGGTAACTGTCCAACGCAGCATCATAGGCGTGGGTGTCAATAGTGGCAAATGGGTGTGCACCGCCCGTATCAAGAGTTTTAGTAAAGTCTGAAGTTTTACGTGAACCGTTTGGATTTTCTTTAAAAACTTCCAAAGGCTTAACGTCATTGTTGCGGACCTTGAGTGCGTCCAAAATGTTGGCGGTTGTTTGGAGGTTTAAAGGAGTTCCAGAAAGACCTGCACGCCTGCGAAGAACTTTACCTTCATCACCAGGAAGTTCGCCCGCTCTGCGGATAAGGCTGTGCTGCTTGTCAGTAATTCTTAGCAATTGGAGGCCCATCATGCGGTTTTTACCCCACTCAGTTCCTGAGGAAAGTTTGCCTAAAATTGCTGCGCCACCTAAACGGCCAACACCAGCCTCGCTACCAATGTACTCAGAGTCTTCTTGACCTCCTGGGTACCAGTCTTTACCTGCAGTGACGCTTTCAGGGGTAAATTCTTTAGTGCGCTTAACAAGGTTGCGTACTAACTGCTTGTGCACTTCTGGCGTTAGGTCAAATTTTCCTGGCTCGATTTTCACGTTATCTCCAGACTGGCTTCAAATACGCCATAGCGTTTTGACGCTGAGTGTTGATAACGCCAGGCGAGTCGGAACGCATGTTCGACTTACCGTCATTGACAAGGTGTGGGGCAGGGGTAAGTTGCATCTGCGGAGTAGAGCGAGGAATCATCCAAACAAGACCACCATTGATGTTTACTTGCTTTGCTTTGCCCTGACGCTTCAAACCCATCTGGTCGTTGAAGTCGCTAGGCCAGTAGTACATCGACGGCTCAATGCGCTCACCTTTGTGAACACCACGCTGGTAGGACTTTTGTCCGACACGGCTCTTAATGGAGTCCAACAGGCGGTCGTCACGACGACTGCGGATAGTTCCTAGGTAGCCATCTGGGTATTCTGCTTGGGGTACACGACCTGTACCAATACGCATAGCGTCAAGGTCAGAACGGGCGACAGAGATTCCCTGTCCACCCATGTTGTTGTAACCCTGAAGACCGCCGCCACCAAGTGACTGCCAGTTCTGACTAGGGCTGAAGTTGTTTACTGCACCCGCCATAGTTACCCTGCTCTATAGTTAGGGTTTTGAATGTCGCCGTCAATGTAGTTGCCGTGCTTGTCAGCGTGCGCCTCAACATCGGCGTAATCAATACCGTGCTTATTAGCGTAAGCAATCTTGGCTTCTCTAAACTTTTTGCTACTCCAAATAGCCTTTTCATTACGGCCGTCTGCTTTAAGCAGTGCTTTGTTTAGGCTAGGTTCTTGCGCTGAGGCGTCAACGTCAATTGAGCCGTCTTCGTTTCTCCAAGAACCAATTGAAGAACCTTCACGAGAACCTGTGGCAACTTTAATGTCACGAGCCAGTTTCGGAAAGGAGGTGAACATCTTGGCGTCGCTCTCTACAGGAACCGTATCTATTGGGTTACCTTTAGTGTCAGGCTCTCTACCTACTAGATAAGTGTCTGACGATGGGTCGTCTGCGTTAACAAACTCACCAGTGTTAACGTCCATAGTGGCTCCTTTTCCAGTTCTAGTTTTAGAACTGAAAATGGCTGCGCTAAGGATTGGGTGGTAACCGCTAGTAGGAGTGGCTTTGCTCTTCCACTCTGGGTTCAGTCCGCCTTTTGGCATTGAAAATCCTTCTAGTTACCGCTGTTGAATGTTGGTGTGCTAGTGTCGCCGCCAAACTCGTAAATACCCTTTTGAGTACGCTTGCTAATACCTAGAACCTTGCCGTGAGCAATGTCCTTAGTCTTAAAAGCGGCACCAGCAATCTCATCACTGGTACGGAACCCTTGGCGGTAGGATGGCCCACCGCTTTCAGGACCAGAGTAGTAGTCGACACCTTCGCCGCCTTCAGCAGCAGAGTAGTGCTGCTCCGACGAAAGGGCGGAGTGACCCTTAGGCATTAGAGGCTCGAAGCCTGCATGCCGCCTTCGAAGTTAGGGTTTGCACGACCCGCTACCGAAGGGATGATGCGTGCGTTAGCCATGGTTGGGCCAGCCGCAGGGTCAATCGTAGGTGTGTAAGGTACGTTGATACGGTACGAAGCACCAATACGCTCGATGTTCTGACGGTTAGCCTTGCTACCAGGGTTGGTAGGGTCAGCAGCCTGAACATTCTTCTTAGGAACTAGCGTGCCACGCAACTGACCTGGGTTGATTTCATCCATCTGACCGTAAGCCGACATGTCTGGGCTACCTGCACCCATAGGGATGCGTGGGCTGCCCATTGCTGATGCGGCGTCGTAAGCCTCGTGGTGGGTTGTGTGGTTGCGGTTCTTCATGTTACCTGCTGCCTCTAGGGAATTGGTGGGTGTGCCATTGCGACGGCGCATGCCGTGGCCAATGCTAAATGGAGTTGCCATGGTGGCTCCTTTATCTCTCTATAAGAGTAAACCTTTTTTAACTTGCTGAAATGGCAAACACAATGGCAGAAATTTCTCCATCACGAGACTCAATGGTTGTGAAGCCTGGCTTACAGGTGAGGTCGAGACCTCTTGGAGCAACATAACCACGAGCAATGGCGATAGCCTTTACTGCCTGGTTTACTGCACCTGCGCCAACTGCACGGAGTTTCACTTGACGGTTTTCGTAGATTGCGTGTGCGATTGCTGAGGCAACTGACTGCGAGTTAGAGCCTGCGCTTACTCGTAGGAACGGCTCCTCAGTGGAGGGTGTGACGATTTCTTCTGACATTTGTAGTCCTTAGTGTTCGATTTATGCGCCAACCTCGACTACTAGGATAACCAATTAGGGCAGTAATGTATCCCTATACTTCGGGTCTTTTATTTGTTCTACGATTGCCGCTTCAACATCATTTATAGATGTTCCTGTGGCTAATCTGCCCAGGGAGTAGGCGTCTGCGGCATTGTCGTCGTTAAACTCGAGTCCCCAACGCTTATAGATTTGCATCAGCATCTCTTGTTTCTTAGCGTTGCCCTTTCCTGCGGCGTACTTCTTCAGGGTCATGGGCGGTATTTGTAGGGGAAAACGCATGTGCTCAGGGAAGCCTGGTGTGGCGTTGTTGGTGCCGTGGAAGTAGTCAAACACTTCTAGTTTGACTGCGGCGGAGAGTTCGCCTAGAACTAGTGCTGATTGCGAGGCGAGGACGGTACCCTCCATGGCAATCTCTTCAATCCGATTGCCTCTTTCCTTCAACCATTCGAATCTGTCGAACATGAAGGTTTGGATGTCGTCAAGTCTTTGAACACCACGATACGGGGACTTATACACCCAGGTCATGTGGCTTGAAGGAAGTTCAATGGAAACCGCCGATAGCGCAAACCCTGTTAAGGACTGGTCTATGCCAATGGTTACTTTATGGTTGCTCGGGAGATTCCCATTGAACTCCTTAGTTGCCATTATGCGCCTTCATCATAGCGATTGTCTTCTCTAACTCTGCAAAAAGTTCTTCCTTGCTTGAGTCGTTTACGATAACTAAATCAAATGCGCTGGTTGGGTAGGAGTCCATGGCTACGTCTGAGCCGTGGCTGTTTACTGGCCCAACATCTGGGCGAGTTACCTTCCAGAGGCGTCCCCCTGCACGCAGGATGGCGTCAGCCTCGTTGTGGTATCGGACGTCTGAGAACACAACGTGCATCTCTTCGTTCACGACCTCCATGGCTTTCTGTACCCAAACATCTTCGCCAAACATCTGGCGACCAACCTCAGTGCCCATGCGCTGGAGGAGGTGGCGTACATCGTCACTGTTTTCTTTTAGGTAATCCCAGCCAAGTTCCTTTACGGAACGAGCAAGCGAAACACCAACCATGGTGCCTACGTTGATTCGTGGGTCGAGACGGAGTAGCGCCTCCCTCATAGGGTCAGCAAATGCTCGGCGTACAAATCCATGGTGCTGTACTAGAAACTCAGCGACAGTGTCTTTACCTGAGCGGGCGTATCCTGTCAGACCGATAATCACAGTCCCTCGTCCTCGTCATACCAGTCGGTGAACTCTTCGTCTGGGAAGAACAAGAAGTTGAATAGCCAGTAACTGGCCAAGACTACTACGACTAGCCCAATCGCTGAAAGGATGATTACTGATTCCATTATGCCCACTCCCTACGGGTTGAGCGAAGGTCGTTGGAGCGGCGAGTAATCTCACGGCTCACAAGCGACAGGTCACGCTCATGATTAGTGAGGAGCATCTCCACCAACTTGCGGTAGGCGTACTTCTCCTCGTAGTCGTTTTCTAGTTCAACAATTTCTGGGTGAATAGAAATCTCTGCCTTGACAGCAGTAATGCGCTCACCCTTTACTTGAGCACCCATGCGCTTGATGAGCATTGAGTTCTCCGCAAAGTCTTTCTTCTTCAGAGCGGCTCGCTCTTCAAGTTCAGCCATTACCTTCTGGGAGGCGATGTAGTCAGTCCATGAGGTCAACTTGGTGAACAGTTCACCCAACTCCTCAGACGACACAGCGGTGATGTCTGGTGGCAGTTGTACCTGCTCTTCACTTGGCTTACGGAACGTTAGGTTCCAGCCATTGAACTTAGTGATGGCGTTCATTAGTCCTCCTTGTATGGTGAACACTGTGGGCAGGTACCGCCAAGGTTGTTGTTGCAACGAGGGGCAACACCATCCTCTACAGCCTTTACAACCTTCTCGGCTTTCTCAAAGATGTGGCGTACAAGTTCGAAGTCACGCTTTACAGCGAACTCCTTGAACGACTGGTCAGCCTTCAACTCATACAGGAATACAATCTCATCGATTGGGTTGCCATCATCGTCAACGTACCCCATGCGGTTCATGAGTTCTAGGTAAACCTGACCCTGCATGATGTGGTCGGAGAATGGGCGAGTGATACGTCCCCACGCCTTCATAAGGTCTCCGTCTGCTTCAGCCATGAGGGCTGGCGCACCGTAGCGGATAGTTCCTGGACCAATCGACTTAATCTCGATTAGGGCATCGTTGCCGATTCCCTTAACCCAGCCGTCTGTGTGTCCAGCGATACGGAGTTTGTCGTCACGGAGAGTTACTTCCGCATACTCCAACAGGTCGCCACGACCACAGGTGTCGCACTTCTTAGGTGACGTACCCCAAGTGGTGTCGCCACAGTCTTGGCACTTGAACTTGCCGTGAAGCACGCCCATGTCCTGAAACCATGACTGCCACTTAGCGTGGACCTGGTGACCAGTGTCGAAGATGCTCTGCAACTTGAGACCAGGGTTGGCAGATACCTTTGGGTAGCCCTTCAGCAAGAAGTACGAGCCACGGAGGCAGAAGTCCTTCTTAATCATTTCTGACGGGTGTAGCACGGTGGTGCTACGGTCGCCCGCAGGGCGCTTCTGTAGGTACCGCTCGATGTCGCCCAGTAGGCGGCTCTTGTTCTTCTTAGCGTCTAGGAACCTCTTCAGGTCTCCGCTACTTACTGCTCCCATTTTCCTTCTCCTTATGTTGCATCACAAAATCTTTGAGTGGCATCTTGTTCTTGAACTCTCTTTGCCACTTTCTTATTAAAGCATTTCTTTCTCTGTGACTCAAGCCACCCCAGATGCCGTGTTGCTCATCTGTTGCGATTGCGTGCCAGAGACACTCTACTCTAACTGGACAAGGCGGTTGCTCGCTAGTGCCGAAGCAATAACTTTTCGCTTCTGCGGCAATCGCCTTGTATCTTTCCTTGTCCCTAGGTGGGAAAAAGATGTCGGGGTCAGGGACGTCAAAGCAGGCGGCTTCCTGAAACCAACGGGTGTTATCTACGCTGTAGGCGTCTTCACTCATGAAGTTTGTTCCACATTTCTAAAAAGTCCGTCTCCATGAGAATGACATAGTCTTCCCCATCAAGATGGATTCCGAACACTGGTAGCCGTCCGTCCATAATGGCTTCATTAGTTATCTTCTTGAGTTCTTTGGAACTGATAGTTTTGGTTAACTTACCAGTCCACTTGTGCTCAATCAGGAGGGTCTCGCTTCGGACATCGCCCTTACGGGACCAAAAGGCCCCAGAAGCAGCCGTGGTTTGCCCTCCTACGGCTTTAGCGAGGCGTTTCTCGTGCTTCTGGGACTGCTTCTGACCTTCGGACTTCAATTACTCTTCGTCCTCGGGAATTGTAATCTTTCCTTCTTTGTAAGCCTTGATAATCTTCGGCACTAGGAAGAACAACTGCTCACGGCTGTAGCAGGTGGTGCAACCGCAGAATGGTTCGCCCGATAGAGGGACGAAGTCTGACTCTTCGCCGTCAATCAGTTCTTCACAGTTTGACATGTACTCTTCGTAGTCGTGCTCAAGTGCCTGGGCAAAGATAACATCTTCTACGTAAAACTCTGGCTTACTCATCTTCTGTAGTTCCTCCTACGAAACTGTCTGGTGTGTTTAGGACCTTCTCACGAAGTTCTTCATAGAAGTCTACCTCTTCACGGATAGAGTTCACAAGAGCCTCTTGGCCATTCCATTTACGCTCTCCGTAATAAATCCAACCGCCCTTGCGGTCAACGATTCCCTTAACGATTGCCATGGCGGCAACTTCCTTGGCGGTGTCGAAGTCACCAGCGTCATAGATGCTGTGGTCTGAGAAGTAGAAGTCCACGTAAGCGGTACGGCTTGGTGGGGCTGTCTTGTTCTTTAGGGTGCGAATCTTGATGCGCTGACCTACACGGGTCTTGTTGCCCGATGGTCCAGTCTCAATCCACTCGTCACGGCGAACCTCAGAGCGAGTAAAGAAAGCGTAGTCCTTACCTACACCGCCAGGCGTGGTGCGTGGGTCTCCGTGCATTACGCCAATCTTCATGCGGTACTGGTTGATGATGATGCCTAGGATTGGGCGTTCAGCCTCAACCATGGAACGCTTCATGGCGGCTCCAGCCTTGCGGAAGAACTTGTTAGTGATGAGTGCGCCACGACCTACGGTCATCTCGTCCATCGACTTCTCGTCTTCAGGACCTGGGACTAGGGCAGGAAGAGAGTCAATAACGATAGCGTCAACTGATTTCGATTCAGCAAAAGCAAGAACTGTGTCATACGCTTCCTCCATGATGTTGGTTTCTACAACAATAACCCTACTAGTGTCTACGCCACACATCTCGGCGTACTCTGGAACCCACTGCTCAGCGGCTACCCAGACTGCTGTGAACTCTGGGTCTTTCGCTTGGTTAGCGGCGATGGTTTTGAGTGCGATGGCAGTTTTGCCGTGAGAAGGTTCACCAACGAGTTCGTTCCACTGGTTGGTAGGGAAACCGCCTCCGAGGATGTAGTCAAAAGTTGTAGAGCCACTTGTTGCTCGCTGGATAAGGTCTCCACGAATGTCTCCTCCGATGACGACAGTATCTGCGCCAAACTTCTTGTTGATTGCCGCCATTACCTTTTTGGCGTCTGCATTGATTGCCATTACTTCTCCATCAAATCATAGATAGAAACCCAAGTTTCGTTTCCATCTTCGTCCACCGAAGGGAATCCTGCGATGTCATTCTTAGTTTCTACGATGCCATTCTGTACGAGAATACCAACGAGTTCGCTTCGAGCCTGCAACCACTCAGCGGTGCGTACTTTCTGTGCGTGGTCTGCTAGGTCGATTAGTTCACAGTCTACAGTGTTCACTTCGATAAACTTCTCTCCCTTTGTATAGATTGTGTTTTTAACAATTGTTTCTGCGTCAGCAAGAACGCTTCCTGCCACCATCAGTGCGTGAGTGCGTTCGTGGTTCAATGTGATGAACGCAGTGTTTTCTGGTGTATCTAGGAACTTGCGCTTGCGGTCAGAGTAGTGGAGCGTGCTGTATTGGAACTTTGGTCCTTTCCAGTTGTGCTTCACCTCTACCTCAAACTTGTGCTCTTTACCTTGTGGGTCTGTTGCTAAAACATCGATGCCGTATTGGTCTGGATTGACGTATGCCTTCCAGCCTTGACCGTTGAAGTAATCAACGATTTGGTCCTTAGCCGTGTCGTCGCTGTCATAGAGGGACTGGCTAAATGGTTTCTTTGACACTATCCGTCAATCCTTCCGATGATGCCTTGTGGGTTCCAGTTGCTGGTCGAATCATTTCCATTAGCCGCCTTAGCAGGACCATCAACATGTGCACCCTGTAGCGCACCATACCTACCGCCTGATTGCTCCACGGGGTACCCACAATCAAAGCACCTCGGCGCTGTATTCGCCACAGCCATAAAGTTAGCCGACCCGCAGTCAGGACACGAAGAAGTCTGCGAACTGGATGGGAGGCGAACCGCTGTCTGGGGCTGAAAGGAAGGCATCTGAGCCATCGGTTGCTGGCTTGGAGGCATCGGCGGTGTTGGGTCTGGGCGACCTACAGGTGCTTGTGGTGTGGTGTTAGCGAGTTTGCTTGCCCACCAGTCTGCGTTATTCATTATTTCTTCTTTCCGTTGAGAGTGATGAACTCAAGGTCAACAAGTTGGGAAACTGCACCAATCAGAAGGTGGGACATAGAGTCCTCAAGCATCTTCTTGGTGGTCTGGTCTAGCACCTGAAGCAACTTAGCGGCCATCTTGTCGTCAACCTCTGAGATAGCGTGTGGTGCTGAGTCGGCGGTTGCTTGTGCAAACATGGCGGCGTAGCCGTATAGGAGCGGGATTAGTGCGCTGATGCGTTCGACACGCAGTTCGCTCTCATCCTCATACTTTTGCTGGACGTCCACGCTGATAGGTGGGCAACCCAAAACTTCGCTGGCTTCATAAGCATCTGGAATACCTGTGTCAAACATGAACTCACGGATGTGCGCTTTAATTTGCTGTGGAGAAGTAATGGATGCGTACTTTGGCTTCTTCTTCTTTTTGAAAATCACTTTGCCTGACCCCACTTGTCAACAATCTTTACGTCCGCAATCAACGGCACAGTAATCTCTTTCAACTTGATTCCTTCCATTGACTTACGGATTGCTTCGGCGGTTTCCTCAGCACGGTCTTCGGGCGTAATCGTAACGAGTTCGTCGTGGACCGTTAGAACTACATTAATGTCTTTCTCATCCAAAAAGCAAGAGTGAGCACGGACCAAAGCGAGTTTCATGATGTCAGCGGCTGAGCCTTGAATGACAGTGTTGAAGGCTTGGCGTTCGGCACGAGAGACCTCTAGACGGTCGTTGCTGGTCAACCAAGGAATGTAGCGACGACGACCAAAAATGGTCTCTACGAACGGCACACGGCCGCTCTGCTTGGCTAGGCGAACCACCTTGTCCTTGTACTTGGTGATGGACGAGAACTCTTTCTCGAAACGAGTTAGCAGGTCTTTTGCCTCTGTCACTGAATAGCCGATAGAGGATGCAATCTTGTCTGGGCCAACACCGTACGAGATGGCAAGCACAAGAACCTTACCTGCCTTACGGTCAACACCCATGGTGTCACCAATCGTGGTGTAGATGTCTCCGCCAGTTACGTAGTTGTTCACTAGGCGAGGGTCACCCGAGAATGAGGCGATTACTCGTGGCTCAATCTGGGAGTAGTCAGCAACAACCAACTTGTGCCCTGGAGGCGCAGTGAACAGGTCACGAACCAACTTGCCGTACTCACCAGAAGAGGGGATGTTCTGCAGGTTTGGTTCGCTTGAAGAGAAGCGACCAGTCTCTGCGCCGTGTGCCTTGAAGTTGGTGTGCACACGACCGTTGATTAGTAGCGACTTCTTCTCGACCACGGTCTTCTTGCCAGAGGTCTCACGCTCCACCATTCCGCCCTTGTACGGGGTTACATAGGTGGTCATGAGTTTGTTCAAGTCGGCGTATTCAAGTAGAGCGTCAACGAGTTCGTCTTTGCCACGGTAAGGCTCGAGAGCCTCAGCCGATACTGAGAAGTTAGCCTCGGTAAGTTCACCGCCAGCCTTCTGAACTTCTTGACCCTTGTTGGTTAGTGCGCCCTTGAACTTTAGGTTTGGTTTGATGCGTGGCTTCTTACCGTCAATAGAGGTGTAAAGGAGACGCTGTTTCTCCGCTACCGAGTTGATAGCAAACGCTTCACCAGCAATACGGAACGCTTTTGCTTTCGCCATCTCTTTGTCGTTGCCGATACGTTCGGCAAGGTCGTCAAGCATGTCGGTGTCGATGTATGCGCCTGTAAGTTCCATGTCGCAAAGAACAGGGAGAACGTCCATCTCTAAACGCCACACCTTGTTGAGGTTGCCCTCAATCTTTGGTGCGAGTGCTTTGTACAATTTCCAAGTTAGTTCGGCGTCAATACCTGAGTACTCAGCCACTTCAGAGAAAGAGTGCAGAGCAACGTTCTCTCCAACACCCTTCTCCATCTCTACGCCAAGTTCACGCTGAACACAGGCTTTCAGGTTTAGCCCGTTCTTGTTTAGGTTGTTGATGATGAACGAGGCAGTCAGGGTGTCAAAGTATGGCTTGGCAGGAAGCCTGCCCCTGTAGTACTTGGCTACAGACTTCATGTCGAACTTTGCGTTGTGAGCAACCTTTAACGCTGTGCCAAACATAATTGGCTCGATGGCGTCAAACACTTGGCGAGGGGTCAACTGTGCAGGTGCTTCGCTAAACTTTGGAGTCCACTTGCGCTGGTCTTTTGAGTAGTGTGACTCTAGAACTTCTTTGCCAGCGGCAAGACGGCGCTGACCCTCAAGAAGAAGTGGCTTGTCGTAGCCATCCAGTTCACCATTTGGGTGGCCCATGGGGATGACATCAGTGCGCCCGTCAGTCGCAAAAGAAATCCAGCAGACATCATTGATGACTGGGTATAGGCGGTTCTCGCCAATGGTTTCAACGTCCCACGCAAATGCGGTGACCTTTGAGTAGTAACTTACAAACTCGGCAAGTTGCTCAGGGGTAGTAATAATGTTCATCATTGTCCAAAGATGTTGAAAGGGGAGGTAAGGCGGAGAAGGGGAAAAACGCCTTACCTCCCCTAGAGGGATGAGTTAGTTGGAAGCGAGCGAGCGTGCCAACTTCAGCAGTTCCTCACGAGGACTGACGTAGACAACACTCTCGTCGTACTTAACTACCTTGGACGTGGCAGTTTCAACATCATCGATGTCGATTTCCCACTCATCCGCAAGGTCAACAGCCTTTACACGCTCCAGTTGGTACTGGGTAGTGGTGGCAGTGCCCTGACGTGATACCGCCCAGAAGTACTTCGACAGTGGACCCGTCTTAGGGTCTTCTGCCTTAGCAAGCAGTAGGCGGAATAGGGTTGGAGTTGCGGTGAGGAGTTGCACGTTTGGCTCCTCATCGGTGAGCACTAGGACGTTGAACATGAAACGACCACGAGGCTGGTCACCAGCGATGGTGCACAGTGGGCAGTCGTCCTTGAGGCAAACGAACGAACGCTTACCCTCGGTGCGGTTAATCCAGTGCTGTTCGTAGGCGGCGAATGGCTCGTCGTCTAGGAAGCGAATCAACTGAGGGGTCTCAGTGATTTTGAAGTCGGTTGCGTATGCGCCCTTCTCCTTCTTTGGCTTGAGAAGCGCCTGTGCGGCGTCCCAGCCTGCCTGCACGGTGGTGCCGTGCTTAGCAGGGATGTTCTCGTCTTCCTCAGTGAGGTAGGACGAGGCGTTAACACTTGGCTCATTGACCATGTGGGTATTGCTCCTTAAATTGGCATTGATTGGCATTTAATTGGTATTGCTTGGTTTCTGCACTTCGTCACGCCACCGCTCAACTAGAGCGTCAGTTAGTGACTCATGCTGGTTCCACTCTACACGAGCAGAACCTAGAAGTCCACGCCTTTGGAACTCTTCAATAGCAATCTCGATAAGGCGGCGTGTGTAAACACGGTTTCCGCTTACCTTCTTACCATTCAGGCTCTTCGAGCGTAGACGGTAGGGAGCGCCAGGGATGTAACCCTTCTTCTCCCAGAGGCGAATAGTGACAATCTGCTTCTCCAGTGCCTGTGCAAGCGCACCGATGGTGAACAGTTCTGTCTCTACCCCTTTGACAAGTTTAATAGTGGGATTCTCATCCCAGCCATTCGACTCGCCCAAGATTTGTTTCTTGCGCTTCTTAGCCAACTCGGTTGGCTCTCGGCGCTTTTGTTTGGAGCCAGGTGCACGGTCGAGACCCTCAAAGGCTTTGAGGATTTCATCGTCCGAACGTAAACCTGGCATAAGTCTAACCCTACTTCTTTAGTGTGGTCAATGCCCAGATTACTGTAGTTGGGAACATCTCGTCAAGTTGTTCCTCAGTCAGTTTACCTTCGTAGTAGGCGGCCATCAAAGCGTCTTCGTTAATGACACGCTTCATCTCGAACACCTCGTCAGCAAGACCGTTGGCTTCAAGGATTTCCTCAGCAAGTGCCTCGTTCAGATTACGCTTAGCACGGCGAGTCTTCTGAACACGCTGGTAGTCGCCAATGTTCTCATCAAGGTAAAGGCTGATGCTACCGTTTGACTCTTCTTCGCCCTCGGCGTCGATGTGAGCAAAAATCTTTTCACGGAGTTCCTTTGAGCGAGTCTCCATGTTTGACATGGACTCCTTCAACAGCAGGTACTCACGAACCTGCGACTGCAGGTCGTCTGGGTTTGAGAAGCGAGTTCCCTCTTCTGGAATTAGATTCGCCATGTGATTCTCCTAAATCAGTTTGTCCGTAAGAAAGTTAATCATACTTTCTACTGTTAAGTCAACACCACCTCTGGTGTTAATTCCTTCTCCGTCTAGTACAGCGTTTGCTACCGACTTCTTTTGCTTCAGCATGTCGTACTGCCGTTGCTCTATCGAGCCTAGCACAAGAATGTCTTGGATAGTAATGGTTGGCCATTCACTCGATGTTCTAATAATACGCCCGTTTCTTTGAACTGCAAGACCTGCACTCCAAGGCTGGTCGTAGTTCACCAGTAGATTTGCTTGAGGCAAATCGACACCGTAACCACCAGCATCACTAGAGACAAGGACACGAACAGCAGAATCGTTTTGGAATCGTACCTTGGCTTCTTCTTTTTGTTTTGCATTCATCTCTCCTGTGTATCCAACAGCGGGGTAGCCTGCAGTAGTGAGAGTTGTAACTATGTCGTGAACAGACAGCAGGTACGAAGCAAACACTACCGCTTTGTAAGAAGGGTCAATGTCTAAATGGTCTTTCAAGTATGACACCAGTGCGTCTCTTTTGACGGTCTTTATTAAGTTGTCCACTATGTCACCCAGCGAGTGGATGTAGGCGCTGCCCTTGCCTGTGTGGTTTTCAAATTCTTTTGCCGAGGCTTTCAAGATTCCTGGAGTTGAGCACAGCATCCTGAGTGCCGATACTCGAGACATTATCTCTCCACGCATCTGGTTGGCTGGGTCGTTAGCGTCGTACGCCTGCCCGTAATGGGCGGCGAGGTTGAAGTTAGCGCCGAAGGACTCTCGAGCCTCAACCAGTAACCCGTGCAAGTCTTTAGCGATGTGGTCGTACACGGCTTGGGTTGCTCTGTCGAGTTTGATGAGCAGTGGCTCTCTGTACACAGCGTCTGGCAGGTACGGTGCTACGTCGTCATCTTTCTGCGACTTGCGAACCGAGTGCTCTGTCAAAGTCTTGTGCAGAAGCGGAAGGTTTCTGTACCTGTCCACGCCACCGAAATAGTTTCTGACGATGAACGTTTTGTCGAACAAGTCGAATCTGCCCAACACGGTCGAGTCAACGAACTGCATGATGGAGTAGATTTCCTCGGGGCGACCGTTTTCGATTGGTGTGCCTGTAAGGGCAAACTTTATTTTGATGCGCTTGGCGAGTTCTTTGACCTTCTTGGCTCGCTTGGCTTTGAACCCCTTGATGGCGGTTGCCTCGTCACAGACGATGGCATCAAACGCAATGTCTTTGACTGTGTCCCAGTCGTTGACTATTTGTTCATAGTTCATAACTATGTAGTCGGATTTGATAGCAGCCTTATACTGCTCGGCTCTTTGCTTTGGTGTTCCGTCAATCACGGTAACCGTGGAGTCGCTGAACTTCTCTATTTCCTTTTTCCACTGGTACTTCAAACTGGATAAGCAAAGCACAAGTGTCAGGGTTGGGTTCAAGGACTCGATGGCGGCGATGGTCATAGGTGTTTTACCTAGACCCATTTCATAGGCGACCAGAATCTTCTTCTGGGCAACCATCTTGTCTACGGCTTCAACCTGATACGGTTTGAGCGTTCCTTTGAACATAGGCGGATTCTCCAAGAAGTGCTGATTGTGCGTTCTCCACACCCCAGCGAATCTCTTCAGAGGTTAGGTCGCCAGGGTCTTTTGCTGTACTACCACCATAGTTGAAAAAGAATAAATTTAAACCGTATTTGCGAGCCCAGAACAACATTTCTTTCGAAGCCTTGAGTCCTGCCTTATCAACGTTTGGGTTGTCGAAAGCGGCGATGACTTTGTTGGAGAAACGAATCAGTTTGATTTGTTCTTCGCTGATGGCGGAGCCACAGATAGCGACAGCACCGTGTACTCCTGCGGACTCTAGGCGAGCGCAGTCCAGCGGAGACTCGACAACAATGACTACATCTTCACGCTGGTTCTCGATACCAAACAAAGTCTTGGACTTGGTCAGTCCTGCTGGACGGTTGAAAAAGGTGCGGTCAACTGTGCCCTTTTCTTGCCAGCCAAGCAGTTTGTTGAAGTGCGGTTCCCGTAACGGAAGAACCCAAGCCTTCTTGTTGGCGTCCCACAAAATGCTATAAGTCGTAATGGATTTCTCCGACAGATTACGCTTTTGAAGTTCCTCTAATGGAGGGTTAGTGAACACGGCTAGGCGTGCCTCCGACATCTCCAACGGGCGTGGGATGCTTTGGATGTAGGACGGCAGTGACTCCATCTGCTCCGTGAGCATCTCAATCGTGACTTCTGCACTAGTGGCAAGCCACGCCTTGGCGGCTTCGTAGTCGTACTCGACAATGTCACCGTACAACTTAACGAATAGGTTCTTTACGTCACAGACAAGGTGGAGCAGGTTTCCCTTGTAGTGGCATGAGAAGCAGGTGTGTGCGCCAGTCTCGAGGTTAATCCACCATGACGGGTTTCCGTCCTGCTTGCCTGTGCGCTGGAAGTGCATTGGGCAGAGTGCGTTCGCCTCGTTGCCGTGAACTGAGAAGTCAACACCTAGGGCTTCGAGAGCACCCTCAACATTGAACTTAAGCATAAGGGTTCCAAGCCGAGCAGTGCTTGCACGACGGAGCCTTAGACTCATCGTGGAAACAGCCAGTGTCCCACTTCCAAGTAATCGAAGTGTCCTTTGGTCCACAGTTACGGGACTGAACAATCTTCAGCACACGAACTTGGTCATCCGACTCAACAGGCTCCAGACCCAAGATAACGTCTGAGTCTTGGAAGAACGAGGACGAGTAACCGATAGAGTTAGCGTCAACCTTGCCGCCCTTCATCTTCCATAGAAGAGTCTGGGTGGTGATTACTACGGGGATGTTCAACTTCTGTGCGACACGCTTCAAACCACGAGTAATGTTGGTCAGCGCCTGTGGCGTGTTGGAGTCACCCGTTACTTGGTCGAGCATCAGGTAGACACCGTCAACGAACAGGATGTCTGGGTTCAACTGCTCAGCCTTAGCAACTAGGGCGTCAATGGTCAAACCGTTGACCGCATCCACAAGGTGGAACGGCTTTTGGGTCTGCATGTCTTCCAGCATCGAGAAGTATGCTTTCTCTTCCTTAGCGCTTAACTTTCCACGGCGGAGGCGAGCGTTAGAGACGTGGGCACGAATCGAGTCGTGACGCTGAGTCTGCTCGTGGTTGTTCATCTCAAACGACTGGAACATCGGAACATAGCCAGCCTCGTGAGTGTTGATGGCGGTCTGCAAAGCAATCTGCGACTTACCAGTTTTAGGTGGGGCGATGATAGTAATCAACTGTCCGCCCTGCAAACCAGCGGTCGCCTCATCGATAGCCTCAAACCCTGTTGGGATACCCAAGAACTTGTGGTTCTGCACGTTCTCGTATTCGGTGAAACGTTCCTCAGGGTCAACGGTCAAGTCAACGTGGTTCGTACCGATAACGCCTTGGGCGTTTACCAGAGTGACCGTCTTGCTCATCTCAGCAAGGGCGGCTTCGTGGTCGTTCTCTGACATCTTCGCCAGCACATCTTGCAGACCGTTACGGGTCATCATGTTACGGCGGAACGTAACCATCGTGTCGATGAGGTAGTCGAGTGACTCCTCGATGTTGTAGATGGTGAAGTTCGGGAAGTTGTCCTTAACGGTTTCCGCTGTAGGAACTACACGGTAGTTGGAGTAGTGCTCACGCACGAACTTCCACACACGGCGTAGGTCGTCATCGACAAACCACTCATCCTTGATGCCCTGTTCGATTACAGGAATGATTACACGGTCACGAATAACCTTGCTTACGAGCCTCTGCTCATTGTCCAGTGCCATAATGCCCTTCTTCTTCTCTTACAAATTCTGTAGTTCGATGCCCATCGAACCGTATCGCATTACCCGTTCAGGTAAATCGATAACACCCTTCAGGTTACTGCGGTAAGGCAGTTCCCCAACAAAGTCGTCAATGTCGGTGTACAACTCCGCATAGTTGAACGGGTTGCCTCCCCGACGGTCAAGTTTGTCCATCAGTTTGTCCAAGTCATCCTGAGTCCACAACTCACTCTCGAACCCTGCCAACTCTACAGACAAGCCGTACTTGCTGGCAACGTTCCAAAGATGAGACAGTGCCAAATGGTTCAGGCTCTTAACCTTACGCTCCTGAACATCAGAACGCAACAACCTTTTGTTCTCAATCACTTCAGACTGTACCACGACATCAATCGTGACGATAACTCGTGGCGAAGTTTCGTTAGAAATGTCTCCGCCTTTCACAGAATCTCCACCGTCCCGTGACGCATCACAAAAGTGCGGAAGTCGTCAGTGCTTTCAAGAGCGTCCATGGTTTCTTCATCAGAAACCTCATCGCCACGGACACGCACAGTGTAAATACCCTCGTGCTCCTCCATGCGCTCCTTAACCCACTTCACATGCTTGCAACGAGCATCCTTCTGGAAAGTGTTGCAAGTGCAACGAGCCTTCTTAGGATTCTTAGCATCCACGGAAACCTCGCAAGCGTACATCTCCTCAGCCAAGAAACTATCAGAGGTGCTAGTCCTCTTGCCATCCTCGGTTAGAAAAAACTGAATAGTCTGCCACTCGATTTCCATGCTACTCCTGACGCAGGTCGTGACCAGTCAAAACCACACGGCGGAAAGCCTCATGAGCAAACGAACCCATAGCCTCACCGTACTGTCCAGCCCAGTTGTCACGATTAATGTTTGTAGTAATAATCGTAGGCAAACCTTTGTCGTAACGTGACCTCAAAATCTCGTCAAACGAAGCATCGTTAAACCCTGCACCCTTGTACTCCTTGCCCAAGTCGTCAAGCACAAGGATGCGAACGTTCAGGTGGTCTTCCTTGGCACGACCATGGAACCCCTCCATCTCCAAGTACAAGTTACGCTTCGACTCCTCGTCAGCCTCAAACAACGCCTTCTTGCGAGACAAAAACTCAGGGAACGTCATGTAGTAAATCGGGCGAGCGTTGTAACCCAAGTCAGACGGGTTACCTCGTAAAACCTTCAAAGCCTCATCCTGCTCCTCAGGCAGACGGCGAACAAACTCCATCAACGTAGTAACAGCGTGAGTGGTCTTACCCAAACCAGGAGCGCCATCAAACAACAAGCCAACACCAGTCTTGCCGATGCCACCAATCGCTTTGATGATGTCACCCTCCAAAGCAGACCCCAACCACTTCTCAATCGTGGCAGGGAAAGCACCAGTGCGACCAATAATGTCCGCAGGCTCCAAGCCCATGAAACGGCGAGGAATGTTCGAGTTGTTAAAAATCCACTGGCGCTTAAACGCCTCCAACTGACCAATGTCGTAAGTCATGCCTAGCCCTTCAATTTCTGTTCGTATTCTGCAAGTTCCAAACGGCCACCCATAGAGTTATCAAACTCCGTGCCATCTGAAGCATAAACGTACACGTCTTTCGCAGGCTTAGCAACAGCACTAGGAACATTTTCGCCATGAGCAGCAATCCAGTTCGTAATAGCGTTCAAGAAAACACCGTGACACTTCTTCGGCATCTTCTTCATCGTCAGCAAGTTACGCTCATCAGCAAACAAAGCCTCCAACGCCGCATACTCCTGAGCGGCAGTAACACCATGGCGCTTACGGTTAGTCGCCAAAGCGATAGCCAAATCCTTAGTGTTAACCATCCCAGGGATACCACGAATCTTGTCATACACACGAGAAGCAAACTCCGAAGCCATCATCTGAGCCGTCCAATCCTGAGGCTCACGCTCCATACGCTTCTCATAATTCGACTTACGAGGCTCAACCACCCGAGGGGTTTTCTTTGGTTTCTGCGAAGCAGGAACCTCCCCCTCTAGCAGACCAAAGCCACCAACCTCATCATCATCCGACCAACGATTAACCACAGTCTCCTCCTGAGACGTTTTATTTAACTTACTAGTAGGTTTAGTAGTACTAGTCTTACTAGTAGTAATAATTACATTTGTTGATGTGCCACCAGTGACACCACGCAAAGGCACAACTTTACCCACCGATGTGTCACGGGTGCTACCACGCAACAACGTGTACTTATTCGAAGACCACAACCCATAATTGCGCTTCGTACGCTCCACCTCAAGCCAACCAGAATCAATCAAACCCTGCACAGCACGATGCACAGACGAACGACTAAAACCAGTCAACTCAGCCAAATCCTCCATCGTGGCATCAATACTGCCCCAACGAGTCTCCAAATGACGCATAGCCAACACCACACGCAGTTGCCCATTCGACAACTTCAACAACTCAAGTTCCACGCCTACCTCCTACGAATAACCTGAGCAACCTCAGGTTTAGGAGTAAACCATACCATAAGCGCCAAAGACACAAAGCCAACAGCAGGCACATACACAAAAAGTTCTGCGCCGTTAAAGCCAAGCAACCAAAGGGCGACGTAACTCAAAGGCAACGTGAAAAGTAACTTGATGTACTTGGGGTCAACCCAGCGTTCAAAAAGAGAAATGAGAAAAGCCAAGGCGTAGCCAACGGCTAACCCTGAAATGATGATTGAAAATAAAATGTCCATAAGGACATCTTAAGAGGTAAACCCCTTAAAGTCCAAAGACTTCGCCTCAACAGGACCAGTGGTTACATACCAAGGCGTGTTAATCGGCAAGATTTGAGGAATCTCACGAACCAAACGACCCGTCTTCTCCTCATACTTACGGTACAAAATCGAAGTAGAATCGTGCGCTGTACCCAACCAAGAAGCACCCCACAACGGCAAGTCACCGTCAAAGTAGTCCGTGGCACCATAGCCAGCCTCTAACTGAGCAGCATCCAGTTTGATAGTTGCCTCTTCGCTGTTCCCGTAAATCTTTGCGGTAACAACCGAAACATCTTTAGTCATGTACGAAGGAACAAACAACTTCACTTGGAAGCGTCGCCACGTAGTACCAATAGACATTGGGTAGGTGTGGAGTCGAGTAGCGATAGTCTCATCAGCATCAGGATTGAATACCGACAATTCCAACTGCATAGTGATTGCCGCATCTGCCTTAGCCCAAATCGAGAAGGTGTAGTGCTGGTCAGGGGTTAGCAAGCCTGTGCCTTCCCACTTAACTAGCGGGTCTTCACTCGTTGTCTCCGTGTCATCTGTCACAACCTCCGCCACATGAGTGCTGCCAGGGGTTACCTGAATAGTCTCCACGATAGATGTAGCGGTGGCGCTTGCGTCAAATGTCCAACTGTCAAGGTTTACCTCAAAGGAAGGGTTGTTAACATAGTTGACCTTCGTAGGTGCAAGATACAGTTCTACGCCTCGAGCCTCATAGAAATCTCCAGACCTGTCATCAAGGTCATCAGCCATCTGAATCATGTCTAGGTGGTACGTCCCTGTCGCAGCGAACTTGAACTCGATGCTTGCAAACTCTGCAGGAATCTCCGACACGAATCCTGCAACCAAGTTTTCGTCAATGTCAGTTATGCCGATACTTGGTGCGTCGTAGGTTAGCGTGGTTCCGCTACCCCCAGTAAGTGTTACTCGCCCGTTAAACGGATAACCAAGTTCAGATACGATAACCTCATCACCAGTAGTTAGGCCGTGGTTGTCTGAAGTGGTGAGAGTGATAACGTCGTCTACAAGTTCAGCAGCGATTACCTCGTACACACTTCCAGGAGCCTTGGCAGTAAACTCATTCTTTACCCAACTGGAAGTTGCGGCATTGACGTCTGGTGTTGCAGTGCTAATCAGAGTGCCTCGGTAGTCATACCACCTAAGTGTCACAGTCACGTTGCCAGTTGAGTTTGAGGAGATAATGTACGACGAGAAGGCGTAAGTTGTTCCGCCAATCACTGGGATACCTGTTAGCGCAGGGGTGTCATCGCCCAGTTTCAGGGTGGCGTTAGTAGCCGCAACTACAACGTTGCCTGTGTACAGTGAGTCAATAGCGTAAGCCTCAGTTGTGGGTGCCGCTTGATTAGTCACACTAGTAAGCGTGCAAGAGGTCGCCTTCCAGTTGCCGACACCTTTGTAGAAACTGCTGTCTTGCTGGTTCAGTAAAACGTTTGGCGATACCGTGATTGTTGACGAGTAGCGGGTGAGTGCTTCAGCCGCTGTGTTGATTGCGTCAACAGTTCCTTTGTTTTTGTACAGGAAGATAGCGTCTCTAATCAAACGCTTCTGTGAGTGAAAGTTCAGCCAAGATTCGTCGCTCAAGTTAAGCAGGTGTGCCTGAGCCGTGATAAGGTTAGGGTTCAGCGTAGATGCGTCGTAGTCTGGCTTTAGCAGGTCAGCATAGGTTAGTGACTCGTCAAGAGTAAACGCCATACCCCCCAAGAAGCGGTAGATGTCACTGTCTTTATTAACCTCGTCTAGGTAACTTCCTGAAGTGCTGCTGTATGTTTTTGGAATGAGTTCTACAAATTTGTCTTGTGAACTACGAAGAACCACACCGTCTGGGGTAGTGGCGTTGTGCTCTCGAGGAATCAAGCAGTAAGTGTGTGCGACAGGAATCCAGTTGTAGTCCGTTGTCATAATCCAAGCAGTGTAAAAAGCATACTTGTTTACTCGTAGCGGTACTTGCCCACCTTGGTCAACTGCTGTGTAGTACGTTGGAGCCCCGCCAAATGTCTCAACAATTACTACGCCATCTTCTTCATTCTCAGAGTAACTTTCTTGGTTTCGAAGAATCCTAAACGACAATACCTCGCCACTCGGGATAGACCAAGACAGGTCAACCCTGTCGTAGTCAATAGCGACAGCACTGAACGGCTCGATACTGAACTCTAGTTTTGAGTTCTCACCATAGAGCGTACCGTCGCCCCAAATAAACTTGCTATAGATACCCAAGGGTATGTCTCCTAGGAGGCGCTTCCGCCATCGATGGTTAGAATCCAGCCGTTAGGACCAACGGCAGTTACTACGCTGTTGCTGGAGTTTTTAAACTCCATAAGGTTGCTAGTAGCAGACGTGGCTGCTTTTACAGTCACACCTACCTTATTGGCTGCGGGAAGAATGACGCTCTCACCAGCAAGGCTCACTCGGTCGTTGTAGGCAATTCCTAGGCCGTACTCAATGTGCTGAACACGCTCCTTTAGGGTTGACCAAGAAGTGTTGGAGGTGCTGAAAGAACCCGACCAACCTGAAGATGAAGCAGGTGACAGACCAATCACAGTAGCGATAGCGGTCACTTCGTCATAGACTACGTTAACGTCACCCGCTACAACTGGGTCTTGATTGTCGGTTCTCTGCGAGAACGACACTGGGGATGCTGGGTAATTGGCTGTCATTACGGACTCCTAAATCTCTTTTCTAGTTTGCCCGATTTGGGCTGGTTTTACAGGGCTTAC
>JACCDM010457866.1_pt1 | contig 55556 bp, 87 predicted proteins | sample 7445851 | NCBI WGS metagenome assembly JACCDM01 (sample SAMN15323438, study PRJNA562643) | freshwater metagenome | isolation source: river surface water | place: USA:Blue River Watershed | collected 2017-08-16
AGCCAAGATTCCAGATACCCGAAGCAAAGCCGGGCGTATACAGCGGAGAAGACGCGCTGATAATGTTGCCGGGATACCCGTGAAGTGCCATTGCTACCCCTTACGAGCTGATCTGTTCGTAGCTTACAGAGAAGGTAATTGCGCTGTTCGTACCGCTTGAGCAAACAATCGCACGGTCTTCCAACAGATAAGTCGCCGTGGTCTTGTCCATCACGATCAGCGAAGCATACGCAGGAACAGAGATGTTCGATGCAATCGGGAACGTGTTGCCAGCGCCGGTAGTCACAGCGTTACCAGACGTAGTTGCGCCGCTCGTGAAAATAGAGACAGTCACGTTTGCAGCAGTGTTAGTCTGATTAGCAGCGACAACCTGATCAATCTTGAACACGTTGCCTGAGCCGCTGGTGTTTGCCACCAGCACGAGCGTAGATGTATTCGCAGGGGTCAGAAAGTTAGTCTGACCATAAATCTGCGTAACATTAACGATATTAGGATTTGCCATTTATATACTCCTCAGAAGCCGAAGATCATCGCCATAGCGATTGCTTTGCCGGTAGTCACACCAGACACGGTTGAAAAAGAAAGGTTTCCGGCTCCGTCGGTCTGGAGATACTGACCACTTGTACCGTCAGCCGTAGGAAGCTTTAAAGTAAACGTAGAGCTGATCGGGAACGCTACCGCAGTAGGCACCACGTTCGTACCAGTGTTAAATATCACCACCGAGGAGCTTGCGGGAATCTTGACCGTCGAGCCTGTCGCACCAGTGTTCGAGCCGTTAGCCACAATCACAGGGCTGGTCAGCGCGTTATTGATGATGTACTGCTTCTCTATCGCCGGGATGAAAAGGTACTGCTGAGTGCTGATTGTGCCTGACAGGTTCAGTCGCAAATTACGTGCGGCCTGAGTAGCATTCGTGTCGGTCAGCGTGATGGCTGCATTGGCACTGGCAAACGTTACATCTGCCGAGCCAGTAATCGCCTCTTCAATCGCCGTGCCAAGGTTTGTGTTGGTGGTAGCGCCCCAAGTACCCGCCTGATCGCCAGTACCAATAAGCTCTATCTTTAGCGCGGAATATGTACTTGCCATGATGTTCCCTTACGTATTAGTGTTTATGAGCGTCCAGTCCTCGTCTACACCGGTATCTATCGGCTCCCACAACAACCTTCTGCTTACTCTATCTGACGCTGTTGCCGAGTCAGATACAAATACTGTGATCCTGCCTGTCGCACTATCCACATCTTCTGCGGTAGTTGTCTCTGCAATCTGTGCCGCAAAGTTTCCTAGCGACGATACTGCAATCGATGCGTTCGCTGCTTCAACAATACTGAGGATCAAGGTGTTAAACACGTTCGCGCTGTCTTGCGCTGTTACACCCTCGCCAATATTGTTCGGTATTGCAAATACGCTTGTTACTTCAACATTGCCATTAGCCGTTTCGCTAATCAGTATTCTGTAAGCAGGCGTTGATGCCATGGTATCAGCGCCAGTCGCAGTCTCTGATATCGAGCCAAACGTCGTTCGTAGCGGTGTTACTGCATCTGTAGCTACAACACTCTCAGCCACCCTAGAATTTACGTTTGCAAGGCTGCTTACCAGATCTGCTGCTGTGGCCGTTTCATTCACACGACCAGCTGCCGTAAACCTGCTTAATACCGACTCACTCGCTAACACCGACTCTGCAACACTGGCACCAAGCGCAAATACCGCAAGTACCGTATCCGCCGCTGTTACCGTTTCACTTATCGTTCCAACCTTGATCGGCTGGCCAAACACAAAGTCTGCTGCTACTGCGCTCTCGTCAATGAAGACTGTAACCGGAGCTGTGCCTGCAACATTGGTCTGCTCTGACGCGGTAACTAGACCGCCATCACCAAGACCCCAGCCGTCAGATCCCCATGCGCCTAGCCCCCAGCCAGCGTTAGAGACGAGCGGGTAGTAGACCGAACAGCCCCACCCAGCTTCGCCCCATGTACCGCTGCTATAGCCCCCATCAACGATGGCCACACATTACTCCACAGATTCCAGCTCTTCAAGAGTAAACCAACGCTGCTGCTCAACCTCGCCGTTAGTCCATGACATCAGATACCAGATCGTACCGTCTTCGTCCATGCGCATGTGGGCGACTTCGCCCTCCGGCACAGCAACCTTCAGCCTGACCTTATCGCCCTTCTTAAACATAGCCATCTCCTATTAGGATGCGTCCAGATTGAACGAGTAGGTCACATTCAGAACGTCGCCGCTCACAACCGTACGGTCGCCCGGGGTCTGGAAGTCAGACACGGAGAACAGCAGGCCAGATGTGCCAGTGGCAACGTTGGTCAGGAAAGCACCAGAAATCGTTGCATTGGCCGTCATGGTGAAAGATGCCGTTGACGATGCGTTGTTGATGTTCGACGGATCTGCCAGCGTAGCAGCGCCAAACGTGGCTGCCTTGCGGTTGCCAGAGTAGCTGCTGTTCTCATCCCAGCCAGCGTGCGAAGCCAGAGTATCGCCGCCAGAGAAGGTGGTGCTGGCCGAGGTGTTGTTGACCAAGCCAATGTACCAAGCTGCGGTGTAGCCGCTGCCAGAGAAATACTTGTTGTTCATGTCTTGCAGGCCAGTATTGACCACCAAGTTCTGGGCAATATCCACCCACTTTTCTTGGCCGTCGCTGCTGTAGCAAGTGATGGTAAACACGCCACCTGCCGACATACCCTCAACAAAACCAGTCTTACGAGCAACAGCACCGCTGACGGTCTCGCTAGATTTAGAAGTTTCAATAGTCATAATGACTCCTCAGTTAATACGAATCAGCGCACTGGACGCTGTGTTTGGGGGCAATGGCACTGTGAACGTATTTTGGGACGTAACATCGTAGCCAAAGTTAAGTACTGCAATAGAGGCGTTGCTTTTGCTCGCGTTATATATTAACGCACCCCTTGCGGTAAACGCTCCGGGATTCCAGACCGGATTGTCAAAACTTATGTAGGTCACACCCTCAGATGTAGTAACCGTCACATTCGACAAAACCTGACCACCGGCTGTGTATCCAGTACCACTAATCTCATTCGTGGTCACATACTCGGTAGTGTCCTGATTCAAAGTTGCAAGCGCGTTATACAGCGCCATCTTCAAAGTGTCGGACAGCAAGTAGGTGACTAAATCCCTCTTGAAGCTGGTTGTTGTGCCCTGAACAATCATGTGACTTTCACCCTAGTTTGTCCAGAACGGTAAGCATCCTGACGCTCCATACCATCGCCCAGACGCTTCAGCTGACCCATAGCCTCGTTGTACTTTGCCTCTACATTGGCAATCACATCCTGCTCACCCTTCATGAACAGGTAAGCCTCACGCAGCGAGCCATACAGCAGCACAGGATCGTAGTTATCACCGAGCCATGTGCGGCCATCAGCGGCAGTCGTAATCGACTCTGGGTAGTAGTAATAGTGCAGCTCTGCGTAATAAGCAGCATCCGGGGTGGGCCCAAGTATAAAAGCTAACTCATCAGTCACAACGCTGTTAGCCACGGCTGGGCCAAAGATGGCGTAATACAGAGGCAGCCCTGTGTCTGATGGTGTTGGATACGCTTCGCGGATGTAGTTCACATCCTTGTTCAGCAGGTAGTGGTACACCTCGTTTGCCGTGCCGTAGTTCTCAATGACGGCCAAGGAATACACTGACAGGAAATCTATCGGGGCTGGCAGATACTTGTTGTTGGCTGACAGAACACCAGTCTTGTTTGCGCGAAGTGCAGGAATCTGAACCGTGTTGTACACACGGGTTTCAGTCTGCTTCACGAACAACGGAATATTGTCTACGAACGTCTGCTCGTAGTTCTCCGTGTATTCCTGAATCGCTGCAACAAGCTCTGTGTAAGTCATGCCATCGGGCCCCTAGCCATGACGCCTTTGGTGGCAGCTCCAGTACCGCGAATCTTGATACCCGTAGTCTTGGTATCCTCACGACCCGGATCGCCAGCAGAAACACGCTGCACAGCCGTCTTCGGGCCCAGCTTGTCCACGGCGATATTGTTCGGATCTTTCAGCTTCTTGAGCTTAGCATCCACTTTCTTCCCCTTCATGGTGTGAGGCTCGGCATACACGGAGGCTTGACCAACCTCCTTGCCACCCTTTTTCATAGAGTACTTAGCCATCTAAACCTCACTTGGTTTTCTGGTTTTGGATGCGAGCCATGTTCCGACCGTATTTTTTCAGATCGGAAGTAGTTACGCCACCCTTTTTCATGCCTTTGTGCATACGCTTCTCGTGGGCCTTTACCTCACGGTCAGCGATCATTTTGACCTCTTTCTTGTCCATACCAGCTCCTATGTAACTATCGGCACCACGTTTGCCACAACAGTGTTAATCACTAGGTCGTTGGGCGTCAACCCGTCATCAATACCTCTTGCCCCGCCAACAGGAGCCCAGCCCCATTGAATGATCCTGCTTCCGACCTCCGGGTAGCCATTCTGCAAAATGTTGCTACCAGAGTTAAACAGCGTCTGCAATCCACTGTAGCCAGACTGCTGGTACGACACATCCGGCCTTGGTTCCCGTACCGCCTGCGGATCGTTGACCGGGTACAGGCCAAGCGACAGCTGCGGCTGGTCAGGTTCCCAGCAGCTCGGGCACACCTTGATCTTGACATTCTTCGTCTTGATCGTCAGCGTCTTCAATTCCTTCAACTTGTATCGAAAAGCACAGCGGTCGCATTCCGCGATACTGTGCTTCCCGCTTGCATATTTGCTCGGCATTCATCACCTGTAGGTAATCATGCGCGGCACCAGACGATCTGGCGCTTTTTCCCTATCCTCACCGGAAGCCATCTCCCAAGCCTCATCGTACTGCTGCTTGAGGAATTGCAGGCGCTCTAGGCCGCCCGGCACCTTCATGGCCAAGCGATAAGACAAGCCAGCAATCAGCGGCTCTTGGAAACGGAATGGGATGTCCTCAACATTTACACCGTTACCAGCGTCAAACATCCTACGCAGACGCCAGTAAACGAAGTAGTAATAAGGTGACTCGACAGTTCCCTGATCAGGCGCTGGCCACACGTTGATTTGCGGGTACTTAGGTGTTGCTCCCGGCGTGTCGGTGGTTTGGCCAGACTGGCGGTTTATCCAAACTTGGATCGGGCGGCCTTGCGTGAGTTTGTTCGGGATCGTCGCGTACGTACTGACCGAGATGCGGTTGATGTTGATGTCAATCTGGTTGGCCTCAGATCCGGGATAAGTTCGAATAACATGTTCCAGAAGATCCACGGTGTCAATAGGTAGATCATAGGTAATCGTCCCCTGTATCAACGGGATAGTTCCCTGTTCAATCGTCCACAGATTGATGCCACGGTTTGCCCACTCGGTCAGCAACAGGTTCAGGCTACGACGCGCCGTGCGGAAGTCATAGCCTGTCCGCATCTCAAGGCCGCAACGCTCGAAAGCTTCCTCGAAGATGTCGTTAAGCGTCGGATTAAACGCTGTCGTTGACGTTGTATATGCCATCACCTAAACCTTGCAGTCTTTTGAGCTATGCCCTTGGGCTGTTTAACAAACTGCTTGCCTTTTGCTTTCCCTGCCCGCTTTGCCTTCGTTGTGGCGGCATACTCGGCTGGGCTTAGAGCCTTGATCGCCTTTTCCGGGAGATAACGCTCTCCGGTCTTTGACGATGGCTTTCCGCTCTTTGTGCGCCATTTCTGCTCTCCCCATGCCTTCAGGCTTTGCTGCGGGGCTTTCATTTCATCTTCTTCAAAGTCTGAGCAAGACGAGCACGCTGTCCCATCTTGCCGGGCTTCTTGGCCGCTGCTGCCAGCTTCTTGGCAGGGATTGGTTTGTCGCCCTTAACACCCAAAGACTTACGCAGAGCACCGGGCTTTTTGATGGCAGACTGGATCCACTTCTTAGTCTCGCCACCCTTCTTCATGCCCTCGACTCCGCGACCCTTCAGGATGTCTGCTTGTGTCACCTTGCCGTCGCCGGTCAAATCAGGAAACTTACTAGCCACGATAACCTCCGCCTTTTTCCTTGTACTTTTTGGCCAGCAACTGAGCCTTGCGGGCCGACCACTGGCCTGCTGCCGTGCCCTGCACCGCCCGCGCCTTGATGCTCTCAAAGAGACTCTTGCGCATACCCGGCTTGGTGTAATTGCCAGCCTGATTAACCTTTGACCCTTTTGCCGCCTTCTTTACGGCAGATTCGACAGAAGGCTTGCCAAGACGAACTGATCCACCAGAAGCGTACTCGGTGAAATCAGTGTCATCTCGCCTAGCCTTCCGCTTGCCACTTGGCATCTTGGAAGGGCTAATCGCTCCCATGCCGCGTGAGGCCATCATGTCAGCAAGCCTTGCCGCCGTACTTCATGCCTTTGGTCGATCCAGCCATCTTTACCATCGTGCCTTTGGTTTTGCCTTTGGTGGCAACGCCATCACGACTCGGAGCAGCTGTCTTAACCGCACCCATCTTGGTCATGCCGCCAGAAGCCATCTTCTTGGTCTTGCCGCCGTATTTCATACCTTTCATTTCAGCCTCTTCATGTTTGATCATGGATTTGGGAGCGCCCTTCTTCTTCATGAAGGACACCTCTTTCTTCATCATAGTCTTTGACTCAGCCATACCACCCTCCTTCTTTTTTGAAATGCCAGCCTCAGAGAGGCCGATAGCGATGGCCTGCTTGGGGTTGGTAACTTTTTGGCCGGACGAAGACTTCAGCTCACCAGCCTTGAACTCACGCATGACTTTGCGCACTTTGTTTTGCGGGTTCTTCACACCATCCTCCCGCGAGTCTTGCCACGCGATGCGATGCCATCTGCACGAGATGACGCGCTGCCCATCTTAGGCTTGGCCATCTTCACAGGCTTCATAGCTGACGCCTTAACTTGGCCGCCCTTCTTGAACCGCTGCTGCTGACCCATCTGGTCATTAGGGCCCGCCTGCGCTTGAGGCTGCATGTTGAACGTTTGGTTTACGCCGCCGTTCTGACCACCGGCTTGAGGCTGGTTGCCGTAGAAAGGATAGGTTGGCTGCTGAGTCATGCCCCCATCTGCGTACTTTTTAATCTTGCCACCCTTGGCGTATTTGATAGCGTTTTCCCCCAACAACTTTTTCTTTTCAGGCTTACCGGGCAAATTCTGAGGATTAGTCATTGAGCCGGGCTTCGGGTTTGGCAAAGGAGGAACTTCACCAAACACATCTTTTTCCATGCGGCGCTGGTTACGCTCATTAATAACGTCACGCTTTGCCTGCTTTACATCTTCGTCAGTAACAGCCATTAGCAAATCCTCCCACGAGTTTTGCCCCGCTGGGCAATACCATCGGCACGAGAAGATGCGGAACTTTTAATCACTCCGCCTTTTTTCTTTTCGTATGGCGTATCTGGCTTCATGCCAAGTCCTTCTTTATACATTCGGCCATAATTGCGAGCTTCTTTTGCAGTACGCTCGCCCATTTGTTTAATTTTTTCTACTGCTCGACCACCAATATCAGAAGCAGCGTCACCTAACTTGCGAACACTGTCAGAATAAGTTTTTGCATACTCTTCTGGTGCGCTCTCTAAATCTTCCATAAAAGATTTTTTAGCCATACTAAACCATCCTCCCGCGAGTTTTGCCACGCTGGGCAATACCGTCTGCCCGCTTAGATGCAGTGGCAGTTTTTACAGCGCCACCCTTTTTCATACCAAGCTTGGGAGGCTCATATCCGATACGACGAGGTGCCATGCCAACTTTTTCAGGGCCGGGCGTAATGTCTTTGATAGGACGGAATGAAGGCTCAACGCGCTTCTTGACGGTCTGCTTGACTGCTTCTTTGGCTGCCAAAGCTTGTGCACCTTTTTGCACCGCCTTGAGGCCGGGCCCACCAATCATGCTCATCTCAGGAGCAACAGTCTCAAGAGCCTGCTCCTTTTCCATTTTCTTGCGGCGCTCCATCTCAGCAGCCGAAGCTTTAGGAACAGCAGCTGCCTCACGAGCCTTCTTGTCTTCGCGCCACTTGTCGCCAATCGCAGTCATGCGACGCTCGGCTTTGCCCTCATCTTCATCAGCCTTGGACTTTGCCATTTCTGTTGTGTACTTCTTGCCACGAAACTCAAAAGTTTTATCGCCAGCCTTGCGGGCTTCGGCAAAAGCTTGCTTGAAGTTTGATGGCGAAAAATCTTTTTCCTCTGCGGCGCTCATCTCAGGAGCTTCCTGCTTTGCCTTAGAAGCGATGCCGTACTTGGCCGCCTCAACGCCTTTCAAACCGCGAGAGATTGCGCCAACTTCGTCATACTCGTCATTAGATGACTTTGTTGCCCGCTTGCCTAACGAAGCATAGTCTTCAACCAGACTGTCTTCTTCGCCGTTGTAGCGTTTGATTTTGCGCTTTCTCATATGATCTTCCTGTTTGACTCAATCAACTGGTCAAGCTTTGACTCAAGCCGGTTAAATCTCTGATCAATGTGGTCAGTGATGCGGTCAACCTCTGCCTTGGTAACGTTATCACGTGCAATTTCCTCACGAGTCCTGTTCAACAGGATAGTGATACGGGCAAGCTCAGAGAACTTCTCATGAGCGATATAAGCAAACAGGCCCACAAACAGCGACAACGCGCCGTTCCAAACCATATTGATATCCACGATCAACACTTCCACCTTTTTAGGGCCGCAGCCTTCCTTGTAGGCCGACCTTTTTCGTCTTTCATAGGCCCCGGCATTCCAGACATCCGAGCACAAAACGACCGCTTACGTGGGCCGCCTTCTGGCTGCGGAGCCTTGAGATTGCTGCCGGTAGCCTTGTTGTACTTCGCCCTGCCTTTGGCCGTCAGACCCGCCCCCTTAGACACGGGCAGCTTCTCGCCGCGACCGATAGCAAGGGAGGGAGTCTTCTTAGCCATAGAACACCGTCACATTTGCGCCAGTGCTAGTCACAACCGTCAAGTTGGACTGGCAGACAATCCCTTGATCAGGAATGTTCAACGGAGATACGCCTGCTACGCCGGGTGCAGTAAATGTCATCAGAGTGGTTGCGCCGTCCTTGAAGGTAACGGTAGACGCGGTTCCAAAGCTGATCATGCCGCCCTTCAAACGAGTGCGGCCTTCATACACTACTGTCGTGGCGTTAGCAGGGCATATACCCGGCCTAACGTCTGATTGCATAGCCATGCTGGCCCCCTATTAGGAGTTCTGCTGACCGAACAGAGGATCAGTTACGTAGTAGGTGATGTAGCCAGAAACATCGCCGACAGCCGAGCTTGCGCTCTCAGTGGTGACGGTGAAGTTTTGATCCGCATCAGCAACAGTGCCGATACCAGCGCCTGCGCCAGTTGCGCCCGGAGTCACAGTCTTGGCCGAGGTAGCAGCCAGAGCCGACACATAGAACGCAGCGTTCGAAGCAGAGCCGTCGATCAGGGTGTAACCAACATTCATCGTGCCGCTGGTCAGACCATTGGTGATAACAACCGAGGTCACAACAGCGTTTGCAGGAAGAATGAGAGGGGTGCTGGAGCCGGAAGCAACTACGACGTTGCCGGAAATTGCTGCGTTAGCAACATAGAAACCTGCTGCCATGACGCCGGAGCCGCAATAAGCTTGACGAGTGTTATCGCCGCCGCCCGAACGCCAGATACTTTGGGTGGTAGAAACTGCCATGATAAATTTTCCCTCATGCGGTTAGGTACGTCGATCTGCATGAAGTCAGCCGGGACTGTTCGACGCACCGGGTAACCCCGGATTTCTCCTGCGTTATAGCATAAATCTATGAAAAAAGGGGGGCTTTTAACCCCCCTTCTATTACGCGCCTTGCGAGCCGTACATGCCCAGCGGGTCAGACCAGCCGAACGAGTAACGCTCACGAGACTTGTAACGCACGTTGCCAGTGTCGAAGTCACCGTCCATCGATTGCTGGAGCGGGGTACGAACAAAGTGCTTCATGCCGTTAGGAACATCAGTGGTCAGGAACCATGCGTTCGTATCGGTCAGGAAGTGATTGATCGTGTAGCCCTCAGGAATCGAGCCGTTGTTGACAATCGCGTTGACATCGTTGTCATTGGTGCCCGGACGCAGCTGGGTTTCCAGCAGGCGGGTTGCAACGAATTGCAGCGCCGGAGGAACGACCAGTTTGCGAGGCTTGGCAGCAATCAGCAGACCACGTTCGTCAGTCCAAGCAGCGATCTGAATGACAGCGTTCTCAAGAGAAGTTTCATTCAGGTCAGCAGCGGTTGACGGGATGTTGCTGTTGGTGCCGCCAGACACCAGCGGGTGAGCCGACGAGAACAGAGCCACGCCATCACCACCGGGGTAGGTGTTGGAGAAGCCGTTGTTCAGGACGGAAGCCGCCTTGACTTGCTTGGTATATGCCATGGCACGAGCCAGCGCCTTGGTATAACGAGCCGACAGGCTGTCATACAGGTTGTCCTCGATGGCCTCTTCGGTCAGCGAGAAACCCAGTGCGATGGTTTCGTGGTTGTATCGAGCAGTCCATGCCTCTTGGCCGTTGTCGTACGCGATTGCAGAACCTTCGTTCTTCACCGGTGCGGCACTGAAGCCAGACAGCTTGGTCTCTTCTTCGAACGAACGCTCGGAGGTCTCGGTTTCGTAGATCTCTTTGTGTTCTTCGCCATAGCGAGCGTACTCCATGCCGAACAGGGCGTTCAGGCCGGGCAGTAGCTCTTTCAGTAATTGTGCACGTGAAATAGCCATGTCTTACTCCTTAAACGCCAGTCGCGTTCAGATACTGGTGTCCACCGGTCATCGTAGAGGTGACGGTGTTCGAAGTATTCGTGAACGTGGAAACAATGTACGGGGCGTTGAATTTGCACACGAACTCACAATAACCATTAGCGGAATTGGAAGTGTCGGGAACAATGTCAACGATACGGATCGGCAGCGATGCAGTCGTAGCGATAGAAGTACCATCGATTGCGATTGCCGAGTCACCGGTGGTGTTCGAACCAGTGTTCTGCACCAGAGCTGCGTTTGCGCCAACAACATCCGGGCCATAGAAGGCGACGGTCGTAGTTGCCGAAACAGAGGCTACTTTGAACAGAACGTCAGGATCATCAACCACATATGCCTGAGCGTCAGAAGCCACGGTACCAGCAGGCCAGTACTGCGCAAACTGTTTCTGCTTGGTGGTGGGGTTGGTATAGGTGCAGCCTACAAAGATGCCAACCGGTGTCGCGGTGGTGGTGCCAACGTCTTTTTCGACGGTGCCATTTGCCACGCGCTTGACCACATCGCCGTAGTAGATGCTGGTGTTGTAACCAGAAGCAATCGACATCAGACGAGTGGAACCGGCGTACACCTGACCGCCGATCAGATTGATCGGCTTCAAGCCATAAGGCTTGTCAATAGTCGGATATGCCATTGTTTACTCCAAAAAGTTAGCTGCCGCTTCCTCTCGAAGTCGAAGATTTCGACTCCTTAAAGAGTGGCATACGAGGGTCACTTTGCCGCATCAAATTGTTGTCAACAGATTTCATCTGGTCTTCAGACTGCTTGAGATAGTGATTGTTTCGTTGATCAACAAACTCAAGCGGGGTCTTGCACAACAACAATCCGCCGACCTCGATACAGTCCTTAAAGCGACTGTCTGAATCGACTAGCAGTTGAAAATGTGGCTGCTCCTCAATCTTCACTGGCTCCCAGCCTTCTCGTGCTTTGGCGGAGAAGTTACGGGCATCCTGTTTGCCGTTGAGTGCAACACGAATCCAACGATAAGCGTAACCGGGTTGCTTGTCTGGTTCTGGCAGAAGCTCCGCTGGCCGCCACTGCTTAGGACGTTCAGCTTGGGTACGGTTATCAACGTTTCTCGGGGTACGATTTTCAGCCATTTTTTGCCTCCAATTTCTTCATTTCCTGTACGTATTTCTCGATTGGCACACCAAGTTTTTTGGCCATGGCCGCCGCCGACTGCTTCACCACGATCTTTTTGGAGGCCGTGGAGCGTGTCGCAGGAGCTACGACAGGAGCGGGTTTCTCAGATCTGCCAGTGTTTGTGGCTGGCCTTTCCTTCTCCCCTTCCCCGAAATATTCTGGGAATCGACGGCGCATAGTCTCATCGACCTTCCTCCAGTATTCATCGGTTGACGGATATGCCGTCCCGTATTGAGCGACCAGCTTCTGATGCAAGCCCAGAGCGAGGCTGGTCATTTCCTCGTCCTTACCGAACCATTCGTTGCGCTCTTGCCACGCAACTGCCCTTTGGTCAGGACGAGGTACTGAAGTTTGTTGCGGTTGTACATCAACTTCTTCGGGTTGTCTAGACGGAACAAAATCCTTCGCCTTCTGGAGTTTGAACTGGGCAGCGGCCAGCTTTTCCTGCGCCTCAAGCACCAGATCTGCATCACCCATGTCGTAGGCTTGCTTGTACTCACGCTTGGCGGCATCCAACTCCATCTCGGCTGCCGTCTTGTAAGTCTCAATGTAAGCCTGCTCGCCGCTAGTAAGGCGACCTTTGAGCTGCTTGTTCTCCTCAAGGATTCGCTGGGCGTAGGCCAGAGCTTCCTGCTGCTCACGCAAAGCCCGCTCTTTCTCCCGGCGCTCGTCGTGCCACACCTTCTTCATCTGCTTCAGGCGTTCCTTCACGCCATCGGAGTAGTCTTCAAGCTCATCATTCTCAAGCTCTTCAACCAACTCTTTTGGCATGGGCTGACGGCCACGATCCTCGGGCGGAGTATCGTCCTCAATCTCTATTTCAAACCCATCATCCTCGGCTTTGACCTCTTCATCGATCTCGTCCGGGAATTTGAATTCTTCGGTTTCCATATTGTTTTGTGCCATTTGTTTCTCCTTTGTTAAGCCCGGCTAATGCCGCGTGGATCTTGAACCACGGCCTCGACCACATCGTCGTTGATGAGTCTGAACTCACGACCATGGATCTTGAGGCGGGTGCCGGTGTTAGGACGGGCGAGAATGAAATCCCCTTCCTTGCACCATGGGCCATTAGGGAACCGCTTTTCATCTTTGTAGCAGTCCGGGCCCAGCTTGATTACGAAGAACACGGTTGCCAGCACTTGTTCAAAGTTGATGGTTGCGTCAGCTTTGATCAGGCCGCTGTCAAACTTATCTTCGATCTCCGGCAGCGCCACTAGGATGTGATACCCAGTAGGCTCCGGCAATTGTCTTGCCTTTTCCTCCGCTGATTCTGGCAGCGTGGATACTTCACCGCTTTCTGTGGCGATGGCTATTTCACTCATCAGATGACTCCATGTGTTTTGCGAGGTCAAGGATAAAACCTTCTGCCATGGAGAGTCCTCGTATCTCCCCACAAAGGTGTTGATACTGCGCATAGTCTTTGGCCGCGTTGTTGGACACTGCCTCTACTATTTGTGTCCGCTTTTCTCGTACCTGTTTGAGGAGTACTTCAAGCGTCTTGTCCATAAATTACCCTTTGGGTTTGGTTGGCTTCGGTTGTGGACGAAGCATTTCCATCCTGTCTTTGGCGATTCGACTGCCGATCTCCACGCCTTTGACTTGCATCTCTGCATCGAGCTTCGCCTTGTCGGAGGCTGCTTTGACGCCTGCCTGAACACCAGCGATACGCTCTTGTGCTTCGATGCGAGCTTTCTCGATCTCGATTTGGTCTGCTTTTGCCGCAGCGTCCATCGCGATTTTTTGAGCCTTGATCTCCACTTCCTTCTGCTTGATCGCCAGCTCTTGCTGCTGCATTTGCACCAGCGGGTCTTGTGCCGCCTGTTGCGCCTGCTGTTGTGCAGCTTCTGCTTGATCTTTCTGTAGCAGCTTCTGAGCTGCCATAGCCATCATGCGAGAAACCTCGACTTCCACTTCTTCTGGGAGTTCCTTGTCCATCTCCGGCAGCGGGATGCCGAGCTGCTTCTCGATCTCGATACGGTACTGGAATGCAATGTGCTCGTTGATGTGAGCCATCGCAGCAGCCATGATCATCTGCGCTTTTGGGTTTTGACCGACCAACGCAGCAATCTTTGGATCCTGCATAGCTGCCCTGTGCACCGCGATATGTGCTTCGTGATCCTGATAGATGAACGCCTTGACGGGTTTGCCGTTCAAGATGTTCATGTTCTCTGTCACTGGGTCTTTTGGTTTCTGATCTTCCGCGCTTGGCACAAGCTTGCCGATGTTCTTAATGCCCAACACCTCAAGCATCTGGCGGTTCAGTTCAACCATGTCGTAGATCTGCGGGTTTTGCGCCGCCATCTGCATCACAGCCTGATACTGCACAACCTTCTGCGCCATCGTGGCGGAGTTAGGATCACTGACTGGAATCACATCTACTTGATCGTAGTCAGACTTCTTGGCGCGAGGGCTGCCCTCGACAGGCTGATAGTCGTACTCGTCAGGTGTGTAATCGCGAATGATGCCCTTGAGCAGTTTCAGCTCTTGCTTCATCGCGTAGTGGATACGCGCCTGCACTGCCGACATGACTTTGAGTGTGCGCTCCAGAATAGCGAGCGTCGTACCAACAGGAGAGTTGGCCGACATGTCTGCGATCTTGAGGTCTGCTGCCGCTGCGAAGCGACGGCCTTCCTCAACGATCTGGTTCATCAGAGCTAGAAGGACTTGGCTCGGCTCTTTGTACGGAAGTGGGAGAATATTGTCTCTGATCGTTCCGGCGGCAACGTCCACATCTCGGAACTCGCCGGGAGCAATTGGAGTGTCGTCTCCCTTGACTCGCATCCCCTTAGTCTTAAGACCGCCCGGAAGGTTCGATAGAGTGCCAGCATCAACAAGCTGACGAATAATAGAAGTGCCAGACTTAGCAAAAGCACCGATAAGGTGAATAAGACCGAAGGCATAGAAGCCAAAGCCGGGAATGTATGGGTAGTGAACAAAGTGGTTTCTCTTCTGGTATGAGGTGTCATCGGGGTTCCAATTCCGCCTGATAGCTAAAATCTCTTGCGAGGTTTTTTCGATAGTTACGATGTATGGCAGACCGATGCCAGTCATCTCACCATCTTCATCGCGATCTTCATAGCCACGCAGATCAAGATAGACCTGCATCTCAAGCAGCTTGTAACGATCATCCGTCGTAGCGCGGAAGCCCATCTTCTCAGCTATCTTCTTCTCGACATCATCCAGAACATTCTCTGGCTCAGGTAGATCGATGTCGCGATAGAAGCCGCCGACCATCAGCTTGCGCAGATCATTCTTTGTCTTGCGCATCACGTGCGTCACACGCGGCGCTGTCTCAAGGTTGCTTGCGCCATAAGGCACAACCACATCCTCTGCCGGTACAAATATAGATGTCTGCCGTCCAAACGACGGATCGTAGTAAACCTTTTTGAATGCGTTGCCTGCTAGGCCCAGCCCCCACACCATGCGCTCATGCTCCGGGCGATACTCAACCATCACCTCGGTGAGCTGATAGTTCATGTCATCACGAACACGTTCAGCCGCGTCCCGCTTCTCAGGCGTTTCTTTTCCAATGATCTTTGTTTTAACTGGGCCCGACGCAGGGAAAGTCTCCATGATGGTCTCAGCTTGGAACTTGACCAAGGCTTCTGAAAGCAAGGGGTGGTAGACACCACATGCACCTTCCCACGGCTCAGATCTCTCTTCAATTTTCATCCCCAAAAGTTCTAGGCCATCAACGTAGGTCTGCATCCAGTCCTTGCGTGAGTCCAGATCATCCTGAAAATCTGAGAGCAGATCACCAGCGATGCTTTGCAGCTCACTGTCATCCATGTACTCGGCCAAGTTTGCGTTGAAGTCTTCAACTGACTCTTGCTCTGGCTCGATGTTGATCTCAATATCACCAATGCCGATAGACATTGACTCTGGATCTTCCACCTCGATCTCGATATCTGCCATATCTTCCAAGGTGTCCAAACCTTGCGGCGCTTGATACAGAGCTTTGTCAAAATTTGTCGCCATCATTCATCCTTAGTAGTAAACGCGCTTGCGACGGAAGCCGATATCATCATCTTCCTCGTCTGAATCAAGCCGTAAAAATCCACCTTGCCTGAACCTGATCAGTGCCTGCACCGTCGAGTCCACCAAGTCATCGTGTTCGGCGTTGGGGAATCTGGCCATTTCCTCAATAACCTCATCTGCCCATCGGGTTTCGGGTGCCCACACTTTACCCGAAGAAAAAAGGTCTGTAACGCTGTTCAAACGCACGAATTTGTCGTTCCCGCGAGTCGGCGTGTAGTCCTGAACCATAACTCCCATGCGGCGCAGCTCATAAATCAGCGGTGCGCCCGCCGCCTTGGCCTCAATAATGCAGGCATCCGGCTGCCACTCGTCATACATGGACTTGGCCTGCGCCTTTAGCTCTGGAAACTCCAGCTTATCCTTCCATGCGTCCAGCAAAATGATGTTTGTGTCGTTCGGATCCTCGTTCAAATCGAAGATTCCCCACGTAGTACACGCAGAATAGTCAGCCCGCTGGCTTTTTGTGAAGGCCGTGTCCCAAGATTGGATAATGAAGTTGCACATTGGGGGTCTGTCATGCTCCCAACGACGCCACCAGTCCCGTTTTACCAGCGCGCCTTCCTCACCCGTGGGCTTTTGCTGGTACTGGGCGTTCCATTTGTACGGCGGAAGCTCCTCTTTCAGGGCTTCGAGTTCATTTATCGGCCAGAATTCAGGCCAAAGGCTGTTCCCAGACGGCAAAATCGCTGGAAATTCGATGACTTCCCACTCCGATGAGTCTGATTTCAGCACTCTGCCGGTCAAATCCTTGTCTGACCAGCGCGTCATCACGATGACAATCGCCCCGCCCGGCTGTAAACGCTGCCGTGGGCCCGAGGTATACCACTCATATACAGAGTCGAAGACCGTCGGATCCCCCTGCGCGAGCCTCGCCTCCTGTTCCGAGTGCGGGTCATCGATAATCAGTAAGTCCGCGCCCTTACCAGTAACCGTTCCCCCTACACCGATAGCGAAATACTCGCCCCGCGCGTTCGTCGCCCATCGTCCTGACGCCTTCGAATCCACAGACAGCGCCACGCCGGGAAAGATCTTGGAGTACACATCGCTGTCTACTAGGTTCCTGACCTTTCGACCAAAGCCCACCGCCAGTTCTGCGGTGTTGGATGTCTGGATAATCTTCTTGTTTGGGAATCTGCCGAGGAACCAAGCGGGCAACATATAAGAAGCAAACTCAGACTTCGTATGTCGCGGCGGCATGTTGATGATCAGGCGCTTGAGTTTCCCCTCCGCGATCTCCTCAAACTTCTTGGCCATGATGGCGTGGTGTCTACCATGTATAAACCCCGGCCACATCTCGTGGACGAAGGCCATGAACTTGTTCTGCGCCTTTTCCCGGACAACCGCGTCCTTGTACTGGCTTACCTGCTCCAGTAACTTTTCCTGCTCGGCAGGGGGAAGCTTGGCGATAAGTTCGCTCAGATCCATTTAGCCGCCCAGCATCTGAAGTTTTCTGACATCGAACACATAACTTACTTTTGCATTCCCGTTGGTGTCCCCTACCCGGCCTTGGTATTCCACCTTCTTTGACCCCGTTGCCATCACCGCCGTCCTGATGTCATGGATGAACCCGGCATAGGTTTTGTGCATGGGCTCCACGCTGTACACCTTCCCGTCCAGCTCTTTCCGGCAATTCGTCCTATCCCACAGAACGTCAAAAATTACAATAATGTTAGGGTACAGCTTCTTGTACCGCTCGATATCCTTCTGGTTTATCGTCACCGCGTACTGCGGGTCGATCCCGTACATCTCCTGAGCTTTGAAGAACGGCGTCCTCACCGTCTTAAGATCACTCTGGAATACCGCGAACATATCGTGGGCATACTTGTTCTGCCGCTTCTCAATGTTCATGTAACTCGACACGCCCAGCTCGTACATCCGCTCTACGCAGAACCGGCTCTCCACCGCGTCCCCGTACTGCTGACACCAAGCCGACTTGTCATTCAAGTCCACGGGCTGTTCACCTTCCTACGAATAGAGGCCGGAGTTTCCCCCTCGGCCATATATTTTTCCAATCGATTCTGCAATTTCGATAGCGTAGGGTACAAACTCACCGGGCGATAATGCCGCCTCCCCGCATGCTGATCGCGATAGATTTGGTATATCACCCCAAAGCACTCCAGTAGTAATTCTCTATCACTCATTCCAATGTCCTGAAGTTGATATACACCGGCCTCACCGACCTCCCACTCCCCTTCACCTTCTTCAACACCCCCAGCCGCACCAACCTCTTAATAATCTCAGACGTATTCCCCATCCCACCCTTACCTCGGATCTCACATATATCCCGGATAGATGGCCCAAACCCATATTTGCGCCACCACTCATCCACCACCAAAAATACTTCCTTCTGCGCCGGTGTCATCTCCAACCCCAAACATTCCTCGTAACTCATGTCCGCCCGTCGAGCCAACATCTCCCGATTTATCTCAACAACACCCATCACCAACTCCATGTTGCTAAAAGTGCATCTGGCAACGTTGCCAGATAACCTTTTGATAACGTCATGGATTTTCTCCAAAAATATCCCCCCCGGTATGTCCGGTGTCGGGGGATAAGGGGGTGGTTTCTCCTTGGGAGTGTTCGTGTGGAATAGTATGTATATGCGACGGCGGAGTCCCATCTTGATTTTGGGGTGGTGCCTCTGGGGTGGGGTCTTGATCTCCAGCAATTTCAGCCAGCAGAGAATCCGCATCAACATCCTGAGAATCACCAGACAACATCACGGTTTTGAGCTGGTCTAATATCTGTTGCCGCAGTTCGCCACTGTCTTTTACATGCTCGATACGTTTGGTCTCGCGGAAGGCATCGACTCCAACGATAGTGCCGATTACCTTCGCAGCCTGAACCCTTGTTGCTGCCTTTGTGGTGGGATCTGTTGCCACTGAGGTGAGTGTAGAAACTACCAAAGCCCTCAAAGAATCAGCAGAATGCCACGCCGCCAGCTCCTTTGCCCGCTCCAGCGCCTCGATCTCCGCCGCTATTCTGCTATCGTTTTTCAGCCTGCTTGCGTTATCGCCAATGGTTTTAGGTTTGCCGGTGGCGTTGTAGGCGGTTCTATAGGCATCTGCGCCCGTCATATCTTCCAATGCTATAGCTTCAGCGAATCTTTTCTGCTTCTTGGTTAGGGCATTCCTTGGGATTTGCAGGACGGCTGACACACCCTTGTTGTTTATTGCTTCTCTTAGTTGTTTCCTAGTGGGTTTGTCCATATTGGGCTGATGCTCGCTGCGCTCGCTGTTGATCCTGCGGGCGATTATGGGGGAACAAATACAGAAAATCAATCGATACCGCCGAACCGATCAATAAATACCATTAACAATGTATTGCATTGACCATTGACAATGTATTGCATCGTGCTAATGTACTGCCATGCGCTGCACCCAGTAGCGCGCTTCTGGAGACTGACATGACTATTGTTACCGCTTGGATTCACCACCAACCAGCTACTGACTGCGCGCGCGCTTACTTTGTTGGCGAGTGCGAAGCCTTACCCATTCGCACCAACGTGGCCGAGCTTGTTGGTGAGCTTGTTGAGTTTTATGGCGATTCACGCCAGCAAGTAATCGACCAGATTATTTCCGCTTTGCAGTCGCGCGGACTTACTGGCCGCCTTCGGATTATCTGATACAACCGCGCCGCCGGTCGCTTACCGGCTTTTCTTGACTATAGGTGAACACATGCAAACACATCGCCCTTTATCCAATATCGCCCACGATATCCGCCGGGACTGGAAAAACGTGAACTTCGCCGCGAAGCCTTATCTTGCCGCGATGTTTGATCTTGATCAGGTAACAGACAAATACATGTTTGATGATGGCAAGACAATCGTCCGCTATTTTCTGGCCAACGCGGCCGGCTGGCGCGGCGATACCGCAAAGCTTATCAAAGCCGAATTGAAGGAAATTTTGTCCCCTAAGTATTTGAACAAAGGATAACAAAATGATTATCACTGTTGAAATTCGCGACGTTTACGGGCTCCGCACAATATACCCAGCATGCCAGACGGCAAAACTGTTTGCCCGGCTCGCTGGCACGAAAACCCTGACGCGTCACGCGCTCGATACCATCAAACAGCTGGGTTATTCGATCAATATTGAACAGAAGGAAGTGCAATTATGAAAACATTCGATTTTATCTCTGATCCCGGTCATGCATGGCTGAAAGTACCAGTCAAGCTTTTGATCGAGCTGGGGATCGACGCGGAGATTACCTGCTTTTCTTATTACCGCGACGGCTTCGCCTACTTGGAAGAGGACTGCGACGCGAGCACGTTTTTTCGCGCAATGGACAAGGCAAACCGCCCTTGGAAGATCCGCGAACGCAACGCGCGCGAACGTCGCTCGAAAGTTCGTGGTTATCTCTGCTATACACCGGCAATTGCCAAAAACTTATCAGTATTAAACGCAGCTGAAAAAATCGGCGTCATTCAATTTGTGCATGTTGGGGGGAAATAATGACAATATCGACTGTTCTGTTTGCCGTCCCGGAATCCCGGTTAACTGTCAAGCTTGCGGAAAGTATTGCCGGATCTCTGGGCAAACCATCAAAAATGCCGGGGCTGTCATATGGCATTTCGGCAAAACTCTGCAATATTGGCTCAAAGCTCGCGGAAATTCCGGGCTCCGTTTGCTTTGAATGCTATGCATTGAAGGCAAATTATCAGTACCCAAGTGTTCAGACGGCCCACAAAAAACGCGCGGCCGGATTGTCATCGATCAGCTGGGCCGATTCGATGATCAAGTTGATCAGCCGATCAGGCGAAGAGTATTTCCGCTGGCATGACGCTGGTGATTTGCAGAGTTTCCAGCATTTGCTCGACATCGTCCGCATTGCCGAAGCTTTACCGTCCGTTAATTTCTGGCTTCCGACCAAGGAAAAAAAGCTTGTCTACCAGTACCGGGAAACTTTCGGGGACTTCCCGGCAAACCTGTGCGTTCGCTTGTCCGGGGCGATGATCGACGGCAAACCGCCCAGCTATACCGGCAATACGTCCACTGTCGTATCGACCACAAGCTTCACCTGTAAAGCTCCGACGCAAGGCAACAAGTGTCTAGATTGCCGGGATTGTTGGAACCGCGACATTAAAAACGTCGCTTACAAGGTGCATTGATGAAGCCGTCCGAAATTCTCGCGGCCATTGCCGGGCTTTTTTGGCTTTGGCTTTTTTTCACTTTCCTATTTCTACTGTGAAAGGGTATTGCCATGCACTATACAAGGCAAGCTTGCCGGTACACGCCGGGTTGTCTCGGCTCACAGTTCACAACGGCGAAGAGATCAGACGGGCAATTTGCTCCGACATGCCGTCGCTGTTACTACGTTTTGATCAAGGGTTGCGATCCGTCAAAATATTATTGAAAGGGTAATGCCATGCCAAAATTTTTAGCATACTGGGGCGAAGGTTACGGGCTCCCGACATCCGAAGTTCATCCTTTGAGCTGGTTTAATTCCGAAGGCGGATATTCGCACGCCGATACTTGGAATATTTCCGAGCTGGAACCGCTCGAAATATTGGATTTTTCAGACGGTAGCGGACGGCATTTTATTGTCCGCGTTGATTAAGAGATCAGACGGCCAACTACTAGGAGATCAGACGATGAGCACATTACGCGAAACCGCCGAAACTTTTGCACTGAATCAGTGGCTTTCCGACACGCCCTGCAATATGACGTATCAAGAAATATTAGACCAGCTTCGGTCAGACGAATATCTGGAGCATGACGACATCATTGCTTGGGAAACCGTCGAGGATTATTCCGGTCGCGACATCGCCGAGATGATTGACGATACACGCTCCGCTTTCGAGCGCACTGTCGCCGACCTGCTATCCTGCGCGCATGAATAATCACTCTGCAATGTTCACCATATATCTGATCGAAGATGATGCCGGAAATGTCCGAGTAGTTTCGGACTATTCCGGCAGGGGTGATCGATGCCTGAACATGGGCGTTGAGATGATGCAAATGCTTGCCGCCATCCAGCCTTTCACGGATGGCGGTTTGTTCCTGCAATTACCCGCCCGCACTGATGTTGAGCATTAATTGAGTCAGGCTTTGTGAGAACTGAAACAGGCCGACTCGGTTGCAATAATCGTTTGCGTCCTCGCCTTCGCGATCAGACAACCAGAACGGCCAGCCAATTTCTGCCGCTGCATCCTGCCCTGTACCGCTCTTGTCATTGTCCGCGATCACTATGCCCTGCTGTAAGCCAGCCGCAACCTTGACCATATTGCCAGCCGAAAAGCACACATGAATCGTATACCGCCGCTTAAGCTGCTTCATGGCCGCCCGCACAGACAGCGCGGTTGCATACCCTTCGCACAGAATATTCGTTCCCTTGTTATCAAACACGAAGGTCGCGCCGCTGGTACGCTGGCCGTACAGGAATTTCTTTTCGCCTTCCTCGCTGATCTGTTGCACTCCGACGAGATTACCGCCCGCCCGCATCGGGATCAGAAGCACAGGCTTGCCGTTCATCCAGAGCACATTACCCTGCTCATCTGCAAAACCCTTGCGCGTCAGGTATGGGTGCGTACTAAAGCCGCTTGCGTTCAGCATCTCGACCGCCTTACGCATCGCATCTTTCTGCTTGGCCGCCCTGTCCTGCTCGGCTACGCGCTGCCGCCGAATGATTTCGGACATCGGGATTTGATCGACAGATTGCTGGCGAGAGTCAGGCTTCCATAATGAAACGACTGTGCTCATCGCATGGTTCTGCACAAAACCGTGGGTTCCCATGTACTTGACAGCGCCGTTGCGCTTGCGCGGGTGATCCTCAGTTGGATACCGCTTCCACGATCCGACGGGCGGATAATCATTGATGATGATGCCGTGGCTACGGCAGAAGTCTAGGAAATCCATTACCGCCTCCCCACAGTTTTGAGAAATTGCCGCATCTTTTTGTCCACGAACTTTCTGGTTTCATCGCTCGGCATCGCTGGCATATCGTCACGCAGACCACGCGGCCAGACACCGTACCGATCTCGGTAGGTATGGCTCGCCCTGCCTTTGCTCCAACCCTGCACGCGCATGTACCAGACCATCTGGTTCCAAAACTGCTGCTTGCTGTCACGCGATGCTGATCCGGCCAGCTCAACCATCTCGCCCTCGACCGCAACGACCTTGTTCTTTTTCTCCCGAACATGGCCGCAGTTGTAGCAAGTGTCAGAGTTGGAAGGCCACAGAGCTGTACACACAGGGCATTTGCTGGCTTCCTTTTCCTTCTGCGTGGGTTCTTTCTTTGCCTTCTCTTTGCCCTCGTCCAGCTTGTGTACGCCGTTCTCGAATACCTCGTCCCAGTCATCGCGGAAGCGCAGATAGTTGCCGCTGTGGTCTAGCCAGATGGCGAACTCTTTACCCTCGTACCCGCGCATGACGCGCCCCATCTGCTGAATGTGGGAAGACAGGGACTTGCTAAATGGTCTGGCCGACACGCCGATCATTACGTCCGGCACATCAAACCCTTTGGTCAGGATGTCAGTGGCAATCAGGCCGTGAATGTTTGTGTCAGGCTTGGCGAAGTCATCGATAACCTGCTTCTTCCATTCGTCATCATCACGATAGCTGATGCAGATGAAGTTGTATCCCTGATCTTGGAACTTGCGGGCGAGGTGAGTGCCATGCTCGACACCGCTGGCAAACACGATGGTCTTGCGCGGCTCGCCGAATATCTGGTGAGTTTTCTTGATCCACTCTGCCACGACATCGCCAGTTATCTTCATGCCACGGTCAGATGCTTCTGCTTGCGACCACTCGCCAGCAACCTTCTTCGCGCCGGTCATGTCGATTTCTTTGGCAATGAACACGCGCAGTGGCACAAGAATCTTGTCATCCACAAGTTGCTTTGTGGTAACGGTGCTGATCACGTTGTCGTAAACCTTGCCAAGCCCTTTGGTAAAAGGCGTGGCAGTCAGGCCAATGACTCTGACACCGGGATTGTTCTTGATGAACTCGATGGTCTGCTCTCTGGTCTGGTGCGCCTCATCGACGATCAGAAGATTCAAACCGGGGAATGCACCACGACGTTCAAGAGTCTGGGCGCTGCACACTTGGATGTTTTCGTACGGTCGATACCGCCAGTGCCCTGCCTGCATAACACCGTGGTCGATCTTGTACTTCTCAAGTCTGCGTGATGTTTGATCGCAGAGAACAACGCGGTCTAGCAACATCGCCGCTTTGTTCCCTTTGGTTTTGGTGGCAGCCATGAGGGCTATGGCCATCTCTGTCTTGCCTGCCCCCGTAGGGGCGTAGAGTATTTGTGCCCTCTTGCCCTTTGCGAATCCCTCGCGCAGAGCATTCAACGTCTGCTCCTGATAGGAGCGGAGATTGAGTGTCATTGTTTTCCTCTCACTGCCAGCACACACGCCCGCTGGCTTGGGCATAAGGTTTACTTATCCTCGAACTTTTTTAGCTTCTTTTGAAGCGATGCAACCTGCTTCATGAGTGATGCGTTCTCGGCTTGGAATTGGTCACGCGAAGTGGTGACTGCTTTTAATTCTATCTCCAACAAACGGATCTGTGCACGAAGATCTTTGATCACAGACTCTGCTTGTTCTTTCTGCAAATCATCGCCGCTTGTCGCCATGGCAACGGTCAGCTTGTCTTGCAGGTCTTCATTCTCTTTCTTCAGGTCTTGCAGCACTGCTTCAAGGGTTTCAACCTTGATGTCCTTCTCATCGAAATCAGCTATCGGTTCTTCTTCTTTGATAGGTTTAATCTTTTCACCCTGCTTGTGATCTTTGCCGCCGCGCGTGAACTTGGTATCTGTTTTCTTCGCGCCGAGTTCCTTGCGAATGGCAGACACAAAGGTATGGCTGACGTTGCATATCTCTGCGATCTTGCGGTCTGACCACTCTTGCCACTCAAAGTCTTCCAGCATGGAGATAACTGCCTTGCGCTTGTCAGCAGCAGTGCGACGCAGGCCATGGTTGTGGTTGGCTCCATAGCTGTAGAGCTGGGCATCGCGCAGCGTTCCTTCTTCCACGTTGCACAGGATGCCGGGAGAACCTGCTTTCTTGGTGGCAAAGTAGCGGTGAAAACCATCCGCTAGGAAATACTCTGCACCATCGTAAAAGACTGTGACTGCTGGAAACTTCACGCCATCGGCGATGAGATCGGCATACTCTGCAATGACGGCCTGATCAATCTGCGCTCGCGATTGTGTGCCTGCATCGGTTCTTATTTTGTCAAGACTCAGGTTCATCTGTTGCTCCTATGAAATATGCGACTGCTGCCGCGAAGATAAATAACAACGTGCCCATGCCAATGAGTAAGCCGCCGACAAATGTCAGCATTTCAAATGTCTCCATTCCACCTCCCAACGATTAGCTCATACAAGGCTGCAAAAATTAGGCTGGCTCCCCACGCGAACACCATGCCCAACAGGAATGATTGTGTGTGGATAAGTAATTTCATATCAGCAAGTACCTGTAAACAGGATTGGCTTGGCTGTAGTTCTCGTCATCGTTGCGCGTCCACTGCGCCGCATTGACAAGGTTGGCTGACGGGCAAGACAGGTTTACCTTTGCTTCCACCATGGCCAAATAGTTGCCGAGGATGTTCATGCAACTGGTCTTGCGTCCGGGCTGATGATGATACCCGCCCTCAACTTGGTGGCTGCGGTCAATGACATACCCATCCAGCCCTGCGATACGCTCACCTACGTCCTTGTCATCGGATAGCACATACCTTTGCTGGCATAGCCGCTCCATCATCTTCAGGTCACGCCTGATCAAGCTGGTGGGTGGCAAGATGGTTTCTGTCTGTAGCTTGTCACCACCGCGCACGAAGATCACGCCGCAGTTGTCCATGCTCTTGACCTCGGGCGCGTAGGCTGCGATGGACTGATAGATATCGTTGTACCAAGTTGCCTTCATGGTGGACAGAAGGGATGCTGTGGTGTCTGTCGGCGTCATCCAAATCTTGCGCATGGAATCAAAGTTCATCAAAGGGAGACTGCCGTCCTTGGTGTATTCAAATGTGTCGCCAAAGATATCCTCGAATGGCTCGTCATATCCCCACCAGTTGCCAGATAAGTCAATCATTAGGCGGAACCCATCGGTCTCAGCCACGCAGGCAGCGGCAATGATGTTCTCCATTACAGAGAAAAACCCGCTGCTCCGAGGGCGATAGACAACATACATAACGGGCTGAGAATTGTGCGGAGTGTAAGTATCCATGCCTTGATACAGCAGCCACTGATCCTCTGTGATGCCGTACTTGCGCCACGCTCGCTCGTATCCGAGGCAGCCGACGATCTCCTGCTTGTAGAAGAACGTGGCCGGTAGTTCTGCCGGTAGGATGTCCTTGATGTCATCCCATGCCACCTTGCCCCAGAAGAACAGCCGCGCCGCCACCGCTGGCAGCCGGTCGTTCAGCGGGTATCTGTGCGACAGCTCGCGCAGCTTGTCCATGCTGCCCTTCATGTCGCCGTGCATCTCATGGATGATGCTGTTGACCAGCGCGATGAACCGGATGTGGAAGTCATCGGTCTCATCGGGCAGGCGGTATCTGTTGAACTGGATCATTACCACCTCGCTTCTTGGTGTGTCTCTACCGTTGGCTTAACGTCCCGGTACTTGGCTTTCTCTACCAATACCCAGCCGGGCTGAATGAATCTAGCCGCCTCCCAGCGCGTCCAGAACTTGCGGAATAGTTTCCGGTCTTCATCGTAGACTTCGAATCGCATCACTCGCTCCTTAGTATGGCTGTGGCAATTGCCTCTGCCGGGTTGTCTGACCAATCTCTGTACTGGTGGCAAATCATGGCTGCCCGCTCACGCTCTTGCCCCACGATCAACTCGTAGAACTGAACTAAGGAAGCAAAGTCACCATCCATGCCCTCGTCAGTGTGAATGAACTGCTTGCCCGTCCACTCGTGCTTGACCCACGGCAGAATGCCTGCCTGCTGCGCCAAGTCCAACACATTTGCTTGGTTCATGGCTCTTCTCCCGTTGCCTTGGCCAGCGCAGCCCGCGCCTTCTTACTCCACTCCCACAGCTCGGCATCTGTCCAGTCCAGCGACTGCGGGAACGTGTTGAGGGCTTCAAACAGTTCAGGGGCAGCCGATATCAGCCGTGCGTTCGCCCACGCCTCTGAGACCGATATCGTGGCTCTGGCCGGGATGTTGGCCACAGTAGAACTAGATACCCCATGCTTACGGACAGTGATGCTGAAAATGTTGGTCTTCCAGTACTTCGTGTTGTCATTGAGCCGCCAAGGCCCCGGTGTGTACTTGCTCATGATTGTTCTCCTGTAACTTCCTCGCGTGTTGGTGTGATTGTCATTACGGCCTTACAAATCTGGGTCAATCCAAAACCCTGCGCCAAAGATCAGCGGGATCGGGTCGTAATCATCGCCCTCGGCCTCCATCAACTGCTTGTGCAGACCTACGCACTTTTCGTGCAGCTCCAGTACCTTGGCGTAAAGCTCTTTGCCTTCCTCTTGGTACTTGTTATGCAACTTCTTCAGGTCGTTGATTTCTTTCGGGGTCATTGCTGTTCTCCTGTAGCTTTGGCGATGGCGGCGTGTGCGTCCGCGATACGTCGGCAGTGCGCGCAATCTATTTGGCTGACAAGGTTGTTATGGCAGGGCGCGTTGAATGGTGGCATTGGCGGCGCAATGGCAATCAAAGCATCCAGTAAATCAGGCGCGGCGGCGATTAAGCGGGCGTTGGCGGCAGCTTCTTTGGGAGCATCTTTTTCCCATTTGTACAGATACCCCAAAGTAAAGCGGCCTCCAGCTGCTGTAAGGTAGCCTTCTTCAACATCCCACGGCCCCGGTGTGTATTCGATCATTCGTATACCTCCCGCAACTTGTCTGCGTTTTCCACCACCAAGCCAATCAAATACATGACTCTGCGTTGCCCATCCTCCTCCAATCGATTCCAAAAACTGCCGCTCCACTGCTCCGACATGAAGCCAGCTTTTTCCATCAACTCCATCAGCCGTGGATGGATGTACCACTCGTCCAGCCGACCAACCACTTCAATCTCTGTGCCAGGCTTCAGCTGAATCTTGTACGTACCCCATTTGGCCTCATCCCTGTGAAATAACACTTTGTCCATATCTCCTCCTATATCTAGGGCAACTGTAATCCTACATCTAGGATCTGTCAATAGAATATTTCTATCGGTTCCCATCTGTTGCATGGTCAGCCTTTAGGTTCCCCATGGGTGATAGCCCACCATCAAATGCGCAGCACACGATGGGGAGGTACCACTCCTGCCCAGATCCTTGGTACTGGATCCTAGCAAGCCCAGAAGGCAGCGATTATCTCGATGGGAAAGATGTCTATCACCACTGGCTTTCCCCTCTTGTGCCATCCCTCACTGACAGGTGGCGTGGCGCGCAGGCGGGTGAGACCTCGGCCAGTGTATTCTGCCCGGCAGCCCATGCAGGCTCACAAACTATCGTGGGACGGGACGGTCACTAGCCGGAAATGAAAAAACCCTCAAGGTTTGGCTCTCCGTGTGTGCGCACGCGCCCTTGCGGGCTGAGAACCAAAGCTTGAGGGCTTCGGGTTTTTGTCGCTGCGCACACAGTGACGGGCACAGTGTAGGGCAGGATGGGATTTGATGCAAGTGGACGTTAATGGACAACACGACTGAGGACTGCACCCTTACGAGGCCGCTTAGTCACTAAGGACACTCCGCTGATCTCACTACCTTCAGTCCGGACTTTCCAGTAGTAAGCCAATCCTCATGCGTGTTGGCGCTAGTATGCGAACGGCCCTAGCTGCCGGTTGACTTCTCGACTCGCACTGTGAGTCAACAGACCCATTCTGTTTGCCTTTCGGCTGACTCTCATCAACACGGCTGGACACTTACCGTCTTTCTCGTGGCCGTGGTGCAGTCGGCCAGCCAGCAAATGCCCATGCGTCTTGGTAGTACGATTATACCGGAACAAATGTTCCTGTTCAAAAAAATCCCCGCCAGAGGATAGCGGGGAAAAGTAGGGTTATGCCGATCAAAACCCCACGCGAGAAAAAAAGCCCCGAAGACATCTCCGGGGTAAAGCCCTCTCCGGTAAGAAGGCGTCGCTGATGTCCAGTGGTACTTGCCCGCCCGCGAGGAGACAACAGCAAAGGAGAGTGAAGGTCACGAGCAGGCTTTCCCGGTACCTACGCTATCACACCCCTTGCATCCATGCAAACATGGCAAAAAGTTATCTGTAAACGTTGCCAGATGAAAGATAGATAACACGAATGCAACAGTTGAGTTGCGATAGAAAAGTTCTATTGACTGTCCCTAGATATAGGACTAGGATAGCATCTAGATGTAGGAGGAGAGATGACAGAACCAGAGCCGGTGGCGTATATCAAACAAAGAGAAATTAGCTACATGGCGGCAACCAAGAGTGTAGGTGTTACGTCATGGAAAACAAACCTTGGACTTGTGCCAGAAGCAGATGACGTACCGCTCTATCTTGCCCCGCCACAGCGCGAATGGCACGGTCTGACCAGAGGCGAGGCAGATTCCTTGCGGGTTAGCTACACAAAGAACGGCGTGGTGCAGGTTGATGCCATGCTGATGCGGGTAGATGAGATGCTGCGGGAGAGGAACACATGACAAAAGCAGTTACCGAAGATGCAGTTATCTATGTGCGCCTAGCCAGTTTTTACCCCATAGACAAGATGGCGCTTGTTCTGGAACTGACAAAGGCAGCAGAGAAACACGCAAAAGAAAATAACTTCTTGGTGTACCGCGTTTCTTTAGAGGGCAAAAATGAAGCTGACCAATAAGTTCAACTTACCAGCCACCTTCGTTAATGCCATCTCCCGGCCACAGTACTCCCGTGGAGATAGCCAGATCAGTGTGACTGAGATCCTGTCCCCGCCTCAGCTGGTGCAGTTGAAGCGCAAGCATGAGGATGATCTGGAGGAGGATGCCAGCGACCGCGTGTGGAGCTTGTTCGGGTCAGCAGTGCACAACATTCTCCAGCACGGCAAGGGTGACAACCATGTCGTGGAAGAGCGCCTGTTTACGAACTTCGAAGGCTGGAGTATCTCCGGCGCCATCGACTTGCAGGAGGTCTATCCAGAGGGCATAACCATATCTGACTACAAGGTGACATCAGCTTGGTCGGTGCAGCAGGAGAAGCAGGACTGGATAGACCAGCTCAACTGTTATGCGTGGCTGGTCGAGCGCGTCAAAGGCGTGAAGGTTCTTAGCCTACAGATCATCGGCATCGTTCGGGACTGGAGCCGCAGGGACGCAGCTATGAAGGAAGGCTACCCACAGGCACCCATCGTCACACTGGATATCCCACTCTGGCCATACGCCGATCAGGAAGAGTACGTGCGCCGCAAGCTGGTGTTGCACAACGAGGCACAGTTCGCCGTGACTATGGGTGATCAGCCGCCGCTGTGCTCCCCGGAAGATATGTGGGAGAAGCCGACTACCTACGCCGTGATGAAGGAAGGCGGCAAGCGGGCGAAGCGTGTGTTTGAGATTAAGCAGGAAGCCGAAGCGTTCTTGGCTGATCAAAAAGGAGCGCACTTTATCGATGTTCGGAAAGGCGGAAGAACTCGTTGCGAGAGCTTCTGTGCAGTGTCCGACTTTTGTACGCAGCACCAACAATATCTTTCATCACAAGGAGAGTGACTATGAAATACCTCATCGCTATCTGGGCAATCACCGCAGCTTCTGTATCCTACGCAGCCTGCACCACGCATACCTACACGCAGAACGGCAGATACGTTACCTGCACCACCTGCTGTGACTACGCTGGCAACTGCAATACCAACTGCTACTAAGGTGCAGCCATGAAGATTGACATCCACATATCTGACGCAAAGCCTGAGCAGTTAATAACTATTGCAAAGGCGCTGGGCGTGAAGATGCGCAACCTTGGAGGCAAAACACAAGAAGCGCCATACGGCAAAAGAAAAGATGGCACACCACGCAAGAAGCCCGGTCGCCCGGTTGGATTTAGTCCCAAGAAAAACAAGGAATACCTATGAAAGAAATCGCAGCCGCGCTGGTCAAAGCCCAAAAGGAATTTGGCCCTGCGTTAAAGACCAGCAACAACCCGCATTTCCGCAGCAAGTATGCTGATCTTGCGGCCTGCGTCGAGGCAGTTGTCGATGCCCTCAACAACAACGGCATCTACCTGATGCAGTTGAACGAGGAGCGCGAGAACGGGATCTGCGTCCAGACTGTATTCATCCATGAGTCTGGAGAGCAGATCTCCTCTGGAGCCCTGTTTGTACCAGCATCCAAGTACGACCCCCAAGGATTTGGTAGCGCCTTGACCTATGCTCGCAGGTACAGCCTGATGGCAGCCTGTGGCATTGCACCGGAGGACGATGATGGGAATGCTGCGCAAACACCGGTACCTCCGCCTAAACCACAAGCAGCAAAACCAGCAACACCAGCCCCAGTACCCAAGCCGGTTGCACCCAAAGCAGTTGAAGGTAAAGACCAAGGCTGGCAACTCAAGGTTTCTGCCGAACCCGGCACGAGCTGGGATGACTGGCTGACAGTGGTGGTAGAGCTGACCATTCAGGCGCTGGATCACGCCTCCAGCAAGGACGATGTAAACAGCATCTGGCGCACCAACGCCAAGATCTATGAGCTGATCAAGCAGAAGGATGATGTCGCCTACAACGAGATGATGGCAACCTTCAAGACCTACAAGGAGGGGTTCAGTGAGTAACAAGTTTCCTAACAGTGGTCGGCTGAACTATAGCCGCAACAAGGTTCACCCGAAGTCGCCCGACATGTTCGGCGAGCTGGTGCTGACCCGTGAGTTCATGAAGTCCATGCTCGAAGCAACGGACGAGGATGACATCGCCATCAAGCTGGATGCGTGGCAGCAGGATGGCAACTACGGCCCATGGTTCAGCATTAAGGTGAACACCTACAAGAAGCCAGATACCGCAGCGCCAGCACCGCAAGAAGCTCCTCCGCCTGCTGACGACTCGGATATCCCATTTTAGGAACAGCTATGAAATTTAGAAAGAAGCCAGTCGTTATTGAGGCCACGCAATGGTTTAAGAATGGCGATCACCCATTGGATTACAGCAAAGCACATGATGGACTCGAAAACGGCGAGCTGCGCAAGTTTTCACCAGAGGAAAGAAAAGCGAAACAGTGGGAGGGCGACATAGTTCGTTATTACCGAAACCCAGATGACAAGGGTACGCGCAAATGTGAACATTGCGAAAATACTATGCACTACCACGGATGGATCGACACGCTTGAGGGCGGCCACATCGTCTGCCCCGGCGACTGGATTATTACTGGCATAAAAGGTGAGCATTACCCATGCAAGCCGGATATTTTTGAAGCCACGTATGAGCCGGTAGAAAGCTAGGGCATGGCTGGCAAGTCACCCACCCAGCGCAGCCTTGAATATCTTCGGGAGCAGGGATATCTCCCGGAGGTAGTCGAGCGGTTCAACAGCTTCACGAAGCAGCGCAAGGATCTGTGGACATGGTGTGACATCTTGGCTATCCGCAAGGACGAGGTGCTGGCAGTGCAGGTGACAAGCAGCAGCCATGTGGCCGAGCGTATCCGCAAGATCCAAGAGTCCGACACCATAGCAAAGGTGCGCGATGCCGGGATCAGGATCGAAGTCCACGGCTGGGGCAAGAACAGCAAGGGCAGGTACGTATTGAGAGTGGAGGACATTAGCTGATGCCGGACATCAAACTGTATGACTACCAGAAGAACCCGCACCCGCGAGTAGACAAAATAATCAGCTACTTTGTGCCGGAGACAAAAACCAGCGTGGCCTTATATCCAAAAGCACCGTGGCTGGACGGGAACATGTTCTCCTGTTTTTACGACAAGGACAACAAGCTGGTCGGCGTCAGGTTTGTCTACGCAGACGGGACGTACAAGGATTTGATTGAGGTGGAGGATATATCGTGAACGATTTGGCGCTTTACGATCTTGGTATAGCCATGCCTATCTGCGCTATATGCAACAAGCCGGTAGATAGGGTTGAAACAATGTATCACCCAGCGTACCAAGGCAAGTTGTTCAGGGTGTATTGCCATGACCAATATGAAGATCAAATGCTTGATGATCTAACGCTTATTGCTAGTCATCAAATTACTTTTGGCAAAGCATTCCAAAGACCTTTGTTGGAGGTAAAAGATGCAGACTAGCCAGTTTGAAGCAGTCAAGGTAGGTATGAAGCAGGATAACTCCGGCTACGTGCTGACCTTGCGCATACACCCAGACGAGGTTCCAGAGGAGATCATGCGCGACTTCGTGGGTGCACGGTACATGACCGTCATGGTTCGCATCAACGAGGACGAGCGCCCGATGAACCGCGACGAGGAGCTGGGCAGGGACATGGTGCGGGTGTGCGGGATCATGTGCCGGGACAAGCAGTTCTGGCAGTTCCTCCACAGCGCCCGGAAGATTGAGGAAGAAACAGAAGAAGCGGCTATCAGCTGGATCAAAGAGTATCTGGAGATCAGATCTAGGGCAGACATACCAAAAAGCCAGAAAGCCATCGAGAAAATGTTGGGTCTAAAACAGGAGTTCAATTCATGGAAGCAAAGCGTCTAGTCCCATACTCGGTCTACCTTGATGAGTGGATCGTCAAGGAGCTGAAGAAAAAAGCCAAGAGCCGACAGGCATCCAGCCTGATCAGGGACGCCATCAGCGCAGTTCTGAAGGGGCACGACAACTACTCGGGCGGATACAACAGCGGGGTGCAGGCGGCTATCGACACGGTTGGCGACAACCTGCTGGCAAACAAGATCAGCTTCGAGGGCAAAACCATCAGCAAGCATCTGGTTGAGCACTTGAAGGAACTGAAAAAATGATCGACGGCAAACCTACCATCATGATCGGCACCCCTGCCTACGGGGGAGCCATGTTCATGGAGTACGTGGACAGTATGCTGCGCAACGTCAGCTACCTTGAGAGCAAGGGGATCAAGACCCGCTGGCAGTTTATGAACAAGGAAGCCCTGATTACCCGCGCCCGCAACGAGATCGTGCGGTACTTCTTGGACGAGACACGGGACGATTACCTGATGTTCATCGATGCCGACATCTGGTTCCCGACGGACGCAATACACCGCCTGCTTGAGCACAACAAGGAAATTGTCTGTGGGATCTACCCAAAGAAGTTCCTGTTCTGGGATCGCATCCGTGAAGCTGCCCTGCGCGGGGAGAAAGACATCGAGAACTTCGGCTGTAGCTACGTCTTGAACGCCGTGGCTGACAACGGAGACAAGGTTCCGCTGGGCGATGATGGCTTGGTAGAAGTCCTGCACGGCGGCACAGGATTCATGCTGATCCACCGGGATGTGTTCAAGGCACTGCGCTTCAAGGTTCCTACGTACCGCACCAGCCTGATCACGAACCCAGCCAATGGCCAGTTCTTGGCACCACTCACTCGCGAGTTTTTCGGCACAAGCATTACTGAGCTTGGACTGCTGTTGTCAGAGGATTATCACTTCTGCGAGCTGTGGAAGAAAGAGGGCGGTAGAATCTTTGCCGATCCGACAATCGAGCTACGTCATGTCGGTCAACACGTATATGCCGGTGATCTGATGAGAGCTGGCAGGAACAACACGTAGGAGGCAAACATGTTGAGAGATGGAAAGTTCATTAAAGAGGAGCCGCCTAAGATTGGCTCCGCGTACGTACCGCAGTTCTACAAGACCGTGACCGATGAAATGCCGACGGTTGAGTATCAGTCTCGCTGGCAGTTCGTACACGAGAAGTACCTGTCTAGCATCGATGTTGGTGCGTGGATGATCCTGTTCTATGCGGCCATAGCCGTGGGCCTAACCATACTGCGGGCGCTGTATGACTGGCTCGTTAGATGAGTCGCAAGCTATTCGAGATGGCAAATAAAGCCGCCGAGGAAGAAGAGCTGATCTATGCCCCTGACTCGGCAGCAATGGCTTGGATGCGCAGGTTTGCAAAGATGGTGGCAGTAACGGAAAGAGAAAGATGCGCAGCGATATGCGAGGAGCTGGGATACCACGAGGCCGCAGCGGAGATAAGAAAAGGAGAGTAATGAGAGTCGCCGTACATAACCACTACGAGTTCATCACGCGGGACGGGTTCCTGTTCAAGAACGAGAACAGCGACATCGGCCACAACCTGCTCAAACCTTGGAACGACCTGTACAAGTTATGCCAGTCCACCGGCATCGAGCTATACACCTTTGACCAAGTAGACCCGATGATCCTTGACCTTGTGATCTACATGGATCGCCCGCGTCAGGAGCCAGAGGTTCAGGGTGCCAGCAAGGTGCTGATCCTGTACGAGCCAGAGCTGATCCTGCCGGACAACTGGGACACCGCGTATCACGACCAGTTCAGCCGGGTGCTGACATGGAACGACAAGCTGTGCCTGCACAAGAAGTACGAGAAGCACAACTTCACCGTGGACTGGAAAGACCGCCTGCCGTGCGAGTGCTCGCGGGGAGACTTCTTCACGAACAAGCTGGCAGTCATGATCCAGACCGCCAAGAACATCCCCGGCAGCCTGTATGAGAAGCGCATCGAGGTAATCCAATGGTTCAAGGACAACGCCATCTTTGACTTCGACCTGTACGGGCGCGGCTGGGATATCAGAACCATCCCGTTCTACAAGGGCATGACCAGCAACAAGCTGGCCACCTACGCCAACTACCGGTTCGCCATCACGTTCGAGAACACCGACAAGGACATCGGCTACATCAGCGAGAAGATCCTAGACGCCTTCATGGCTGGGACTGTGCCGGTTTACTGGGGTGCGCCCAACGTCCATGACCACATCCCGCCGGAGTGCTTCATCGACATGCGGCAGTTCAAGGACTACAAGGAGCTGCACCACTTCCTGCGGGACATGGACTACACCACGTACTGCGGATATTTAGAAGCCATCGACAGTTTCATCCGGTCGGAGAGGGCTGACCAGTTCGACAACGACGAGGAAGTGAAACAACTGTACCGACTGATAGAGGAGCATCGATGAACCGTGATGACATTATCCGCATGGCGCGTGAGCAAGGCGATTTTATAGACGACAAAGGCGGCGGTGCGTTTATCTTCAATGGCAATCCAGAACACACTTTTAATATCTTTAAGTTCGCCGCCCTAGTCGCAGCAGCAGAGCGTGAGGAGTGCGTGAAGGTGTGTGAAAGCGTGAAACCGTTTGGCCCGCACTTGGCGTTACAAAAAGCAACTATAGAAGACTGTACGGCAGCTATCCGTTCAAGGGGGCACGAATGAGAATCGCCGTAGTCACAAGCACACAGGGCAGATCAACTATAACGAGGGCTATCAAAAGTGTTCAGGATCAAACTAGGAAGGCTACGCATTACGTATTCATCCACGGCTCAGACTATTCCGACAAGACGACACCCCATCTTGCGCCTGATACAGTCGCCGTTCACCTACCTCGTGCTAACGGTGGCGGTGGTTATGGCATGGCTCCTGTTTTTGCTCTTGCCCCATTCGTGGTGGACGAAGACATCATCTTCTACCTCGACGATGACAACTGGTACGAGCCAGACCATATCGAGTCCCTCGCCTCAATGATTGAGGAGCATGACCTTGGCTGGGCGTACAGCCTGCGCAAGATCGTGGACAACGAGGGCAACTGGATATGCGATGACAACTGCGAGTCACTGGGCTGCCACCCGAACTCCCACCAGCAGTACTTGGTGGACAACTCCTGCTATGCCGTACGCACAGATGTCGCCCGCAAGCACAGCCATGCGTGGTACGTGCCCATCATCTCTGACCGCAACTTCCAAGCAGAGCTGATGAAGGCAAGGATTAAGACTGGCACTACCGGCAGGCACACCATCAACTACCGTTTGTCCCACGACGGGACTGGCGGCATGACGCGAGAGAAATTCCTTGGCAATAACGAGTGGATGAAGCAGAACCGTCCCGGCTTCGAGTGGACAAAAAAACAAATCTTTAACTTCTAGGAGAGATAGATGGCCAAACTTTTCATAGCTTCACCTATGTACGGAGGACTTTGCTACGGCTACTACGCGCAGTCCCTGATGCAGCTACAGAACATCTGCCGGGATAACCGTATCGATGTAGCCGCCAGCTTCCTGTTCAACGAGTCTCTGATCCAGCGTGCCCGCAACGCCTTGGTTCATGGGTTCCTGAAGACAGAGTTCACCCACATGATGTTCATCGACGCAGACATCCACTTTAACCCGAACGATGTCCTGCCCATGCTGCTGGCAGACAAGCCCATCATCTGTGGCATCTACCCGAAGAAAGAGATCAACTGGAACTCTATCCACGCTGCCGCACTGGCTGGCGTACCTCCGCACGAACTGCGCAAGTACAGCGGCTCCTTCGTTGTCAACCTGATCAACTACCAGAGCGAGCAACGCGTAGACATGAGCCAGCCTGTAGAAATCTGGAACGGCGGCACGGGATTCATGCTGATCAAGCGAGAGGTCTTCGAGCAGCTACGTGACCACGTACCCACCTACGTCAATGACACCAACGATCTAGCTGGCAACCTTGGCAACGACCGCATTCATGAGTTCTTTGCCACCAGCATCGAGCCGATTGGTGAGCGCCTGCTGTCCGAGGACTACCACTTCTGCAAGATCTGGCGCGAGAAATGCGGCGGCACAGTCTGGGCAGCGCCGTGGGCACAGCTTGGCCATATCGGCACCCACAAGTTTGATGGTGTCCTGACAGAGAAGCCGCAGCCAGTACAGCCTAAAGCCGAGGAAGTATGATCCCTGTCAATACTGCATTCATGCCCGGCGACTCCTTTATCCCAGCTTCCGGCCAAGTGGTCGGAGCGCGGGAGAAGGAGCTGATGCACGAGGCGGTGGAGCGCGGCTGGCTGACTGCTGGCCCTATGAACCGCCAGTTCGAGGACACGCTCTGCCAGTGGATCGGTGCCAAGGCTGTGCGTACCGTGAACTCTGGCAGCTCTGCCAACCTCGTGGCGTTCATGTCCCTGACCTCCCCGCATCTGGGCAACCGGGCAATCAAGCCGGGCGATGAAGTCATCACCGTCGCCTGCGGGTTTCCCACGACTATCAACCCCATCATCCAAGCGGGCTGTGTGCCGGTGTTTGTGGACATCAATACCACCCTAAACATCGACACCAAGAACCTCGATGCTGCCGTCACGCCCAAGACCAAGGCCGTGATGATCGCCCACACGCTCGGCAATCCCTTCAACATGGAGGAGATCCGGGCGCTGTGCGACAAGCACAACCTGTGGCTGATCGAGGACTGCTGCGACGCGCTGGGCGCTACATGGCAGAACAAGTACGTCGGCACGTTTGGAGACTTGGCCACCCTGTCTTTCTTCCCGGCGCACCACATCACCATGGGCGAAGGCGGGGCGGTGATTATTAACAACACCAAGCTGACCCGTGCCGTGGAATCTACCCGCGACTGGGGCAGGGACTGCTGGTGCGAGCCCGGCAGGGACAACACCTGCAAGCGGAGGTTCGATCAGCAGCATGGCGATCTGCCCTATGGCTATGACCACAAGTACGTCTTCACCCATCTGGGCTACAACCTAAAGATCACAGAGATGCAGGCTGCCTGTGGGCTGGCACAGCTTGAGCAGTTGGACAACTTCATCGCTCGTCGCCGGGAGAACTATGGCTACCTGCGGGAGCGGCTGATGGATCACGAGGAGTTCTGGCTGCCGACCATCTACCCGGACGCACATCCCAGCTGGTTTGGGTTCCCGATCACCCTATCCAGCGAGGCCAAGTTCAAGCGGCGCGACATCGAGTACTGGCTGAACGAACACAACATCGGCACTCGCCTGATCTTTGCTGGCAACGTTACCAAGCAGCCGTACATGGAAGGCCGCGAGTACTGCATCCACGGCAGCCTTGAGCATACGGACTACGTGATGGAGAACACCTTCTGGGTGGGAGTCCAGCCTGCACTGACCCGCGAGATGCTGACCTACGTGGCAGACACCATCGAGAGATTCTTGGAGGAGAGATGATTACCCTAACACGCGAGGAAGCGCAGCAGGTGTTGGATGCGTTGATTAATGCAAAGGGCTACATTTTTTACAACGTATTAGATGACAAAGGAAATCGATACGACGCAGCAGCAGATATTCTCCGCGCCAGACTAAGCGCACCTGAACCGGAGCCGGTGGCGTGGATGGTATATACATTGGATGGTACTTCGGTTTGTGTAACTGATAATCCAGCAGATTTTACGCCTGAGCATAGTGCTTTCCCTATTTATACACATCATCTTAATCATAAGTTCATAGGATTAACCGATAAAGAGCGAGAAGAAGCATGGAATAAATGTGACCCATATTACGATATTGATGATTTTGCAGAAGCCATCGAAGCCAAGCTACGGGAGAAGAACACATGAACAGAGTAACTTGCCCAAAAGGAATGGTTGATACTTGCTGTGAAAACTATAACAACTGCGCTCTTGATTACGACAAAGACGCTGAGATCAAACGCCTAAATGAAAAGATTCAGTTTCTTGCCAGAACCAACATGCTGTATAGCGATTGGGAACACCGCGAAACTCAAGTAACCAGCGATTTAATTCGTAAAGGTATTGAAGCATCAAGGCTAAATGTTGAATTGTTATCAGCTCTGTCGGCGTGTCTTAACTGGATGGAAGATCTGCGAGTTAGTGGAGACGCGGGAAATTGGGAGTGGAAAGATGACGAATACACAAAGGGCCGTGCCATCGAAGCCAAGCTACGGGAGAAGAGCGCATGAGAGTAGCTGACTGGATAGCTGAGTACCTGTACAGCATAGGCGTACGCCGGGTGCATGGGCTGATGGGTGGCGGTGCGGCAGGTCTGAACGACGGCTTTATCAAGCACGGCGGCATAGAGTACATCTGCTACCACCACGAGCAGGGCGCTGGCCATGCAGCCATAGGCGAGGCCAAGTACACAGGCAAGCTGGCCGTGGTCAACCCTACCACCGGGTGCGGGGGAACTAACTGCGCTACCAGTGTTCTCAACGCTTGGCAGGATGGAGTGCCAGTGTTATTCCTGTCAGGCAACGTACGCAAGGATACCTGCACTGCGTACATCAATTCAGAAAAAAATCTAGAGTTGCGCCACTACGGATTACAAGAACACAACATCACGCAAACCATGAGGTCAATGACGAAGCTCTCGTGGTTTGTTCATGATAAAAATTTTGTAAAACTGATACTTCAGAAAGCCATTTACGAAGCCACATCGGGCAGGCCGGGGCCTGTATGGGTAGACATCCCAATAGATATCCAGCAGGCAGAAATGCCAGAAAATGCAGTACCTTGGTATGGCCCTCCGATTATTCCAACCTATGATTTTGACCCCAAGACCATCTGGCACGACATGAAGAATGCCAACCGCCCGATCATCTTGGCAGGCATGGGCATCCGGCAGTCAGGCTGTGTAGAGCAGTTTGTCCAGTTCGTCACCAAGTACGAGATCCCCTTCGTCACCAGCTACGGCGCACAGGATTACCTGCCGTACGACCACCCGCTAAACATGGGAACTGTAGGCTCGCGTGGCACACGGTTTGGAAACTTTGCCATGCAGAACGCTGACCTCCTGCTGATCCTCGGCACATCAATGAACGCCGGCGTGATCGGCTATGACCCCAAGCAGTTCAGCCCTAATAGCCGCAAGATCTACGTGGACATAGATGCCAACGAGCTGGCCAAGGACATCGTGCCGGTAGACCACAAGATCAACATCCCGCTAGACCAATTCTTCGGAGCGATGCTATGACCAGACAAGAATGGATCGACAAGTGCAGCCACTGGAAAGCCAAGTGGCCTGTCATGCAGCCGGAATATCTGGATGACTCCAACGGATTGAACATCTACGCCGTGCTGGATGCTATCTTTACCCACGCACCGGACGATGCTGTGTTTATGGCAGACGCAGGAACAGCTTTCTACACGCTACCGCAGGCTGTCCGTATCCGGTCACAGCAGCGAATTGTCATGAGTCAATCGCAGGGCGACATGGGCTGGGCGCTGCCTGCCTCTATCGGCGTGGCCATGGCAGGGGCAAAGAATGTTATCTGCATCGTTGGAGATGGAAGCTTCATGTCTAATGTGCAGGAGCTGGCGGTAATCCTCAATCACAACCTGCCAATTAAGATCATTGTTCTGAACAACAAAGGCTATCTCAGCATCAAGAACACGCAATCCAAGTTCTACAACGGCAGGGTGTATGGCGTGAATAAAGAAACAGGATTGTGGTTCCCTGACTTTGAGCAACTTGCATCAACATTTGGCATATCCAGCAGGTATGTGCACACAGTTGCACAGTTCCATTTTTTTAAAGAAATACTGTGCATGGAAAAACCAGTATTGATTGATGTCCAGTGCACACAAAACCAGCAGCTTTTCCCGTCACAAGGGCTAAAGGATGGCAAGCAGATGCCACTGCACAACATGGCTCCGTTCTTGTCTGATGAGGAACTGGCCGCAGAAATGGTGGTGCCGGTATGAAGATCGCCATCCTTGGAGCTACCAGCCAGATCGCCAAAGACCTGATCCTGTCTTTCAGTGACGAGCACGAGCTGGAACTATTCTCCCGCGAGGCCACGGCCATGGGCAGGTGGATGGTTGAACATAACCTGAACAATTACCACAGCCGAACGTACTTTGATTTCACGGCAGTCAGGGGCATAGACGCCATCATCAACTTCGTAGGCGCTGGCAATCCTGAGCGGGTCAAGAAGATGGGTGCCAATATCTTCAACGTGACAGAGACCTTCGACCGCATGGCGATGGATTATCTGGAGGACAACAAGCACTGCCTGTACATCTTCTTGTCCAGCGGCGCAGCCTTTGGGGATAACTTCCACACGCCCGCAGATACCCAGAAACACGCTGTCTTCCCCATCAACAACATCCAGCCTGAGAACTATTACGGTCTAGCTAAGGCGATGGCAGAAGTCCGGCACAGGATGAGCGGCAAAAACATCATCGACCTGCGCCTGTTCAACTACTTCAGCCACACCATGAGCCTAAAGCACCGGTTCATGATCACAGATATCATCCGGGCAATACAGGAGAAGACTATCTTCAAGGCTGACCGCACACCCATCATGCGTGACTACATCGGCCCACTGGACTTCTACCAGATGATCAACGTGCTGCTGACCACGGACAACATCAACACTGCCATCGACTGCTACAGCCGACAGCCAGTCAGCAAGGACACCCTGCTGGAGAAGATGGCGCACCGCTACGGATTGCAGTACGAGACTGTTGGACATCAAGTAGGATTGCCATCGACCGGTGTGAAGGAGAAGTACTACTCCGTGAACACGGCGGCGTACGCGCTAGGATACCGGCCTACACTGACATCGCTGGAAACTATCTTTCTCGCAACCGACAAGATCCTAAAATAATGTGGTGCCCATCCTGCGATAAGAAGACCCTAGTCACTGATACCAGAAGGTATCGGGACATATCCAACACGTTTGACTTCGTGCAGCGTCAGCGCGTCTGCAAGGAGTGCGACTTCAAGATGATGTCCATCGAGATACCGCAGGAAACATGGGAGAAGCACTACCGATTACCGAAGAAATACAGGAGCGAAGATGAACAGGGATGACATTATTAGGATGGCGCGGGAGGCTGGCTGGACAGGCATTTATTCTGAATGGTCAAGCCCGACAGAACGAATAAGCATTGAAGTTCCTGTAACAATGGAACAGATTGAACGTTTTGCCGCCCTAGTCTCAGCAGCAGAGAGAGAGGAATGCGCAAAGATTGTTGACCGATGGCACGACGGCCCGTCAAGCGAGCCAGAGATGGCAGAGATCGCAGCAGAAATTCGCGCAAGAGGAAACAGTGAAAAACCTTAAGGAGTACATGAACGAAGTAGCAGAGATCGGTTGCGTGATGTGTCATCACCTTGATCTCGGCTACACGCCTGCCGTTCTCCACCATCCTCGGGACGCAGCAGGCGGGGCGCAGAAGGCTTCGGACTGGCTGGTGATACCTCTGTGCCCGGAGCATCACGTTGGAAACTCCGGCTACCATGGGTTAGGAAGCAGAGGGTTTTATACACGCTACAAGCTCACAGAGTGGGATCTCATGGCCATGACTATTGAGCTGCACCAGAAATCACTTTCGCAGTGACTTCCGGGCATCCTCCGCCTGCTTGGCAAGCTCACCGATCAGTATCTTCATCCGATCAATCTCCTGCCGTTTCTGCGAACCAGTCATGGTCGTATCTGCCTGTATGACGTTGATTGCCTGACGAATCTTGGCCATGTCCTTCGATGTCTTATCGTAGAACTTGGCCATAGCAATCTCATCGCCCTTTTCCTCAATCAGCTTTTGTACCTTGTCCGACTCGCCAATCTCTGCGTAGTGGCGCATGTCCGCGTACGCCTGAGATATCAGCTTCATGTTCTCGTAAAAGGATGTGACATAGCCTGACTGTGCTGCCGGTAGTGTCTTGATGAATCCCATGGACATGGTTTCAGTCCAGTTTTGGTCAGGGTATGCGCCCTTAGAGAACGGCATCATGGCGTAGTGCGATGTGCCTGCAATCGTTGCTCCCATCCAGCCAAGATATGCCTTGATCGCATAGTCCGCCTGCACAGGGCTTGCCTCCATGCTCTCCGGCAGAAACACGTTTGCCACTTTGGATAGCGCGATGGCCAGAGGGCTGGTATTGGTTGCGATCCGCTCTGCCTTTGACAGGCGCTCCATGCCAGCGGTCTCGATAGGCGCACCGGTAAAGCTGTCCTTGTTCGCGTACAGATCCACCAGCGGCTTGAATACCTGCGGCATCGGGTTGATGGCAAAGGTATCCGTCAGCATACGCTTTAGACTTTGCTCAAACACACGGCCTTCTGCACCCTTGTCGATCATTTGCTCGGTCAGGCGCTCTGCCAGTGTCCCGAATGCACCGATCTCGAACGGCTTAGGTACGCGCAGGGCGGAGTCCATGCCGGGCAGTTTGATCCACCAGAAGTTGTCACGATCCCACTGCTCGCGCTTCTTGAACTCGTCATCGTCCTTGAACGCCATGTACAGCATCATCGATGCCAAGACTGTAGCGCCTGCAACCACAGAGAATTGTTGGGCACGCTGCTTATCTGTGCCGGTAATCTCTTTTCCTGTAAGGCCGTTGTAGATCACGCGGCTGGTGGGGATAATCCCGTCCCGGCCAAGCTTGTACAGACCTTGCACACGAGCGTTCAGGAACGGCACCACCTGCGTCACTAGACGGAAAGCTGGCCATGCACCCTGCATCGAGAAGTCCAGCAGATCACGGGCGTAGAAAGAAGCCTCAAGGTGGCTCATGCCCTTTTCCTTGAGCTGCTTGTACAGCGCCATGCGGTTGGCCGCCTCAGACTTGTTGCCCCAGTCTTGGTATTTCTTCCAAGCCAGCGCCAGACCCTTCTTGATCTTTTCCTCAGTGGTCAGAATGGTATCTGGGTCGATGCCCTGCTTGATCAGCCGCTTGACCATCTTGGCCTGATCGCCTTCGTAGGCCGTGCCGAAGTTGAAGACCGCACCGCCAGCCAGCGCCGAGATGTAATCAGGGTTCTTCTCATCCGTGGCACGAAGACCAGTCAGCACGTTGCCCGGCAGGTTTAGATCCAGATCTGACACCGCAGCTGCCTGCCAAGAATCACGAATCAAGTTGCGCACCTTGAATCCCGGAGACAGCGTGACGCCGTACTGGAGCAGGTTCTTAAAGTCTTTGGCCACATCAAGGAACTTGGATTTCATGCCCAAGTAACCGATGGACATAACGGATTCCAGCAGCAGCGGATCCACCACCTCAAAGTAGATGGGCTTGCCGTCACGCATGAGCTTGACCACGTTCTTGGCTTTGCCGCGTGTGGTGAACTCTGGGCGCAGGCTGCCATCTCCAACCATCTTGCCACTGAGCTTGGAGTAAACCTTGCCGTCGCGCCATTCAAGGTTGGCCTTCAGGATCGGATAAGCAGCAGGCTCTGCGAACTGTTTGTCCAGATTCATAGCCGCATCCATGGTCACATTGGCCGCTTTGTTCTTCATCGCGGCTGACAGGATATGGCTCCAGTTCATCAGGGTGTTTTCCAGCAGATCGCCGATAGGCTTCTCTCCACCCTTCAGCTCCTTGGAAAAGTACTGGCCAGACAGACCAGCCGCCGTGGACGCGCCTTGGATATCGCCGCCTTCCATCTCGCGATAGAACGGCACGTACCAGATGTCTTCAGAGAACCGCTTGTAGGCCGTGCGGTCGATGATGCCCTGCTTCAAGGCAATGTCCAACACCGACTTGTTCAGTGCTGACATGTCCTTCTGAACCTGCTTGTACACCTCGATGCGAGGCTTGCCATTTAGCATGCCTTGGGCAAACTCGTTACGGCGCTCAACAATCCTTGGATCCAGCGACCCCTGTTTGCCAGCTGCTCGCAACTGAGCATCACGGTTAGCCGCCACCCAGATCAGGTAACTGTCCACCTCTTTGCCGACAGGCTTCATCGCTTCCATCAGCCCCTTGGTGCCCTTCTTGATATCCAGCGCACCGTCCGTCAGACCGACTTCACCACTGAACAGCAGGCCGCTCAAAGCACCATCGATGCTCTTGGAAAGGCGGGCAAGCATGTAGCCTTCTTGCGTGTAGTCTTTGATGCTGCGGTACTGGTCAGCCACACCCTGCGCGAGTTTCTTCCAGAAGTCATCCTTCATGCCGTCGATACGGTCAACGATGGTCTTCTGCTCTGCGTAGAAGTTCTTCCTGATTAGTCCTTGCAGATCCTCGCCGATGTGCTTGAACGCAGCACCGGGCTCACGCTGGCCAGCAGCTTTCTTGGCAGCCTGACGAGCCTTCTCCTCAAACTTCTTGAAGATCTCTGTCTCCAGCTTTTCAGAGGTGGTCTTGCGCTTGCGCGGCTTCGCCCGGACACCCAGATAGGTGCCAGCCTGCTTGGCGATACGGGCTACTTCGCTGGTCGGCTTTGCCAGAATCTCTTCCGTCAAAGCGGCAACCTGTTCCAGTGCTGTCTGGTACTGAGGCGACAGGCCCAACATACGGCGCAGCAGCTCGGCAAACTTGGTGAACGCGCTAACCTTTGGCGTCAACTCGATCTTGGCCAGATACTTCTGATAGTCAGGATCCGTCAAACCCCATGTCAGAACCTCATCGATCATGCGCATCGGGCCAAACTTTTCCCATGCACGTGGACGGCCAGACATTTCATACTGGCGCTTGATGTCCCTCATCATGTTGATGAACGGGTCATCTACGCCAGAAGCTATGTCTTTCTTGATCTGGTCATCAATCGTGTTCTTCAGATTGGTGAACTGCTTGATGATCGGGTTTGACTTGCTCAAGAAGCCAAGCTGGACGCGGGTAGCCACATGCAACAGCTCGTGCATGATGGTTTCGTAGTCTGTCCCGGTGATGTCATCAGCGTTGCCGTTGACATCCACGCCGTTAAACTTCACCTCAAACTGGATACCGCGAGCGTCCGTGGATATGGTCACGCTGCCATAAGCACCGGGATCCCTGCGACGGCCATCCAGAATCTTGACCGGCATACGAACGCGGCGCTTCTCAAAGTCAACCAGCCGGGTGTGCACTGCCTCTGCGATAGCCTTGGCTGCGCTGTTGGGCGCGTTATCGATCAGCCACTGGGATATCTGCGTCACGCCCATGCCTTGAATCTCTTGGGCGATCTGCTCTGGGTTCTTGTCAATCTTAAACTCTGGCTTCTCAGGCGTTTCTACGCCGGGGATGGGGCGCGGCTCCTGCTCCAGAACCTTGAACACCTCTTCCAGCGGCCTGCCAATCAGCTGCCCCTGCGACTCCTCGAACGCGGTACCAGCTTCCTGAGCCAATAGATTTAAGTAATCACCAACCTGCTTTTCATTGCCTTCGTTGCGGGCAAACATCTCCACGACCTTCTGAGTCAGCGGATCCATCTCAACATCGCCCTGCTTAACGTAGTCTTCCAGCGACACGCCCTGCTGCTTGGCATTGGCTGCCAGCTCTGCGGCCTTGGCAATGATCGGGCGCACATCGTACTCACCAGCGCCTTCAAGCCCGCGCATGGCCGTGCCTGCGATCTCCATGCCGCCAAGGATCCTGCCCATGCCTTCATCGGTCGCATCCTCGTACAGATCCATCATGGCATCTGTGCCGTAGTTCTGGGCAAGTTGGCCACCGCTGCTGGCGCGGTAGTCGATGTCAGGGGTCACAACCTCTTTGGGCATCAAGCGAACCAGCACGGGCTCTGCCATGCCAGCGATGACATCCGGGTTGATGCCGTGATCAGAATCGTCGATCAGCCCCTGCTTGTACTCTTCCGTGGTGCCAGCCTGATAGGCGGCCTGCAAGCCTGCCACGCGGCGGTTGCCAACCAACGGGCGGATAGTCTCAATGCTCGGGTCTGCGTAGGAATCCACCTTGCTGCCGTCAGACATGATTGATGGCGTAAGCTCTGCTGCCTCCACCACGGCATAGCGCACAGGAACCTCGCTACCATCAGCACCGCGCACAATGTCAGTGGTGCCAAGGCGGCTGGGATCCAGCTCAAAGTCGCTGATCACCACCGGCGCACCGTCACCCAGATCTTCGGACGATCCAAGGTTCTCGTACTTGGGAGCGGCTGCAATACCCTCCATCTGGCGCACGGATGCTTCGGTGTTGCGAGCCCGGTTCTGGATGGCAGTCAGCGCCTCACCGTATTGGGCAGGATCACCGGCAAAGTAGTTCTCCATCGCCGCTTCTGCACCCTCAGGCGTCATCGCACCCGGACGAGAAGGCTCTGTGGGCGGAGTTACTGGTGGCTCTGGTGTTGGCTCTTCTCCCGGCGCAAAAGCCGATGGAGGCTGTTTTGGCTCTTCTGGAGGGGCTTCTGGGCGCTGCTGTCGCTGGAGCAAGCCACTGACGCCGCCCAAGCCTGCGCCACCCAAGGCGGCCATAGCTGCAACCTCGCCCAGCCCTGCGGTAAGGGATGTCTCTGGAGCTGGTGCCCCTATGCCTGCAATCGGCAAGCCCTGCTGCATCAGTAAATTCTGGAGCGCCTTAGCCGGAGTTTCTTCTGCCACCTCGCTAACGGTTTCACCCAAAGCGCCACGAGCGCCGCCAAGAATCCTGCCCAAACTTCCGGGCGCACCAGCCAAAGCCTCTTCGATTGCACGTGCTCCGGGCAGTCTCTGAGCCAGCAAAGAAATGACGGTAGCGCCAGCGCCAGATGCGCGAGCCAGACCGATGGCTTGGCCAGCAGCCTTCTCTTCAGGAACCCCCTTCTTGATCAGCTCGTTGTATGCCTGCTCATAGGTGCCAGCAGCAACATCCGCGCCTTGCTGTGTAGCGCCAGTGCCGACAGCAGCGCCTACCCCCGCACGAACTCCGGCAGCAGTCGTGGCCAGACGAGCTGCACCGAAGGACGGCAGGAGTTGGGGTGCCTGCTCTACCAAGAAGTTGGTAAGCAGTGCAGGATCTTTGACAGTTTCTGAGAAGGCTGTGAAGAACGCATCTACCTGACCACGTTTCTCTGCTTCGGCAATCTTGCCAGCACGAGCCGCTTCACGCGCCTTCATACCGGGCGACTTCATAGCCTCGCCCTCTCGCTGCATTTCTTTACCAGCAGCAGCAAGGCCGGTTTCTTCTCCGGGTTTTTCGTACTCGCCCGTTACGACACTGGCCAATTGGCTAGGAAATTCCAAGACCCGGCCAATACCAATCTTTCCCCCGGCATAAATGTCGGACAGAGCCTCGCCAACAGTGCGCTCTTTCTCTTGGCCAGCAATAGGATCATTTGCCCACCACTGGTCGCCCTGTGGGGCTTTGGCTATGGGATCACCTTCCCACCATTTTTCTGCCATGACTTTTCCTTATTGCTTGATTCGTGTGCTTCCATCAGGCGCTAAGTATGTTGTTCCCTTAGGCAATTTAGCCAGCTCATCTTGGCTCTTAGGTGCAGGCAAACCACCACCGCCACCGCCGCCGCCTTCTGTAACCATCTTACGAGCCAATCCCATTTGCTCTTCAATAGGCAGCATTGCGGTTTTCATGTTGCGCTGCACGGCCTCAAGAGCTTGGTTGAATGTCAGCTGGCCAGTCTTTGCCATGCCAAGCGACGCCAGATAAACATCCATCGGTTTCATGCCAGATTCTCTAGCGATGTTTTCGATGGTAGTCCACTGCGCAGGATTTTGATTCTTGAACAAATCAACCGAGAACTCTGCTGCCTTCAACAAGCCCTGCTGCTCCAGCTTGGTGTTTTCCATCTGAATGGCACGGATCTCACGCTTGTTAGCGTTGACCTCTGCCAGAGCCTTGTCGGAGCGGCTGCGCTTATATTGATTCTCAGCCATCGACAGTTCACGCAGGGACTGGTTCAAGCGATCTTCGTTCTCGTTGATTCTGTCCATCGCTCCCATGTAGGACATCAGAGCTTGCTGGCCAGAGCGGCTTGCACGTTCCCATTCCTCACCCTGACGAGCACCGGCCAGACCGGCAGCAAACATCATCCATGCCATGCCAGCAGCCTTGTCAGCACGATCCTTGAGCTTGCCACCAGACTCCTTGTAGTCCTGACGAAGCTGGTCAAACATAGCCTTGGTATCCACACCGTACAGCTTGTCTGCCTCTGCCTGTTCTTTGGCAACGTCCGCAAGACCCTTTTCTTTTGGCACTTCCATTTGAGCAGCGCGGAGACCACCGAGCAATTGATCAGGAACGCTTGGCCGTGGTGGGCCCATACGCGACTCAGGCATTGGAACTTCTTCCATGCCACGCACAGGAGTTTCTACCGTTGGCTCAAAAGTGGTGGGCGCAGCAGGTTTCTGCGATGGTGGAGTGATAGGAGGCAATTTTTTAAAGCCTTCCATCTCAGAACGAATTCTTTGAGCTTCAGCAGATTGCTGTTCTGTCAAAGGTTTTTGAGAGAAGAATCCACCCTCCAGCTCACGTAGCTGTTTTTGTTTTTCCTGAAGTTGCATTGCCCTTTGAGCAGATTCCTCCGATGCCTTTTGCTGTTGCGGAGTCAATGTCTGTGGGCCAAGACCATAATCTTCCAACACCTGCTGCTCAAATAATCTTTCGCGAGCAGTCTTTAGACGTTGAGGTGCAGATGGGGCCGTAGGAGCACGGCTCATTGGAGCTACTTCCGCCGCCTGAGCCGACGAAATCAGCGCACCAAGGCCGCCGATATCAGCCGCTTGGCTTGGGGCTGCCCTCAGACCGCGCATTTCTCTTTGAACTTGGGCAATATTTCCTTCAAGGCGACGCTTATCCTCTCCAGTCGCAGAACCAAGCTCACTCTGCAAATCACGAAGCTGTTCCGCCAAGATGGCAAACTTGTCATCCGCTGTATATTTCTTGCGATTCCTTGTGCTTCTCCAGTTGGGATCAATCTTGTCAATGACTCCAGCGTCCACAAGACCACGATCTGCATAGCCGGGGATATCGTCAGTCTCACCGCCATCTGCAAACGCAACGATCCCTCCACCTGCCATGTTCTGCAAGCCGCTTGGCAACGCTGCCACGCCATCGCTGGGAGCTGGAGCCTGAGGTGCGCCCATGATTCCCGGAGCAGGCATACCAGCCTGTGCTGCCGTAGGTGCAGCAGTACCCAGCACATCCTCTGCCACGGTGGTCGTTGGCGGCTCAATCGCGCTCTTGGCGATGCGGTCGATCATCATGCCAGCCATCACCGCTTTCTGCGGCTCGACTATGCCCATCTGCACCATGCGCTGGAGATCTTTCTTGCTGTACTTGGTAGCCAGCTCGCGGATTTCGTCAATCCTCAGGTCAATTGTGTCGCGCTTCATGATCAGTCTTTCCCAAGATTGTAGACACCCAGATCAGCCAGACCACCGCCAGCAAAGAACCGGTTGGCTCCGTACAAGGCAGCACCAAGACTTGCAAGCTGTGCGGCAGAAGAAGCAGGCGCACGATAGATAGACTCTGTAGTCTGCTGCGGAACGCCCTTCAACATTTCCTGCATGAAAGCAAGTTGCTGGTACGGGTACTGTTTCTGCTGCAAGAAGTCTTCGTACTGGCGGGTAAGCTGTGCCTGCTGGAGCGCCTGACGTTGCTGACCTGCTGCTTGCAGTGCGTTGATGATCGCCTGCTGCTGCTGCATCTGCTCCTGACCCAGCGCACCCAGCTGCTGTGCTGCCTGCAACTGTGTCTGTAACCCCTGTAGACCAAGGCCAGCACCGTACTGACGAGACTGCTCCTGTGCCTGCTGGGCTGCCAACGCACGTTGTGCCTCTGTGCCGTAAAGATTCTGTGCCTGCTCGTATGCTGCTTGCAAGCCAGCTTTCTGGATGTCTGCCTTCTGCTGTGCCAGATTACGGGCTGCCTCTGCTTCCATGATTGCCTGACGGCTACCGCCATAAGCACCACGCGCAACAGCTTGTGCCTTCAACTGCTGGCCAGCAATATCTGCCTGACGTTGTGCCTCACGCTGCTGGATGTCGATGACGTTCTGCGCGTAGGGCGACATGTACAGGCCAGCCAAGCCCGGAGTAGTAAAGCTTGCCGTGCCGAATTGTTGCGGCTGGTACTGGACATCACCAGCCTTCAAGCCTGCGCCAGTAGCAAATTGACTTGCTGTGCCGAGCTGTTGAGATGGGCCAAGGTTTGCCACAGCCTGCTGGGCGGTAAGCTGGAACGGATCAAAGCCAGCGATACGCTCACCCCGGTACGCGGTGTACGGGCTAGATGCTTCTGCCATCGCCCGCTGTGCGGTCTCGTAGACCATCGGCTTGAACTCTGCCGGATACGAGAGTTGCGTAACAGTCTGGCTGCTGGGAGCGCTTGCTCCGCCGCTGTCATACAGACGGATCTTGCCGCCCTCTGCCTTGAAAGCACCAAGATCACCGGGGATAAACCCCGCTTCCATCATTCCGAAAGATATACGGCTCATAGTAGCCCCTACTCAAAAAATCTTTGGTACGTCACGCTCTGCGCTGTGTATCCGTACTTCTCAGCGTGTTTCTTCCAACCCGGCCTGCCAACGAACTCTATGCCATTACAGCCAGCTTTTACTGCAAAGTCCTCGGCATACTTCTGCATCAGGTCTTCTATCGCATCCATGTGGTTTGGCATCATTGCCGCATACTGGATGACCAACATCTTGCACTGCGGATACTGCTTGAACTCTGTGATGAAATGACCGTGCGCCTCTTTGGTCTCATCATCAAACACCACCCAGAGCTGCATCTCGCCGGAGAACAGGAAGCGCAGGATATCGTCCACGCTTGCCCGTCCCCTACTGCGTTTAGCCGACTCCACCAGATACGGCATGATCGCCGGGATCGTCCCAGCTATGGAACCGTACGGTATAAACGCTATGTCCAGCCTCATGCTGGCAAAAGCTTCTCTGCCTTCGTGTCTACAGCAACTCGCTGCTTACCAACTGTTTTGCCTCTTGCCCGCTGGATACGATCCATCATGGCGTACAGCTTGCGAGCACCGGCATCTGTGGAGCCGTTGCCAAGCTCAGACACAATACGCGCCGGGATTACAAATTCGCCATCAGCAAGACGAGCAGGCTGCCTGCCGCCAATAGAAGCAGGAATTGAATCACTAACTCCATCGCCGGGCCCTTTCAATAAACGACCGCCATCAGAGTAATCACCAAGGTGATAACCGCCACCAGCCATACCGCCTTCAGCAAACTGTGTCGCACCCTGCTGTTGCTGTGCACGAAGAGCCGCCAGAATCGCCTCGATAGACTGCGGAGACTGCTGCGCTGGCTGGCCATAAGGTGCAAAGCCAAACATGTTTTGCGCTGGCATAGCCTCAAACTTCAACCCAGTCTGGAGCGCAGGAGCTTTCTCTGCTGCTTGAGATGCCAGTGTCTGCAATCCCATCTGTTCTGTAAACGTTGGATTCAGAGGCATCGCGCCCTCCAGCGTCACAGCACCACGAGTCAGAGGAGCCTGTAATCCTGACGGTGTAGGTTGAATGCCGCCAGTAATGGCACCCAATCCTGTAGGTGCCTGCGGCGTAGGCGTGTACTCCAGCACCGTTCCGGGCGCGTAACGCGGGGCAGAAGGAGTCGGAACCAACGGCTGAGTCAGCTTGCCAAGGTACTCTTCCGATCCTTTCAGCATTCCTGCCAGACCTTCTTGTGTCTGCTGTGCACCCATGTACTTGCGCAACTCGTCCATGCTCGGTGTGCGGCCAAGAACATCACGGTAAGCCGTGGATACTTGCTCAGGTGTCAGCGATGATGCCAGTCTTGCCTGCTCTGCCAGCGCCTCCTCCGCAGTCTTTTGCTGCTGAGTAAACGCCTGCTGGGCCACCGTGTTCAGGTTCTTCAGGTACGCAGGCTGTTGTTGCAGGAAGTTGCGCATCTGGTTGAAGTTGGTAATCTTCGCCTTCTTCATCGCAGCCAGCTCACCGCCAGTAGGCTCACGGCCAATGTAGTACTGGAAGTTCTCACGGAAGTCATCATCCGTGTACTGCACGGCAGCCTTGACATCAGGCTGGTTCATGGCGAACTGAGCAATAGCAGCGTCAGTAGTTTGTGTGCCGAGGAACCTGTCCATCTCTGCCGCAGTCGGGCGACGGCCAGCGACATCCTCGAACACAGCCGTGATGTCTTTCTCTTCCATCAGGCGCTTGGTCGTGTCATAGCCCGGAACCTTCGTGAACGGCTTGAACTCCGTGATAGGCGGTGCTTCTGACGATGGGATCAGCTTGCCAGTCTTAGGATCCTTGATGTACGCAGGCGTATACCCAGCCATGCCTGACTTCAAGTCATCAATCTGTTTTTGGATCTCTGCTGCTTGCGGGCTTGGAGCGCCCATCGGGCCGGTGCCCAAAGATGCTTTCTGCCGCTCAAGCTCTGCAATCTGTGCAGCGTTGCTTCCACCCAAAGACTTCGTAGTTGTCTGCGGACGGATAGCCTGAACGCCAGTAGCTTTACGGCCAGTCTCTTCCTGCCATGCCTGCTTCTCAGCATTTAGCGCATCTTGATACTGGTTGTACTTGGACATCGCAGCTTCGTATGTTTCACGAGCCTTGTTCGTCGCAGCCTCGTTCGCAGCGATCATCTTGTCACGCGCAGCAACCGTATCTTGATATTGCTTGGCAAGCGATGTTGCGTTCTTGGAGGTTCCAAGCTCTTTGTTCAAAGCAGACAGACGAGTTGTGTAGTCTTTATTGAACGTGGTTAGATCAGTCTGGAAGTTTTTGTACTCTGCCTGACGGTCTTTAATTCTGTTAGCAAAGTCGTTGTTCAGGTTAGTCTGTGCCTCACGCTGCTCTTTCTGGATGTTTGCCAGCGTTGCTTTTTTATCAGCAGCAGACATGCCACGATCAGCCTGAATTTCTTTAATTCGGTTTGAGAAGTCTGTGTTCAAGCCCTTGAGGCTGGCTGCTTTTTCCTTGTTGATGGCAGCAATAGCAGCGTTGTAATCAGCAGCGGCTTGCTTTGCCTGAGCATCGCGATCTTTCTTGCTGGTTTGCAATTCATTTATCTGGTTTTGCAGATCATCATAGCGACCGCGAACCTCATCTACGTTGCTGTACTTTTCCAAGCTGGCAATCTTTTTATCCAGCGCAGCAGTGCTTTGCAGTTTGGGCTTGGTCTCAGTTGGCTTTTGCACAGCTTTCAGCTTTGACACAAAACCACCAGTAGCCATGCTGACCAACGATGCCAAACCGCCGCCAGCAAACTTTTGCTCACCGGTGTAAGGGTCAACCTGCTCGTAGTCCATCGGCTTAATGACGTTCTGCGATATCGGATTATTGCGTGGCACAGCGTAGCCGTATGGCTTGATACGAGCCATGGGGTAATTCTGGTTGCCGCCTGTCATGTTCTCTTGTGACATGCGGGCGACAGGAAGATCTGCCAAGCCACCATCAGCAAAGTAACGGCGCTCGCCGGTCATGCTTGGATATGCGCCTGCCTGATACTGACCACCAGACTGAGCAATACGATTGTAGGTAGGGTTGAATGTTGTGTAGCCACCCTGCTCCTGCGGCATCTTCTGCTCTTCGCGGGATAGTGACAGCGCAGATAAACCGCCAGCAATCAGCGGCATCTTGTTCTCTTTCAAGAACGCATCACGGTAGGCTTTGTCTTCTTCGGAAGAACCAAACAGTTTTCCTATATTGCCGCCAACGGTTCTAAATCTGTCGGACATCGACGTTGCGGCTTCTACGCTTGGGACAGATGCAGGAGCGGCGGGGGCTGTAGAAACGACTGGCAACGGTTGACCGATTCCGGTTGCTCCTCCTTGAACACCAGCCAAAGCTGCTGGTTGAGACACGATAGGTTGCGCAGCGATACCAGTTCCAGAAGTTGCTGCCTGCAAACCAACAGGAACCGTTGACGAAGCGCCCACGACAGCCGGTGCTCCTGCTGGCAACAGTGATCCTGTATATCCCATAGTTGGAGCAACAGACGCAGCAGTAGGTGCCGCACCCGCAGCAGCAGCTCCAGCAGCAGAAGCGCCGCCCAAACCAGCAGCCAAGCCAGCGCCGCCGTAGGCACCCAGACCCATCATCAAGCCCTTGCTCAAACTACCGGTGGCAACAGTGCCAGCAGCGCCCGCAATAAGGCCCATGGTCATTGGGTTAATAGCGCCGCCTGTTGCTACGGTAAGTCCAGCACCAATCAGCGTAGGCAAGAGGCCAGACAGAAAGCCCGCTTCCGGCAGGCCGGTCTCAGGGTTAATGGTAAGACTTCCACCGTGCGCCATGGCCAGAGACTGCAAGCCGCTGACCTCGCCTGGGGTCATATGAACGAGAACTTTGTCCTCGCCTCTACCGGCGCTTTGGAGGTGTTGGGCTAGGGTGTGCAG
>JACCDM010503529.1_pt1 | contig 55371 bp, 46 predicted proteins | sample 7445851 | NCBI WGS metagenome assembly JACCDM01 (sample SAMN15323438, study PRJNA562643) | freshwater metagenome | isolation source: river surface water | place: USA:Blue River Watershed | collected 2017-08-16
GCCAACAACAACACCATTTTAGATGCTGGCGAAATCAATGCGGCATTAACCCAATACGTATGTAATGGTACAAATGGAATTAACGGGACGAATGGAACAAATGGCGCTGCTGGTGCTAACGGAACCAACGGTACAAATGGTACAAACGGATTGAATATGTTAAGCTTATCTACTTCTGAATCTGCAGGTGCCAATTGTGCCAACGGAGGTGTGAAAATTGAATTTGGTTTAGACGCCAACAACAACACCATTTTAGATGCTGGTGAGATCAACGCGACTTTAACCCAATACGTATGTAATGGTGCTACAGGTCCCGCAGGACCAGCAGGATCAAGTACAGGGGGGTTCACTCATTACATCGGAGAAAGTTTTGGCGGTGGCGTCATTTATGATTTATGGAAAGATGGTTCAGGCGTTGAACATGGATTAATTATCAGTTTAACTGATTTGAGCAATAGTTCTTCGTGGAGTAATGTTACTAGTACATTAATTGGAACAAGTGCACAAAGCTCTTTCGACGGGTTGAGTAATTCAAATACCATTATTGGTCAAGCTGGACATACGAGTAGTGCTGCTAAATTGTGTTTAGACGCCACTACAAATGGACAATCGGATTGGTACTTGCCATCCATCATTGAATTGGGTGCACTTCGAACTAATTACGTGGCGGTATCAGCTACCATTGCATCTATTCCGGGAGCAACCCAACTAATCAATGGAAGCTATTGGTCGAGTACAGAAAACACCTTATCTACTGCCCTTCTATTCTCTTTCCACCAAGGAATTCTAGACACAGGAAATGCAGCAAAGAATAAAAACAACTCGGTAAGGGCGATTCGAAAATTCTAAAGTCTCAAAAATACAAGTAGAAGGGTGCAAAATTTATTTGCACCCTTTATTTTTATATTGGGATTCAAATCAAAATTATAACCACAAACGCTTTCACCCTTAAGATGTTAATAAATTCACAATTATAAAAAGCGATGAATTCATTCCTTTTTCTTAATTTTGCAAAGTAATTAGTTAACACCTGCTATAGCAGTTTAAAATCATTAGAAATGGCAAACGATATTTTTGACAAAATCAAACAAAATAGAGGACCAATTGGTCAATATTCTAAAGGAGTTCATGGTTATTTCACGTTCCCAAAATTAGAAGGAGAATTAGGAAATAAAATGATATTCCGAGGAAAAGAGTGCTTGATTTGGTCGTTAAATAACTATTTAGGATTAGCAAATCACCCAGAAGTGCGTGAAGCTGACGCAAAAGCTGCTGAGCAATACGGATTAGCTTATCCTATGGGTGCAAGAATGATGACAGGTCAAACTGCTGAGCACGAAAAACTAGAAAACGAATTGGCTGATTTCATGGGGAAAGAGGATGCCATCCTTTTAAACTTTGGATACCAAGGTATGGTTTCAGCAATTGATTGTTTGGTAAATAGAAACGACGTCATTGTTTACGACAGTGAAGCTCACGCTTGTATCTTAGACGGTATGCGTTTACACACTGGAAAACGTTTTGTTTTCAAACACAACGATATGGAAAGCTTCGATAAACAAATGGGACATGCTTCTCGTTTGGTGGCGCAAACTGGCGGTGGAATCTTAGTGATTACAGAAGGAGTTTTCGGAATGGCAGGTGACCAAGGAAAATTGAAAGAAATTGTTGAATTCAGAAAATCTGGAAAATATGATTTCCGTCTTTTTGTAGATGATGCTCACGGATTTGGTACTTTAGGTGAAACTGGACAAGGTGCTGGTGAAGCTCAAGGTGTTCAATCTGAAATTGATGTATTATTCGGAACATTCGCGAAATCCATGTCTTCTATTGGTGGTTTCATTTGTGCTGAAGAAAGCATCGTGGAATTTTTACGTTACAACATGCGTTCGCAAATGTTCGCTAAAGCGTTACCTATGACCATTACTATTGGAGCTAGAAAACGTCTTGAATTATTGAGAACTCGTCCAGAATTGAAAAACAAATTGTGGGAAGTAACCAATGCATTACAATCAGGGTTTAAAAACGCTGGATTTGATATCGGTGCTACGAATTCTCCAGTTACTCCAGTTTTCATGAAAGGTTCTTTGGCTGAAGCAACAAACTTAACGTTCGATTTAAGAGAAAATTACAACATTTTCTGTTCTATTGTAATCTATCCTGTAGTTCCAAAAGATGTAATCATGTTAAGAATTATTCCTACAGCAGCACATACGTTAGAAGATGTGGATTACACAATCAATACTTTCAAAGCGTTAAAATCGAAGTTAGATGCAGGTGCATATAAATCAGAAGATTTAGCCACTGTTGAAGTTGACGATAAAAGAAAAACGATTTAATTCTTAAATTTTATAGTAAGGACCAACTTTTAAGTTGGTCCTTTTTTTTATCTATGGAAAATCATTCCCATCTAAACGACCTGTTAAAGGCCATTGATTTTGAAGAAAAAGAAGAGCAAATTCGTTTTCAAATTGAAAAAAACAGTTCCTTATCTCAATTGAAAAAAGAAGGCTATGCCTTACACCCCTTACATATCCAAAAACGTTCCTTTGGATTTGCCGATTACCCAGAATTCAGCTTTAAATTCCCTTATCCTTTCGATTCAAAATCGATGCGGGATGGTGCCGCTGTTGAATGTTTTCTTCAAGGAGAGGAACCCATCAAAGGAATACTTCTACAATTCAACGGACAATATGGCGAGGTGCGTTTATTTACAAGTGATTTTCCCGATTGGATGGATGAAAAAGGAGTTGGTATTAAATTAACCCCTGATCTAAAAACACTGGATTTGATGCGTAAAAGCATTAAGGATATTCCATCAATACCGACCATACAAACCATTTTAAATAAAATTGATGGGAATGAAGAGGTATTGGTAAGGGAAGTAAAATCAAGATTAGCTGATGAACTTCCAGGCCTTAATGCTTCACAACAAAATGCAGTGCAAGCCATTATTGAAAATACGGACCTATTGGTCTTGCATGGCCCTCCCGGAACAGGTAAAACAACGACGCTCTTCGAAGCCGTAAAGGCACTTCGAAATCAAGGTAAAAAGATTATTTTTTCTGCCCCAAGCAATACCGCTGTAGATCATTTTGGTCATTTATTAATGCAAGCTCAAATCCCATTCCTACGGGTGGGGAATCATATTAAAACAAGTGAATCCCTTTTGCCCTTCACGATTGAGGGTAAACTGAAGGAAACAAAGGTGTTGAAGGAGATCAAACAACTGAAAATTAAAGCTGAAGAACTCCGGAAAATTGGCCATCAGTACCGAAGAAATTTTGGAAAAGAAGAGCGTTTGCAACGACAAGCTATTTTTCGAGAAATCAAATCGATTCGAAAAGAAATCAAATCGATTCAACAGTACGAAGAAGCTAAAATCATTGATGAAACCCAAATTTTCATAGGAACACCCGTTGGCATTTACGACACCGATTTACGAACTATTACTTGCGATCACCTTATTATCGATGAGGCAGGTCAATGTTTAGAGCCGCTAGCCTGGAGTCTATTCAAACACAGTGAGCACATCACCTTAGCTGGGGATCATTTTCAGTTGCCTCCTACAGTACTTTCGAATGATGCAGCAAAACTTGGACTGCAAGTATCGATCCTAGAACGAGTCATGAAAGGAAACCATCAGTATCACTTGTTAGACACGCAATACCGCATGCCTGAAACCATTGTTGGATTTTCGAATGGATATTTTTACGATCATCAAATCAAATCCGAAAAAAAACACACTGATTTTCATAATACCCTACATTTTTATGATACAGCAGGTATGGATAACGAGGAAAAATCAGATAACGAACAAAACAGTTCGTTCTATAACCCTTGTGAATTGGAAGGTGTCGAAAAAATCATTCAATTCCATGGCTTAAATCCTCAAGAAACCGTAATGATATCCCCATACCAAGCTCAAGTGGAAAAAGCGAAGGAACATTTTCCAGCGCTCAAGAGAATAGCAAGTATTGATAGTTTTCAAGGACAAGAAGCGACAAATGTCATTTTATCTTTAGTACGAGCAAATACTGAAGGTAATATCGGCTTTTTGAAAGATTATAGAAGAATTAATGTAGCCATGACGAGAGCTCAAGAAAAATTATTCATCATCGGCGATTCTGCTACCTTAGGCAGTGACCATTTTTTCAATGCTCTAATCAGTTATTTTGAAGAAAAAGGAAGTTACCATTCCCTTTTTGAGATTTATTATTAAATATTCATTGAAAAGACCTAATTACATAATAATCTTTGAAAAATATTCATTTCAATCAATTAACTGACTCTTTTTCATTAATTTAAAAGAAACCTTAAACCGATGAAAAAGCATAGTCCTAAAATATTTATCATGGATGATGATAAATTTTTTGCAAATATTTTGAAGAATTATTTAAACAATCAAAATATGGAAGATGTTCATGTCTTTCATGTGGAACTCGATTTATTAAAAAATTTACCAGAAGAACCAGATTTAATCATCATGGATCACACTTTGGAAAATACAACAGGTTTAGAGATGATTGAAATTATCAAACGTGCTAAACCAAGGACACAGTTCATCTATTTATCAGCCCAAGAATTTTATCACATTGCCATCAAGGCCATGAAATTGGGTGCTATAGATTACATCGAAAAGAATCAACGTTCATTTGATAAGTTAAAATCGATCATTGATAAAATCAATACTACCACGAATCATTTTGAAGACCTCAGCACAATTCCAAAGCTCAGATCTGAAATTCTAGCGATGCGTTAACTACATATAATATTCAATAAACCATTAATTTGTTCTGAGGTATGGGTCGAATGAATGGAAATACGAATTCCTTCTTCCCCTTTTTTAACGGTAGGCGACCATATCACTTTAATACCAAAACCACGAACAGAAGCAGAGGATTCAATTGAAAGTAATTGATCTGATGAAAACCGTAGCATTTGAATAGGACTTTGAGCATCTGAAATTAATCGGCTTTCGTCTTTAAAATGGGATCTAAAGTAATTTAGATTTTCTGCAAGTTGCTTGCGTTGATTATTTAAATTCAAATCTAAAATTTCTTTAATTCGAAGGACATCATAGGGAGATAATGCTGTCGTATAAATAAAAGGTCTTGCAAAATTGACTAAATAGTCAATCAGTATTTTCGACCCCAATACAACGGCGCCTTGAGCACCAAAAGCCTTTCCGAAAGTGATAATTCGCGCAAACAAATGATGCTGCAAGTCCAAACTCACAGCATAACCCGCACCATCATCTCCAAAAACTCCTCCAGAATGCGCTTCATCTACGATTAATTCAAAAGGATACACTGACTTTAATTCCACCAACTTTGCCAGAGGAGAAAATGTACCAGACATCGAGTACAAACTTTCAACATACACAAAAATCTTTTGCGTTTTAAATTTATTCAGTAACCGCTCTAGGTCTTGAAGATCATTGTGCTTAAATCGGTAGTGTTTCCCTACAGAAAGTCGCAAACCATCCTTAATACTGGCATGAATTTCTTCATCATATAAAACAATATCTTCTTTTTGAAAAAGGGCACTGCAAAGTCCTAAATTAGCCACATATCCGGAATTAAAGACTAATGCGGCTTCAGAACGAAAAATAGTGGCACATTTCTGTTCGAGATCCATAAAATTTTCTGAATTTCCTCCAATGAGTCGGGAACCAGTAGAAGCGAATCTTTCAGATGGAAAATCTTGCAAGGTATATGTCGATAATCCTAAATAATCATTGGAATAAAAATCAATTCCATGAAAAACAGAAAGGGAACGAAATGTCCCCTCTTCTTTTCTTTTATTTAAACGATCTTGTAATCGATTAAGCATTCGTCACTGTTACTTTCCTTGGTTCAAAACCTTCCTTTTTAGCAGCCTCCAAACGCTCTTTTCTAAGCTTTTCTTCTTCCTTTCTTTTCTGAAGAATAGGATCTTCATGCGTAACTGGTTTCTCACCATCTGCAAAAGATTCTTTAGGTACTAGTCCAAGAATTTTAAACATTTCCATATCCTCGTTGAATTCAGGATTAGGCGTCGTTAATAACTTTTCTCCAGCAAAAATTGAACTTGCTCCTGCAAGGAAACACAAGGCTTGTCCTTCCATCGACATTTTAGTTCTACCCGCAGAGAGACGTACCACTGATTTAGGGAAAGCAATACGGGTGGTCGCAACCATGCGAATTAACTCCCATTGTTCAATCGGCTTTTGATCCGCCATAGGCGTTCCTTCAACCGCTACAAGGGCATTAATGGGAATAGAATCTGGTGGTGTTTCCATTTCCATATAAGACATTAACAGGCCTATTCGATCCTCAATGGCTTCTCCCATTCCAATAATCCCTCCTGAACAAACGGTTAACCCTGCTTTTCGGGCGTTTTCAATGGTATTTAAACGGTCTTCATATTCGCGCGTTGAAATGACATCCTTGTAAAAATCTTTAGAAGTATCTAAGTTGTGGTTATAAGCAAACAATCCTGCGTTTTTTAACCTTTTCGCTTGATCTTCATTCAACATGCCAAGAGTACAACATACCTCCATGTCCATATCGTTCACGGCCTGAACCATTTCCACTACTGAATCAAAATCACGGTTATCGCGAACCTCTCTCCAAGCTGCCCCCATACAAAGTCGAGAAGACCCGTTTTCTTTAGCTGCTTTGGCTTGTTCAATTACCGATTCTACCGACATTAATTTATGCGTATCCACATCCGTATGATACCTTGCAGCTTGCGGACAGTAGCCACAATCTTCAGGACATCCACCTGTTTTAATACTCAACAAAGTAGACATTTGCACTTCACGTGGATTGTGAAATTGACGATGTACTGTTGCTGCTTCAAATACTAATTCAAGAAGAGGTTTGTTATATAATTCCAATAATGACGCTTTGGTCGAATATGCTGGATTAACTTTCATACGTTTTTATTTTAATGCTTTCAGTTTGCAAATATAAGAAAAGTGTTTTTACGAACGGTATAAAATACAAGTAGCATAAGCTTTTATCGCCTTACTTTGTCCGAAAGAATCAACCTGTTCGTGGGTTGTTGCTTTAATGGAAATTTGATCTTCGTTCGATTCCAATATTTCAGCAATTATTTTCTGCATGGCCGGAATATGCGGATTTACTTTTGGTTTTTCTAAAATGACCGTACAATCTAAATTTCCTAATAGAAAACCTTTATTTTTAACCAATGCAAAGGAATCGCGCAAAAGAATGGTAGAATCGATATTTTTATACTTCGGATCTTTATCCGAAAAATGAAATCCGATATCTCTCAGGTTTAATGCTCCCAGCATGGCATCACAGATAGCATGAAGCAACACATCTGCATCAGAGTGTCCCAAAGCACCAAATTCAGCTTCCAATTCAACACCTCCGATAATTAATTTTCGATCGGAAACCAATTGATGCACATCGACACCAAAACCTATTCGGTAGGGAAAATTTTTATAATCCATTTGCGGCATCTACCTTATCGGATTGTTTATCTCCAAAAGTTAATCGCAAGGTAAAACGCAGCGTGTTTGCTAATGGAGACTGTTTATTAAAGGCAAAAAGATAAGAAAAGTCAAATCCAAACATGTTGTATTTCAATCCAAATCCAAAATTAATAAACTGACGATTTCCTTTATTTTTGTTCTCATAAAAATATCCTCCACGAAGCGCAAACAAGTTATTGTACCAATACTCCATACCATAACCAATGTTGATTTCAGATAATTCTTCCTTGAATCGTGATCCTTTTACAATTTTAGCTTTTCCACTGGCATCAAATAAATAATTTCCATTGGCATCTTTCTCAATCACACCAGGCGCATCGTAAAAAGATTGAACCATACCTTGAATTACACCCACATTGTTTGATTTTCCTGATAACAACTCTCCAGAGTTTTTATCGTAAATCGCTGGAGTAGGTACTAATAATTTTTGAATGTCTAAAGAAAAAGTTAAGGAATTATAGTCGTCAAAATTCAACTTTAAGGAATTTCCAATTTTTAAATTCATCGGTAAAAAATCACGTTGATTCGTGGTTACACTTGAATAAGCAATTTTATTACCAATGTTATTAATCGTAGTTGCGAAAGCATACACCGATTTTATTCCTCCAACTTTAATTTCATCATCATAATAAGTAAATGATAAATCTGCTGCTCCAGCAATTCCCGCTTTGGTATCTACACCTGCTACGGTTAATCCTCCTGTCAAATTTGAATACGCAAATTTTCCGTTTAATCCAATCGCTAGTTTATTAGAAAGTCTAAAAGCATATGAACCGGTAATTTCAAATTCACTTGGTTTATCATCTCGAATGACATTTGCGTTATTGTCGGTAAAGGTAATTTGACCAAGGCTAAAATAACGCAATGCACCACCAACCGCATGGCGTTTTCCAATCTTAGAATATCCGGATAAATAAGATAAATGAATATCTTTTGTCAATTGGCGCAACCATGGCGTGTATGAAATACCTATTTCAGATTTTTTTTCAGCAAAAATCAACATGGAAGTATTCCAATAGGTCGAAGTACTATTTGCACTTAATGCAGTTCCAGCATCTCCCATACCCCCAACTCGAGAATCTGGAGTAATTGCCAAAAATGGCATAGCCGTAGTTATCGTGTTTAATTGTAAATCATTATCCGTAGCACCAGATGAAGGTTGAGCGATTAATGAGTAGGTTCCTAAGGTGAAGAAAGAAAACAATAAGATAGATTTCTTTATGTTCATTTTTGATGTGTTTTTTAATTTCATGGCTAAGATACTATGTTCTTTTTGAATACGTTTTAAAGAATGACTAATTTTTCTAATTTATCTACAACTTTACCATCTTCACTTCTGACCGAAAGTTTATAAATATACACTCCTTTTGCAAGTCGATCGCCAAATTCATCCCTTCCATCCCAATGAATACCTTCTGAACGAAAACCACTGGTTTGAATGGTGTTTTGAATCGTCTTGACCAATTTTCCGGATACTGTAAGCACATCAATTTGTACATCTAACACACTGCTCATTTGATTATGCTCAAAATAGAAATCCGTACTTGTCGTAAATGGATTTGGATAATTTAAGACATGATCTAATTTCAAAGCTTGATTTTTAGCTACAAGAAATTCTATTGAAGCTGTGGAAGAATTGTTATTCACATCCCATGCTGTTAAGGTTATGGTGTGTACCCCTTCAGAAAGTTCAGGCATTTGATAACTCAATTTTCCACTTTGATAGGTATCTAAATCAGTTCGGTAGTATTCGTTTAAAATAATCGGATTTGCAGAGTTTTGATCCAAAACAGCCATCAAATCATGACCTATTCCATTTCCTACCGTATTAATACCATTTTCATCGAATAAATCAGCTAAAAAAACAGGTTTTTCATCGGTTAATCCTTTATTAACGAAAGATCGGTCATTCATAAATAAACTAATTTCAGGACCTTGGTCGTCGACAATACCATTTGGATTGACACCACCGATAAAGACATTGCTATCTGCTCCAGCAGCATCTGCAGTAGCCGAATAGGCATAATAGGAAATCTTTCCTTTTCCGATGGAATAATTGATGTCTTTTGGTACAATAAAATCAAAACTGAATTGACCATTGGTTACCGAAACATTTCCTTTGAACAAATTATTTTTTTGCAAGTTAAAATTTAAAATTGGAGAATCTGGATCTTGTCCTAGAGTCTGAAACGTTTTAGGCTTGTCAAAAATGGAGGGCTCTAGATAACCGTTAAATCCAGTCAGTACATTTCCGAAATAATCTTCGACATGACCCTTCACACTTACCTTCGACAAGGCATTAAGGGTATCTAGTACCATATTTGGTGCAAGTCCATTGATACTATCGGTAACCACTTTATAATTGGGAAGTGCAATTTTTAAAGCTGGGTCACCAATTAAAGTAAAGGCTCTTTTATTGTCTATTCCACCTGCAGCATTTTTAGTTAAGCGGATAATTTCTCCAAAAGTTGAGGGTCTGAATTGCGCATCACGATCGAAAACATGCGTAAAAAATTGTTGACCAATTACGGTATTTACACCAAAAAAGACAGGTCGAGTGGTTGTCATTAAAGCAATAGCCCCTCCTTGAGGATTAAGGGAGACCAATTCACCAGCAGACACTCGATCTGGATCATCATATTTGGTAAATTCACAGGTCGCCGAGACAAATAAATTCATGCAATGAATGTTGTTCCATGATTCAATTTGAGGAATGGTTACCACCCTTTCTGATGCCACACCCACTTCTCCACCATGACCAATGTAATTGATAATTAAGGAGCCACTTTCAACTCGATCGGTAATGGCATTGAAAACATCAGGATAACGTTGGCCTCCCGCCTGTGAGACTTGTGTATATGCATCTAAATAGAGCTTATCGATATTCATCGAATAATTTGCTTGATCAATGATTTCACACTGTGGTTCCGCATCTTGAACGATAAAATACCCACCCTCTTCATCGTCAGCAACTTGAACAGCCTTCAGACGCCAATCCCCAAAAGTAGATTGTTTGGAAGCATTACTCATCAATGAGTTACTTGGCTGTGTATATAAATTCGAACCATTTTTCATGTAGTGTTCGATTTTGTCTACTTGCTGCTTAGCCATCGTTTGATCTGAAATCAATAAACGGCCGACTCCAATATCTACCATATCATTAGGGGCCATTGACTCATTATCATCCAACATCCCAAAATAATCATCTGAAACTAAAGCTGAAATATGATTTTCTGAACTTAAAAATTGATAGGTAGGGATAAAATTATTGTTATTAGCCACCCTGTTTTTCGGATCAAAAGTTCCATCTCCAAAAAGCAACAACGAAGACGGCTTCAAGCTTCCATTTTGAATAGATCGCTCATAAAACATCTTTGCATACATCCGAATTGCTGTAGGATCAACCGCCCCTGAAGAAAACTCATTATAAATATCAGTTAAAACAGCCACATTAACGGCTTGCCCCTCACTTCGATGTAAATCAGCTAAACGATTTGCTTGGGCTAAAAATACACTCGGAGTGACAATTAATAAATCTGCTTGGGCTTGAGCGTGCAAATCTTGGTTATTAATTCTACCTATCAATTCTGGCTCCAAGAATCCTGCATTATTATGGAAGGAAACATAGGTTTTTAAGGAATCTAAATTGGAAACAAAACTGAAGGTCGTACCAGATAATACACCATTCATCTTTTTAGGCATTTGACGATGCGTAACATCCCAAACCGTATAGTTTGTATTCATATTTGCCAATTCAAATGTACCAACAGCACCAGGTGCAACCGAGGAATAATCGGAGAAATACATTTGATTCCCATACATCACCAAATCTCTTTGAGCATTAATTTCGATACGATCTAAATAAGCCTTAATTGCAGCAGAAGTTCTGTTTAATTGTATGTTTAAGTTCAAATTCGACGTAGGATTAGTCCAATTCAACAAATACTCAGATCGTACCCAATCGTATGAGGTAGAGGGCAAGGAAGCATTTAGTAACGTATTTCCATTGCAAGTAACTTTATAGAAACTTCCCGAACCGTTTGTTGCATTAGTCGCGAACGAAACATCAATTTTTACGGGACTACTTGGGATTACATTGGGAATGTAAAAACTGTAATTTTTCGATAATTCCGCATCAAACAAATCACCATACCATCTCTGTCCTGCCTTTACCAAATTTGACAAATCTTGTTCGTAAACAGTATGAAAATCAGACTTATTGATCGTTTGTATTGAAGGCGCTACCACCGAATTATCATCCAATATTCGATTAGGTGAAATAGAGCTACTAATATGAATAAAATAATAGCTGTAATCGTCATAAATATGTTTATCTGAAACCCATTTAGATTGAGAAGATTTATAATACTTGCGGTCTGGTCCCCAAGCATGGAACAATAAATAATCCGAGGTGTTAAAAACAGCATCATTACCATCTACCATATACAAGGCGTTATTCTGCAAGTCATCAGAACGAAAAATGCTATTTAGTTCAGGCAATTTCCCTTCCCCATTACCAAAGATGTGTATGCTGTTGGAATTTAGATTTTGCATATTGATTCCACAACTTGCCAAAAAAGCGTAATCGATTTTATAAACCCCATCTTTCTTTAATCGAATTTTATACCAAGTACCATTCCCTAACACAGAATTAGCTGCAAAATCTTTTTCATGAGCTGCATTTAAAGGAGATGTTGATGGAGAGATGTTAATTTTAAAAGACTCTAATCGAAAATAAGAACCATTTAAATACAAGAACGGAAAAACCGTGACATTAGCAAAATACTCATTATTAGAACGATTCACCGAAGATTGAAAAATTTCTTCATTTTCAATGGGTAACTGATGAGTCTGCTTTAAAAATTGGATCTCATTCGTTGATAGTGGAGAATACTGAATCGATTCGCAATCCACTTTAAAATTTCCATTTTTAAGTTTTTTCTGCCAAACATAATTCGGCGCCATCCCATTCATGGTCATCTGCTCAAACGATGGTACTTCAAATTCAACCCCTTGAAAACTTGCTTTTCTTGGAGACGACCATTTTAATTGAACATGAACTGTCTCTTGTGCCCAAAATGTAAAACTGGTTAATATGAAAAGCGTAAAAAGGATGCGCATGAATTAAATTTTTTTAGATTGTAACACTACAAAAATCATATAAAAAAAATACATTTGCATAAAAAAACGAAAAGTTTGTTTGATTATTGCAATTCTTTAATGATATTTGTAACAAAATGCGAATTATCGCGTTAAGGTAAATCATGTAAGGAAAATATTACCGAAATTAAATGAAAGGACTAAAACATATACTTGCTACATTAACGTTGTGCCTTATAGGTACCTCTCAGGCGCAAGACCCACAATTCACCCAGTTTTATGCAAATCCATTGTACTTAAATCCGGCGTTTGCTGGATCACATGGATGTCCGAGGTTTGCCATTAATTATCGAAATCAATGGCCAAGCTTATCTGGAAATTACGTAACTTATTCTGCTTCATACGACCAGTACTTTAAAAGTATTAATGGTGGTTTTGGCGTTTTAGCAACTCACGACCAACAAGGTCAAGGTACAATTTACACCTCGATGTTAGGATTAATTTATTCCTATCACCTGAAAGTAAATCGAAAATTTACGATGTTATTTGGCGCTAGAGCGGCTTGGTATCAAAAACATTTGGATTGGGATAAATTAACCTTTGGCGATATGATTGACCCAAGAAGAGGTTTTATCTATCAAACAGGGGATGTGCCTAGAGGAGGTAACAGAGGTTTTTTTGATGCTTCGGCAGGTTTTGTAGGATTCAGCAAACGATTCTTTTTTGGTTTTGCGGCACATCATTTAAACATGCCCAATGAATCGATGATTGTTGGTGAGTCAAGATTACCTATGCGTTTTACGGGTCACGTTGGTGCTGAAATACCACTTGGAGGTAAATCACAATACTCCAACAATACTTCCATTATGCCGAACATCATTTACCAATACCAAAATGGATTTCAAGAGTTAAGTATTGGAACGTATGTGAAATATGGCGTATTCCAAGCAGGAGCTTGGTATCGTAACCGCGATGCCTTCATTCTTACCATCGGATTGAATACGGGTAAATTCAAAGTAGGCTATAGTTATGACGTAACTGTATCTAAGTTAAACAATGGAGTTTCAGGTGGATCACACGAAGTCTCGTTGGGCATCAATTTAAACTGTAAGAAAAAACCACAATCATTTAGAACGATTTCTTGTCCGTCATTCTAAAAAAGATTTGTAACCAAATAAAAAAATATCGTTAGATAGATAAATAAACATGAAAATGCGAAGTAAAAACAAAAATATGAAATGGATGAACAAAATAGCAATCGCCTTATTTTTAGGACTTGCTTTCTCTTCATGTAGACACAATGAAGCATCGAATATCACAAGTTGGGATTACAACAATCCTAAACAAGGTGGTTTTCAACGAGTGCCATTTGTTGATCAAGAAACAGGTCCTGGACTTGTACTTATTGAAGGGGGTACTTTTACCATGGGTAGAACTGAGCAAGACGTGATGCATGATTGGAACAACCGTTCAACTCGTGTAACCGTATCATCTTTTTATATGGATCAAACGGAAGTAAGTAACTTTCATTGGTTAGAATACCTTTATTGGATTTCTCGTGCTTATGGTGAAAACTTTCCACAAGTATACAAAAATGCGTTGCCTGATACTTTGGTTTGGAGAACACCGCTTGCTTACAATGAAAAATATGTAGAATACTATTTACGTCACCCTGCTTACCGCGATTATCCAGTGGTTGGAGTTTCTTGGTTACAAGCAAACGATTTTTGTAAATGGAGAACCGACCGTGTAAACGAATACATTTTAATTCGTGAAGGTGTGTTTGGTTTCAATATTGATCAAAGAGATGAAGCTACGTTTAATACTGAAGCTTACTACGCTGGTCAATATGGTGGTGAAGAAGGTAATGAACCAGGAACTGATGGTCTGATTGAAAACGTACAAGATTTAAATCCATCTGCAGCACAGAAAAACAAAAAAGGAAAATTACGTTTAGGTACACGTAGAATTAAAATGGAAGATGGTATCCTTTTACCAAGATATCGCCTACCAACAGAAGCAGAATGGGAATTTGCTGCGTTAGGATTAATCGGAAATTTATCTGAAGGATCTGAAAACATTACTGAAAGAAGATTTTATCCATGGAACGGTCACTGGGTTCGTCAGGATGGTGCTGAATGGAGAGGAGAAATTAGAGCGAACTTTGTAAGAGGTCGTGGAGATTACATGGGGGTTGCTGGTAGATTAAATGACGGTGCTGATGTTACCGCTCCAGTTGAGTCTTACTGGCCAAATGATGTAGGTCTTTACAACATGGCAGGAAACGTATCAGAGTGGGTACTTGACACGTATCGACCACTTTCTTCTGAAGATTTTGATGAGTTCAGACCATTTAGAGGAAATGTTTTTACCACTAAATTATTAGGTTTAGAAGGTAAAGTAGATAATAAAAACATCGAAGTAATCTATGATGTTCATGGTATGAAAGAATACTTACACGAATTTGAACGTGTACGTTATCAGCGTATTTCTGCTGACAAACATGATCCACTAGACACCGCAATTCGTCAAGGTTTGTCTAAAAACATTGAAGCAAGAAATCCAAACAGAAGAGGATATGCGCCAGATCCAATTTATGTTGCGAATGGTAATGTTAAAGATTCAGTAGAGTTGTATTTAATTGCTCGAATCAATAAAGTATTAGACTCGGCTATAGTACTTAAAAACTTAAGATACGATGAAGAATCTTCTCAATTGGTAAAAGATTCAATTTTTGATCCGTCTTCAGGTATTTTAGCCATCACCAGAGAATCTCCTGAAGGAATAGAATATGCACACGAAATCATTTCAATGTTGCGTGTTGGATTCGGTGACTTCATTACAGATACTCCTGGTAAAATCAAATACAGAAAAGTAACTGAAGAGGAAAACATTGGAAGAACGAATTACCGCAAATCGGATTATGCCGATTATTTAGATGGTGATATTGAAACTTCTATTTATTACAAGAATGATGAGCGTAAAAATGCCATCAATCAAGCGCAAAGAGATCAAAATCTTGTGATGTACCAAAGTCAACACGAAAACTTTGATTTACAAGGAGGTCAATTACGTCCAGATTTCACAGGATGGCCTACCACTTTAGTTTCTGATAAATCGAAAGTTTACAAAGGTGGTTCTTGGAGAGATCGTGCGTATTGGTTAAGCGCAGGAAACAGAAGGTTTATGGATGAAGATAAAGCATCTTGTACAGTAGGTTTCCGTTGTGCAATGGATCGCGTAGGTTCTCCAACAGGAATGAACTACGGTAGAAAGAAAAAAGATAAAAGCAAAAACAAAAAATAATGAATAGCCCGAGCAATCGGGCTTTTTTTTGATATGGAAAGTTTATATTATTTATTTAAAGAAACAGGCAAGGTTACCATAGACACTCGTCAAATCAGTGCTGGTTGTTTATTCATCGGTATAAAAGGACAAAACTTCGATGGAAATTCCTTTGCAGAGGAAGCCTTAAAACTTGGAGCTAAATACGCAGTTGTTGATCATTCCAAATACCAAACGAATCCTAATATAATATTAGTAGATGATTGCTTAGATTTCATTCAAAAACTAGCCCATTTTCATCGTAAACAATTTCAAATTCCAGTAATTGGGATTACAGGAAGTAATGGTAAAACCACCAATAAGGAATTAATCCATGCGGTTTTAGCTTCTCACTATGAAGTACATTGCACCAAAGGAAATTTAAATAATCACCTCGGTGTTCCTCTAACTTTGCTGGGATTAAAGGAAGATCATCAAATCGCAATTATTGAAATGGGCGCCAATAAACCTGGGGATATTGCTGAATTATGCGCAATAGCAACACCTGACATTGCGTTAATTACAAATATTGGCAAGGCTCACTTAGAAGGATTTATCAATTTTGAGGGAGTATTCAATACCAAAACCGAATTGTTTCGATCTCTACCTCATGATGCGACAATCATCTATAATGCAGATGATGAAATCATTTCACATGCGATTCCTAAACACATCAAATCATTTGGATTCTCACAAAAAGATAAACAATTTTTATTTGGTCAACTTTGTGAACTTACCCCATTTGTCCATTTCGAATATGAATATGAGGGCTACCAATCAGGCAACATTGAGACCCATTTAGTTGGGAAATACAATGTTAACAATTTCTTAGCCGCCGTAGCGTTTGGACTTTATTTCAAAGTACCTGTTGAAAAAATAAACGCTAGTATTTCGAACTACATTCCTTCTAACAATCGGTCACAAATTACTAAAACAGATCATAACACCCTAATTGTTGACTGTTACAACGCAAATCCGAGTAGCATGCAACTGGCTTTGGAAAATTTAAATGAAATCAACCACCCAAATAAAGTGGCCATCATTGGGGATATGCTTGAATTGGGTACTGATTCAAAATTAGAGCATGAAAAAATCATTGCATATTTAAGACAACATGCCATTAATTTTATAACCGTAGGAAATGAATTTTCAAAGGTAAATGAATACCAACATTTTGAATCCACCTCATCTTTAGAGGATTACTTAAATGAACATCCATTCAAGGATGCATTAATCCTCCTTAAAGGTTCTCGAGGAATTGGTTTAGAAAAACTCATTCCGAATTTGTAAGCACAAAAAAAGCCTCTATGAGGCTTTTTTTATCTATAATCTTTTGAATCTTATTTGTTCAATTGAAAGTTGACGTCCATCCAAGAACCACCATTTTCACAGTTTAATCCTTTAGATTTGAAATATTGTGTAGCTTGTCCACTTCTTCCTCCACTGGCACAACAAAAAATTACTGGCTGTTCTAATGCCATAATTTTAGCTTCATTCTCTACAACTTCTTGTAACGGAATATTAATGGATCCTGCAACATTTCCTCCTGAAAATTCTGCTCTAGTTCTTACGTCTACTACGGTATATTTCATATCATCAATTTTAATATTTACGACAAAGTTAGTTTAGGATTTTCGAAAATTTTGTCACTTGTGTCACATATCTGGTAAAATCCTCCCGTAAATTCAATTAGAATCAATATTTTTGCTCAAAAGATTACATTATGTCTGTTCATAAAAACATTAAAAAGGTAACTACACATGTGCTTCAGGAAATGAAGACCAAAGGTGAGAAAATTTCCATGCTTACGGGCTACGATTTTTCGATGGCTAAAATCATTGATGAAGCCGGCATTGATGTAATTTTAGTTGGAGATTCAGCTTCTAATGTAATGGCAGGCCACGAAACGACCTTACCGATCACATTAGATCAAATGATTTACCATGCAAGTTCAGTGGTTCGAGCTGTAAGTAGATCCTTAGTCGTAGTAGACATGCCTTTTGGTTCCTACCAAGGAAATTCAAAAGAGGCCTTGTCTAATGCGATCAAAATCATGAAAGAATCAGGTGGACATGCGGTGAAATTAGAGGGTGGAAAAGAAATCATCGAATCCATACAGCGTATTTTAACGGCAGGAATCCCTGTTATGGGTCATCTTGGATTAACTCCCCAATCGATTTATAAATTTGGAACTTACGTTGTTCGGGCTAAAGAAGAAGAAGAGGCACAACGATTGATTGAAGACGCTAAACTGTTGGAAGAAGCTGGCTGTTTTGCAATTGTGTTAGAAAAAATCCCTGCTGCTTTGGCAGAGAAGGTTGCCAAAACGGTTGCGATTCCCATTATAGGTATCGGAGCTGGTGCTGGGGTTGATGGACAAGTATTGGTCGTGCACGACATGTTAGGGATCAATAATGAATTTAGTCCGCGTTTCTTAAGAAAATACAATAATTTATATGAACAAATGATGGAATCTTTTGGGCAATACATCAAGGACGTGAAATCCGGAGATTTCCCAAATGAACAAGAACAATATTAATACATGGCCAGCACAACCCTTCAAATCCTTTTTGAGGATAATCATTTAATCGCGATCAATAAAGCGGCATCTCAAATTGTACAGGGGGATAAAACAGGGGATACGACCCTACCCGATTTGATCAAAGGCTATTTAAAAGAAAAATACCAAAAGCCTGGAAATGTGTTTTGCGGGGTGATTCACCGATTAGACCGACCTACTTCAGGTATTGTCTTGTTTGCAAGAACCAGTAAGGCTTTAGAACGAATGAATGCCCAATTTCGGGATAAGGAAACCAACAAAACCTATTGGGCCATTTTGGAAAAAGAACCTACAGAAAAAAAAGCTACCCTCACACATTACCTTAAAAAAAACGAAAAACAGAATAAATCCTATGTTGTCGGAGAAAAAGAGGGAGGAAAATTAGCTAAACTACATTACGAAATCATTGGGAAATCAGAACATTATTTTTTAGCTGAAGTTCAATTGGAAACAGGAAGGCATCATCAAATCAGAGCTCAATTTGCAGCAATTGGATGCCGCATAAAGGGCGATTTAAAATACGGTGCTAAAAGAGCAAATCCCGATGGATCAATTGCCTTGCATGCCAGAAAATTAAGCTTCTTCCATCCCACAACCAAAGAAAACATAGTGTTAACAGCTCAAGTGCCAAATGATCCGCTTTGGACTTATTTTGAGCATCTATTTTAGTATTAATCCTCTGCAATATGGAAAAGTGCGTCGCCTTTGTATACTACAGGTGATTCATTCAAACAAATAATATATCCATCGTTTGGCGCTTTGATTTTCTTTTCCATTTTACCAAATGGATCGGTCACTATCCCGATTACCTCTCCTTTCTTGATGGCTGCCCCATTTTCAATAATTGCTTGGAACATCCCTGAATTAGGTGAACGTAACCATTTACTTTTTTTCAATAAAACGGGTTCTCTTCCTTGAGAAATGTCAATTTTAAAAGACCGCAAACCAAGATGGTTAAGCACATTCTTTACACCGTTTATTCCTTCCTCTACTACTTTTTCTTCAATATTATTCGTTTTACCTCCTTCAAATAGTAGAATATTTTTACCCAATTTATGCACCGATTCCCGAATTGTTTTGGGAATGAAATCAGAATTTAAAATGAAGGGTGGATTAAATATTTTTGCCAAATCTACACTTTGAGTATTTTTCATGACACAACGAATTTGAGGGAAATTGTTACGCTGTGCAGAACCCGTATGAAAATCGATGATGTAATCCACATGTGGTGCAATTTCTTTCATGAAATGATAAGCGAACTGAGAGGCCAACGAACCACTGCTGCTCCCAGGAAAGCTTCGATTTAAATCCCTCCCATCGGGTAACTCACGCTTTAAATTCAGAAACCCGAAAATATTAAAGACCGGTAAGCAAATGATGGTTCCGATATTCGGTTTATTAAAACCCTTGCGAATAATTCTTCGAATGATTTCAACCCCATTTATCTCATCGCCATGTAACCCAGCCATTAACAATACAACAGGTCCATCTATTTTGGCACGTTCCACAATTACCGGGACCAAGATAGGTGTCGTCGTATGTAACTTCGCCACATCTAAATTCAATTGTGCACTCTTCCCAGGTAGAATTTCAGTGCCCAGAATAACAAACTTTTTATTTTTAATTGCTTTCATCAACGAATCACATTTTTTTCGATGTATTGAATGATTTTTCCAGCAATATCTTCTTGCGTAGTGCGCTCAATTCCTTCTAAACCAGGAGAGGAATTCACTTCTAACACCAAAGGTCCTCGTTCAGATTGTAACATATCTACCCCTGCAATTCCTAAGCCTACCGCTTTTGCCGCCAAAATAGCTGTGTATTTTTCTTCCACTGATAATTCGATGATTCGAGAACTTCCCCCTCGATGCAGATTGGATCGGAACTCGCCTTCTTTACCTTGACGTTTCATAGCCCCCACCACTTCACCATCCACTACAAACGCTCGAATGTCCGCTCCTTTTGCTTCTTTGATGAATTCTTGCACGATTACACGAGCCTTAAGCCCGTTGAATGCTTCCAATACGGATTGAGCCGCATTTTGATTTTCAGCAAGCACCACACCTAATCCTTGCGTTCCTTCCAACAGTTTTAAAACGACTGGCGCTCCACCTGCCGAATCGACAACATGTTCGACATTTTTAGAATAATTCGTAAAAACCGTTTTTGGTAATCCGATTCCTTCTTTGGATAAAACTTGTAAACATCTTAATTTATCTCTCGAATGAACAATTCCTCTGGAACTCACTGCTGTAAAAACATTCATCATTTCAAATTGACGAACTACAGCAGTTCCATAAAAAGTCACTGAGGCACCAATTCGGGGAATAACAGCATCAAATCCTCTTAAGTAGTCATTTTCATAATAAATCGAAGGACCAGATTGCTCTATTTCGATATTACATTTTAAATGATCAATCACACGAGCTTCATGTCCGCGTGCTTCAGCTGCTTCAACAAGTCTTTTGGTTGAATACAGACTTGAATTTCTCGATAAAATGGCAATTTTCATGTGGGTGAATTTTGAGATAAATTTATTTTAGATGTATCGATAATAAAACGGTGGTTAAGTAGTTTCCTACCTAATAAAATTGGAAAGCGCATTCCGCTTCGCTGTGTTAAAGAGAATTCGGTGACAAAATCAACATCAAACATTCGAATTTTAGTTTTAATGAAAAAACGCACTTGTTCGATTCCATTTGAACTTTTCACTTTTTTAGATCGGTAATTTTTGAAAAAATGAGGGATACCTGAATAAGAAGCATGATTTTCATCCAAAAACACCACCTTTAATTGCATGACACCCTGATATTCTACTTCCTCGATTAGTTTCGCATGAATACTAGATGTATAAGCTCCAGAATCGACTTTAACGGGTACGTGATTTAAATCAAAATCGATTAAATCCGCTACATCCCTCCTACCAATCAGAATTTTATCCATTCCTTTTCATTATTTTTGTAAATCTAAAAAAAATAGAAGGATTAAGCAGTAGAATGGAATTATTTCAAGAAAAATATTTTTTCAAAAAAAAAGTAAAAAAAAATAAATTATTGAGAAATTATTCGTAATATTGCACCCCGAATTGGGAGAAAGAATACGAAATTAAGAGTCATGGATATTATTAGAGAAATTCAAAACGAACTAGTGGAAGTAAAGGACTTTCCGAAGTTTGGCGCAGGTGATACAATTATTGTAGCTTACAAAATTAAAGAAGGAAGCAAAGAACGTATTCAGCAATTTCAAGGTGTAGTGATACAAAGAAGAGGGTCTGGCGCAACGGAAACATTTACAGTAAGAAAAATGTCAGGAAATATTGGTGTAGAGCGTATCTTCCCTATTTCTTCTCCTTTCTTAGACACAATTACGATTGTGAAACGTGGTAGAGTACGTAGAGCAAGAATTTTCTACTTCAGAGAAAGAACTGGAAAATCTGCACGTATCAAAGAAAAAAGATCTTTTGCACACAAATAAAATATTGCAAAGCAAATATTCGAAAGCCTTTCCATGTGGAGAGGCTTTTTTTTATTCCCCAAAGTTTTGGTTACAACCCAACGAAAATCATTTTTAAGTAAAGCAAGGTCAACTGAATTCTTTTGTGTTTAAGTCCAACACAGATGCACAATCCAAAGAAGAACAGTAAAGTTCAATGGGTAGCAATTCAAGATGTAAGGTAGCCAATATAAATCTGTAAGAACGAAAAAAATGAATAGAAACTTCTCCAGATCAATCCATCAGTTACAAATTCATGCAAGGACTAAAAAAAATGTTCACAAGGTTGTTAAAAACCTCATGAACATTTTCCCATGCTTTTACGCACATAGTTCACTGCGTGACGTTAATTACTTACCGCAGGATGCAGCCTAAGAGCGTTAAAATCCAATACCTATCTTTATTCCTAAACGGGCAACAAATAGTACCCCTTGATCTCTTTTCACATCCCACTGTGAAGTATACAAATTGGTGTTTCCATCGTAAAAATAGGAAATGCTATTTTCTTTGGTAGTGGTATAATTCAACCCACAACCTGCATAAAAATCAAAAGTTAAATACTGTGAAGCCCACAATTGATATCCCACATTAAACGTAAAACTGAAATTCGTGCGTGTATCTTTGGTATTGGCCAATACACCTGCTGAATCCGAGATAGCCGTGTTATAATGACGGTACTTGAACATCGGACTAATATACAACCCGTTCATGTTATAACGCTTCATTAAGGGATAAAAACGAAACCCCAAACCTACAAAACCACCAAGATCTGATCTTCGAGTGAGCGCTCCAGAATTGTTGTCGTTAAAATCTAATCTAAAAATTCCTACTCTCGATAGCGTTGGTCCGGCTTCGATTTCAAAACTGGATCTTTCCCCAATAGCCTTTTCGTAAGCAAAATTAATTTCACCTACAATCAATTGGGTAGGGGTGAACTTAATGGCTTGCCGTACTTCAAAACCTTTTAACGCTCCTGATTCTTGCTCAGTTTCTCTTCTAGATGACTCCCCTTTTCGATCAATCACTACAGTTTGTGATTTTACCTCTTGTAAGCAGAGGATTAACATCAAGCTAATTCCTATTTTTTGCATATTCTTTCTAAATTATAATGAACTAAAGTTACTCTTTTATCTAAACAAAAATCCAAACGACCGACATTTAATCCGCCCCACCCCACTTGATTGATGATTACGGGTTTATTCTTTTTGTTTAGGATTTGTTTCGGTTGCTCTAAAACCGTATGGGTGTGGCCACCAATAATTAAATCAATTTCATCCGATTGAGAGGCCAAATGAAGATCTGACACTTGATTACTTCCAGGATATGCATACCCCAATTGAGACAAACAAATGACGAAATCACAATTCAAATCTCTTAATATTTTTGCGGTTTGATTAGCCATTTGTATCGGATCTTTTACTTCGATTTGTTGCAATACCGTTTCATCTACCAAACCATTTAGCGAAATACCTATTCCAAAAACGCCAATTTTTACATTCGATTGATGAAAGATGCGATAAGGTTGGATTAGCGAGTTAAGTTTTGGATTTTTAAAACGGTAATTGGAGTTACAAACAGCAAATTTAGCCTTTGTAATCGCGTTTTCTAAACCGTCCAGACCTAACGCAAAATCATGGTTTCCAAGTCCAACAGCATCATAACCCAATTCGGACATGGTTTTAATCTCTAGTAATCCTTGATACTTATCAAAGTATGCAGTTCCTTTAAAAAAATCACCCGAATCTAAAATTAAGGTTGAATTACCTTCTGCTTTAACACGTTTAAAATATTGATCACGCTCATCTACACCTCCTCTGGCTGGATATAAAGGATGATTTTCACTGAATGCATCAAACTGAGCATGCGTATCGTTGGTGTGTAAAATGGTGATGTATTTGCGCTTTGAAACTGTTTTGGCAAACAATTGAGGAGCCAGCAATGTTGAGGCAGCAACAATCGCCGTATTTTTAAAAAAAGATCTTCTTTTCATAGACATACTTCTCCATTTAAAGCTAGGGTTGAAACCAACTTCTAACTATATAAAGTTAATCATTTTTTTAAACATCTAATTCAGTTAAAACATAGAATTATTTAATTTTTCTAAAAAATACACTTTAACCCGTTTTGTGACTTAAATCAATTAACTCAGGTTACTACCTCTAATAAAATCTCTCAAAAAAGGCAGAAATTCTATTAAATTTATTAATTTTCAAAAAAACTTTTTTATGAACAAACTGATTTTAGGATTACTTATTTTATCAAGTCTTTTCGCAAGTGCACAAAAAGAAATAACAGTTGAGAATATATGGAAAGAATACCAATTCCGTTCGAAAGGCGTTGAAGGTTTCAATACACTTAATGATGGAGAATCTTACCTTAAAATTGAGATGGAGAATGGTAAGAAATCATTGATTAAATATCAAATTCAAAACAAACAAAAAGAAGTCGTAGTAGTTTTAGATGACCTTCTCCTTCAAGGGAAGAAAGTGGAAATTGATGACTACCAATTCAATACAGATGAAACAAAATTGGTATTTCAATCGCAAACGGAAAGTGTTTATCGAAGAAGCTACACTGCTGTGCATTATCTCTACGATCTTAAAACGAAATCCTTTGAACTATTGGATGAAAAACACAGTCCGCAAACCCTAGCTGAATTTAGCCCTGATGGGACAAAAATCGCTTACATTTATAAAAATGATCTTTATGTTAAGGATTTGGCTACCAAAAAAATCACTCCATTAACGACCGATGGTAAGCGAAACAAAATCATCAATGGTACAACCGATTGGGTTTACGAAGAAGAATTTGGGATTACTAAAGGTTTTGAGTGGTCACCAGATAGCAAAATGATTGCCTTCTTAAAATTCAACGAAAAAGAAGTGAAAGAATTTCAAATGGCAATTTACAATGATCTTTATCCAGAACAATATAAATTCAAATACCCAAAAGCGGGTGAAGACAATGCGAAAGTTACCTTACATATTGTTCCCTTAAAAACAAAAAAAATAAGCACGATTGGACTTTCCGATTATGAATACATTCCAAGATTGAAATGGGCAAACCATGCAAACCAACTGATCGTACAAACCTTAAACCGTCATCAAAATGATTTAAAATATTGGATCTATGACGCTACAAGAAAAAGCGCAACTGTTTTTCATGAAGAAAAAAGCAACACATACGTTGAAATAGATGATAATTTATGTATCCTAAAAGATGGATCTGGATTAATTCGAACCAGTGAAAAATCGGGATATAATCAGCTCTATAAAATTGCATTTGATGGGAAAGAAACAGCATTAAATCAAGGTGATTTTGATGTTATTGAATTCTTAGGTATCCAAGAAGAAACTCATGTAGCCTATTATACAGCAGCAAAACATGGAGCAATTCATAAAGGAATTTATAGCGTAAATCTGAATGATCTCAGTGAAAAGGCTCTTTCCATCGAAACAGGGTATAACGATGCTACCTTTTTAAAGGGAATGAAATATTTCATTAAAACGTATTCAGATGCAAACACGCCAAATAAATACACCCTTTGTGACGCTTCAGGGAATGAAATAAGAATTCTTGAAACCAATACTTCGCTCATTGAAAAAATGAATGGTTATGCATTAACAAAAAAAGAATTTATCACCTTTCCAATGGCAGAAGGATATGTCTTAAATGCATGGATGATGAAACCCGCTAATTTCGATCCTACAAAAAAATACCCTGTTTACATGACGGTATATGGAGGGCCTGGAAGCAACAAAGTATTAAATCGCTTTGATGGTCAAGATTATTTTTACTACCAATTACTCACTCAAAAAGGATACATCGTCATGTCGGTAGACCCTCGCGGAACCATGTACCAAGGTGCAGCCTTTAAAAAATCGACCTATTTGCAATTAGGAAAACTTGAAATTGAAGACGTGATTAAAGTGGCTCAATTAATGCAGAGAGAACCTTTTGTCGACGCTAATAGAATTGGTATCCAAGGCTGGAGTTATGGTGGTTTTATGGCTTCATTAGGTATGACCAAAGGAGCAGATGTGTTTAAAATGGGGATTGCTGTCGCTCCAGTTACGAATTGGAGGTATTACGACAACATCTACACCGAACGATTCATGCGTACACCACAAGAAAATGAAAAAGGATATGACGACAATTCTCCTATCAATCACGTGGAAAAATTAAAAGGCAATTACTTGTTAATTCATGGATCAGCAGATGACAACGTACATTATCAAAATACGATGGAAATGATCGACGCTTTGGTTAAAGCAAACAAACAGTTTGACTTGTTTATTTACCCGAACAAAAATCATGGGATATATGGCGGAAATACCCGAAATCATTTGTTCAATCTCTTGCTGAATTACACCCTGAAAAACTTGTAAAAAGAGAATTAATTTTTTTTATGTTTTTTTTTCAAAAAATCAACTTGATTTGCAAAATTCTTTAGTAATTTAGACGGACATATATTAAAATTCAAAAATCAGGCGTTAAAAATGAGTGAAACTGCAAAAATAGAATTAGAGGGTAAAGTTTACGAACTACCCGTTATTCAAGGTACAGAAAATGAAAAAGCAATTGACATCAGTAAGTTGCGTGACACCACTGGATATGTAACCTTAGATTCAGGTTACAAAAATACAGGTGCTACAAAGAGTAAAATCACTTTTCTAGATGGTGAAAAAGGTATTTTACATTACCGTGGATATTCAATTGAGCAGTTAGCAGAGAAAGCTACATTTTTAGAGGTTGCCTACCTTTTGATTTATGGAGAATTGCCTACTCAAGCACAATTAGATGCATTTAGAAACAGCATCACTAAGCATACTTTGGTTCATGAAGACATGAAACAATTCTTTGAAGCTTACCCTGCAAAAGCTCATCCAATGGGTGTTTTAGCATCCATGGTATGCTCAATGGCTACGTTCTATCCAGAATCCCTTGATCCAAACAGAAGTGCAGAGGCGAAAGATTTAACCATTCATCGATTGATTGCTAAATTACCAACATTGGCTGCATGGTCATACAAAAACGCTATGCGTCATCCTTTTATGTACCCGAAAAATGAGTTTGACTATTGCAAAAACTTTTTGTACATGATGTTCGGTATGCCGACTGAAGATTTTAAAGTTGATCCTGTAGTCGTTGAGGCTTTAAATAAATTATTGATTTTACATGCGGATCACGAACAAAATTGTTCAACATCAACAGTTAGAATTGTTGGATCATCCAATGCAAACCTATACGCAACTATTTCTGCAGGTATTTCTGCACTTTGGGGACCTTTACACGGAGGTGCAAACCAAGAAGTGATTGAAATGTTAGAGAAAATTCACAACGATGGTGGAGATGTAGACAAATGGGTTGCGAAAGCGAAAGATAAAGAAGATCCATTCCGTTTAATGGGATTTGGACACAGAGTTTACAAAAATTTCGATCCACGTGCTAAAATTATCAAAAAAGCATGCGACGATATTTTAGAAAAACTAGGGGTAAATGACCCAATGTTAGACATCGCTAAAAAATTAGAAAAAGTTGCTTTAGAAGATGAATACTTTAAAGCAAGAAACTTATATCCAAACGTAGATTTCTATTCTGGAATTATTTATAAAGCGTTGGGTATTCCAACCGAAATGTTTACCGTAATGTTTGCATTAGGACGTCTACCAGGATGGGTAGCACAATGGAAAGAAATGACTGAAAACAAAGAACCAATCGGTCGTCCGAGACAAATTTATACAGGTGCTACTTCAAGAGAGTACGTTCCAATCGAAAAAAGATAAGCTTAATAAAGCAAAAAAAAAGGAGATCAAATGATCTCCTTTTTTTTATTCTCCTTGTAGAAATTCCTTTTTCTTTCCTTCAAAAATATCAAATTGCCTAAAACTGCATTCCAAATCGCCATTGTACATTTTAATTTTTTGCGAAGGTTTCAAACCAATTTCAGTTAATGCTTTAAAATTAGATGAAATCACCCAGCACTTCCAACCAGCCATTCGATGCTTCATCCATGTACCAAGTTTAGCATACAGTTCCTCAACTTCTTCTCCGATACGCTCGCCATATGGAGGGTTTGAAATCATCACACCTTTACCTTCAGGGATAAAATCTTCAAAACTTTGATTTTTCACTTCAACAAATCGTCCAATCGGCAGGGCTCTTAAATTTCTTCTTGTTTTTAAAATCATTTCATCCGAAATATCCCCACCATAGATTTTACATGGCAACTGCGCACACCGTTTATTTGCTGCAGCATAGATTTCCTCCCAAACTTGACTATCGTAATTGGTAAAATTCTTGAACGCATAATGTTGCCTTTCAATATTTGAAGGAATATTTGCCGCCAATAAAGCTGCTTCAATCAATAGGGTTCCGGAACCACAGAAAGGATCGTAAAAATCAGAAACGCGATCCCAACCACTCAACCGAATTAAACCCGCTGCAACTACTTCGTTCAATGGAGCTAAACCAGCAGATTGACGATAACCTCGTTGAAACAATGGAGTACCACTCGTATTCACTGATATTGTGACTAAATTTTTATTGATGTATAAATCAAAAACCACTTGTGGATTTTTTAATTCTACGTTTGGACGATCACCAACAGCATCTCTAAATACATCACAAATAGCATCTTTCACCAACAAATATGGATATTGCGTATGTGAAAATATTTCAGAAAAAACTGCACCTTTTACGGCAAAATTCTTTTTGACATCAAAAATACTTGGCCAGTCGATATCCATGGATTTATGGTACAAATCTTTTTCATCTTTAATCGTAAACTGATCTATTTGAACCAAAACAGCAATTGCGCAGCGCAAATGAAGATTCAAGAAATAAACTTCACGCCAATCGCCATATAACTGTACCGCACGGTTCAAAATTTCCAAATCCTGAAAACCTAATTCTCTCAATTCAGATTCTAAAGCAGGTTCAAGTCCAAAAACTGTTTTTATGGTGATTAAAAATTTCCCTTCCTTGGGTTCAATGTTGCTCATCTTTTGGCTAATTAATCAGAAATACTATTATTTTTGTACAAAAGAACGAAATTGAACGCAATAATCAGACATTTTTGCATACTTACTTTTTGTTTCTTCTACACTACCCTATTTGCCCAGCAAAAAGTAGGCGTTGTTTTAAGTGGTGGAGGAGCAACTGCTTTTGCGCACATTGGAGTTCTTAAAGCACTTGAAGAAAAAGGAATCCCCATCGATTACATAACGGGAACTTCCGCAGGTGCATTGATTGGAGCCTTATACGCTGTAGGGATGTCTCCCACCGAAATGGAAAAATACGTCTTAAACGATGATTTCCTATTGATGGCAACCGGAAAATTAAAGCCCAACCAAAATTTTTACTTTAAAGAATCTTCCCCAGATGCTGGAATGTTTTCCTTTAATTTATCCAAAGACAGTATCCTTCAAAAGTCCCTACCGACCAATTTCATTTCTTCTTCTTTTTTGGATTTCGAGATGATGAAACTATTCGGCGCCCAAGGAGAAGGAGCTCATCGAAACTTTGATAGTTTAATGGTCCCTTTTCGATGTCTTGCGTCGGACATTCGCACCAAACAAAACGTACTTTTTAAGGAAGGAAATTTGAATGAAGTCGTCCGAGCTTCCATGAACTATCCATTCTATCTTCATCCAATTCGGGTGAATGATGTACTCTTATTTGACGGCGGACTTTACAACAACTTTCCTGCGGATATCATGTATCAAGAGTTCAATCCCGATTTCATTATTGGTTCTAATGTCTCTTATAATGCACCACCACCCTCAGAAGATGATTTGATCAGCCAAGTTACGAATATGCTGGTGAGTACCTCCAATTTTACCCTGCCTTGTGAAAACGGGATCATTATTAACCCGCAGACGGATTTAAATACTTTTGATTTTGGAAGCATCAAAAAAGCAATTGAAGTAGGATACAAGTCTACCATTCAGCAAATAGATAGTATTTTAATACACATGGAACGGATTGAAAACCCTGCTTTTATACGTGAAAAAAGAGCTGCATTCAAAGGAAAAGTTCTTCCAATTAACATTTCAGAAATTACCATAGAAACCAAAAAAAATAAAAACTTATATTTTGCAGAAAAATCCCTTATCCGAAAGAAAAAAAATGAAATTCTTTCACTTTCTAAACTGGAAAAAAGGTATTATCGATTATATGCATCCAACCAAATAGATTTCATGTATCCGACCCTTCAAGTCAAGGAGGATAGTACATTTTTACTTCATTTAAAAATACGTAAATCAAAACCTTTCCGTATTGATGTAGGGGGTCATTTTTCATCTAGACCAGTAAATACTGGATTTATAGGGTTAACCTACAGAACGATTGGTAAAGTAGCTACCGAATCTCATGTTGAAAGTTATTTTGGTAAATTTTATGGATCCGTAAAAGGGAATTTCAAGCTTGAACTTCCTTCCATTTATCCCGTTTCTATTGATGCCTATTTTGTACGTAACCGTTGGGATTATTTCAGAAGTTTTTCTACCTTTTTTGAGGATGTGCAACCTTCATTCTTAGTACAAAATGAAATTTACACCGGTCTTAGCTTTAAACATCCCATTTCGAATAATATTTCCAGTAAATTAGATGTTCGCTACTTTGCAAACGAAGACGATTACTACCAATCAGACAATTTTACCAATAAAGATACTGCTGATTACACCACTTTCAAGGGAATTAATCTTTCATGGAAAATTGAACAAAACACCTTAAATAGAAAGCAATTCTCAAATTCAGGTCATTACATTGGTTTTAAATTAAAATACATTTCTGGAATTGAACACAACCAACCTGGTTCGACAGGCCTTACCAAAGATGATTTTTACAAAAATCACCAATGGATTAATCTTTCTGGAGAGTTTCAAACCTTTATGTTGGACTTTAAACACTTTCATTTAGGTATTCATGCATTGGGCGTCTACAATAGTCAATCGCTTTTTTCCAATTACACCTCAAGTATTCTTGCTATGTCCGCCTTCTCCCCTTTGCCCGATTTAGAAAGTTTTTTCTTGGAGGAATACCGTTCTCCACAATATCTTGGAGCAGGGATTAATTTGATTTATACCCTGAAAAAACATATCGACTTTCGATTAGACGGCTATTTCTATCAACCCTTTGTAAAAATTCAAAAAAATGATGATGGCACTTTTGGTTATTCAAATTTATTTAAAGGAGACGCCTTTTTAGCATCAGCATCTGTCATATACCATTCAATTTTAGGTCCACTCAGGGCGACTTTAAACTATTTACCAGAGCAAAACAAACCATTGGTTTTTCAAATAAGCTTTGGTTACGTATTATTTAATGAACGTGCATATCGATAAAAAATGGAGAAAATTATTTCAGGAATTCAACAAATGGGCATTGGGGTGCCAAATGTAGAACAAGCTTGGGCTTGGTATCGTAAATTTTTCGGGGTGAATGTCAAAGTGTTTGAAGAGGCTGCAGACGCACCTTTGATGACGAAATATACAGGTGGAGTCGTTCATTCAAGAACAGCTACTTTAGCATTATCCATGAATGGTGGTGGTGGCTTTGAAATCTGGCAATTTACCAGTAGACCTACCGAAAAAGCCAATTTTGAAGTTCAACTAGGAGATTTTGGATTATATATCTGTAAAATCAAATCCTATGATGTTCAAGCCACATTTGACTACTTTACAGCAAATCAAGCCGATATTCAAGGGAGTTTATATCGTTTGCCGAATGGTAAAATGACGTTTTACGTAAAAGACCCTAATGGAAATCTGTTTCAAATCGTAGAAGGACGTGGATGGTTTGGAAAAAACAATCATCCTTCAAAATGCGGAGGTGTTGCCGGTGTGGTAATTGGGGTCAGTAATATTGAAAAATCCCTACATCTTTACCAAAATATCTTAGAATATGATCAAGTTGAATACGATGAAAAATCAGTTTTTAAAGACTTTGAGGCGCTACCAAGCGGTAAAGGCGAATTTAGAAGGGTGCTATTAACCCATTCCAAAACACGTAAAGGACCTTTTGCTAAATTATTGGGTCCAACAGAAATAGAATTGGTAGAAAGCATCGACCGATCTAATGCTCAATCTATTTTTAAAGACCGTTTTTGGGGAGATTGGGGATTCATTCACCTGTGTTTCGATGTGCAGCGAATGGGTCAGTTGGAAGCAGATTTAAAAGAAGGTGGCTTTCCCTTTACGGTAGACAGTTCAGACACCTTTGATATGGGTGAAGCGGGTGGTCGTTTCTCCTACATTGAAGATCCAGATGGGACATGGATTGAATTTGTAGAAACACACAAGGTTCCGATCTTTAAAAAATTAGGACTTTACGTGCATCTAAAAAAACGTAATCCTGAAAAAAGCTTACCGATGTGGATGTTGAAAGCGATGGGATTGAATAAAAAACGTGATTAAAATGTTAAACGTAGTGTTTGTTTATTTTACAAAGTCGAAAGTTGATTAATTTTCCTTATTTTTGAATACTTAAATATAAATCATGAAACAATTAAAAAACCTTTTCTTATATATTCTTCCACTTGTTTTCATTCAATTTTCTTGTAAAGAAGATATTAATTTAATTGGTGAAATCGAAGAAACGGCTATTGTTTATGGTTTATTAGATGTGGCTGACTCAGTTCATTACATCAAAATTACACGAGCGTTTATTGGTCCTGGTAGTTCTTTAGATATTGCAAAAATTCCAGATTCTAGCTATTTTGATCAAGTACAAGCTACCATCACTGAATATGTGAATGGCGTTCAAACCAATCAATGGAACTTAACAGACACGACCATTTTGAACAAAGACGTCAACGGTGCCTTTTATGCGCCAAGTCAAAAAGTGTTTTGTTTTTATACCAACAGCAGTAATCCTCTGAAGACCAATGCAGTTTATAAACTGAACGCAAACATTAACAACGGAGAATTTGCTATTGCCGCAGAAACGGATTTGGTTTCTAACTTATCAAACAATATTGAAACCCAAAATTACTCGTTCAAATTTGCGACTAATCCAGCCACCTACGTAAATACTTCGGTAATTCTAAGTACTGGAAATTCCTATGTGATCAATACCAAATTAGCGATTAAAGTGCGCGAAATTAGAGGAAGTGATAGCACAGACATCTCCATTCCGTGGACTTTAGGGGAATCTGATGTATTACCTGGTTCAAGTGCTCCTTTTATTGCAACAGGTGCCATATTTTACGACATCATTAAAAAAGGAGTAACCAACGATCCAACCATCATCAAACGTAAACTTTTAGGTATGGAATTAACCTACACCGCTGGTGCTGAAGAACTTTACAACTATATGATTGTGAATAAACCAAGTTCGTCCTTGGCGCAAACGAAACCGACCTATACTAATATTACGGCTACTAACGGTCAGAAGGTGATTGGAGTATTTTCTTCACGCTTCACTAAAAAAGTGTATAAACCGTTTTATGTAACGAATCAAACTTATATCCGCTGTATTGATAAAAAATCGACACAAGAATTGTGCAATGGTCCGATTACAGGCAGCTTATTATTTTGTTCATACCACGTAGCCGATCAGTCTGAAAATTACTATTGCCAATAAAAAATCATGTCGGAAAGAGAAACACTTTTTGTCGAAGTAATTCTTCCTATCCCCATTTATAAGCAGTTTACCTATCGAGTACCTTTTGAACTTAATACTTTCATCAAAAAAGGAATTCGCGTAATAGTTCCTTTTGGAAATTCAAAATTTATCACCGGTATTGTCACGAACATTACTCAGGAAATCCCTTCCTATCAAGTAAAATATGTAGAACATGTACTGGATGAATCTCCGATTATAACAGGTAATCAATTTAAGTTGTGGAAATGGATGGCACAATACTACATGTCGCCGATTGGTGATGTGATGAATGCAGCGCTTCCATCTAATTTTAAAATTGCCAGTGAAACAAAAATTGTAATTCATCCCGATTTTGATTCTCAAAAAAATACGTTATCCGAACATGAATCCAACATCATCGATCATCTTATACAGGTTGAAATAGCGGATATTAAAGATTTAGCATCTGTCTGTAAAATTAAATCCATTCAACCCATCATAAAAAAGATGTTGGATAAAAAATTGATTCTATCACAAGAGGAATTAAACGATCGATTTACACCAAAAACAGACACTTATATATACATAGCAGAGGCTTTTCGAGAAGAATCGACCTTAAATGAATTGCTTTCTTCGTTGGATGGTAAATCTTCCAAAAAAAATCAATTGGATTTACTTTTGCGATTGATCAAAGACAATCCAACCTTTCCATTAAGTGAGCATCCCATTCTCAAAAAAACATTAATCCGGGAGGAGTTTTCAGTTTCAACCCTTCAAACCTTAGTAAAAAAAGGTGTTCTTGTAGAAGAGAAATTTGAAATATCGAGAATCAAAGATAAAAATGACGCCATTCGCGGACTTTTACCCCTTGCTCCTAGCCAAGAAAAGGCATTACAAGAGGTACAATCTTTTTTTGATCAAGACAAAACTGTTCTATTGCATGGAGTAACAGGTTCTGGAAAAACAGAAATTTACGTTTATTTAATTCAATCGTATTTAGAACAAGGGAAACAAGTTTTGTTTTTAATTCCTGAGATTGCGCTGACTACACAGTTAATCCAACGATTAAATCAATATTTCGGTGATCAAGTTGGGGTTTACCATTCCAAGTTCAATCAAAATGAGCGTGTGGAAATATGGAATCATGTGTTACACAACCATCCGACCAAATTTAGAGTGATCATTGGCGCTAGATCTTCGATATTTTTACCTTTTCAAGATTTAGGCCTTGTCATTGTGGATGAAGAGCACGAAAGTTCCTTTAAGCAATACGACCCAAGTCCGAGATACAATGGACGAGATGCTGCGATTGTACTGGGAAGTATTCACAAAGCAAAAATACTTTTAGGTTCTGCAACACCATCGTTGGAATCTTACACCAATGCAAAACAAGGTAAATTTGGATTAGTTGAATTATTTGATCGATTTGGTGGAATACAGCTTCCAGAAGTACAATGTGCGGACTTAGGAAAAGAGCGAAAACAAAAAAGCATGCACTCCCATTTTTCTTCTTTTTTAATTGAAGAGATGCGGGAAGTTCTAAATAACAAGGGACAAGTCATTCTATTTCAAAATAGAAGAGGATACACTCCACAATGGAGTTGTGAAATTTGTAGTTGGGTTCCAAAATGCAATCAATGCGACGTAACCTTAACTTATCACAAACATAGCAATTTATTAAAATGTCATTACTGCGGATATGTCACGCCACCTATGGGCACGTGCAATTCTTGCGGCAGTAATCGGATTAAAATGCTTGGCTTTGGAACAGAAAAAATTGAAGATGAATTATCCTTGATTTTTCCTCAAAAAAATATTCAACGATTGGATTTAGACGCAACCCGAAGTAAAAATGCCTATGAAACCATCATTCAACAATTTGAAGAACGACAGATAGATATTTTAGTAGGAACCCAAATGATTACGAAAGGGTTAGATTTCGACCATGTGCATTTGGTTGGAATTTTAGATGCCGACATGTTGCTAAATCGACCTGATTTCAGAGCATTTGAACGTTCATTCCAATTGATGACACAAGTAGCAGGTCGAGCAGGTAGAAAGGAAAAAAGAGGAAAAGTTATTATTCAAACGACAAATCCAGATCATTGGGTCATTCAAAAGGTGATGCAGCATGATTTCATCTCTTTTTACCAACAAGAAATCATCGAACGTAAACAATTTTTTTACCCTCCCTTTTATAAGTTTATTGAATTGACTTTGAAGCATAAAGATGAGAATGTATTGAACCTTGGCGCTTCTGTATTGGCTCAAAACTTAAGAAACACCTTCAAAGAAAGAATACTTGGGCCTGAATACCCGCCTATCAAACGGATTCAAAATTATTATTTGAAAAAGATTTCTATCAAAATCGAAAAAGAATTATCCGATGTACAAATAAAGGAGCATATACAAAATACCATCAATGAATTTTATATAGCCCCTTTACATAAATCGATAAAAATAAATATCAACGTCGACCCACTTTAACCTAAATAGGTTTTAAGCGATTTACTTCTAGATGTGTTTTTTAACCGTCTAATTGCCTTCTCTTTGATTTGTCGAACCCTTTCTCTGGTTAAATCAAACTTTTCACCAATTTCCTCTAAGGATAATGGGGCAGTTCCATTCAATCCATAAAACATTCTCACGACATCGCCTTCACGAGGAGTGAGGGTTAATAAAGAACGTTCAATATCTTTTCTCAACGAATCTAAGACTAAACTATTCTCAGGACTAGGCAAAGCATCATTCAATAAGACATCATACATACTCGATGAACTTTCATCACCTTCTACCAAAGGTGCATCCATCGATACGTGACGCCCATTGTTTGCGAGGGATTGTTTAATATCATCCACAGAAAGTTCTAAAAAATCAGCCAATTCTTCGGCACTAGGCGGTCTTTCATAGCGTTGTTCTAACTCTGAAAAGGCTTTGGAAATTTTATTGATCGTTCCAATTTTATTCAAAGGCAAACGCACAATTCTTGCTTGTTCTGCCAAAGCTTGTAGAATGGATTGACGAATCCACCAAACTGCGTAAGAAATAAATTTAAATCCTCGCGTTTCATCAAAACGTTCAGCTGCTTTAATTAAACCCAAATTACCTTCATTGATTAAATCCGGTAAAGCTAAACCTTGATTTTGGTACTGCTTGGAAACAGAAACAACGAATCTTAAATTCGCTTTTGTTAGACGCTCTAAGGCAGCACGATCACCTGCTTTGATTCTTTTCGCTAATTGAACCTCTTCCTCGGGGCTTATTAGATCAACACGACCAATCTCGGATAAGTACTTGTCTAAGGAAGCTGTCTCCCGATTCGTTACTTGTTTGGTAATTTTTAATTGTCTCATTTTTTCAGTTGTTAAGTTGTGGTTAATTCTAATATAACTACAATGATTTAAAAAAGCAACAAAAAAAGTGTTTTTTTTCACTGATAATGAACAAATTAGAAGTCGCAATGAAAGTTCATGCTTTCAAAATGAATATCTACTTTCTTTTGTATCTTTGCAAGATGAAAATTTTAATGGTTTGTTTAGGAAATATTTGCAGATCACCCCTTGCAGATGGTTTGCTCAAAGCAAAAATTGAAGCTCGACAGTTAACCGATATTGTAGATTCTGCAGGAACCTCATCCTTCCATGCAGGAGAAAAACCAGATGCTCGAATGATAGCTACCGCGAATTCTTATGGCGTATCGTTAAGTCATTTAAGAGCTCGAGGTTTTGAAACAAAGGACTTCGATCTTTTTGATCGAATTTTTGTCATGGATCAAAGTAATTTGCAAAATGTCCTAAAATTATCAAGAACCGAAGCAGACCGAAATAAAGTAGACCTATTATTAAACTTATCCCATCCTGGTAAAAATTTAGAGGTTCCAGATCCCTATTATGGAGGAGATGAAGGATTTCATGCAGTCTATAAAATGGTAGATGAGGCTACTGACGTATTAATTAAACAATTTGAAGAAAATGATCGATAAACCAACAATATACCTAATCCCAAATACACTTGGAGGAGAATCTACCGACGATATTCTTCCTATTGGAGTGAAAGAAATTGCAGTGAATTTACGCCACTTTGCCGTAGAAGAAATTAAATCTGCACGAAGATTACTGCGTAAAATGGATCGCTCATTTCCAATTGATGAATGTACTTTCTATATCCTTAATAAAAAAACATCCATTGAAGAGCTTTATCAGCAAATCGGGGTATTAAAAGAGGGCTTTTCATTGGGTGTAATTTCAGAAGCTGGTTGTCCGGGTATTGCTGATCCTGGTGCGGAACTGGTTGCATTGGCACACGAAAAAGGTTATGCAATTCATCCGATGGTAGGTCCATCTTCTATCTTTCTTGCACTGATGGGCAGTGGTTTCTCGGGACAACAATTTGCCTTCCATGGGTATTTGCCAAAAGAACGCAAAGAACGCATTAAAAAACTGAAAGATTTCGAAGCGGATTGCCGAAGAAATGGCACAACCCATATATTTATGGATACCCCTTTCAGAAACATGAATGTGTTGGATGATTTATTAAACGAATTGACCGATCAAACAAAAATATGCATCGCTTCCAACATCACCCTACCCGATGAATCAATTCAATCGATGAGTGTTAAGGATTGGAGAGAACATGCGTATGATCTGTCCAAAAAGCCTACGATGTTTTTAATTGGAAAATAGGAATTACTTAATTCCTCTCCTTTTTTTAATCGCTTCGTAAGCGTCCTGAATTTGTTGAAACTTCTCTTTTGCCCCTTTTTCATATTCAGGCCCCATACTAGCCACTTTGTCAGGGTGAAATTTAATGGCCATTTTGCGATACGCTTTCTTGATTTCATCGTCGGAAGCAGATGCATCTAGACCCAGTACTTTGTAATCAGAATCTACGTTTCTGTAAAACATGTTTTTCACCGATTCAAAATCTGCTGAAGAAACTCCCATCCATGAGGCAATGTCTTGAATAACATTCAATTCTACCGGAGAGACATCACCATCCGCTTTGGCAATTCCAAAAAGATAATGCACCAATTGAATGCGCACTTCGGGTTGCATACGCAAACGAATATCTTGACAAATTTGCTGAACGGGTATTTGTCCTGAGTCTAAGAATCGTTTGAGGGTTTGTAAATGTTGGGTTGAAAATTGAGGACCGAATTGTTGGTTAAAAAACGATTTTACATAATCCAACTCTGCTTTTAATACTTTTCCATCCGCTTTCATTACAGCGGCAGATAAGACCATCAACATCGTAGGCACATCGTTGGAGGAAGACCTTTGCTGATAAAAATTAAAAACATCTTCAGGAGAAAAGGTTCGACCTTCTTGGTGAGCTTGGTCCTTCAATTTTGCCATTACTCCTTGGTAATTATCAATAAATGAACCGACAATAAATCCGATAAATCCTCCGAAAAAACTCCTTCCAAACAAGAAAAAGCCACCTACTGCTAAAATATATTTAAACAAAATAAAAAAAATTAAGGGAGGAACAAATCCTCCCTGTTTGATTTGATTATACTAATTCAATGCTTCGATCGATGAATGAACTTAGGGCTTGTCCTTTTAACATTCCTTGAGCGAGAAGGGCCAAATCTGCCAATTGTTTCACCTTGTTTTCCTGCTCTTGACCTTCCAATTTCAACAATGCTTCAATTTTTGGATGATTCCCATTGATATTCATTTGATACATTTCTGGAAACGCTCCATAAAAACCATTACCTCCACCAAGCTTTTGCTGTTCCATCATTCTTCGAATGAACTCAGGTTGCGTGATGACAATCGGCGCTTCAGTAGAATCCATCGCTTCAAATTGTACAGTAAATTTTTCTTTGTTTACGGTAGATTCAAAAACTGGCTTTAACTTTTCTTCATCCTCCTTAGACAATTTAGAAACGATTTCATCAGTTTTCTTAATCAACTTATCTAGCGTATCTGCATCCACACGAGCAAAAGCTACATTTTCCATAGATTGCTCTAATTTCGCAATCCAATGCGGAGCCAATGGCCCGTCCAATTCAAGCACAGCATACCCACGATCTTTTGCTCTTTTGACTAAAGCAAATTGCTCTTCTACATGATTCGTGTATAAGAAAACGGTTTTTCCATCTTTATCGGTTTGATTTGGAGCTACTTTCTCTTTAAACTCCTCAAGGGTATAATAAGTACCTTCTGTATCTTTTAGTAAGCTAAATGATTTTGCTTTTTCATCGAACTTCTCATCAGACAAGGCGCCATATTGAACAAAAACTTGGAGGTCATTCCATTTTTCTTCAAAATCTTTGCGATCTTTTTTGAACATTTCTGCCAATTTATCCGCTACTTTTTTGGTAATGTGCGCTGAAATTTTCTTCACATTTCCGTCGCTTTGCAAATACGATCTTGAAACATTCAATGGAATATCTGGAGAGTCGATTACCCCGTGTAAAAGGGTTAAAAATTCAGGTACAATTTCTGCTACTGAATCGGTAATGAACACTTGATTCGAATACAAATTAATTTTATTGCGCTGAACCTCAACATTCTCCTTAATTTTTGGAAAATAGAGAATACCTGTCAAATTGAACGGATAATCTACATTTAAATGAATGTGAAATAAAGGCGACTCAAAAGTCATAGGATATAATTCACGATAAAATTGATCGTAATCCTCTTGCTTTAAATCTACAGGAGCTTTTGTCCAAGCTGGATGTGGGTTATTCACCTGATTCTCCACTTCAACGGCAACACGTTTTACATTACCTTTATCATCTTTCTCTCCTTCAGGAGAATCGATGTATTCAGTTTTTGTTCCAAAGATTACCGGTATAGGAAGGAATTTACAATATTTATCTAAAATTCCTTGTAAACGACCTTTTTCCAGGAACTCAGCATTTTCTTCAGACACATATAAAATAATGTCCGTACCACGCTCTGCTTTATCAATTTCAGAAAGGGTGTACTCAGGTGATCCGTTACTTTCCCATTGCACAGCAGTCGATCCTTCGTGTCTTGACAACGACTGGATTTGCACTTTTTCCGCTACCATGAATGCAGAATAAAATCCTAAACCGAAATGTCCAATGATTTGCTCAGCACCTTCTTTTCCCTCGTATTGTTTTACGAATTCTTCTGCTCCTGAAAAGGCAATTTGATTAATGTATTTATCGATTTCATCGGCATTCATACCAATTCCTCGATCGCGAATGGTAATGGTTTTTGCCTCTTTATTAAGAATTACTTCGACTTTTAAATCACCTAATTCTCCTTTGTACTCCCCATTGGAAGAAAGCACTTTCAATTTTTGAGATGCGTCCACAGCATTTGAAACTAATTCCCTAAGAAAGATCTCATGATCGGAATATAGAAACTTTTTAATAATGGGAAAGATATTTTCCGTTTGTACATTAATTTGACCTGTTTTCATATCTTATTTGAATTTTATTTTAGTTACTGCAAATCCTTGACAAACCTTGTGCCACTCGCTCTAAATATGACATATTGACATAAAAAAACGCGCATAAGTGAAATTATTTTATACATTTGTTGAACAATAAATATTAATGGTCTATTTCCTAATCCTATGCTTCTTTGCCATTCTTTATTTCAAAAGGAATGTTCACCATTTAGGATTAAGTAAATTTGATTTACCCTTTGCTTTTTTAGTAAAATGCCTTGCCGGTGTTGTGTTCATTTATGTTTATTTTGATTATTACGGAAAAGAGTCATTATGTGCAGATTCCATTGCTTTTTTGAATCAAAGTAAAACCCTTCATGATGTCTTTTTTCAATCTCCAGTGGATTATCTGAAACTCCTAACTGGAATTGGCGAGAACCAAGAATTGGTCATGAAATACCTAAGCTCTACACACCATTGGGATGCAGGTAACTTAACATTAATCAACGACTCTAAAAATGTGTTGCGCATCAATAGTTTGATATATTTTTTATCAAATGGAAATGAATACGTACACATTGTAGTCATTGCCTTTTTTTCCACCTTTAGTATTTACAACCTCTTCATCAGTTTTTACCAAGAAACCAAAATACCTCAGCGGTTATTTTTTTGGTTACTCGTTCTTATCCCAAGTACACTGTTCTGGTCCGCTGGAATTCTGAAGGAACCTTTTTTATTACTAGGTCTGAGTTTTTTCGTTCGTGCATTACTGTTCAAGGATTCAAAATTCAAAAAAATTCTTTTTTTTAGTTCAGGTATCCTTTTGCTACTTAGTTTTAAACCGTATGTTTTACTTTGTATTTTGCCTGCTCTTTTATTTTATGGGCTTTCCAAGCGAAAACATGAATTTAAAAAATCAATTTTGATACTACTCGCCTTAGCAAGTTTGCTATTCGGCATTCCGAAATCTCGCGATTACATTGTTCAACATTTATCCAGAAAGCAATTTGACTTCATCAATGTAGGAAAAGGAGGAATACATGCTGTAGCCGACACGTGTATTTATTATTTCATGCCTGAACAATTAGCTAACCTAAAGATTTCGGACTCAAACACTGTCATTTTGATTAGAAAAAGTCCTGCCTACATTATTGAATTTGGAAGCAGTACCAATCCTATTTACACAGAATTGGTTCCTCAAAAAAATAAACACTGGAAAATCATCTACAATGGGGTTAAGGGAAATTCATACATAGAAACTACTTATATCAACAATTCCTTACTTCAACTTCTCAAAAATATCCCGGAAGCTTTTATAAATAGCACGTTTAGGCCATTCATCAACGACCCGGGTAAAAACATCAAATATTCGGCATTTTTTGAAGTCATCCTACTCGTGATCGGATGCACCCTCACCCTTTTCTTTCGGACGAAATTAACGCCACAGAAAATCAATCTCATAGTATCCATTTTTATATTTTGCCTGTTACTTTCGCTGCTCATTGGATTTACCACCCCAGTAATTGGTGCTATTGTACGTTATCGAATCCCTGTTTACCTGGGTTATTTTTTCATCATGACTACGCTATTTGACTATCCTAAATTCATTGCTTTTTTAAAGTCAATTCGACCGTCAAAATAGTCTTGAGTCAGTGCAGTTTTTTCTTATTTATATTTTTATACGTACAAAAGATTAAGTACTTTTGCGTAAAAAAATAAAATGAGATTTTTAATTTTATTATCCACCCTTTTCATTAGTTTGTTAGGATTTAGTCAAACCATTAGCACTGATCCGATTTCAGGGTCATATTGTCAAGCTAATTCGATTGATGTTTCGTACACCGTAACGGGTGTTTTTTCCGCTGGTAACTCTTTTGTATTGCAAATGTCTGATGAATTTGGAGATTTTACTACCCCTACTGATATTGGCATCCTATATGAAACCACGAGTGGTGTAATTTCAGGAACGATTCCAAATGGAATCACAGGTTCATCCAACTATCGATTTCGGGTGATTTCTTCGATGCCTTTAATTATCGGTACAGATAATGGCTCTGGAGTAACGCTTTTAGGAACTCAAACTTCACCTAATGATATCGGAATCAATGAATGGAAAGTATTTTGCTACAGCGGATACAATTTGAGTATCGCTTCACTACCCTATCTTGGCTACTACGTCGACAATAATTTGAATGTGAACACAAGTACCTTCTGGCCAGTAAATGAATCACCAAGTTCTGCTTCAAATTACACAGGTTGTGATGTGCCTTACGACAATCATACGTTACAATTCAAACGTCATGGATTCCCCTGTGGATATTACACCTTAAATATCAGTGCATTAGACAACAATTCCGGAAAACTAATCATCAACGGAACTCAAGTTTGGGCAAGTCCAACCGCGCTTGGTAATGTATGGTCAGGATTTTTAGGACCGAATTCAGAAGTGGAATTGATTTATAGAGAATCAACTGGAAATTCCAGAGCAATCTTTTCGCTGAACACCACTCCTTTTCCAATACTTAGCACTAGTTTGGACGCTTGTGTTAATGTAAATACCAACATCACTGCAAGTGGGGCAAATAACTACAGTTGGACACCTAGTTTATACGCTATTGGTTCTACAACCAATGCTGTTCTTACAATTAACGCGCCTTCAACTTCTTCAGGAACTTCACAACTTTATACGGTTTCAACTTCAGACACTTCTGGATGTAATTCTTCCAACTCAATTACAGTTAATTTTACAGATGCACCAAATACCAGCGTTACTCCAAGCGATGTAAATGTTTGTCTAGGTTCTAGTACAACCGCTATTGCTACAGGGGCAGCCACCTATTCTTGGTCTCCTTCCACAGGAGTAAGTGATCCAAATGCGGCGTCTGTCACCCTTTCTCCTTTGGTAAGCACCGTATATACCGTAACCGGAAGTTCATGCGGAACTGCATCATCAGCTTTGGTTTCTGTTAATGTAACAACACCGATAGGAGACACTTCTCAATTTGGTGTCAATACCTGGAATGCCTATTGTTTCAATGGTTCAGATTTAAATACGGCAAACACCAGTTATCAAGGTTATTACACCGATAACAATTTGTCTTTTTATTCAAACAACAGTTGGCCCATGGCAGAAACTCCGAGTAATGCTGCTAGTTACCAAGGTTGTCCAGTAAACCAGGATTACCACACCGTCATGTATAAACGAAAAGGATTCCCTTGTGGTTATTACACCTTCAATGTTTCTTTAATTGACAATACCGCGAAACTCATTTTAGATGGAACCACTATTTGGGCAAGCCCTACTGCTGGTGGAAATGTATACAGTGGGTTTTTAGGTCCGAATTCTGAAATTACTTTAATTTGGAGAGAAACAACTGGAAATAGTAGAGCCAGACTTACCCTAACCAATATTGATTACCCTTCTGTGGTATCGAATAATATTTCCATTTGTCAAGGTGCATCCGCTACCCTAGAGGCTTTCAATGGAGTCAACTATCAATGGGTATACAACTTCAATTACACGACAGGTCCATACAATACAAATACATTGTTGGTTTCACCGCCAATCGGGGTAACGAATTCAACGCAGTATTATTATGTCAAAGCGACTGACCCTTTCACGGGCTGTTCAGATTCAACGCGAATCACCGTAAGAATTAACCCTACTTTTACCATGACTGTATCTCCAGCAACTGGAAACACTTGCACGAATGGATTTGTGAATGCAACAGCAACAGGTGCATCTAGTTACACTTGGAGCCCAATGACAGGTGTTACGCTAAACACAAGTCTTGGAAATAGTGTGACTTTAGATCCATCGACCACGACTATTTACACCGTTACGGGATCAAATGGTTGTTCTACCGTCAGTAAAACAGTAACCATAACCGTACCTTCCGCTGTGGGCGACACTTCACAATACGGAAATAACATGTGGAATGTATATGCTTATAATGGAACAAATCCTGACTTAAATCAGGATGTCTACAAAGGATTTTATACTGTAAATTCTCTTTCTTTTGATTCTGAAGACAGTTGGGCAATCAGCGGGGCACCCAGCAGTGCACCAGGATACCAAGGATGCAATGTTTCAGCTAACAATCATAGTGTAATCTATCGAAGAGAAGGTTTTCCTTGTGGATATTACCAACTTGGTGTAATTGGCTCTGGTAACAACATTGGTTATGACAATACAGCAACCCTAAAGATTGATGGGGTGACAGTATGGTCAAGTCCTACAACGCCACTCAATAATGTTTGGCAAGGATTTTTAGGACCTAATTCCAAAATAGATTTTAAATGGATTGAATTAACCGGTAATAGTTTCGGACGATTACTTTTCACACCGATCGCTTATCCGATTGCCTCTGCTGATGTTAGCATCACAGATGGCTCTTCAACCGTTCTGACTGCAAGTAGTCCAGGTGTTCTAAATTGGGATTACAACACGACCTTTACTAGCGGTCCTTACAACACCAATTCACTAACCGTTGAAGTACCTATGGGAACAGCCTCTCAAACACAAACCTATACCGTATCAACTTTTGATCCCACTACCAATTGTGCAGTTTCTGCAACGATAAATGTGAATATCAATGGCACAACTCCATTACCAGTTGAATTGATTGCCATTCATTCAAATTGCGTTTCCAATCAAACTCGAGTGAATTTTGCCACTGCAAGTGAACGAAACAATGATTACTTTTTAATTTCATTGAGTGAAGACGGTCAGCATTTTATGCCTTACCATTACATTAAAGGAGCTGGAAATTCGACTAGTTTATTGGAATATGAATTTCTTGTAAACCCTGAACTTGTAGCAAGTACTCCCTATTTACAGTTGAGCCAATTTGATTTTGATGGGAAACAAACCATTTTCGAAACCATTCGTCTAGAGCATTGCTCTGTGAACTCAACCAAAGATTTAATCATCTATCCTAATCCAGCGGTCGATAACATCATGATCTTGTTTGAAGAAGCATCATTAGAGGATTATCAACTTGAAATTTACTCCCTAAATGGCAAATTGGTATACCATACCGCTGAATTTCAAAAAGAAATCGATGTAAAACATCTAGAAAATGGAGTTTACTTGGTCTCACTGACGAACGCCAAAGAAAAATTAACCGGTAAATTCATCAAACAATAAGAATTCATCAAGCGACAGAAATGTCGCTTTTTTTATACCTTTATTGAAAAAAATCAATGGATAAGTATATCATCATCACAGGAGCAACCTCTGGAATTGGAAAAGCCACCGCCATTCAATTAGCTGAAAAGGGAAATCATTTAATTTTAACTGGAAGACGAAAGGAACGCTTAGATCAAATTAAACTAGATTTAGAAAAGTTCCCCATTAAAGTCATTACACTTGCTTTTGATGTAAGGGATTTTGAGGCTTGTCAACATGCATTTTCTTCCTTAGATGAACAAGTACGGCATAATATTTATGGTTTGATCAATAACGCAGGATTGGCTGTTGGCAGAGACACTATTGATGTGGGTGAGTTGGAGGATTGGAATCGAATGATTGATACCAACGTAAAGGGTTTACTGCATGTTTCGAAATTGATTATACCTTACCTAAAAACCAATCTTGAGGGACATATTATCAACATTGCTAGTATAGCAGGTAAGGAAGTTTATCCTTCAGGAAATGTCTATTGTGCATCAAAAGCTGCTGTTGATTCCTTATCCAAAGCCATGAGAATAGACTTATTACCCTACCAAATTAAGGTAACCAACATTGCTCCTGGAGCTATTGAAACAGAATTTTCCATTGTACGCTTTAAAGGAAATGAAGCAACAGCAAAAAGTGTTTATGAAGGATTTCATCCTTTGCTCCCAGAAGATATTGCCCAAACCATTGAATATGTATTAGGACTTCCAGCCCATGTGAACATCAATGACTTAACCATAATGCCTACGGCGCAAGCAACAGGAACAATTTTTCACAAAAAATAAAGCCCTCCAAAATGGAAGGCTTTTAATCGTTGAATTGATATTTTTTTAACTCTCTTTTTCAGGTAGAACTGAACCACTGATGGTTAAAATAATAGGTTCACCTACGTTGGAAGTGATGGTAATTGTTTTCTTGAAACTTCCTACACGTTTCGTATCGTATTTTACAGATATTTTAGATTTTTTACCTGGTTTAATTGGTTCTTCAGGTTTGTTCGCTGTGGTACATCCACAACTGGTTTGAACTCCTTGGATTATTGCAGGGGTTTTTGAATTGTTTTTAAACTCAAATTCAAACAAATCATCAGTTCCGTATGGAATATTTTCTCTGACAATTTCCATTTTTGTAAAAACCAATCCTTTACTTGATTTTTTAGCTTTGGTTTCTTTTTTTACGGTTTTAGTTTCCTGCACTTTCTCTTGGGCAAAAAATCCAACACTCATCATTAAGACAAATAGGGTAATGATATTTTTCATAATCTTTAGTTTATACAGCAAGAATACAAATTAATCTTCAATCCAATTAAAATTTAACAAAAAAATAAAGATTACTTTTTAAAGTAGGAATCCAAGACCTTCGTGATGGATGGAAAGGTGCAGGCATAAACGCGATCCAATTGCTCTTTATTCAGCCATTCCACCTGATCTATTCCTTCCTCCAATTGTGGAATCAATGGTTCATCTCCATGATAAGTCATTTCGTACCAATAATTGGTTTTAAAATGCCATTTTTCTTTAAAGAAATAACAATGATAGGTCAACACAATCAGTGAACCCAATTCAAGATGATGAATTCCACATTCCTCTTCAACTTCACGGAGAGCAGTCTCTTCAGGCACTTCACCCACTTCCATTTTACCCTTGGGTAAGTCCCAATACCCATTTCGATGAATAAACAAAAGTGCATCATTTTTTTTCACCACTCCGCCTGCAGCAATCACCTTTTTAAAGTTGCGAAACAACCGATCGAAATCAGATTGAAGTTTGTCTTTTTCTGAAATCACATGAAGGATTTCCAATTCATTTTTTTTCAAGTAATTTAACCCTTGAATGTCAATAGCATCCCAATCTCCTGCGGATACCGAATTCACTAAATTTTGTTTTTTTTCGTTTTCTGTAAAAACAAGTAGTGTATTTTCAATAAAAACTTCATAAATTTGCACCATGATAATCAATAATGATAGAGCGCTAAAGGTAGCAGAATTTTTGTTACAAATCAAAGCGGTAAAATTACAACCGCAATCTCCTTTCACATGGGCCTCTGGATGGAAATCTCCGATTTACTGTGATAATCGCATCACTTTATCCTTCCCAAAAATTAGAACTTTTATCAGACAAGGCTATTCGCAATCCATTCTTGAATGTTATGGAAAACCTGATGTCATTGCTGGTGTAGCAACAGGTGGAATTGCACAAGGAGCCTTAGTTGCAGAGGAATTAGGTTTGCCTTTCATTTATGTGAGAAGTTCTGCCAAAGGTCATGGCATGGGAAACATGATTGAGGGATATTTCGAAAAAGGTCAAAAAGTAGTGGTTATTGAGGATTTAATCTCAACCGGAGGAAGTAGTTTGAAAGCAGTTGAAGATTTAAGAGCTGCAGGTTTGGAGGTTAAAGGTTTAGTTGCTGCATTTACTTATGGATTTAAGGAAGCAGAAGAAAACTTTAAAAAACACAATTGCCCTTTTGTAGTGCTTTCAAATTATGATTTTTTAATTGAAACAGCTATTAAAAACAATTATATTGTCGAAAGTGATTTAGAATCACTAACTGATTGGAAAGAAAATCCTTCAAAATGGAATAGCATATGATGGAAATGAAAAGCGAACTGGTTAGTGTTCAAGCGAATGCTCAGGATATTATAGCATTTTTATCAGATGCGAATAACCTTTTTCACATCTTGCCTCAAGATAAAATTTCAGATTGGCAAGCAGATGAAGCAAAATGTGCCTTTAAAGTGCAAGGGGGAATAACCATCTCATTAATTCAAGATGGTCATAATGGATCGAATGAATTGTATTTGAAATCAGGCGAAAAATCACCATTTCCTTTCAAATTAATTGTACACTTAAATCAAATTCAAGAAGGAACCACCGAAGGGTATATCGAATTCAATGGTGAGGTTAATTTATTTTTGAAAATGATGGTTGAAAAACCTTTGTCGGCTTTATTCAACTACATGTCTGTTCAGTTAAAGAAACATTACGAGACTAAATAAACACGATTTCTTTAATATCGAATTCTTGTAATTCATCTTCGATTTTAATGTTCAATTTACCGTTTTCTAATACATTGATGATTTCTCCAACAACTTGTTTGCCATCTATTAAAAAAAGGTGAGGTTGACGAAATCGATACATTGCGTTTAAATACTCCATATTCATTTCATCCCAAAGTTGATATTGAATGGAATTCCATCTCCGATTAAACCCTTGCATCAAACCGAAAACAACTTCATCAATCGATGTATGTCGTTGTAATTCCTTTTTTATTGACGTTGCCGATAACCCTCCGAAATCAATTTGATTCACATTCAACCCGATACCTATAATGGCACTTTTCACCTGTTCTTTGATCAATTGACTTTCAATGAGTACCCCTGCAATTTTAGTGTCTTTGACATAAATATCATTTGGCCATTTGATGCTCGCATCTATTCCGATTGCTTTTAAATAGTCAAAAATGACCAAAGCTGTCCACTTACTCAGGTAAAACTGTTGATTTACTGACAAATTGTCAAATTTTAAAAATAGCGACATGGTTAAGTTTAAACCCGGTGAGGAATGCCATTCTGCACCCCTCTGCCCTCTTCCTGATGTTTGCTCTTGTGTTACGATCAATTGACCATGTGACACAAGTCCATTTTTCAACAAATTGGCAGTATAATTGTTAGTAGAATCTACAGAATCTAAATGTGTTATTTTTGAACCTATCAAAAAATTCATGTTATATGTGCGATATTATAGTCAAAGAAAATAAAATAAACTTAGATTTGTAACTTATAAATTAGAAAAGTGAATAAAAATAAAAAAGATTCAGCCAAACTTTGCGACGCAATCGTGGAGGGAATGCAAGAAAATAAGGCTCAAGATATTGTCGTTCTTGACCTACAAGGAATTGAAAATGCAGTATGTGATTATTTTGTCATTTGTAGCGGTGAATCTTCTACCCAAGTGGAAGGTATTGCAAATTCTGTATCTAGATTCACCAGAACCCATTTAAAAGAAAAGCCTTGGCATATTGAGGGAAAACAAAAAAGTGAATGGATTTTGATGGATTATGTAAATGTAGTTGCACATATTTTTTACAAAGACGCTCGTCCGTTTTACGATATTGAAGATTTATGGGCAGATGCCAAACGAAAAGATATTCCTAATTTAAACTAATTAAAGATGTCAGAACAAGGAAAGAAAAAAAATCAATTTTCTATTTATTGGATTTATGGAATCATTGCAGTGACGATTATCATGTTGCAATTATATGTTTCCACGGGATCAAAAGTTACGGTTAAATATCCTTCTACCTTCTTTTACATGGCGGAACAAGGATATGTTTATGATGTTTCCTTAGTAAACAAAGTACGAATTGATTTTAAAATTAATGAAAAAGGTATCGAATACGCGAAAAACAGCTCCGATACACAACTTTCAAAAATAAAGGATGCCGTAAATAAATCCAATGCGCCAAAAACCATTGTTTACCAATTTGATGTCGTTGATGCCGGTAATTTTGAAACTCAATTGAATGAATTAAATCAACAATTAAAATTAGAAGGAAAGTCACCTATTCAAATGGATTCAAAAGAGGAAATTAATTATTTCGCAAACATTATTAGTTTCTTGTTACCCATTGTGATTTTAATCGTCATTTGGATGTTTGTGATGCGCAGAATGTCTGGTGGAGGCGGAGGAGGCGGAGGCCAAATCTTCAACATTGGAAAATCAAAAGCTCAAGTGTACGAAAAAGGTAAAACTACAAACGTTACATTTAAAGATGTAGCAGGACTTCAAGGCGCAAAAGAAGAAATTGTGGAGATTGTAGACTTTTTAAAAACTCCAAAAAAATACACGGAATTAGGTGCTAAAATTCCTAAAGGCGCTTTATTAGTAGGACCTCCGGGAACAGGTAAAACCTTGTTAGCGAAAGCCGTGGCAGGTGAGGCAAAAGTTCCTTTTTTCTCCTTATCAGGTTCTGATTTCGTTGAAATGTTTGTCGGAGTGGGTGCTAGTCGAGTTCGTGATTTATTCAAACAAGCCAAAGAAAAAGCGCCATCCATTATTTTTATTGATGAGATTGATGCGATTGGTAGGGCTCGTGGTAAAAATAACGGATTCAGTTCCAATGATGAAAGAGAAAACACTCTCAACCAGTTATTGACTGAAATGGATGGATTTGGAACCAATTCTGGGGTAATTATTTTAGCAGCAACCAACCGTGCGGATGTATTGGATAGTGCGTTAATGCGAGCAGGACGTTTCGATCGTCAAATTTATGTCGACATGCCCGATATCAATGAGCGTAAAGAAATCTTCCAAGTTCATTTGAAACCCCTAAAATTGGACAAAGAAATGGATATTGATTTTCTTTCAAAACAAACTCCTGGGTTCTCGGGTGCAGATATCGCAAACTTGTGTAACGAAGCGGCTCTTATTGCTGCTAGAAAAGGAAAGCCAGCGGTTGAAAAACAAGATTTCTTGGATGCTGTAGATCGAATTGTTGGTGGACTTGAAAAGAAAAATAAAATTATTACTAAGGAAGAAAAGAAAGCCATAGCTTTCCACGAGGCTGGTCACGCTACTATCTCTTGGTTGTTAGAATATGCTTCCCCTTTGGTTAAAGTAACTATTGTACCTAGAGGACAATCATTAGGAGCAGCATGGTATTTACCAGAAGAAAGAAGTTTAACAACTACGGAACAAATTTTAGATGAAATGTGTTCTGCGTTGGGAGGAAGAGCAGCAGAGCGATTGATGTTCGATAAAATAAGTACAGGAGCTTTAAGTGATCTTGAGAAAGTAACCAAACAAGCATATGCTATGGTTTCCATTTATGGATTGAATGAACGAGTGGGTAATATTTCTTTCTACGATTCTCAAGGAAGAGATGCTTTCACGAAACCATACTCAGATGATACTGCTCGAGTTATCGATGAAGAAGTGAAGAAATTAGTCGAAGAACAATACCAAAGAGCACTTAATTTATTAGCTGAAAACAAAGATAAATTATCTGAATTAGCGGAAAAACTCTTAGCAAAAGAAGTTATTTTCAAAGACGATTTAATTGAAATTTTTGGAAAAAGACCTTGGGATGTCGAAGAAATTACTCCAACGGAAGTGGTCGCTGTAGAAACTGGTGATACGATCGTAGAAGAAAGCACATCGGAAGTTGAACCTTCAACCGAAAATGATACGGATCAAGTAAATCATTAATCATACATCTAAAACAAGAAGTTTCGGCAAATCGTCGAAACTTTTTTGTTTTTTATGACAATTAAAAATTAAATAACTTAATTTTGTCGAATGAGTAATATTTTGATTAGAACATTAAGTGGTTCAGTTTTTATTGCTGTTATCATCACAGCTGTTCTTTTTGGTAACTTCATACAACTTGCAATTTTTACCATTTTTACCCTAATGGGAATTTATGAGTTCGTGCAATTCTTTAAAAATGATGATCAAATAAAACCTTCTCTTCTTGGTACAATAGCCTTCAATGTCAATGTTATTTTTTTAGCTGTACTCGCCATGATATTTCAAGAAGGTGTATTCCTTTTACTGAATATTCCAATTTTCTTTCTATTGTTTATGGTTGAGATGTACCGACAAAAAGGAAATCCAATTCTAAATATAGGAGTTCTTTTATTGAGTGCATTTTATATTACCATACCTTTATTACTTTTATCGGTCATCGCTTTCATGACTGAAGACGCTGCCTTATTGATTCTAGGAATGTTTGTTTTAATTTGGACCAACGACACGTTTGCCTTCCTAAGTGGTAAATTTTTCGGAAAAACGAAACTCATTGAACGAATTTCACCTAAAAAAACCTGGGAAGGTACTATTGGAGGCATCATTCTCACGGGGCTAATGGCTTTTTGCTTTGCATTACTATTCGATGAAACCCATAAAATGTTTTGGATGGTATCTGCTATTTTACTATCCATTTGTGCTATTTTTGGAGATCTACTCGAATCACTTATGAAAAGAACCGTGAATGTAAAAGATTCGGGCAATATCATGCCAGGACATGGAGGTATTTTGGATCGTTTTGATGCGACCTTATTAGCCGTTCCATTTTATTTTATTTGGATATTAATATATTTTCAATCATGAAATTACACAGAGAAGGTTATCTAATTATTTTAATTGGATTTATTATATTAGGTTTAATTGAATTAGGAGCATATTGGTTATATCTCAAAACAGATTGGCTGTGGTTATTTGTAGTATTAAGTTTAGGAGTTTTAACCATGTTCTATCTAGTTGTTCAGTTCTTCAGAATACCGAAACGCGAATTCTCTTTTGAGGCTAATGATATTTTATGTCCTGCTGATGGAAAAGTAGTGGTTATTGAAGAAGTCGAAGAAACAGAATATTTCCAAGATCGACGAATTCAGGTTTCCATTTTTATGTCACCGCTAAATGTGCATGCAAATTACAATCCTATTTCAGGTATAGTTAAATATGTAAAATATCACAAAGGTTTGTTTTTAGTTGCCTGGCATCCTAAATCATCAACGGATAATGAGCGAACAACCATGGTCATTGAACATGAAAATGGATCAGAAGTATTATTTAGACAAATTGCGGGTGCTGTTGCCAGACGTATTTGTTATTATATACAAAAAGATCAACAAGTTAAAGCAGGTGAAGAATTTGGTTTCATCAAATTTGGATCTAGAATTGACCTCTTTTTACCGCTTAATTCTAAAATTAATGTTAAAATTGGTGATATTGTGAAGGCAAAACAGACAAAAATTGGAGAAATTTTGTAACTTTATATAAATTAAATTTAAAAACTATGAAAAAGCTATTAATTGGTATCGCAATTTTCGGGTTATCCGCAACATACGTTGGAGTTTCTTACGCTGCATCAAATTCAAATGATAACACTGAAATTAAAAAAGACGATAAGAAAAAAAGAAGAAAGAAAAAAGCATGTTGTGCTAAAGAAGAAGAGGGTACTAAAAAATGTACTACAGAACAAAAAGCTTGTTGCACAAAAAAATAATAAAAAAACCGATGTTAAAGCATCGGTTTTTTTTGTTTATAAAGGATCACATTAATTAACAATCACGCCAACAGGACAATGATCAGATCCTTTAATTTCATTTAATATAAACGCTTCTTTTATGTTGGTCAAGAATTGTTTTGAAGCTAAAAAGTAATCGATTCTCCATCCAATATTACGTTCCCTAGCACCTGCTCGGTAACTCCACCATGTATATTTAACTTCATTTGGATGTAGATATCGATAGGTATCCATCAAATCATGATTAATAAAATGATCCATTCCATCAATCTCTTCTTGCATATAACCAGCAGCTTTATTGTAATTTTCCTTTGGACGAGCCAAATCAATAGGATGATGAGCTACATTAAAATCACCACAAACCATTACCGACTTTTTTAATTCCAATTGCTTAAGGTATTGGCAAAAATCTAAGTCCCATTTTTGACGATACGACAAACGAGCTAATTCACTTCCTGAATTTGGCACATAGACACACACTAAGAAGAAATTCGTGAATTCTAAGGTGGTAATTCTTCCCTCTTGATCGTGTTCCTCAATTCCCATACCTAAAGAAACTGATAATGGCTCTATTTTAGTTAGAATTGCCGTACCCGAATAACCTTTTCGAACCGATTCATTCCCATAAACCTGATATTGATCCAATTCTTTGACTGCATCTTTAACTTGATCAACAGTCGATTTAGTTTCTTGTAAACATATAATATCAGCATCCAAGGAAGCCATGTCGCCTATAAAATCCTTTTTAGTAATCGCTCGAATACCATTAACATTAAATGAGATTATTTTCATATTTTCAATTTATGTTAAAGTTAATGAAAATTAAAATTGCAGAATCTTAATTCTAACGTCAAGATGAAAGCTTTTCTCTTAGAAAGGTTCAAATCCGTATTTCAATATTACCCCTGGTACATATATCGGTACGTCTGGCTTTCTGTAGAACCCGTCTTATAAGGTTTACAGAATGACATCGTTTTTGGTAAACGTGTTGGAACTTTAGAAAAAGGATTAAATAAAGTGGTTGAATCCATGTAGGTAAAGATAATAAAATAACATTTGATTTTTTATAATTGAAACCTAAAACCCAACTTTAGGACTTGATTTTTAATAGGACAGTAACTTAGTGCAACCTGCTATAAATAAAAAACCCTGACGATGCTGGGCATGTCAGGGTTTAAAAGTGGCTCTCCCGAGGTTTCGGGATTACTCTCCAACCTCTAA
>JACCDM010910311.1_pt1 | contig 55164 bp, 56 predicted proteins | sample 7445851 | NCBI WGS metagenome assembly JACCDM01 (sample SAMN15323438, study PRJNA562643) | freshwater metagenome | isolation source: river surface water | place: USA:Blue River Watershed | collected 2017-08-16
ACATGGAGCCGGACGGGCGCGGCCGCGTGCGCCTGGAGTACCGCATCCCGGCGCGCGGCCTGATCGGCTTCTCCAACGAATTCCTGAACCTGACGCGCGGCTCCGGCCTGATCTCCAACATCTTCGACGGCTTCGAGCCGCACAAGGGCGACATCGGCGGACGCAAGAACGGTGTGCTGATCTCCATGGACGACGGCGAAATCTTCACCTACGCCCTGGGCAAGCTCGATGACCGCGGGCGCATGTTCGTGAAGGCCAACGACCCGGTGTACGAGGGCATGATCGTCGGCATCCACAGCCGCGACAACGACCTGGTGGTCAACGCCACCCGCACCAAGCAGCTCACGAACTTCCGCGTCTCGGGCAAGGAAGACGCGATCAAGATCACCCCGCCCATCGAGCTCACGCTCGAATACGGCGTGGAGTTCATCGAGGACGACGAGCTGGTCGAGATCACGCCCAAGAGCGTGCGCCTGCGCAAGCGCTTCCTGAAGGAGCACGAGCGCAAGCGCGCTTCGCGCGAAGCCGCCTGACCGGCGCGGGAGGGATGCCGTCATGGTCCTGACCCATCGCCGCGCCGTGCTGGTCATGGTGGCCGTCACGATGATGTGGGCCACCGCCGGCGTCGTCACCCGGCACCTCGAGTATGCGAAGAGCTTCGAGGTGACCTTCTGGCGCAGCCTGTTCACCGTGGTGTCGCTGTGCGCCATCCTGCCGGTCCTGAGCGGGCGCGAGGTCTTCACCAAGATCCGCCAAGGCGGGCGGGTGCTGTGGATGTCCGGCGCCTGCTGGTGCGTCATGTTCACCGCCTTCATGCTGGCCCTGACCATGACCACGGTGGCCAATGTGCTGGTGACCCTGTCCGTCGGGCCGCTGCTCACGGCACTGATCGCCCGCGTCACCATCGGCCACCACATCGCCGCGCGCACCTGGATCGCCATCGTCGTGGCGGGCGCGGGCATCGCCTACATGTATGGCACCGAGTTCTCGGGCGGGCAGCTGGCGGGCACGCTGGTGGCCTTCGCGGTGCCGGTGGCGGGCGCGATCAACTGGACCATCACCCAGCGCTCCAACAACCAGGGCGGCCAGAAGCTGGATCTGCTGCCCGCAGTCCTCATCGGGGCTACGCTGTCGACGCTGGTGACGCTCCCCCTGGCCTTTCCCTTCCAGGCCACGGCCCGCGACGTGGGCCTGCTGGCCTTCCTGGGGCTGGTGCAACTGGCCATTCCCTGCGCGCTGGCGGTGATCTGCGCCCGGGTGCTCAAGGCCCCCGAGATCTCCCTGCTGGCGCTGCTGGAGGTGATCTTTGGCATTCTTCTGGCCTGGATCGGGGCCAACGAGGTGCCGGCACCGACCGTGCTCACGGGCGGCGCCCTGGTGATCGGGGCGCTGGTGTTCAACGAAGCCCTGGGCTGGCGCGAGCGGCCATGACGCGCGCCCGCCAGGCTTGACCCTCCACACGAGGTGAGGTGCCATGCAGGAAGTTCTCCATGAAATCCGGGGTTACGCCGGACTCATTACCCTGAACCGCCCCAAGGCGCTCAACGCGCTGTCCCTGTCCATGGTGCGATCGCTCACCGCGATCCTGCTGGAGTGGCAAGACAGGGGCATGGGGGTGGTGGCGATTCGCGGCATGGGCAAGGACCCGGCGTATCCGGCGGGCTCCACGCCCTTTGGCGCGTTCTGCGCCGGCGGCGACATCCGCTTCTTCCACCAGGCGGCCTTGGCCGGCGACCCGGCGCTGGAGGACTTCTTCACCGAGGAATACGCGCTGAACCACCTGGTGCACCGCTTTCCCCGGCCCTACCTGGTGTTCATGGACGGCATCGTGATGGGGGGCGGCATGGGAATCGCCGGACACGGATCCTCCCAGGCGCTGCGCATCGCCACCGAGCGCACGAAGATGGCCATGCCCGAGACGAACATCGGCCTCTTCCCGGACGTGGGCGGCGGCTGGTTCCTGGCGCGCTGCCCGGGCCGCATCGGCGAGTACCTGGCGCTGACCGGGCAGGTGATCGACGGCGCCGCCGCCCTGACCGCGGGCCTGGCGGATGCGGTGGTGTCCAGCGCCGACCTCCCAGGCCTGTGGGACGCGTTACCCGCCCACGGCAACCTTGGCCTGGAGAACCTCCGCGGACGCAAGCCGCCCATGCCGGATACCCTGATCGCCCCCTACCGCGAGGCGATCGACGAATTCTTCAGCCTGCCGGATGTGCCGGCCATCGTGAAGGCCCTGGAGGCCGCACCCGGCGATTGGGCGCGCGAGACGGCGGCCACGCTGCGCAAGCGATCGCCGCTGATGCTGCATGTGGTGCTGGAGCAGGTGCGCCGCGCCCGCGGCATGACCCTGGCCGACGACCTGCGGATGGAGCGGGACATGGTCCGACACTGCTTTCACCTGCGCCCGGGTGCGGCCAGTGAAACGGTGGAGGGCATCCGCGCCCTGGCGGTGGACAAGGACCACGCCCCGCGCTGGAACCCGGCGCGGATCGAGGACGTGCAGCCGCAGGACGTGGCCGCGTTCTTCGAGAGCCCGTGGCCGGTGCATGCGCACCCGCTGCGGGATCTGAGCGACGGCCAGGACGACGCCTGGACACTCTGAAGCCGGTGGCGGACTCAGCGATGCCGCTGCTTCATCGCCCGCTCCACCTCGCGCTTGCCCTCGCGCTCCTTGATGGTGTCGCGCTTGTCGTGTTCGGCCTTGCCCTTGGCCAGCGCGATCTCGCATTTGACCTTGCCGGACTTCCAGTGCAGGTTCAAGGGCACCAGGGTGAAGCCCTTTTGTTCGACCTTGCCAATGAGCCGGCGGATGTCGTCCTTTTTCAGCAGCAGCTTCTTGGTGCGTACCGAGTCAGGTGAGACATGGGTGGAGGCGGTCTTGAGCGGGTTGATCTGGCAGCCGATGAGGAACAGCTCGCCATTGCGGATCACGACGTAACCGTCGGTCAGTTGCACCTTGCCTTCGCGCAGGGCCTTGACCTCCCAGCCTTGCAGCACCATGCCCGCCTCGTGCCGCTCCTCGAAGGCGTAGTTGTACGCCGCCTTCTTGTTGTCGGCGATGCGGGCGGGGGTGTTGGACGAGGTGGCCATGGGGCAGGGGACGCAGCGGCTCTCTACAATCGCCGCGGGCCCGTCATTCTCCATGAAATCCGTCCACAAATCCGTCCTGATCTGGTACAGCGCCGAGCAGATGTTCGCGCTGGTCACCGACGTGGAGGCCTATCCGCAGTTCCTGCCCTGGTGCGACCGTTCCGCCGTGCTGGCGCGTGACGCGCAGGGCATGCAGGCCCAGGTCGGCATCTCCTTCGGCGGCATCCGCCATGCATTCACCACCCGCAACGAACACACGCCCGGGCGGCAGGTGGACGTCCGGCTCGTGGACGGTCCGTTCTCCCACCTGGAGGGCCACTGGCGCTTCACCCCGGTGGGCGATGCGGGGGAGGGCGCCTGCAAGGTGGAACTCCAGCTCGATTACGCCTTTCGCAGCGCCGCGCTGGCGGCCCTGGTCGGTCCGGTCTTCGACAAGATCGCGGGCAGCCTGGTCGATGCCTTCGTCAAGCGGGCCGGGCAGGTCTATGGCTGACGCCGGGCCCAGGCTCCAGATCACCATCGCCTACAGCCCTGGTCCGCGCGAGGTGCGGCAATGGGATCTCCAGGTGGCGACAGGCACCACGGTGCGTGAGGCCCTGATGCAATCGGGCCTGTTCGAGGCGTATCCGGACCTGCGCGGTCAGTCGCTGTCGCTGGCGGTCTGGGGGCGCGCCGCGACGCCCTCCCAGAGCTTGCGCGAACGTGATCGCATCGAGGTGCTTCGCCCCCTGCGGGTGGACCCGAAGGTGGCTCGGCGCGAACGCTTCGCGCGCCAGGGCACGCGTGCCGCCGGGCTCTTTGCCAGGAAACCGGGCAAGCGGCAGGGGCCGGGCACCGCCGGCTAGTACCAAACGGTGCATCGCCACCCGCGTTGGCGCCCGCTGCGAGGGGGCGGGCTCGGGGAAACCCCCAGGGCCGGCAGATACAATCCCTCTTTTGGAGCCTCACCCATGCGCCTTCTTGGCAATGCGCTCACCTTCGACGATGTGTTGCTGGTGCCCGCGTTCTCCCAGGTCCTGCCCAAGGACACGTCGCTTGCCACGCGCCTCACGCGCAACATCGCCCTGAACCTGCCGCTGGTGTCCGCCGCCATGGACACCGTCACCGAGTCCCGCCTGGCCATCGCCATGGCGCAGGAGGGCGGCATCGGCATCGTCCACAAGAACCTGACCCCGCAGCAGCAGGCCGCTGAAGTGGCGCGCGTCAAGCGCTATGAATCGGGCGTGCTGCGAGACCCCTTCGTGGTCTCGCCCGCGCACACCGTGCGTCAGCTGCTGGACCTGCAGGAGCAGCTCGGGTTTTCCGGCTTTCCGGTGGTGGAGGGCGGCAAGGTGGTGGGCATCGTCACCGGCCGCGACCTGCGCTTCGAGACCCGCTACGACCTGCCAATCAGCCAGATCATGACCCCGCGTGAGAAGCTGGTCACCGTCAAGGACCAGGACGGCACCACGCCCGCCCAGGCCAAGGCGCTCCTGAACAAGCACAAGCTCGAACGCCTGCTCGTGATCAACGACGCCTTCGAACTCAAGGGCCTGATCACCGTCAAGGACATCACCAAGCAGACCAGCTTCCCCAACGCGGCGCGCGATGCCGCCGGCCGCCTGCGCGTGGGCGCGGCGGTGGGCGTGGGCGAGGGCACCGAGGAACGTGTCGAGGCCCTGGTGAAGGCCGGCGTCGACGTGATCGTGGTCGACACCGCGCACGGCCACAGCAAGGGCGTGATCGACCGCGTGCGCTGGGTCAAGCAGCACTACCCGCAGGTGGACGTGATCGGCGGCAACATCGCCACCGGCGCCGCCGCCCTGGCCCTGGCCGAGGCGGGTGCCGATGCGGTCAAGGTCGGCATCGGTCCGGGCTCCATCTGCACCACCCGCATCGTGGCGGGCGTGGGCGTGCCCCAGATCACCGCCATCGACAACGTAGCCACCGCCTTGCAAGGCACGGGCGTGCCCCTGATCGCCGATGGCGGCATCCGTTACTCGGGTGACATCGGCAAGGCCATCGCCGCCGGCGCCAGCTCGGTGATGATGGGCGGCGTGTTCGCGGGCACCGAGGAGGCGCCCGGCGAGATCGTGCTGTACCAGGGCCGCAGCTACAAGAGCTACAGAGGCATGGGATCCATCGGTGCCATGCAGCAAGGCAGTGCCGACCGCTACTTCCAGGAAGCCAGCAGCACCAACCCCAACGCCGACAAGCTGGTGCCCGAGGGCATCGAGGGGCGGGTGCCGTACAAGGGTTCCCTGGTGTCCATCGTCTACCAGATGGCCGGGGGCCTGCGCGCCTCCATGGGCTATTGCGGATGCGCCTCGATCGAGGACATGCGAAGCCGGGCCGAGTTCGTGCAGATCACGGCCGCCGGCATGCGCGAGAGCCATGTGCACGACGTGCAGATCACGAAGGAAGCGCCGAACTACCGCGCCGAGTGATCTCTATTGGTGTAAAGTAAGGATTCCTTACTTAAAGGAAATTCCATGCTTGCCAAGATGACCTCCAAGAACCAGATCACCTTGCCCAAGGCGGTGATTGCGGGTGTCCCTGCCTCGGACTACTTCGAGGTGGAGGTGGTCGACGGGCGCATCGTCCTCACTCCGGTGCGCATCAGCAAAGCTGACGCATTGCGCGACAAATTGGCAGAGTTGGAGATCACAGAGAAGGACATCGCTGACGCCGTGAAGTGGGCCCGACGTGCCTGAGGCCCCGCGGGTTGTCCTGGACACGAACGTCGTGCTGTCTGCCTTGCTGTTCAAACGAGGCACGGCGCCCCGTTTTCGTCATCTCTGGCAAGCCGGGCGGATCCTTGCACTGGTCTCGGCCCAGACGGCCCGGGAACTGGTTCGGGTGCTCGCCTATCCGAAGTTCCGTCTGTCTGTGCAGGAGCGGGAGGAGATGCTCTCGGACTACTTGCCGTACGCCCAGGTGATTCGGCCCGAACTGGACCCGAACGCCCTTGAACATGTGCCCAGCTGCCGAGATCCGTTTGATGACATGTTCCTGGAACTCGCCCAGGCCGGCAACGCGCAAGCCTTGGTGACGGGGGACAAGGACCTGCTGCAACTGGACGCGCCGGTGGCACGTCGCCTCAACTTTTTGATCCTGAACCCTGCCGACGCCCTCGCGCGCTGGGCCGACTGAAATGCAACACGACAAGATCCTCATCCTCGACTTCGGCAGCCAGGTCACGCAGCTGATCGCGCGGCGCGTGCGCGAGGCGCATGTCTACTCCGAGGTCCATCCCTGCGATGTCACCGACGAGTGGATCCGCCAGTACGCCGCCGACGGCAAGCTGCGCGGGATCATCCTTTCGGGCAGCCATGCCAGCGTGTACGAGGAGTCCACCGACAAGGCGCCCCAGGCCGTCTTCGAGTTGGGCGTGCCGGTGCTCGGCATCTGCTACGGCATGCAGACCATGGCCCACCAGCTGGGGGGCAAGGTGGAAAGCGGGCACCAGCGCGAATTCGGCTTCGCCGCCGTACGCGCCCGCGGCCATACCGAGCTGCTGCGGGACATCGCCGACCGCACCACCGCCGAGGGCCACGGCATGCTCGATGTCTGGATGTCCCACGGCGACAAGGTGACCGTGCTGCCCCCGGGCTTCAAGCTCATGGCGTCCACCGACAGCTGCCCCATTGCCGGCATGGCCGACGAGTCGCGGCGCTTTTACGCAGTGCAGTTTCACCCCGAGGTGACGCACACGGTGCAGGGGCACAAGATCCTCGAGCGCTTCGTGCGCGGCATCTGCCAGGCCTCGCCCGACTGGGTCATGAAGGACCACATCGAGGAAGCGGTGCAAAAGATCCGCGAGCAGGTGGGCAGCGAGGAGGTGATCCTGGGCCTGTCCGGCGGCGTGGATTCGTCCGTGGCGGCTGCCCTGATCCACCGCGCCATCGGCGACCAGCTCACGTGCGTGTTCGTCGACCACGGCCTGCTGCGCCTGAACGAGGGCGACATGGTGATGGAGATGTTCGCGGGCAAGCTGCATGCGAAGGTGGTCCGCGTCGATGCCAGTGACCTGTTCCTGGGCAAGCTGGCAGGCGTGAGCGAGCCGGAGCAAAAGCGCAAGATCATCGGCGGCCTGTTCGTCGACGTGTTCAAGGCCGAAGCTGCCAAGCTCAAGGCGGGCGGGCGAGGTCACAAGGGAGCGACCTTCCTGGCCCAGGGCACCATCTACCCCGACGTCATCGAATCGGGCGGCGGCAAGGCCAAGAAGGCCGTCACCATCAAGAGCCACCACAACGTGGGCGGCCTGCCCGAGCAGTTGGGCCTGAAGCTCCTGGAGCCGCTGCGCGATCTGTTCAAGGACGAAGTGCGCGAACTGGGCGTGGCCCTGGGCCTGCCGCACGGCATGGTGTACCGCCACCCCTTCCCGGGGCCTGGCCTGGGCGTGCGCATTCTGGGCGAGGTGAAGAAGGACTACGCCGACCTGCTGCGGCGTGCCGACGCGATCTTCATCGAGGAGCTTCGCAATTTCCGCGACGAAGCAAGCGGCAAGACCTGGTACGACCTCACCAGCCAGGCCTTCACCGTGTTCCTGCCGGTCAAGAGCGTGGGCGTGATGGGCGACGGCCGCACCTACGACTATGTGGTGGCCCTGCGCGCCGTGCAGACCTCGGACTTCATGACGGCGGACTGGGCGGAACTGCCGTATGCGCTCCTGAAGAAGGTGTCGGGGCGGATCATCAACGAGGTACGCGGAATCAATCGGGTGACGTATGACGTGAGCTCGAAGCCGCCGGCGACGATTGAATGGGAGTGAGCGTCGATGCGCCGAGCCCTGGCCGGATGGATCCTGGGTTTGCTATGCGCCACAGCCAGCGCACAGACGGACCTGGTCGTTCGCCTCCAGGGCGGCGGCTACAACCTGTTCTTTCGGCACGCCATCACCGATGGACAAGACCCCTACAAGGTCAACCCACCGAACGAGACGCTGTCCAACTGCGCCAGCCAGCGTCCCTTGAATGAGGAAGGGCGCGCTCAGGCTCGGGAGATCGGACGGCGCATCACCGAGCTGGGAATTCCGATTGGGGAGGTGTACGCCAGCCCCATCTGCCGCTGCGAGGAAACCGCCCGCCTGGCCTTCGGGCGGGTCACGACCGTCGACTGGCTGGTGGCACGGCGAGGTCAGAGCATGCCCCGCTTGAACCAGGCGCTTCGTTCCGTGCCGTCCACCGGCTGGCTCACGAAGACACCGACCGGCAAGAACAATGTCTTCGTCGGACACAACATCACCTTCTCGGAATACCTGGTGGGCCGGGAGTTCGGTGGCCCGCGCCTCGAAGAAGGGGAGGCCCTGGTGATCGAACCTGGCGAGCCGCCACGGGTGCTGGGTCGGATCAAGTTCTATTGACTCTGCCAGCGTCGTTCAGCCTCATTTCGCGGGCAACCCAGGCCCCTCCACCATCTTGGTGAGAAAAAACTGCACGACATCTTCATTGTTCCGGGCAGAGACGGCGGGGTTGTTCACGTTGTGATTCACGCAACCTCGCCCCTTGCACGCCCCGCGAACAAAGAAACTTCGGGATTGCTGATTCCAACCGTGAGTCGCATCTGGATAAACGAGCAGATCGAAGGACGGCCGAAATTCGGCAGGCACTGCAGCGACGAACTGCGCACAGGCTTGGGGGTCGCGGTCATCGTAGTCGTCTTTCCCCGCAGCAAAAATCTTGACTGGCGCGCCCGTCCAGCGGGTCGCGAAGTCCGGCGGATAAGGTAGGCCCCGGAAGTTGGGTGCGGACTCGCCGCGGGTCCAGTGCGTGAACATCCAGCAGCTCCCGACGTAGATGGGTGCATGCGCAGCAAACTTCAAACCTGCGCCATACGTCTGGGCCGCCCACTGCGTGGCCGTGAACAGGGATCCGAAGGCGCCGTAGGAGTAGCCTGCGATGCCGACTTTGGAGCCGTCCACATCGCCGCGCGCATCCAGGTATCTCAAGGCGTTGAAATACACAGCGTTGACGTTTTCAAAGGGCGGCCCGGACATGGGTGTCGAAAACAGCTTGATCTCCAGCGAGGCGATACCCTTGTCGTTCAAGGCCTTGGCCAGCGGTCCCGTTGTCCCGTCTCGATCGCCTCCAGACGAGTGCATCAGCACCACGGCAGGCCATTTCTTGTCGCTGGCCGTCCTGGGCTTGTTGAAAACCGCCTGGACCTTGCGAGTGGCGCCTTCCACCTCGGTATCGAACTGGATGGATTCCTGGGCCGCGCAGTTCAAGGAAGCCAGAACGCACAGTGCAATGAACAGGGCCTTCATGATTCACTCCTTCTCGAAATGCACATCACCGGGTCGTTGTCGGGTCTACTCCCTGCAGGATGAGGCGTCGGCATCAGAACGTCGGCAGCATCCTGGGCACGATGAACTGCCCCTCGCCCCAGGCTTCGGTCTTCGACAGCGCACCCTCCGCAGTGGCCAAGACCGATTGCGCGATGACATCGCGCGCTGCGTCCAATGACATCACGCCAGCGATCACCTGCGCCAGGTCCACATCGATGCCGTCCCCCCATTCGCTCAGGGTCTTGGGGTTGCCGCATACCTTGATCGTGGGTGCCAGCGGATTGCCAGAGGGGTTGAACACTCCCATCGAAAACAGCGTGACCTGGGAGCCTGCCGCCGCCATGCCGGTGATCGAGCAGGGGCTGAAAAAGGGCGTGTCCATGAAATACAGCCCTGGGGCGTCTGGCACCTGGCCAAAGGAGAGGCAGCCGACAAACCGGGCGCTTCCGATCTTGCAGACGGCACCCATGGTTTTCTCGACCAGGGTCGTGAGGCCGCCTTCGATGTTTTCCGCGGTCGGATTGACGCCCCGGTAGTGATCGCCATCACCCGCCATGCGCGCCTCGGTCGCGGCGATCCGGTCAATGATGGCCTGGGCCACTGCGGGGGACGCCGATTGGGCGCGCACCACGTCTTCACCGCCAATGAATTCCGCGGTCTCCGACACGATCACGCGGGCACCCTGCGCGATCGCCCAGTCCACGAAGCGGCCGATCGCGGGATTCGAACAGACAGCACTGGAAGCGTCGGAGCCGCCACATTCCAGCGCAAAGGTGAGCGATGAAAACGGGCACGGGACACGCGCCTGCCCACGCACCTGCGCCCCCAGTCGCGCCAGCGCCTGCGACGAGAGGTCGATAGCGCGCTGCACCCCCTGGCTGTCCATGACGGCCATGACCTCAATCGGCTTTCCGGCCTGCGCCAGGCGTTCCCGCCAGACCTGCGCCGCGCGCCGGTCATGACACAGCACCAAGGCGGCGCCGATGTTCGGGTGCTCGACGATCTGGGCCAGCACCTGATCTTGCAGGCGTGCGTCGATGTTCTGCAGGCCGCGCTGGAAATCGCCCTTGACCTGCAAGACCGGATCGCCCGTCTCGGACTGATGGCGCTGCGCGGCCAGCTCGCCGATGCGATTACTCAGAGCGACGGTGGAAACCATGGCCAGGTGGTTGCGAACACCCACGCGTCCTGCGCTGCGTGCATAGCCCAGGAAGGTCAGTGGCTGCGCGGACGCGCGGATCTTATCGGCAGTTGTGGACATGAACATGCGCCCCGGTCTCGATGTCTTGGGTGGCCGTACCGATGGACACGCCGTACTTGATCACGGCCTGTCCCGCGTGAATGGGGCGCAGGGCGACCTTATGGCCGAAGGGGATGGGAGCGGCAAGCGACAGGCCGTCTTGTGTGGCTCGGTCCTCGACGCTGAAATCCAGCAGCGTGGCGACGTTGTCGTCAGGATGAACGGTGAGGCTGATACGAGGCATGGTGGTCGGATACGGCGAGAGGAAAGGGCGAGAAGAAAGGGCGTGGGACATCAGGCAGGCAAGGGCTGCGCCCATGCCTGGACTGCGGCCAGGTCGGGCACCAGCCCGAGACCCGGGGCGTCACCCAAGCGGACCCAGCCTTCATGCGGTGTCAAGGCGCCAGCCAGAACCTCGCTGCGTAGGGGGTTGGGGTTGATGTCCATCTCGAGCAGTCCCGCCTGCCCCGAGGCCGCGAGCAGATGCGCCGAGGCCATGAGGCCGATACCACCCCCAAGGTAATGTGGGCAATACATCACCCCGTGCTGGCGGGCCTGGCGTACAACCTCGAGGCAACCCGTGAAGCCTCCCCATTTCGCGAGGTCCGGCTGCACTGCGCCGAGGCCCCATGATTGCAGGGCCGCCTGGAACACCGGCAGGTGATTGATGTTCTCGCCAGCGGCCAGTGGCATCGGGGCACGCGCCTTCAAGGCCCGCCAATCGGCTGCGGTGGCGTCAGCGGCCAGGGGCTCTTCCATCCAGGCCAATTGGAAGGCGGCAAGCTGCGGCAGGAAGTCTGCGGCCTGTTCCAGCGTCCAGCCCTGGTTGGCATCAGCCGCGAGCCATCGGTCACCCGCCGCCGCCCGCGCCTCCTGGAGGGTCCGCAGATCCTGGTCGTGGCCGAATCCGACTTTCACCTTGAAGGCGCGGTGGCCGGCCTGCGCAGCACGCGCGAGGGTTGGGCCCGCGCCCTGGGGGTTGATGCCGCTGGCGTAGGCGCGCACCCGAGGGGTCGCGGGTCGTTCCCCCTCATGCAGCCAGCGGTGCAAAACGGCATAAAGAGGCTGCCCGAGCCGCTTCGCATGCAAATCCCAGATCGCCACGTCCAGGCCTGCCGCACATTGATCCAGCGGTCCGAATTCAGCCGATTGGAGACGCAGGATGCGCGTGCGGGCCGCCACCTGCGCGCTCATTTGCGCGGGTTCGTCCGCGCGCAATCCAGGCAGCAGCGGCGCGAACACTTCCTGCAGCAGCCGGCACCGATGCAGCGCACCGCTGTCCGGGAAATTGCACCAGACCTCGCCCCAGCCCTCGACGCCGTCCGTGTCTCGCACGCAGACCCAGAGCGCCCAGCGCGCGCGCATCGTGCCAAACGACGTGACGACCGGCTGCTCCAGAGGCACGCGGTGAAGATGCGGGGTCAGGGAGTGCAGGCGCAGCGCGCTCATACCTTGAGCTCCATCTGAAAGCTGATGTACTCAGCCCGGTAGGTAATCTCGGCGATGTACATCACCCGGCCCAGAGGGTCATGAAAGACCCGTTCCACCTCGCCCACCGCCGAATTGAGCGGAACGCCCAGGAGCCGCGAAGTCTCGACGTCGGCCACCGAGATACGCAAGGTCTGGTGTGCCCGGGCGATGCGTACGCCGGGCATCTCCAGCATCACCGGGATGATGGTTTCGCGCCGAAAACGGCGAGCCGCTTTCTGGAAGATGGCCTCGTCCAAATAGATGGAAATGACGCAGTACGCCTGGCCATCGCGGGAATGCACGCGGCGCAGGTGTCGATACGCTGGCACGGGAGGGCCGCAGTCGGCAGGCAGGGTGGGGGACTCTGCGATCTTTTCGTCGATCAGCGTGAGGCTGGGTTTGTCCGTGCGGTAGGCGTCGGCCATGTCGGCCAGCGAAGTCTCGAGCACCAGCGTCTTGTCCTGTGCGGGACGGGGCTGCACGATGGTGCCGCGCCCGCGGCCGACGCTGACCAGCCCGTCCTGCGCCAGCAGGCCCACCGCCTGTCGTACGGTGACCCGGGCCACATCGAACTCCTGCATCAGGTCTTCCAGCCGGGGCAGGTGGTCGCCCGGCTTCCAAACGCCTTTGTCGATGCGCTGGCGCAGCAACTGCGCGAGGCGCGCATAGCGCGGAACCGGATTGCCAGAGGCCAGAACGGGCATTCGGGAAAACCTCTAAGTTTTAAAGTTCTATCTATAGTATCTTCCAAAGCAAACCACGTCAGTAGGAGAAACACCATCGTTGCCCGTCTGCGTCATCTCGGCTTCCTGCTGCTGCCCTGGGGCCTGCTCATTGCGCTGTGGCAAGGGGTAGCGACTTCGGGCTGGGTCAACCCCGGTCTCATGCCCACACCCGGCCAGGTCGCCTCCAAGCTGATCGAACTGCTGTTTGGCGGCCGCCTGGGCATCGACATCCTCAAGTCGACCCAACGCGTGACACTGGGGGTGGCACTCGGTATTGCGCTGGCAGTGCCAGTGGGCTTCCTGATTGGCTGGTACAAGGGCGCCCGCACGTTCCTCGATCCCCTGATCAACTTCTTTCGCGCGCTGCCGCCGATTGCGCTGATTCCCCTGGTGGTGGTCTATTTCGGGATCGACGAGCCGGCCAAGGTGGTCATCCTGTTCTACGCCAGCTTCTTTGCCGGTGTGATCGTGATGTACGAAGGCGTCTCGCAGATCAGCCCGATCTTCATCAAGGTGGCACGCACCCTGGGCGCCAACGACTGGGAGATCTTCACCCGCGTGATCGTGCCCATGACCACCCCCCACATCCTCACCTCGCTGCGGGTGGCGCTGGGAGTGGCCTGGGCAACGCTGGTCGCGTCCGAGCTGGTCGCCGCGCAGCAGGGCCTGGGGGCCTTGATCCAGAGCGCAGGATCGTTTTTCCAGATCGACGTGATCTACGTCGGCATCGTGTGCATCGGCGCGGTAGCCCTGAGCATGGACCTGGCGCTGCGCGCGCTCACGCGCCGCATGCTGCGCTGGCAGGACCGAGTGGAGACGCAATGAACGCCCCGCGCATCCAATTCGACAAGGTGTCGGTGGACTTCCAGACCGAGACCGGGCCACTGCGGGTGGTGGACGAGGTATCGCTGGACATCCGCGAGAACGAATTCATCTGCGTGGTCGGGCCCTCAGGCTGCGGCAAGACGACCCTGATGAATATCCTGGCCGGCTTTGTGCAGCCCTCCCAGGGCCGCGTCACCCTGGACGGCAAGCCCGTGCAGGCACCTGGCCGCGACCGGGGTGTGATCTTCCAGGAGTACGGGGTGTTCCCCTGGCTGACGGTGGAACAGAACATCCTGTTTGGCCTGAAGCTGTCTGGCAGCAAGACGCCGCCCTCCGAGCGCGACGCGGTCTGCCGCAAGTACCTGGAGCTGATGGGGCTCAAGGACTTTGCCAAGGCGTTTCCCAAGACGCTTTCGGGCGGCATGCGACAGCGCCTGGCGATCGCGCGGGCCTATGCGGCGCAGCCCGAGTTCCTGCTGATGGACGAACCATTCGGCGCGCTGGACGCCCAGACCCGCTCCAAGATGCAGAACCTGCTGCTGGAGGTGCTGCAGCGAGAAGGCAAGACCGTGATGATGATCACCCACTCGGTGGACGAGGCCGTGTACCTGGCTTCACGCATCGTGGTGGTGACCGCACGACCCGCGCGTATCAAGGAGATCATCGAAGTGCCCTTTGGCTACCCGCGCCACGAGGACCTGCATGAATCCCCCGAATTCATCGCCATCAAGGCCCATGTGCGGGACCTGGTGATGGCGGAATACGAGGCCCAGCAAATGCTGGGCGCCAATGCCGGATAAGTTTTCCCACGACACGTTCCCTACCCACCCGAGGAGATCACCATGGACAAGAACTTTCAACCCCGCCGCCGCCATGTCGTCATGGGCCTGGCCGCCGCCGGCCTGGCGACGATGGGCGCGCCGGCCATCGCGCAGCAACGCACCAAGATCCGTGTCGGCTATGTCGACACGCTGGCCGTGACCGGGCAGCTGTGGACCGGTGTGCACCGGGGTCACTGGGCCAAGGAAGGCATCGAGTTCGACCCGGTCAAGTTCAACACCGGCCTGGAATTGTTCAACGCGATGATCGGGGGCAGCCTGGACATGCTCAGTACCGGCGCGGTGATTTCCAACTTCCCCGCACGCGGCCAGGGCAAGGCCTTCTTGATCAACAACATCGAGTTCGCGACCGCGCAGTTGTGGATCCGCGAGGACCAGGGCGTGAAGACCTGGGCCGATCTCAAAGGCAAGAAGATCGCCACCACCCTGGGGACCACCGCGCACGTCTTCCTTGACGCCGCGCTGCGCGCCAATGGACTGGATCCGGCCAAGGACGTGGAGCTGGTGAACCAGGGCATGCCGGTGGCGGTGACCTCTTTCATCTCCGGCGCGGTGCCAGCGGTGGCCCTGTGGGTGCCGTTCAACATGCAGGTCAAGGCCCGCGTGCCAGCGGCCAAGATGCTGGTGGATGCTTCAGCCTATTTCCCCAAGTCCGCCATCGTGGGCGGCTGGGCCACCCGCACCGATTATTTCGAGAAGAACCGCGCGGTGGTGGCCCAGGTGGTCAAGGGCTGGGCCGCGGCCAACGACGATCTGATCAAGAACTCGGCCGCCATCCTGCCGACGATCCAGGCGCAGAACTACGCGCAGGTGCCGCTGGTGGAACTGCAGGAGCAATTCAAGGCGTCCAAGTACCACACCGCCGCCGAGTGGCGCAAGCTCTATCAGGACGGCACCGCCCTGGGCTGGCTGCAGCAGGTGACCGACTTCTACGCTCGCTTTGGCGGTATCCAGAACCCGGTGCCGGCCAAGACGTATTTCGATACCGGTCTCTTGCTCGATCACGTGAAAGGCTGATCGATGGCGGGAAGCGCCGTCGGGGGCTGGGACCACATCGTCGTCGGCGCGGGCTCGGCGGGCTGCGTGGTAGCCAATCGGCTGCTGCGCGCCGGCCGGCGCGTGCTGCTGCTGGAAGCCGGCGGGGCGGATCGTTCGCTCTGGCTCAAGCTGCCGGTCGGGTATTTCCGCACCATCTTCGACGAGCGCTTTGCGCGCCAATTCGAGGTCGAGCCGCAGCCAGAGAGCGGCAACCGCCGCATCATCTGGCCGCGCGGTCGCATCCTGGGCGGCTCCAGCTCGATCAACGGCCTGATCTACATCCGAGGTCAGCATGCCGATTACGACGATTGGGAACGCCTGGGTGCAAGGGGCTGGTCCTACCGTGACGTGCTGCCGTACTTTCGCAAGTCCGAGTGCTTTGACGGGCCTGCCAGCGAGTACCACGGTACCGATGGCGAGCTGGGAGTATCCGAGCTTCGCAACGACGACCCGAGCTGCGAGGCCTGGCTGCAAGCGGCCCAGGAATACGGCTTGCCGTTCAACCCGGATTTCAATGGCGCGACTGACTATGGTGTGGGGCGCTATCAGTTGTCGATCAAGGGGCGATGGCGCTCCAGCGCGGCGGCGGCTTTCCTGCGGCCCGTGCAACAGCACCCGAACCTCACCCTTCGCACCGGCGTGCTGGTGTCACGTGTACTGATCGAGTCCGGCCGTGCGGTGGGCGTGGTGTGCCGCCAGGGCGGCAACGAAGTCACCTTCCGCTGCGATGGGGATGTGATCCTGTCCTCCGGTGCGATTCAGAGCCCGCAGCTGCTGCAGCTGTCGGGAGTGGGACCAGCCGACCACTTGCGTGCGCTGGGCATCCCGGTGGTGCATGACGCGCCCGAGGTGGGGGAGAACCTTCAGGACCATTACCAGGCGCGCACCATCGTTCGCCTGAGAGACCCGATCTCTCTCAACGATCAGGTGCGCAGCCCCATCGGCCTGGCCCGCATGGGCCTGCAGTGGTTGTTCGGCGCGCGGGGCCCGCTGACGGTGGGTGCAGGGCAGGTGGGCGGTTTCGGACGCACCTCGCAGGCCCAGGACGGCCGCGCCGACATCCAGTTCAACGTGATGCCTTTGTCGGTGGACAAACCAGGCACGCCCTTGCATGACTACCCAGGCTTCACCGTGTCGGTGTGCCAGTGCCGCCCAACATCGACGGGCACGGTCAAGATCCGCACGAGCGACTCGGCGCAGTCGCCGACCATCGTCACCAACTACCTGAAAGAAGCCCTAGACGTACGCACCCTCGTCGAAGGTCTGGGCATGTGCCGTGAGATCTATCGGCAAAAGAGCTTTGCGGGCCGCTGGGTGGAGGAAAAGCTGCCGGGAGCGACGGCGTTGGAGGACTTCGCGCGCGGCTACGGCGGTACGGTGTTCCATCCCACCAGCACCTGCCGCATGGGAACCGACGACCGTGCGGTGGTCGACCCCGATCTGAAGGTGCGCGGCGTGCAGGGTCTGCGTGTGATGGATGCGTCGGTGATGCCGCGTGTGGTGTCGGCCAACACCAACGCCGCAACCATCATGGTCGGCGAGCGGGGCGTGGCCAAGCTGCTGGGATGAAGCGGGATCGCAAAAAGCAATGCGCGGCGGCCACAGCGCTGCGTACCCCATGCCTCCCAAGAAGCATGCTGTAGATTCCGGCAGGTGTATCCACCCAGGCAGGAATCTTTCATGAAACGCCGCTTGTTCCTCGCATCCGCCCTGGGCGTGGGCGGCTCGCTGCCCTCCGGCCCTTCCTGGGCCCAGGACCGGTGGGGTGCCTCCAAGGGCTATCCCACCGGCTGGGGTCCGGCCGGGGAACGCCAGAGGTGGGAGGGCCACACCGAGTACCACGTCGGGAACTTCTCGGGCGGTGTCGAAACCATGCTGGCCCACCAGCGGATCCAGGCCAGCGCGTCCCCCTTCGTCCTGAAGGAGGCCAAGAGGTCCGTCAAGTTCAACATGTTCTCCGACGCCTCGCAGCACGCGGCGCGGCACAACCTGAGCGGGCTGCTGATCGCGCGCAATGACGAGATCTGGCACGAGGAATACCGGTTCCAGCGCACCGCCGACATGCGCTTTTTCGGCTGGTCGATGACCAAGAGCCTGCTGGGGCTCATGGTGGGTGTGGCCCTGGACCAGGGCAAGCTGCAATCCCTGGACGATCGCCTCGACCAGCACCTGCCCGCGCTGGCGAATCATCCCTTCGCCGACATCACCCTGCGGCATCTCCTGAACATGACCAGCGGGATCGACATCTGCGAGGCGTTCTGCGCACCGAACAATGGGTTTGACCGCTTCGGTCACTCGCAAATCGGCTTCCATCCGAACCGAGGGCAGGGTACCGACCAGATCAAGACGCTGCTCGAATTCAAGTGGGGCCGCAACGAGCCGCAGGGACGCAAGTTCAACTACACCGACGTCAACCCGACCCTGGTGGCGTGGGTGCTGGAGTCGGTGTACCAGCAGCCGCTGGCCCGGATCGCGCAGGAACTGATCTGGCAGCCCATGGGGGCTGCCGCCGACGCCACCTGGCTCACCGACTCCAAGGGCTTCACCCTCAGCGGCGCGGGCGTGTCCGCCACGCTCAGGGACTGGGCCCGCCTGGGACTGCTGGTGGCCCACGAGGGCCATCTCCAGGGACGCCAGATCGTCTCCAGAGCCTGGATCGACGAGACCTCGCGCCACACCGAGAAAGACCAGGCCGCCCGCTTCAACCTCGCCCGCCCGAACCGGGGTTATCGCAATTTCTTCTGGCACCACAGCGCCGATGGCAGGATGCTGCGCATGGCGGGCGCGATGTCGCAGAACGTCATGATCGACAAGAAGACCCGGACCGTCCTGGTCCAGACCTGCGTAGGGCCGGAGAACGGGGTGGACGAGATGATGTCCTCGCTGTTCGCGGCGGCTTGCGCGATGTGAGGAGAAAGACAGGCATGCTCGCACCCATGATTCGACAAATCCGGACAACGGTTCTGCCCTGCGTGCTGGCGGGCCTGGCCAGTGCCGCGGGAGCCTCGGAGTGCACACCGCTGCCCGACCCTCCGCCACGGTTGCAGGCGGTGTACATGGGAATGCAGACCGTGACCGGGCCCGTGGCGGCCTTCAACCCCTGCCACCGCTCGGTGTCGCTGCGCACGCCGTTCTTCGCCAACAAGCCGCCCCTGATGATCGTGGTCCATGGAGGCGCGGGCGTGGACGGCGCCACCACGGCGGCCGCCGATGCCTTCCGCAGCAAGGGGATGGCGACCCTGGTCTTCGATGCCTTCGAGATGAACGGCTTCAACCAGGGGCCGCGTTTCTTCGCCACCTCGGTCACCAACGAGGCGCGCCAGCGCATGATCTACCGCGCAGCGCTCGGGGCCTACGAGTGGGCCCTGCGGCAGGACAAGGTCGATACCCGTCGCATCCTGTTCCACGGGCTGTCCAACGGCGCTGCGGTGGTGGCCAACCTCGCCGCCGTGGTCGACCCGCAGCATGTGGTGGCCTTGCTGGCCGAGGGCATTCCTGGCATGGGCCTGGGCCTGCCCGACGAGGTGCGCGCCCCGCTGAAGGTGGTGTTCGGGCGCATGGACAACTACGCGGGCGCCACGGTGGATGAATTCATCTGGTTGCGCCAGACAGACTGCATCGCCAATGTGGTCGACTTCGACCATCCCAAGGGAAATTCCGCCACCTGCAGCCGCCGCGCCAACCCGCGTGACCAGACGCCCAAGCCGATCGACTGGTACGAGGCGCAGAAAGCCAAGGGAGCGCCGGTCGAACTGTGGTGGCTGGAGGACACGGCCCACGGCGTCTTCGCCGGGCCGCTGAAAAAGAACATGGTGAATTACGCCAATGGCCAGACACGCTTTGCCTGGGTCGGCGGCAGCCACGCCGCACGCAGCAAGCTGCTGGACGATGTCGCGGCGTTACTCAAGGCCGACAGGCCCTGAAGCCTCACCCCATCACGCGCGGCAGCCAGGTCGCGATCGCGGGCCACCAGAACACCGCCGCCAGCAGCACCAGACTCATGCCCACATAGGGCACCACGGCCATGAAGATGTCGCCCATGGTGACCGAGGCTGGCGCCACGCCGCGCATCGTCATGAGCAGCATGCCGTGTGGCGGCAGCAGCAGCCCCAGCTGCATGCAAAGCAGGAACAGCACACCGAACCACACCGGATCGATGCCCAGCGCCTGCACGATGGGCATGAAGATCGGCAGCGTGATCATCATCATGCTGACCTGGTCGACGAAGAGCCCCAGGAAAATCAGCAACGCCAACATGCCCACCACCACCAGGCTGGTGGACCAGCCCTGACCGGTGATGAACTGCACCAGCCCCGTGCTGGCACCGGAGAAGGACAGGATCTGCGAGAAGGTGGTGGCGCCCAGGATGATGAACAGGATCATTCCCGAGATGCCGGCCGTGCCCTTGAGGGCCTTGAGCACGGCGTCCCAGGTGAGGACGCGATAGGCGGCAGCCAGCACCATGGTGGCAAACGCGCCCAGCGCCGCGCACTCCGTGGGCGTGGCCCAGCCCGCGGCCAGGGCACCGACCACCACGGCGAATATGGACAGCGTCGGCAGCACGTAGGCCACGAGCGGCTGCCAGCGCGCCCAGCCCGTGTGCTTCACGGCTTCCGGGTCCTCCGGCGCGAGGGCCGGCGAGAGCTTCACCCGCAGCACGATCCAGGCGACAAAGGCCACTGACAGGATCAGACCCGGCACCACGCCGCCAATCAGCAGCTTGGAAATCGAGATGCCCGAGAGCGACCCGAGCAGCACCGTCAAGGCCGAGGGCGGAATCAGCATGTCCACCGCGCCAATGGCCATGATCGGACCCGCCGCCATGCGCGGGTGGTAGCCGCGCGCGAGCATGACCGGCAGCATCAGCGATCCGAGCATCGCGGTGGTGGCGATGGTGGAGCCCGAGATCGCCGAGAACACCGTGCCGGCCACGACGGCCACGACGGCCAGGCGGCCCGGCACACGCGCGATCAGGCGCTCCACGCCTTCGATCACCTTGAAGGCCAGGCCGGTATGGAACAAGACCTCGCCCATGAGGACGAACAAGGGGATCGGCGTGAGCGTGAAGGCCGTCACCGAGGTCACGCTGCTGCGGGCCAGTTGCATCAGGCCCGGCTCGCCCCCCATGTACAGGAGGGCGCCCAGGATGTTGACGGCCAGGAAGGTCAGGGCCACGGGCATGCCGATGAACAGCAGCACGGTGGATCCTCCCAGCATCAGCCAGGCGGCAAGTTGCCAGGAATTCATGAAGGGCGACGTCGCAAGGTGAGGGCGGGCACGGGATGATCAGGCGGCGCTGACCGCGTCATGGCGCGGACCGCGCTCGGACTGCGCCAGGCGGTGCATGCGAAACAGCATCTCGATCGTGAGGAGGCTGAAGGTCACGGGCAGGGCCACCAGCCACCACCACTCGGGCGTGACCAGGGTCTTGATGTTCAGGGAGCCGGCGCTGAAGCTGGCGTAGGTGGCCTTCCAGCCATAGAACGAGAGCACCACGCAGCAGGCCAGGCCGATCAGGTCACCCAGCCACTCCAGGCTCCAGGCCAGTCGCCGGGGGATCGCCTGCAGCAGGATGTCCACGCGTATGTGCTGGCCCTGGCGCAGCAGCCAGGGGGCCACGCACATGGTGATCAGGTACAGCATGGCCTCGGACACCTCGTTGCTCCAGGCCAGGCCCTGGGGCAGCCCGGGCACGGCGAGGTTGCGCAGGGCGACGTCGGCCACGATGACGAGCATCATGGCCAGCATCAGGAGGCAACCGACGGTGGCCAGGGCCGACAGGGCCCGGCCAAACACGTCGGACAGGCGTGCGATCACTTGGAGAACAGCGCCTTGAAGCGGGCCGCGACCTCCGGGCTCTGCTTGGTGGCGCCGGCCCAGCCCACTTCGTAGGCCTTGTCGCGGAAGGCCTTGCTGGTGGCCGCATCAAAGGTGATGGTCTGGATGCCGGCCTGCTTCTGGCGCGCCAGTTCCTCGGTGGTGTAGCGGGCCCAGAAGGTGTTCTCGGCCTCCAGCGCCAGCAGCTGGCGCTGCAGGTAGTTGCGCTGGGCATCCGTGAGCTTGCGGAAGGCCGCCAGGTTCATGATCAGGGACACCTCGGCGTCGTAGAAGCCGGGGTCGATGCGGAACTTGGTCTTCTCGTGCCAGTTGAGGTCGAAAATGCCGCCGATGGGCCAACCATAGCCGTCCACCACGCCGCGCTCCAGGGCGGTGTAGACCTCACCGGGGGCGGTGGTGATCACCTGCGCGTTCAGGGACTGGAAGAAGTCGCGGTACACCGGCGTGATGCGGATCTTCTGGCCGGTGAGGTCCGGCTTGTCCACTTTCTTGTTGGTGTAGATGTGGAACGGCTGGTTTTCGACCATCCGGGCCAGGTACTGCATGTTGCCCTTCTCGTTCCAGACCTTGTTGATCGCGTCGAAGGCGCCGTTCTTGCGCTGTTCGGCCACCGGGATCTGCGTGAGCTTGAGGAAGTCGGCCTCGGGCATGACGTTGGTGTAGAAGGCGCCGGTATTGAGCGCCATGTCCACCACGCCGGTCTTGACGGCGTTGCCCACCTCGAAGGTCGGGATCGCCTTGGGGCCGCCGATGAAGTTGATCTGCAGCACGCCCTTGCCTTCGGCGTTGACCTTGTTGACCCAGGGCAGCATGCGCTGCACGTAGATGCCGTTTTCCGCGAAGGCGCTGACCAGGCGCAGGGTCACTTCCTGGGCCATCGCGCCGGTGGACGCGGCCAGGGCCAGGGCCGCAAGGGCCGAGCGGGTGAAGAGGCGTCGCTTCATGTTGCAGTGTCTCCGTGTGTTGCTTGGAAAGTAAGGGGCATTCGATCGGACAGATCCAGGAACAACGCGCACGCTGTTCAGGGATTCATCGTACCAATCCGCGGCTCATGGAAACCCCTTATTCCACCGGCGCCGCCCGGCCCGCTGCGCACGCGGCCGCCCTCGGGGCGCAGGCACAATCCGGGGGATGTACGTCCCCCCCGCCTTCCGTGTCACCGACCCGGGTCTGCTCGAACTCGTGATCCGCGAACAGCCGCTGGCGAGCCTGGTCACGACCGACGCGTCGGGCCTGCCCTTCGTGAGCCACCTGCCGCTGCGGCTGGAGCGGGCAGGGCAGGGCGAGGCGATGCGCCTGCTCGGCCACCTGGCCCGGGCCAATCCCCAGTGGCAGCACCTGCAGACGCAGCCCCGTGCGGTGGTGACCTTCCTGGGACCGCAGGCCTACATGTCCCCCTCGGTCTATGCCGACCTGCAGCGGGTGCCGACCTGGAACTACGTGGCCCTCCATGCCACGGTGCAGGCCACCCTGGTGCATGCCGCCGACGACAAGGACCGCCTGCTCAAATGCCTGATCGCCGACCACGAGCCGGCCTATGCCGACCAGTGGCGCGCGCTGGCCGAGAGTTACACCACCGCCATGCTGGCCAACATCGTCGGCCTGGAGCTGGCGGTGACCGAGTGGCAATGCGCCGTCAAGGTGAACCAGCACCGGCCCGAGGCCCGCGAGGCGCTGCTGGCGGCCTACCGCGCGGGCAATGACGACGAGCGCGCGCTGGCAGCCTGGATCGGCCGCATCGCGCCGGCGCAACCGGCCTGACCCGACGGCGCGACCCATGGCAGCCGCATCCGCCCGCGACGAATCGTTCATGCGCCTGGCCCTGGCCCAGGCGGAGCGTGCACGCGCGGCCGGCGAGGTACCGGTGGGTGCGGTGGTGGTGCAGGGGGACCGGGTGATCGGCGCGGGCCACAACGCTCCGGTCGGCCGCCACGATCCCACGGCGCATGCCGAGGTGATGGCGCTGCGCGAGGCGGCGCAGGCCCTGGGCAACTACCGGCTGGAGGGCTGCGAGCTGTACGTGACCCTGGAGCCCTGCGCCATGTGCAGCGGCGCGATGCTGCACGCGCGCCTGGCCCGGGTGGTCTATGGCGCGTCCGACCCCAAGACCGGCGCCGCCGGGTCGGTGACCGACCTGTTCGCGCAGCGGCAGCTGAATCACCACACGCAGCTCCAGGGGGGCGTGCTCGACGCGGAGTGCGGCGCCTTGCTGGCGGGGTTCTTTCGCGAACGCCGTCACGGCCAGCGCGCCAGCGCCCACCCCTTGCGCGACGACGCGGTGCGCACGCCCGAAGCCCGTTTCGAGGGACTGCCGGACTATCCCTGGACGCCGCACTACCTGAGCGACCTGCCGTCGCTGGCCGGCTGGCGCCTGCATTACCTGGACGAGGGGCCGCGCGAGGCCCCCCTGACCTGGCTGTGCCTGCATGGCAACCCGGCCTGGAGCTACCTGTATCGCAAGATGATCCCGGTGTTCCTGCGGGCGGGCCACCGTGTCATCGCCCCCGACCTGATCGGGTTCGGCCGCAGCGACAAGCCCAAGAAGGAGTCGGCGCACCGCTTCACCTGGCACCGCCAGGTGCTGCTCGAATTCATCGAGCGCCTGGACCTGCGGCGCGTGGTGCTGGTGGTACAGGACTGGGGCGGCATCCTGGGGTTGACGCTGCCCATGGCCGACCCCACGCGCTACCACGGCCTGCTCGCGATGAACACCTGCCTGGCCACGGGCGAGGAGCCGCTGTCCGCGGGCTTCCTGGCCTGGCGCGAGATGTGCGCGAACAAGCCGGATTTCGACATCGCCCGCCTGATGGCGCGTGGCAACCCACACCTCACGGCCGCCGAGTGCGAGGCCTACAACGCGCCGTTCCCGGATCGGGGCCACCGCGCGGCGCTGCGCGCCTTCCCGCCGATGGTGCCCGAGCACCCCGGTGACGAGGGCGCCGCTCTCTCGCGCGAGGCGCAGGCCTTCTGGTCGGAGCGCTGGAGCGGCCGCAGCCTGATGGCCGTGGGCGTGCAGGACCCCGTCCTGGGGCTGCCCGTGATGCAGGCGTTGCAGGCCCGCATTCACGGGTGCCCGCCGCCCTGGTGCATCGACAGCGCCGGACATTTCGTCCAGGAGCACGGCCAGGCGATCGCCGAGCGTGCCGTCCCGCATTTCACCCAAGGAATCCCGTGAGCCACATCTACGTGTTTTCTCCCTCGAGCGCGGTGCGTGACCGCGCCGCCATGCGCCGTGGCATCGCGCGCCTGAAGGCGCTGGGCCACGAGGTGGAGGTCGACCCCGACGCCTACGCCCGCCACATGCGCTTCGCGGGCGACGACGCCACCCGCCTGGCCGCCATCCACCGGGCCGCGGCCAGCGGCGCCGACATCGCCCTGATCACGCGGGGGGGCTATGGCCTCACACGCCTGCTGCCGGATATCCGCTACAAGGCCGTGGCCCGGGCCGTGGACAAGGGCCTGCGCTTCGTGGGCCTGAGCGATTTCACCGCCTTCCAGAATGCGCTCGCCGCGCAAGCCGGCGCGGTCAGCTGGTCCGGGCCCGCCCTGGGCGAGGACTTCGGGGTGGAAGGCGAGCCGGACGACATCATGCTGGCCTGCTTCGACGACCTGGCGGGCGGGGCAGGGGAGGGCACCGGCTGGCAGCTGCCTGCAGGCGAGGCCCGGGACCGGGCGTTCAAGGCCCATGGCCTGCTGTGGGGTGGCAACCTGTGTGTGCTGGTGAGCCTGGTCGGCACCCCTTACCTGCCGCAGGCGCAGGGGGGGATCCTGTTCCTGGAGGATGTCAACGAGCACCCCTACCGCGTCGAGCGGATGCTCACGCAGCTGCTGCATGCGGGCATCCTGGGCCGACAGAAGGCCATCCTCCTGGGGCAGTTCACGAACTACAGGCCGGTGCCCCACGACAAGGGCTTCAAGCTGCAGACCGTGGTGAACTGGCTGCGCGAGCGCGTGAAGGCCCCGGTGTTCACCGGCCTGCCCTTTGGCCACGTGGCCACCAAGGTGTGCCTGCCGGTGGGCCAGCCGGTGGACCTGGTCGTGCAGGGGCGCGATGCCTTAGTGCTGTGGGGGCACCGGCACTGAACGGGGTGATCAGGCGGCCGGTGCGTGGGGCAGGGGGTCGATCGCGACGTCCGGCCGCAGGCGTTCGATGTCTTTGGCCAGGGCCAGCCGGGTGCCTGGCGCCAGCAGGGCCGCTGCGCTGGCGGCCATTGCCTCGCGCAGGGCGGCGCTGAGGGTGCCCTCCCGGTCCCAGCCCCAGACCCAGCCCGCGACAAAACTGTCCCCCGCGCCGACCGTGCCCGCGACCGGCACCTGCAGGGCGCGCGCGCGCGAGGCGCCCTCGTGCGAGACGGCCAGTGCGCCCTCAGGCCCGAGCGACAGGGCCACCTGTTGCGCCTGGCCGCGCTCGACCAGCAGCCGCGCCGCCTCCCATTGGTCCTCCAGGGAGACCAGGGGACGGCCCGACAGGCCTTGCAACTCCCGCAGGCTGGGCTTGATCGCCCAGACCCCCTCGGCCAAGGCCGACGCGAGGGCCTCGCCGGAGGCATCCACCAGCAGGCGGCTGCCGGCGCGCCGAGCCCAGCGGGCCAGCCGGCCATAGAAATCCGCAGGCACCCCCGGCGGCAGGCTGCCGCTGGCGATCAGGTAATCCGGCCGGGATGGCAAGGCGGCGATCCGGTCGAGGCAGGCCTGCCACTCGGAAGCCGCGAGGCGGGGGCCTGGCAGGACGAAGCGCAGCTCGCGCCCGGTGCTGCGCTCCAGGACGGTGAAGTTTTCTCGGGTCTCGCCCGCGATCGGGATCCAGGCCCCCCGCAGGCCTTCGGCGGTGGCCAGGCCGGTCAGGCGTTCCCCGGTCGCCCCGCCCGCCGTGGCCACTGCCAGGACATCGGCGCCCAGGCGCGCCAGTACCCGGGCCACGTTGACGCCCCCGCCACCGGGGTGCATCCGGGGCTCGTCACAGCGCAGCTTGTGCGCATCGACGACCTGATCCACCGCGGTGGAGAGGTCCAGCGCCGGGTTGAGGGTGAGGGTGACGAATCGGGACATGGACCCCCTCTGATTCATTTGACATAACGCACATCGTATTTTTCGAGGAAGCAGCCACAGACCCGTGCGGTACCACCGCCACCACGCTTGGCGCCCTTACCAGCTCGACGCCGGACGCCGCTTGCGCAGGTGCGCCGCGATCAGCTCCGACACCTCCAGGCGCTGCGCCCGGAACGCAAAGTCCTGGGCGGTCAGCCCGAGCTGGTTCTTCAACGACGCATCGGCCCCGGCCTCCAGCAGCTGCCGTACGGCATCGGCCGTCCCGTACTGCGCCGCCATCATCAGCGGCGTCGTCCCGTTGGGCGACTCGGCGTCGATGTACGCATGTGCGTCCAGCAGCATGGCCACGATGGCCGTATGCCCGCCGGTGGCGGCGTAATGCAAAGGCGTCCAGCCGGTCTTGTTCACATCGGCGCCTCGCTCGATCAGCCGTTTGGCCTGGGCTGCATGGCCCTTGAGGGCCGCCATCATCAGCGGGCTTTCGTCGGCCGGGTTGCGGGTTTCGACCCGGGTCGTCGGCCAGGCCAGGAGCACCGCGGCCACCTTCAGCGAGGGCTCGCGCAGGGCCAGGAACAGGCCATGCTGGCCCTCCGGGCTGGGGGTGTTGGGGTCGAAGCCGCGCTGAAGCAAGGCCCCGACCGTGGTGGCATCGTCTTGCTTGATGGCCCTGAAAAAGTCGTCATACGATCCCGCCTGGGCGGCACAAACTCCAATGAAAACATATAGATATATAAAATATCTAAGGTATTTTCTCATGATCTGACGCCGGCAAAGAGCCGCTCGAAATTGCCACTGGTGATCCGCCCGACCTCGTGTGGCGTGATCCCGCGCAGCGCGGCAATCTGGCTGGCCACGTAGGGCACGAGCGAGGGGTTGTTGGTCTTGCCCCGGTAGGGCACGGGCGCGAGGTAGGGGCTGTCGGTCTCGATCAGGATGCGGTCCAGGGGCACCCAGGCGGCCACCTCGCGCAGGTCAGCGGCGCTCTTGAAGGTCAGGATCCCCGAAAAGGAGATGTAGTACCCGAGGTCCAGGGCGGCGCGGGCCACCTCCCCCGTCTCGGTGAAGCAATGGAACACCCCCCCCACGCTGCCCGCCGAGCCGTCCTCCCCCTCCTCCTTCAGGATCGCCAGGGTGTCCGCCGAAGCGGCGCGGGTGTGGATCACCAGGGGCTTGCCGACCTGCCGCGCGGCCCGGATGTGGGTGCGAAAGCGCTGGCGCTGCCACTCCATGTCCGCCACGCTGCGGCCGCCCTTGCGGGACGCCATGTCGTAATAGTCCAGCCCGGTCTCGCCGATGGCCACGACCCGGGGCAGCGCGGCTCGGGCCACCAGCTCCTCGACCGTCGGCTCATGCACGTCCTCGTTGTCGGGATGCACGCCGACGGTGGACCAGAAGTTCGTGTGGGCGAGCGCCAGGGCATGGACCGTCTCGAATTCCTCGATCGTGGTGCAGATGCACAGCGCCCGGTCGACGCCAGCCTGGTCCATGGCAGTCCGGATGGCGGGCAGCTCGGCGGCCAGTTCGGGAAAGGTCAGATGGCAATGGGAATCGACAAACATCGCCCGATGGTACGGGTTGCGCCAAGCCAGCCCGACGAAGGGGGAAAAAACCGGACCTCAGACGGTCTGGGTGGCGCGGTCCGAGGCCAGGTGGCCGCCGAGCGCCTGCTCGATCCGGTGCTTGAGGTCGCGGGACTTTTCATCGGCCGGGAAGCGGATGCCGACCCCCGGGCTGCGGTTGCCCGTCACCGCCTCCGGGTTGATCCAGGCCACCTTGCCGACCACCGGATAGCGCTGCGGGTCGTCAGGCAGCGAGATCAGCACGTACACCTCGTCACCCAGGCGATGCGACCGGTTCGTGGGTATGAAGATGCCGCCATCGGCAAACATCGGGATGTAGGCGGCGTAGAGGGCCGCCTTTTCCTTGATCGCCAGCTGCACGACGCTGGGGCGCGGGGAGGTGACAGTCGCGGCGGGCGCAGGCGGGGTGGGGGGCGTCATGACCGGGCGGAGGAAGCGGGACGCATCGAGTGTAGGGCGACGCGGGCCCGGCTCACAAGCGACTCCAGCATCAGCCCGGCGTTGAACGGATGTTCGGCGGTGCGCAGGGTGTCCGCCAGCTCCCGCCACCATGCAGCCAGGGGGGCGAGCGGGACGGCGGCTGGCAGGTCGGCCAGCGCGAAGAAGCGGGGTGCGCCACCCGCCCCGACCGCCAGCAGGTCATGGCAGACCTTCTGCAGGGCATCGACCGCCTGCGCCGGCGACCAGTCGGCCAGCGCCGAGACGTCACCGCGCGCCAGCGCCTTGGGCAGCTGCGACCACTGCCGGGCGGTCAGTCCCGCCTGCGCCCAGCGCAGGGCATCTTCCGGTCGTCCTCCCGCGGCTCTCAGGAGGACCTCGGCATCTGCCGCGGGCAGCGCCTGGGCCTGCAGCCAGGCCAGCGCGTCGGCGGGCGCGGGCCAGGCCATGGTGTGGGACAGGCAGCGGCTGCGGATCGTGGGCAGCAGCTGGTAGGCCGCCTCGCTGGCCAGGACGAAACGCACCGCGCCCACCGGCTCCTCCAGGGTCTTGAGCAGGGCATTGGCGGCGATCGTGTTCATCCGCTCCGCCGGATAGACCAGGACCACCTTGCCCCGGCCACGCGCACTGGTGCGCTGGGCGAATTCGACCGCATCGCGCAAGGCGTCCACACGGATTTCCTTGCTCGGCTTGCGCTTCTTGTCGTCGATCTCCTGCTGCGCCTTCTCGGACAGGGGCCAGCCCCGCTCCGTCATGGCGGTCTCGGGCATCAGCACGCACAGGTCCGCATGGGTGCGCACCTCGATGGCATGACAGCTCGGACACTGGCCACAGGCCCCCTGCTCACCCGGGTTCTCGCACAGCCAGGCGCGGGCCAGCTCGAGGGCCAAGGCGTACTGGCCCAGGCCCGAGGGCCCCTGCAGCAGCAGGGCATGCCCGGGCTGCGCCAGCAGCACCTGGCGCTGCGCGGCGATCCAGGGGGCCGCGCTCACAGCCACCCCCGGCGCGCCACGGCCTCACGTACCGCGGCCCACACCGCCTCGCGGGGCTGCGCCGCATCGATGCGCGCGAAGCGCTCCGGATCCTCGGCCACGCGCTGCTGGTAGCCCGCGTGCACCTGCTCGAAGAAGGCCTGGGGCTGGGACTCGAACTTGTCCGGCACGCGCGCGCCCGCCAGGCGCCCGGCGGCGACGGCGGGGTCCAGCTCAAAGAGGACGGTGAGATCGGGCTGGCGCAGCGGCGCCTTCGGGCCGGCCCCCGCCCTGCCCTGCACCATCGCCTCCAGCTGTCGCAGCACGGCCCAGTCGAAACCGCGCCCACCGCCCTGGTAGGCGAAGGTGGCGTCCGTGTAGCGGTCGCAGATCACCGCCTCGCCGCGGGCCAGGGCGGGCTCGATCACCTGCTGCAGGTGGTCGCGGCGGGCCGCGAACATCAGCAGGGCCTCGGTCAGGCCGTCCATCGGGGCGTTCAGGACGATCGTGCGCAGTTGTTCGGCCAACGGCGTGCCGCCCGGTTCGCGGGTGACCGTCACCTGGCGACCCCTGGCGGCCAGGGCCTCGGCCAGGGCCTGGATATGGGTCGACTTGCCGGCGCCGTCGATGCCCTCGAAGCTGATGAAAAGTCCCTGGGTCATTGGCGGCGCTGGTAGGTGTTGACCGCCCGATTGTGTTCGTCCAGGGTCTGGCTGAAGTGGCTGCTGCCGTCGCCGCGGGCCACGAAGTACAGCGCCGGACTGCTGGCGGGCTGGACCGCCGCCAGCAGGGAGGCCTTGCCGGGCATGGCGATCGGCGTGGGCGGCATGCCGCGCCGGGTGTAGGTGTTCCAGGGGGTGTCGGTCTGCAGGTCGACCCGGCGCAGGTTGCCGTTGAAGGCGGTGCCCATGCCGTAGATCACCGTGGGGTCCGTCTGCAGCGGCATGCCGATGCGAAGGCGGTTGTTGAAGACAGCGGAAATCAGCGGCCGGTCCGAGCCTCGACCGGTTTCCTTCTCGATGATGCTGGCCAGGGTGAGCGCCTCGTCCGGGGTGCGCACCATGGCCTGCGGGGTGCGCTGCTCCCAGGCATGGGCCAGGCGGCGGTCCATCGCGCGCATCGCACGGCGCAGGACGGCCAGGTCGCTGCTGCCCTTGCTGTAGGTGTAGGTGTCGGGAAAGAAGCGGCCCTCGGGATGCTGGCCGGGCCGGCCCAGGGCCTGCATCAGCGCTTCGTCCGACAGCGAGCGGCTGTCCTGCCGCAGGTCGGTTTCCTTGGCCAATGCGGCGCGGAACTGGCGGAAGGTCCAGCCCTCGATCAGGCTGACGGCACCCTGGGCCTGATCCCCCCGCGCCAGCTTGTCCAGAAGGCGCCAGGGTGTGAGGCCGGTTTCGAGCTCGTAGCTGCCGGCCTTGATCTGGCGCGCGCGGCCCGAGAGGCGAAACCAGGTGTGCAGCCAGGTGGCAGACACATCGACACCGGCCGATTGGACCGCCTGCGCCACGTCACGCGGCAGCGTGCCGGGCTCGATGGACAGTTCGACCACCGGGGCCGGCAGGCTCAGGGGCCGGTGCAGCCACCACAGCACGCCGCCCGCTGCTGCCACGAGGGCCGCCAGCAGGACGAGGCAGAGGGTCAGGACGATACGCCGCACGGCTGGACTGGGGCCCCTGGGGGAGACAACAAAGGGAGTGGGGAGAGGAGACGGCCATGATAATTCAGGGATGACCTACCCCCTGGATGGCGTGGCCGCCCTGCCCCACCTGGGCGTGATCCGCGCGCAAGGCGAGGATGCCGCCTCATTTCTGCATGGCCAGTTGACCCAGGACTTCGCACTCCTGAAACCGGGTCAGGCCCGCCTGGCGGCGTTCTGCTCCGCCAAGGGCCGCATGCAGGCGAGCTTCGTCGCACTGCGGCTGGACCCGCAGGACATCGCGCTCGTCATGAGCCGCGACCTGCTGGCGCCGACCCTCAAGCGCCTGTCGATGTTCGTGCTGCGCGCCAAGGTCAAGCTCTCCGATGCCAGCGACACCCTGATGCTGCGGGGCCTGGCGGGCGAGGCGGCACGCCTGGCCGATGGCAGTGCCGTGCCCCCCTGGACCGACCTCGCCCAGGGCCCGGCGCATCGCGTGGGGCTCTATCCCGCCGACGGCCAGCCTCGCGCCCTGTGGCTGGCGCCCCCGGGGACCGACGAACCGTCCGGCGCGGTGCTGGAGAGCGCGCGGTGGCAATGGGGCGAGGTGCGCAGCGGCATTGCCACCGTCAGTGCCCCGGTGGCCGACGCTTTCGTGCCCCAGATGCTCAATTACGAGTCGGTGGGCGGGGTGAATTTCAAGAAGGGCTGCTACCCCGGGCAGGAGGTGGTGGCACGCAGCCAGTTCCGCGGCACGCTCAAACGGCGCGCCACGCTGGCCCACGCCGACGCGGCGCTGCAAGCCGGGATGGAGGTCTTTCACGCGGACGACGCGGCCCAGCCCTGCGGCCTGGTGGCCCAGGCCGCGCCCGCGCCGGGCGGCGGGTGGGACGCCATCGTGTCGCTCCAGACCCGTGCAATGGAAAGCGGCACGCTCACGGCCCACGAACCGGGTGGGCCGGCGCTCACGCTCCTTCCCCTGCCCTACCCGCTCCTGGCCGACATCTGACCGCGCGCGGCGCGGGCACGGCGGGGCGGAGAACCCTCAGCGCCCCAGCGTCGCCGCCATCTCGATGTGGGGGATGCCCACTTCCTCGAAGGGCTCACCGCGCGGCACGAACCCCAGCCGGGCATAGAAGTTCTCGGCGCTGCGCTGGGCATGCAGCATGACCTCGGCGTCGCCGCGCTGGCGCGCCGCGTCCATCAGGGCCTGCATCACCTGCTGGCCCGCGCCGCCTCCGCGCAGCACCTCGTGCACCGCGACCCGGCCGATCTGGGCCTGGCCAGGACGGGGCTGCAGCAGGCGGCCCGTGGCCACCGGCTGGTCCAGGCGGTTGTAGACCACGGCGTGCAGGGCGCTGGCGTCGGCCTCGTCCCATTCGAGTTCCGCCGGGATGCGCTGTTCCTGCACGAAGACCCGGGTGCGGATCACACCCGCGTCGCGGCCCAGCTCGTTCCAGGAGCCCGTGCGCACGCGCAGCATGGGTTCACCCGCCTCGAAACCGGTCAGGATCTGGCGCAAGGCCGCAGGCACCGGGCGCGAGGTCTGCGTGGCCGGGTCGGCGAAGACGTACAGCAGCTCGCCGCCGATCAGGCGCTGGTCGCCCCGGAAGATGGCCCCCTCGAACAGCATGGAGCTGTTGCCGATGCGCCCGCAGCGCAGGGCCACGTCCAGGCGTTCGTCCATGCGGGCCGAGGCGAAGTATTCGACGGTGGCCTTCTTCACGTACAGGTCACCGCCCAGGTGATGCATGGCCTCCTCATAGGGCAGGCCCAGCATCCGCCAGTAGTCGGCCACTGCGGTGTCGAAGTACATCAGGTAGTGGCCGTTGAAGACGATCTTCTGCATGTCCACCTCGGCCCAGCGCACGCGCAGGCGGTGGAAGAAGCGGAAATCGGAACGCTTGTCGGTCATGTGCAATCCCTCAGGGTCTCAGGGCCTCGGCCAGGGCGCGGGCCGCATCGGCATGGGCCTGGCGCGCCTCGGGAATCACCCGGCCCATCTTGATGAATTCGTGGACGACGCCCCGGTAGATCTCCAATTGCACCGGCACGTCCGCGGCCCGCAGTTTATCGGCGTAGGCCACGCCCTCGTCCACCAGCGGGTCGCACTCGGCCAGGCCCACCCAGGCCGCGGCCACGCCCTCCACGTCGGGCGCGTTCAGGGGCGCGAAGCGCCAGTCATCGCGGTCGGGAAGGTCGATGTAGTGGGCGAAGAAGTAGTCGATCAGGGTCGCATCCAGCAGCAGGCCCTCACGAAAGTGTTCGTGCGAGGGCAGGTCCTGGCGGGCGGCGCAGCCCGGGTAAATGAGCAGCTGCAGGGCCAGCGGCAGGCGAGCGTCGCGTGCCAGCAGGGCGCAGACCGCAGCCAGCGTGCCGCCGGCGCTGTCGCCACCCACCGCGAAGCGGGCGGGATCGAGCCCATAGCGAGCGCCCTGGGCAGCCAGGTGCAGGAGGGCGTCCCAGGTGTCCTGGACGGCCACCGGAAAACGGTGCTCGGGCGCCAGGCGGTAATCCAGTGACACGACGGCGCAGCCGCTCAGGCGCGCCAACTCGCGGCACAGGATGTCGTGCGTGGCGATGCTGCCGATGGTGAAGCCGCCGCCGTGCAGGTACAGCAGCCAGGGCAAGGGCGCGTCGCCCTTAGCGTCGGCGTACAGGCGGGCCGGCAGCGGGTGGCCATCGCGGGCCGCAATCGTGAAGTCCTGCACCTGCCGCAAGGGCGCGCGCGGCACCTCCAGCACGCCCGCCCCGGCCTCGTAGGCGGCCCGGGCCTGCTGCGGTGGCAGGGTGTGCAGCGGCGGCAAGGAAACGCGCGCCATGCGTTCAAGCACGGAGCGCATGGCGGGGGTCAGTCGCGGATGTGGCATCGGAGCAGGCAAAAACTGTGGCATCGTACCGCCGCTACTTGCGGGAGATTCCACCATGGCCTTCATCCATTACGTCACCCAGGTCCAGTTCGACTTCGGGGCCGTGCAACTGTTGCGGCAAGAGTGCGCGCGCGTAGGCATCACCCGCCCGCTGGTGGTCACCGATCCGGGTGTGCGCGACGCGGGCGTGCTGCAAAAAGCCCTGGACGCCCTGGCGCCCCTGCCGGTGGCGGTGTTCGACGCCACGCCCTCCAACCCCACCGAGGCCGCAGTGCGCGCGGCGCTCGCGATCTACCGGTCCGGGCGCTGCGACGGGCTGGTGGCCGTGGGCGGCGGATCGGCCATCGACTGCGCCAAGGGCGTGGCCCTGCTCGCCACGCACGAGGGGTCGCTGGCCCACTACGCCACGATCGAGGGCGGCTCGCCCCGCATCACCGAGCGGGCGGCACCGCTCATTGCCGTCCCCACCACCAGCGGCACGGGCAGCGAGGTGGCGCGCGGAGCGTTGCTGATCACGGACGACGGCCGCAAGCTGGGGTTCCACTCGCTCCACCTGATCCCTCGCACCGCCCTGTGTGATCCGGAATTGACGCTGGGTCTGCCCCCACGCCTGACCGCCGCCACCGGCATGGACGCCATCGCCCACTGCATCGAAACCTTCATGTCGGCCGCCTTCAATCCGCCGGCCGATGGCATTGCGCTGGACGGCCTGGCCCGGGGCTGGGCCCACATCGAACGCGCCACGCGCGATGGCAGCGACCGTGAGGCGCGCTTTCACCTCATGAGCGCCTCCATGCAAGGCGCGATGGCCTTCCAGAAAGGCCTGGGCTGCGTGCATTCGCTCAGTCACAGCCTGGGCGGCGTGGACCCTCGCCTGCACCATGGCACGCTCAACGCCATGTTCCTGCCGGCGGTGGTCCGCTTCAACGCCGCCTGCGAACCGGTGCGCCGTGAGCGGCGGCTCGAACGCATGGCGCAGGCGATGGGGCTGGCCAACGCGAGCGACATCCCGGAAGCGATCCGCGACATGAGCGCCCGCCTGGGCCTGCCCGGGGGGCTGGACGCGATGGGGGTACGCCCTGACGTCTTCCCGCGCGTGGTGCAGGGCGCGCTGGCCGACCACTGCCACAAGACCAATCCGCGCGTGGCCTCGGGCGCGGATTACGAGGCGATGCTGGCCGAGTCGCTCTGAGGCGGACGCGGCGGCAGCCATCGGGACAGCAACCGCCGGCCGGCAGCGCGTACCGGCCGCTCGAAGCTGCGCTCGCTGGCAGCCGCCAGGGCGCAGGACAGGGCAACCCCCACGGCGAGGATGGCCCACCGCCAGGCTGCGGGCAAGGCCTCCACCGACGTGGCAGTTGCCAGCGGCAGCACGAACCAGGTGAACCCGAAGAACAGCATCGGGTGTAGCAGGTAGGTGCCGTAGGTGATGTCGCCGAGCCACTGCGCCAGCGCCCGGGCGCGCGCGGGCACGGCGACCTCACCGCTGGCCCAGACCCCCGCCACGCAGACCAGGGGCAGCAAGGCGCCGCGCCATCCGGTCAACTCCTCCCCCGACACGGTTGGCGCGCAGGCGATGAGGAGCAGGGCCAGGCTGGCCCACAGGCCCAGGCCGCCGCGCCAGGCCCATGACGGGGCGCGATGGCGCCTGGCATGGCCGATCAGGCAGCCCGCGAAGAAATACGCCGCGAACGCCGGCACCTGGTGGTAGTCGTGGGTGGCCGACGCCAGGCCCGAGGCGCCGACGGTGCGGTCGATCCAGGTCCACTGCACGGCGGCCAGCACCGCCAGCAGGGCCCAGCGCCACGCGGTATGCGGCAGCACCCGCAGGATCAGCGGCAGGGCCAGGTAGTACATGAACTCGATGCCCAGGGACCACCCGCCGATCGCCAGCGCCGTCACCGCGGGCGTGAAGGCGCCAAACAGGAAGCTGGCGTTGAACACGAGCAGTTCGACACCGCCCGGGACCCATTGCCCGCTGCGCGCTGCGAGCATCACCAGGAACAGCGCGCACACGGCGACATACAAGGGGGCCAGACGCATCCAGCGCAGGGCCAGAAAGGCAGCGAACCCGCGCAGGCGGCCGATCGCCTGGCCGTCGTAGACGTAGGCCAGGCTGGCGCCCGACAGGATGAAGAACAGGTAGACCCCGTAGGTGCCCAGGGTGGAGACAGTGGCCAGGTCCTGCCAATACAGCAGGTGATAGACCATGACCGACAGCGCGCACAGCCCGCGCAGGATGTCCCAGCCCAGGACGCGGTCGTGGGGGCCCCCAGCCCCGCCCCCACCGCCGCTCACAGCGCCTCGAGGCGGCCCGGGTCGGGACGCTCCAGCCATTGCGCGAATTCCTCGGCCAGCTGGCGACTGGCGGCCACCGCCGTGGTCCAGACCTGCGCGCGTGACGCGACGTCCGTTCCGTAACGGGTGAAGTCCGTGCGATCGGGCAGCTTGCCGTTCGGCAGGCGGGCCACCCACGCGGGATCGGGCGCCAGCAGCACCAGGGTGTCGAGGAAGGGCGTGGACCGGTGCCGCCAGCGCAGTCCCTTGTCCAGCCAGCCAGGCACCACGGCCCGCTGGAAATGCGGGTACAGCACGAGCCCGGCCCCCTGGTCCTGCAAGGCCCGCGCGCGGTAATCCAGGTGCAGGTGGTAGTCGGTCAGGCCACCATCCCAGTACGCCCCAGGCAGCGCGCCCGGGATGTCGTGTACCGCACGCAGGGCGAAGGGGATCGAGCAGCTGGCCTGCACCGCCTGGAAGAAGTTGTCCGGCGTCAGCGCGACGCGCCGGGTCACGTAGTCCTGCGTGGAAAAAGGCAGCGCCCCCTCCCCCGCCGAGAAGACCACCCGCTCCAGCCAGGCGCCCAAGGCCTTGCGGTGGATGGCATTGGCCAGGAAGGCCCCCAGGTAGCCCACCGGCGTGCCGACCGGGTGCTCGCGCCGCAGCACATGCCGCCCGCGTGCGGCCAGCACATGCAGGCGATAACGCGGGTGCGAGAGCACGTCGGCGACACGATCACGGTAGAACCCGCGCAGTCCCTCGCCAAACCGCGCGGACACATGGTCCGCTGTCGGCGCGCGCCGGCCCGGTGCAATCTCGTAGCGCTGATGGATGTAGTCGTGCGAGAGCTGCTCGAAGGCCGTGACGGTGTCTGGCAGGCAGGCGGTCGCCAGCCGCCACGCACCAATGGAGGCCCCCACCAGGTCCACTCGCTGCGTGCTGCGCGTGAGCCACTGCCCGAAGATGTACTGGTCCAGCGGCCCGAGGATCAGGCCCTTGGGGCCGCCGGCCGCGCCCGGAATGACACCGATGTCCTGCGGCGACAACCCGTACTGCGCGATGTGGGCCCGGGCTCGCGGGCCGGCATACAGGCGCAAGGCGGGCGTGCGGGCCATGGTTATTTGCGCAGGCCCTGCAGCTTGGCAAAGGCGCCCGCCATGGCGGTGGGGGCAGCCGGCGCGGGGGCCGGCTTCCAGCCGCGGCCGGGCGCACGCGGCTCGAAGCGGTTGTCCGGCCCGCGCGCGTCACGTGCGCCGCGTCCGGGCGCGTCACCGAGCTTCATGGTGAGGCTGATGCGCTTGCGTGCCGGATCGACCTCCAGCACACGCACCTTGACGATGTCACCGGTCTTGACCACCTCGCGCGCGTCATTCACGAACTTGTGAGACAGCTGGCTCACGTGTACCAGTCCGTCCTGATGCACGCCCAGGTCGACGAAGGCACCGAAGGCAGCCACGTTGCTGACCGTGCCCTCCAGCTCCATGCCCTCGCGCAGGTCGGCGATGTCCTCCACGCCCTCGTTGAAGCGGGCGACCTTGAAGTCAGGCCGCGGGTCGCGTCCGGGCTTTTCCAGTTCGGACAGGATGTCCTTGACGGTGATCACGCCCACCGTGTCGTTGGCAAAGAGTTCGGGGCGCAGGGTCTTGAGCAGCTCGCCCCGCCCCATCACCTCCTGCACCGGCTTGCCCACGATGGACAGCATCTTCTCCACCACCGGATAGGTCTCCGGGTGCACGCCGGTCATGTCCAGGGGGTTGTCCCCGCCGCGTATGCGCAGGAAGCCGGCTGCCTGCTCGAAGGTCTTGGCGCCCAGCCCGCTGACGTCCATCAGCTGCTGGCGGCTGCGAAAGGCCCCGTGGGCCTCACGCCAGCGCACCACGGCCTGGGCCACGGACCCCGACAAGCCGGAGACGCGCGCCAGCAGCGGCGTGCTGGCCGTGTTCAGGTCCACGCCCACGCCGTTCACGCAGTCCTCGACCACGGCGTCGAGCGCGCGGGCCAGCGCGCCCTGGTTCACGTCGTGCTGGTACTGGCCCACGCCGATGGACTTGGGGTCGATCTTCACCAGTTCGGCCAGCGGGTCCTGCAGGCGCCGCGCGATGCTGGCAGCGCCGCGCAGGCTCACGTCCACATCGGGCATTTCCTGCGAGGCGAATTCGGAGGCGGAATAGACCGAGGCACCGGCCTCGGACACCACCACCTTCTGCAGGCCCGCGAAACGCTCGGCGGCGGGACCTGTCAGCGTGGACAGGCGCTTGATCAGATCGGCGGCCAGCTTGTCGGTCTCGCGGCTGGCAGTGCCGTTGCCGATGGCCATGAGGTTGACCCCGTGCTTCTCGCACAGCGTGGCCAGGGTGTGCAGCGCACCCTCCCAGTCGCGGCGCGGCTCGTGCGGGTACACCGTGGCGGTGTCCACCAGCTTGCCGGTGGCGTCGACGACGGCCACCTTCACGCCGGTGCGGATGCCGGGGTCCAGGCCCATCACCACCCGCGGCCCGGCGGGCGCGGCCAGGAGCAGATCCCGCAGGTTGTCCGCGAACACCTTGATGGCGACCTTCTCGGCCTCCTCGCGCAGGCGCGCGAAGAGGTCCCGCTCGGTGGACAGCGACAGCTTGACCCGCCAGGTCCAGGCCACGCATTTGCGCAGCAGGTCGTCAGCGGGCCGGCCGGCATGGCTCCATTGCAGGTACAGCGCGATGCGGCCCTCCGCGATCGAGGGTTGGCCCGGCTCGGGCTCGACCGGCAAGGCCAGGCGCGCGTCCAGGATCTCCAGCTGGCGGCCGCGGAACACCGCCAGCGCCCGGTGCGAGGGCACGCGGCCGATCGGCTCGTCGTACGCGAAGTAATCCCGGAACTTGGCGACATCCGGGTGGTTTTCGTCCTTGCCGGTGGCCAGCCTGGACTTGAACAGGCCCTCGGCCCAGAGCCACTCACGCAGGGACTGCACCAGCACCGGGTCTTCCGCCCAGCGCTCGGACAGGATGTCGCGCACGCCATCGAGCACGGCGCCCGCGGTGGTGAAGTCCTCGCCGCCCTCGCCTTTCTCGGACTTCACGAAGGACTGGGCCTGCGCCTGCGGATCCAGGGTGGGGTCGGCAAACAGCCGGTCCGCCAGCGGCTCCAGGCCCGCCTCGCGGGCGATCTGGCCCTTGGTGCGGCGCTTGGGTTTGTAGGGCAGGTACAGGTCCTCGAGTTCCTGCTTGGTCGGTGCGGCCTCGATCGCGGCACGCAAGGCGGGCGTGAGCTTGCCCTGTTCCTCGATGCTTTTCAGCACGGCGACTCGCCGCTCCTGCAATTCGCGCAGGTAACCCAGGCGGTATTCGAGCTCGCGCAGCTGCACGTCGTCCAGGCCGCCCGTCGCCTCCTTGCGGTAGCGGGCGATGAACGGCACCGTCGCCCCGGAATCCAGCAGGCTGATGGCCGCCTGCACCTGGTGGTCTTGAACCTTGATCTCGGTGGCGATCTGCCGAACGATGCTTTGCATGCCTGCGGGGACTCAACACTTTTTGGGACGCGCGAGTGTGCCATAGCCCAGGGGGCACACCGGGACACGAGGACGAGCCCTTGGCCGACACGCCCTCTCGCCGTCGGGTTCGAAGAATCGCCGGTCCCTGTCCTCCCGTGGAGTCCCGTCATGCGATCGCGCACCCTGTTTCTCGCCCTGGTCACGGCCCTGGTCGTGGTGTTCGCCCTCCTGAACTGGCAGGAATTCACCCGTCCGACCCCCCTGAACCTGGGATGGACCACGATGAACGCCCCCCTGGGGCTGGTCCTGCTGGGGGTGCTGGCGTTGGCGGCCATCGTGTTCCTGGCCAGCAGCGCCGTGAATCACTCGCGCCATGTGCGTCACGAACGCGAGCAGGCCAAGGCCTTGCAGGCCCAGCGCGATCTGGCCGACCGGGCCGAGGCCTCGCGCTTCGTCGACCTGCGCGCAACGCTCGACACGCACCTGAAGGAAACCCGCGAGCATGACAAGACGGCCGCCGCCGCACTGGAGCAGGCGCAGGTGCGCAGCCAGCGGGAGCTTCGGGGACTGCTGGAGCAGATGCAACGCACCATCGCCATGCACCTGGGCGAGATGGAGGCACGTCTGGACGCGCGCATCGATGCAGTGAGCGCGCTGCGTCCCGCGCGTGCAGCGCCCGCAGAGGAAGGAGGCTCCTCCCTCCTGCGCGACGAAGCCGCCTTGGCCACGGCGACGCGGCAGGATCAGGCGCCGCTGGCTGCCCGCAACACGTAGCCGATGCGCGGAAAGTGCACGTGCACCGTGCCGGCGCGGTCGTCGACACGGCGCAGGGTGTAGTGGGTGCGCGTGGCGGCGATCAGTTCGCCCTCGGTGGACTCGGCGCCGAAGGACTCGGGCGTCACCGTGACGCGGCTGCCCAGGGCCAGCCCATGGTCATTCTGGAAGGCGCTGTTCACCAGCAGGTTGCTCCCCGGTGCGAGCGGCTCGTTGCGGGCGGCGACCGTGATGGCATCCGGCGCGCTGAAACGGTCTGCGCGCCCGTACCCCTGGCCGCCCAGGCGGTCCATCCACTCCAGGACGGCGGGCGTGGCGGCCAGGATATCGGCCATCACCGGCACCCGGGTCCGGGTGAACCACAGCGGATGGTAGGCCGCGAAATCGGCCACGCAGGGTTCGGCACCGAACAGGAAATCGTGTTCCTCCACCATGCTGGCGATCCGCCGCAGGTAGGAGCGGTAGGCGCTGGTGGCGTCGGCCGGCCGCAGCAACGTCATGTTGGTGCGCATCGCCTGACGGTCGGCTGCGAAGGCCTGGGCCTGTTCATTCGCCCCCTGGAACATCTGCGCCGCGCCGCGCGGCTGCAGGGTGTGGGCCATGGCCGCCCAGAACAGGGTGCTGTCCGCCCACTGGGCGAACACGCGAGAGACGCCGCGCAGGTGCGCGGGATAGAGGGTCGGCTCGGGCTGCACATGTTCGAGTACGTCGCAGATCAGGGCGGTGTCGCAGTAGATGTCGGCGCCAACCTGCAGGAACGGCGTGCGGCGGTAGCCGCCGGTCAGGGCGACCACGTCCGGCTTGGGCATCACCGCGGGCACGTGCACCGACTTCCAGGCCAGCTTCTTGCGGCCCAGGACCAGGCGGATCTTTTCGGAGAACGGCGAAGCCGGGTAGTGATGCAGGATCAGATCCACGTTCATGGCGTTCTCCCAGGATGGATACGCCGGGCCGGCATGGACGCCGCGCCCGGCGGGCCGGTCAGACCAGCTTCACCAGCTGCTTGCCGAAATTCTGGCCCTTGAGCAGGCCCAGGAAGGCCTGGGGCGCCGACGCCAGGCCCTGGGCCACGCTCTCGCGCGGACGCAGCTTGCCACTGCCCACCAGCTGCCCCAGCTCCTGCAGGGCCTGGGGCCAGACCTCCATGTGCTCGCTCACGATGAAGCCCTCGACCCGCAGTCGGCTCACGAGGATCAACTGCGGGTGCGCCATCGGGATGGCCTGACCGTCGTAGCCCGAGATCATTCCGCACATCGCGATGCGGCCGAAGGCGTTCATGCGCAGCATGACGGCATCCAGAATGCGACCTCCCACGTTCTCGAAGTAGCCGTCGATGCCTTGCGGACAGGCGGCCTTGAGCGCCTTGCCCAGGGACGCGGCATCCGGATGCGCCTTGTAGTCGATGCAGGCATCGAAACCCAGGTCGTCGGTCACGTAGCGGCATTTGTCGGCGCCGCCCGCGATGCCCACGGCCCGCGCGCCACGCGCCTTGGCCAGGGCGCCCACCGCGCTGCCCACCGCGCCACTGGCGGCACTGACCACCACGGTCTGACCCGGCTGCGGGTCGATGATCTTGCACAGGCCGTACCAGGCGGTCACACCCGGCATGCCCACCGCGCCCAGGTAATGCGACAGTGGCACGTGCGTGGTATCCACCTTGCGCAATGCACCGGGCTGGCCGGCATCGACCACGCTGTACGCCTGCCAGCCCCCCATGCCCACCACCTTGTCACCGGGGGCGAAACGCGGATGGCGGCTCTCCACCACCTCGCCGACGGTGCCGCCGATCATCACCTCGCCCAGAGGCTGGGGCTGTGCATAGCTCTTGCCCTCGTTCATGCGCCCGCGCATGTAGGGGTCCAGGCTCAGGTAGTGATGCTTCACCAGCACCTGGCCGTCCTGCAGCGGCGGCGTCTGGGTGGTGACCAGCTTGAAGTTGGAGACGGAAGCCTCGCCCTGCGGGCGGTTGTCCAGGACAATCTGCGGGTTGGATGGCATGTGCGCTCCTGGTATCAACCGCCGGTGACGACGCTCACGCCGCCATCGATCGCCAGCCACTGGCCGGTGATGTGCTTGCCGGCATCGGACGCAAACAGCACGGTGATGCCCTTGAGGTCTTCGTCATCGCCCAGGCGGCGCAGGGGCGCGTGCGAGGCCATCTCCTCTTCACCCAGTTGCTCCAGCGCCCCCTGGGTCATGCGGCTGGGGAAGAAGCCCGGGCAGATCGCGTTCACGTTGATGTGGTAGCGGCCCCACTCACAGGCCAGTGCGCGGGTGAAGTTGATCACCGCGCCCTTGGAGGTGTTGTAGGCCAGGGTCTGCAACTGCGGGGGGTTGCCGCCCAGGCCGGCGATGGAGGCGATGTTGATGATGCGCCCCTGCTGGCGCGGGATCATGCATTTCTTGGCCAGGTGCTGGCTCAGGATGAAATAGCCCCGCACGTTCAGGTTCATCAGCTTGTCCCAGGCCTCCACCGGGTGGTCTTCAGCCGGCGCGCCCCAGGCGGCCCCCGCGTTGTTCACGAGGATGTCGACATGGCCCAGACGCGCCAGGGTCTCGTCTCCCAGGCGGCGGATGTCGTCCTCCTTGCCGCAATCGGCGGCAATCCATTGGGCGTCGATGCCTGCCGCCTTGAGCTCGGTGGCGGCGGCCTCGAGGTCGGCGGCCTTGCGGGAGGTGATGATCAGCCGCGCCCCGGCCTCGCCCAGGGCGTGGGCCATCTGCAGACCCAGGCCGCGCGAGCCGCCAGTGACCAGGGCGGTCTTGCCCTGGAGGTTGAACAAAGTGTTGACGGTACGGGTCATCGAAGGGGCCTCTTTCTGGGGGATCGTCCGGGGTGGAACTGGGGAGTCAGAACGCGTCCTCGGGCATGTCCGCGCAAGTGCGGTCGCGGCTCGCGACCACGCGCAGCCAGGCGTCGATCCGCGGCAGCTCGTAATGGAAGAAGTAGTGGGTGGCGCGCTGGCGACCTTCGTGGCCTGGCTGGGCCAGCAGCTGGTCCAGCCAGAGCCAGGCCAGCACCAGGTGGCCGAAGGCCTGCATGTACGGGACTGCGTTGGCCAGTGCGTCGCGGGGGTCGCCGCTGGCCCAGGCGGCCTTCGTGGTCGCACCGACCTGCTGCAGGGCCTGGGCCAGTGCGTTGGCATGCGCCGCCAGTCCAGGCTGGTGCAGCGCGCGGGCGATGGTGGCGTCGATGCGTCCCGCCAGCAGCTTCAGACCGCGCCCGCCTTCCATCGTGACCTTGCGGCCCAGGAGGTCGGCTGCCTGGATGCCGTGCGTGCCTTCGTGGATCATGTTCAGGCGGTTGTCCCGCCAGTACTGTTCGACCGGGAAGTCGCGGGTGTACCCGTAGCCGCCATGCACCTGGATCGCCAGCGAGTTGGCTTCCAGGCAGAACTCGCTGGGCCAGCTCTTGGCGATCGGGGTGAGCACCTCCAGCAGCAGGCGGGCCTCGTCGGCGGCTTCGGGCGTGCCGGTGTGCTGCTCGTCGACCAGGCGTGCGCAGTACAGGATCAGGGCCAGCGCACCCTCGCTGTAGGCCTTCTGCGCCAGCAGCATGCGCTTGATGTCGGCGTGCTCGATGATGCGCACCTGCGGCTGCGAGGGGTCCTTGCCCGCCGGACCGACGGGCCGGCCCTGCGGCCGGTTACGCGCGTAATCGAGCGCGGCCTCGTAGCCGGCCAGGCCCAGGGCGGTGGCCGCCATGCCGATGCCGATGCGGGCCTCGTTCATCATGTGGAACATGCACCGCAGGCCCTCGCCGGGCTGGCCCACCAGGTAGCCGATCGCCCCGGCCCCCGCGCCATCGAGTCCGCCGCCCTGCCCCCGCACCGGGAACTTGCCTTCGCCGAAATTGAGCAGGGTGTTGGTGGTGCCACGCCACCCGAGCTTGTGGTTCAGGCCGGCCAGCGCCACGTCATTGCGCTCGCCGGTGAGGCGGCCTTCGGTGTCCACCAGCTTCTTGGGGACGATGAACAGCGAGATGCCCTTCACGCCAGGCACCAGCTGGCCGTCGGGCCCGGGGATCTTGGCCAGCACCAGGTGGATGATGTTCTCGGTCAGCTCGTGCTCGCCGGCCGAGATCCACATCTTGTTGCCCCGCAGCCGGTAGCGCGGGCCCAGCGGGTCCTGCGAGAAATCCCCCCCATCGGGAACGGCACGCGTGGTGATATCCGATAGCGAGGACCCGGCCTGCGGTTCGGACAGGCACATGGTGCCGGAGAAGCGCCCGTTGAATTCGTTGGCCGCGAACACCTGCTTTTGCAGCGTCGTGCCGTGCGCCATGAGCAGGTTGGCATTGCCCACGGTCAGGATGCTGCCGCCGATGCTGATGGAGGCCTTGGCGAAGAACACGTTGGCCGCCGACTCCACCACATAGGGCAGCTGCATGCCGCCCATCGCATGGTCCTGGGCGGCGGTGAGCATCCCGGACTCGGCATAGGCGTCCCAGGCCGCTTTCGTGGCGGCGGGCTGGATCACCTTCTCGCCGTCGAAACGCGGCTCCTCGGTGTCAACCAGGCGGTTGAACGGCGCGAATTTCTCTCGGGCAATCCGCTCGCAGGTGTCGAGCACCGCGTCGAAGGTCTCCCGGCTGTGATCCGAGAACCGGGGCCGCGAGGCCAGTTCGGCCACACGCAGCCAGTCATGCAGCAAGAATTCCAGCGTATCGCGAACCGCCATGGTCAGAGCACCTCGAAGACGCCGGCCGCGCCCATGCCTCCGCCCACGCACATGGTCACGCACACGCGCTTGGCGCCACGGCGCTTGCCCTCGATCAGGGCGTGGCCGGTCAGGCGCTGGCCCGACACGCCATACGGGTGGCCGACCGCGATCGCGCCGCCATTGACGTTGAGCCGATCGGCCGGAATGCCGAGCTTGTCACGGCAGTAGATCACCTGCACCGCGAAGGCTTCATTGAGTTCCCACAGGTCGATGTCAGAGATCTTCAGACCCAGGCGCGCCAGCACCTTGGGCACGGCAAAGACCGGGCCGATGCCCATCTCGTCGGGCTCGCAGCCCGCCACCGCAAAGCCCAGGAAGCGGCCCAGGGGCTTGAGATTGTGGCGGGACGCGTAGGCCTCGCTCACCACCACGCAGGCGCCCGCACCGTCGGAGAACTGGCTGGCGTTGCCTGCCGAGATCACCCCGCCCGGGATCGCGGGGCGGATGCCGCTGATGCCTTCCTTCGTCGTGCCCTCGCGCAGTCCCTCGTCCACGCTGACCGTCACTTCCTTCGTGCGCAGGCCCATGACCGGGTCGGCCACGCCCGCCAGCACGGTGATGGGGGCGATTTCGTCCTTGAACTTGCCCGCCGCCTGGGCGGCACAGGCCTTTTGCTGGCTGGCGGCGCCGTAGTCGTCCATCACGTCGCGGCCGATGCCATAGCGCTGGGCAACCTGTTCGGCCGTCTGCAGCATGCTCCAGTAGATCTCGGGCTTCTTCTTCACGAGCGACGGGTCCTGGATCATGTGGAGGTTCATCTCCTGCTGCACGCAGGAAATGCTCTCCACGCCGCCCGCGACATACACATCGCCCTCGCCCGCGATGATGCGCTGCGAGGCCATCGCAATCGTCTGCAGGCCGGACGAACAGAAGCGGTTCACGGTGGCGCCCGACACCGTCACCGGCAGGTCGGCCATCAGCGCGATCTGCCGCGCGATGTTGGCGCCGGTGGCCCCCTCGGGGGTGGCGCAGCCCATGAGGACGTCTTCCACGGCGTCGCCAGGTACGCCGGCGCGCTGCAAGGCGTGCTTGACCGCGTGGCCGCCCAGTGTGGCGCCATGGGTCATGTTGAAGGCGCCCTTCCAGCTCTTGGTCAGCGGGGTGCGGGCGGTGGAAACGATGAGGGCTTGGCTCATGGCAGGTCGTCCTCGAAACTTATTGGAAGGTCTTGCTCTCGGCCACGAGGCGCCGGATCAGGGGCGCAGGTTCCCAGAACCTGGCGTCGTCGTGCGGGTTCTGCTGGAAGCGCTTCATGGCCTGGGCCATGTTGAACAGGCCGAACTCGTTGGCGTACTGCATCGGACCGCCGCGAAAGACCGGGAAACCGTAGCCGGTGATGTAGACCATGTCGATGTCGCTGGCGCGGGCGGCAATGCCCTCCTCCAGGAGGTGCGCGGCCTCGTTCACCAGCGAGAACACCAGGCGCTGCACGATCTCCTCGTCGGAGATCTTGCGCGGAGTCAGCCCCAAGGCCTTGCGGTGCTCCTCGATCAGCGTGGCCACCACCGGCGAAGGCACGGCGTCCCGCTTGCCCGCCTGGTAGTCGTACCAGCCAGCGCCGGTCTTCTGGCCGAAACGCCCCAGCTCGCACAACCGGTCGGCGCTGGCGCTGTACTTCATGCCCGGCTTCTCGACGTAGCGGCGCTTGCGGATCGCCCAGCCGATGTCGTTGCCCGCCAGGTCCCCCATGCGGAAGGGTCCCATGGCGAAACCGAATTTCTCGATGGCCTTGTCCACCTGCTGCGGCGTGCAGCCTTCATCCAGCAGGAAGCCGGCCTGCCGGCTGTATTGCTCGATCATGCGGTTGCCGATGAAGCCGTCGCACACGCCAGAGACCACTGCGGTCTTCTTGATCTTCTTGGCCACTGCCATCACCGTCGCCATCACGTCCTTGCCGGTCTGGGCGCCGCGCACCACCTCCAGCAGTTTCATCACGTTGGCCGGGCTGAAGAAATGCAGGCCCACCACATCCTGCGGGCGCTTCGTGAAGGCCGCGATCTGGTTGACGTCCAGCGTGGAGGTGTTGGAGGCGAGGATGGCGCCGGGCTTCATCACGGCGTCCAGCGTCTCGAACACCTTCTGCTTGACGCCCATGTCCTCGAACACGGCCTCGATCACCAGGTCGGCGCTGGCCAACTCCTTGTAATCGAGCGTCGTGGACAGGAGCGCCATGCGCTGTTCGTACTTGTCCTGTTTGAGCTTGCCCTTCTTGACCTGGGCCTCGTAGTTCTTGCGGATGGTGGCGATGCCGCGATCCAGGGCCTCCTGCTTCATCTCCAGGATCGTCACCGGGATGCCCGCGTTCAGGAAGTTCATGGCGATGCCGCCGCCCATGGTGCCCGCGCCGATCACGGCGACCTTGGCGATCTCGCGGCGGGGGGTATCCGAGGGAATATCCGGGATCTTGGACGCTGCGCGTTCGGCCATGAACAGGTGGCGCAGCGCGCGGCACTCGGAGGTGTTCATGAGGTTGATGAACACCTGGCGCTCCTCCAGCAGGGCCTGCTCGAAGGGCTTCTTCGTGGCGTTCTGGACCGCGTCGACGCACTTGCCTGGGGCCGGAAAGTTCTTGGCCATGCCCTGGACCATGTTGCGGGCGAACTGGAAATAGGCATCGCCCTGGGGATGCCTGCACGGCAGGTCCCGCACCCGGGGCAGCGGGCGCACCGCGGCGATGGAGCGGGCGAAGGCCATGGCCTCCTCGGCCAGCGAATCGGGCGAGCCCGCCATCTTGTCGAACAGTTTCTGTCCGGGCAATTGGGCCAGCAGCTCGCTCTTGACTGGCTCGCCGCTGACGATCATGTTCAAGGCCGTCTCGACCCCCAGGGCGCGGGGCAGGCGCACCGTGCCGCCGGCGCCTGGAATGAGGCCCAGCTTCACCTCGGGCAGGGCCACGCTGGTGCCCGGCGCCGCGATGCGGTAGTGGCAGCCCAGGGCCAGCTCCAGGCCGCCGCCCATGGCGACGGAGTGGATGGCAGCCACCACCGGCTTGGCGGAATTTTCGACCGCGCGGATCACCGACAGAAGGTTCGGTTCAGCATAGGCCTTGGGTGAATTGAATTCGTTGATGTCGGCGCCGCCTGAAAAGGCCTTGCCCGCGCCGGTCAGGACAATGGCCTGGACCGTCGGGTCGGCATTGGCCTGGTCCAGGGCCGCGGCAATCGCCTGGCGGGTGGCAAAACCCAGGCCGTTGACCGGCGGGTTGTTCAACGTGATCACGGCCACATCGCCGTGGACCTGGTAGTGGGCGGTCATGCGGTCTTCCTCGGGTACGAACAGGTGACTTTTCATCCATTCTAGAAACCCTGATATTGCCCTGACTGAGGGCATGTCCCGCTAGGGACAAACCAGTTCTCTGAGGGCGAAGGGAATGACTTCCCTGAAACCGCCGGGGAACCACAGGCCGGTTGTGGCTACTCAGCGGGGTCCTCCCTCCCCCGAACGCCCCATGGATCTTGCCGAAGCGAAACAGCACCTGAGTGTCGTCTTGGGTGGAAGGCCGCTCGTGGCGGATAGCACGGGGGCGGTCGGCCTGGCCTTCGGCCAGGTCATCGTGAACCTGCGGCCCGCCGCTGAGCCCGGTGCGTTCCTGCTGGAAGCTCGCCTGGGCCCGGCAAGACTGGACGACGACGAACTTCTGGAGGCCCTGATGGACTCAAACCGCTGGCCCTCCCCCCACGGCGCTGGCGTTGTGGCGCTCGACTTCAACGGGATCGCATTCCTGGTCCATCGATTCGAGGGCGAGCATCTCCAGGCATTCCGGCTGGTGGACACCCTGGAGCGTTTTGCACGCCGTGCCGTCTTGTGGCAGCAGACGATCGCCGAGGCCGTGCCGGCAGGCCCGCCCCTCAAGGGAGCGATCGGCGATGAGGCGATCCTCGCATGACCGAGTCACACCTCTTTTCACTGTTGTCTGCATGTCTGAAACAGGCTGGACTGCGGCCCAATGACGAGGGCGCTTGCGCCGTGCTGATGGATGACGGGATGGACCTGGACATCCAGGTGACCGGCCTCACCGAGGAACTGCGTCTCACGCTGCCCCTGGGGCAGGCTGCGGCCGGAGATCGCCGCAACGTCCTGCTCCAGGCGCTGATGTCCAACAGCCTCCTGGCAAACACATCCAACCGGCATCTGGCCTGGGAGTCTTCGCGAGGCCGTCTCGTCATGTGCCACACCTTGCGTTTTGACCAGATCGAGGCGGCCAACTTTTGTCAGCACCTCGAAGAGTTTTCGACAGCCTGCCGTGCACTGCGCCAGCAGTTGGCTCATGCCGGCATTTTTCAACCTTGACCCCCGAAGGGAGCCGCGCATGATGCCCGCCGTCCATATTCATCAGCCACCGATCGCCCAGTCCAGCCGCGAGGCTTCGACCGTGAGGCCCGACCCCCGCCCACAAGCGTCAGATCATGTGTCGATCGACCTCTCGCAAGCCCAGCTGGTCGCGCCGGATCAGGAATCCAGTTCACGGTGCTTCCAGGCAGGTGATGCCATCTTGAGCAGACCTGTGGCCACAGGTGCGCTTGGGGCCTTCACGGGGTTTGTGGTCGGCTTGGGGTCAGGAATGCTCGCTCACACCCTGACCTCTGGCGCAGTGACGGGGGGGATGATCCTGGCTGCAGGGGCTGGAGGTGCCGTGGCCTTTCCGATCCTGACGTGTGTGGCGGGCGCATGCTGCGTCCGTTATTGCGGCGAATGAGCCGCAAGAACGGCTCGCCCGTTCTCCGAAAGATCTGCTAGACCTCCAGCCACTCCCGGCGCGTATAGGCATCGGCTTTCAGGCTTTCTGGTGTCCCCTCGAACACGATCCGACCGTGCCCCATCACCAGGGCCCGGTCGGAGATCGCCATCGCGATCGTGAGCTTCTGCTCGATCAGGAGGACCGAGATCCCGCGGTTCTTCAATGCCTGCAGGTACTGCGCCACCAGCTCGACGATCTTGGGCGCCAGACCCTCGGTGGGCTCGTCGATGATGATCAGGTCGGGGTCGCCCATGAGGGTGCGGCACAGGGTCAGCATCTGCTGCTCGCCGCCTGAGAGCACGCCAGCCTCGGTGTGCTGCCGCTCCTTTAGGCGCGGGAACAGCTGGTACATGTCGTCAAACGACCAGCGCCCCACGGCGCTGGCCTTCTTCTGGCCCAGCATCAGGTTCTGGTGCACGGTGAGTTTGGGGAAGATGTCGCGGTTCTCCGGCACGTAACCCAGGCCCAGGTGCGCGATCTCGAAGGGCTTGCGCCCCATGAGGGCCTCGCCCTTCCAGTCCACGTGCCCATGGCAATCGACCATGCCCATGATGGCCTTGGCCGTGGTGGACCGGCCCGAGCCGTTGCGCCCCAGCAGGGCCACGATCTCGCCGGGCTGTACCTCGAAGCTCACGCCATGCAGCACATGGCTCTTGCCGTAGAACGCATGCAGGTTGTCGACACGGAGCATGGTCAGCCTCCCCCTGCCTGAGCGTCCGCCACGTGCGAGCCCAGGTAGGCCTCCTGCACGCGCGCGTTGGCCCGCACCTTCTCCGGCGTGTCATAGGCGATCACCTCGCCATAGACCACCACCGCGATCTTGTCGGCCAGCCCGAACACCACGCCCATGTCGTGTTCCACCGTCAGGAGGGTCTTGCCGACGGTCACCTCCTTGATCAGGTTGATGAAGCGCTGGGTCTCGCTCTTGCTCATGCCCGCGGTGGGCTCGTCCAGCAGGATCACCTGCGCGCCGCCGGCGATGGTGATGCCGATCTCCAGCGCGCGCTGCTCGGCGTAGGTCAGGTTCATGGCCAGCACATCGCGGCGCCGGTCCAGGCGAATCATCTCCATCAGCTGCTCGGCGCGCTCGTTGGCATCCTCCAGGTCGGCCAGGAACTTCAGGAAGGTGTAGCGGTAACCCAGGCTCCAGAGCACGCTGCAACGCAGGTTCTCGAACACACTGAGCTTGGGGAAGATGTTCGTGATCTGGAAGCTGCGAGAAAGGCCCATGCGGTTGATCTCGTAGGGCCGCTTGCCGTCGATACGCTGGCCATTCAGGAGGATCTGTCCGCTGGTGGGTTCAAAGCGGCCACTGACCAGATTGAACAGTGTGGATTTACCCGCGCCGTTGGGTCCGATCACCGCCACGCGCTCGCCGGGATTCACCGCCAGGTTCGCGCCGCGAATGATCTCGGTCTTGCCGAAACTCTTACGCAGGTCACGCAATTCGAGGGCGTAGGTCATGTGATCAGCGCCTCCCTGCGCTTGATCTCTTTCTCGATGTCGTCCTGGATCTCGCCCCACTGGCGCACGAAGACACGCCGTGCCAGCTCGAACAGACCCAGCCCCGTCACCATCACGAAGGCTGACCCGAACCAGCTGTTCAGGCCCGTCGCATCCAGGGTCACCCCCAGGAAACTGAGCGTGGGCCCCAGTGCCGCATTGAGCTTGAGGTGGTAGACCATCTCGATCATGGCCGCCGCGCCAAACAAGGTGACCAGCGCTGTCACGCCCAGCGCCAGATAGCTGACCCAGAGCTCGCGCAGCCGACCGAAGGAGGCAACCCGCAGGTTCATCATGATCAGGCTGGCAATGCCGCCCGGCGCATACATCACCATGAACAGGAATACGAGGCCCAGGTACAACAGCCACGCCTTGGTCAGCTCCGAGAGCAGCACGAAGGCCAGGACCATCAGCACCCCGCCGATGATCGGGCCGAAGAAGAAGGTGGCTCCGCCCAGGAACGTGAACAGCAGGTAGGCCCCCGAGCGCGGACCGCCCACCACCTCGGAGGTGACGATCTCGAAGTTCAGGGCCGCGAGGCCTCCGGAGATACCGGCAAAGAAGGCGGCGATGATGAAGGCGATGTAGCGCACCACCTGCGTGTCGTAGCCCACAAACTCCACGCGCTCGGGGTTGTCACGCACCGCATTGAGCATGCGCCCCAGCGGCGTGCGGGTGAAGGCGAACATCAGCGCGGTGCAGACGAGGGTGTAGAACGCGATCAGGTAATACAGCTGGATCTGCGGCCCGAAGGTGATGCCCCAGGGCTTGGAGCCGGTCACCCGGTTCCCGGAGACACCGCCCTCGCCGCCGAAGAACTCGGGGAACATCAGCGCCGACGCCCACACCAGCTCGCCCACGCCGAGCGTGATCATGGCGAACGTGGTGGCGGATTTCTTGGTGGTCACCCACCCGAACACCACTGCGAACAGCATGCCCGACACACCGCCGACAAGGGGCAGCAGGCTCACCGGGATCGGCAACTGCCCCTTGCTCACCAGGTTGAGGGTGTGGATGGTGAGGAAGGCACCCATGCCCGAATAGACGGCATGACCAAAACTGAGCATGCCGCCCTGCCCCAGCAGCATGTTGTATGAGAGGCACACGATGATCGCGGTGCCCATCTGACTGAGCATGGTGTGCGACAGCGAGCTGGTGAACATCAGCGGCGCGACCGCCAGCACCAGCGCGAACAGGCTCCAGACGATCCAGCGCCCGACGTTGTACGGCTTGAACTCGTAATAGGCGGCGGCCATCGTGTCAGCCCTCGCGCGTTCCCAGGAGACCCCGGGGCCGGAAGATCAGGATCAACACCAGCAGCATGTAGGGCAGGACCGGAGCGATCTGGCTCACCTTGAGCTTCCACAGGGCGTAGCCGAAGGTCTTGGGCGTGATCTCCCAGCCCACGGACTTGAGCGCCCCCAGAAGGGAGGCGTCGATGCCCACGGCAAAGGTCTGCAGGGTCCCGATCAGGATCGAGGCGATGAAGGCCCCGGACAGCGACCCCATGCCGCCCACCACCACCACCACGAAGATGACCGACCCCACGGTGGCCGCCATGCCGGGTTCGGTCACGAAGGCGTTGCCGCCGATCACCCCGGCCAGCCCGGCCAGCGCCGCGCCACCGCCGAAGACCCCCATGAACACGCGCGGCACGTTGTGCCCCAGGGCTTCGACTGTCTCGGGGTGCGTGAGGGCCGCCTGGATCACCAGGCCCACCCGGGTGCGTGTGAGCAGCAGCCACAGGGCCAGCAGCATCAGCAGGGCCACGGCCATCATGAAGCCGCGATACATCGGGAACTGCGTGCCATACAGCGTGAACAGCGGCCCGCTCAATTCGGCCGGCACGCGGTAGTCCACCGAACTCGTGCCCCAGACCAGCTGCACCATCTCCAGGATGATGAAGGACAGGCCGAAGGTGATCAGGAGCTCCGGCACGTGGCCGTAGTGGTGGACCCGCCGCAGGCAGTACTTCTCGAACAGCGCACCCAGCACCGCCACGCCCAGGGGCGCCAGCACCAGTGCGGGCCAGAACCCGACCCACTGCGTCACGCTGTAGGCAAAGTAGGCCCCCAGCATGTAGAAGCTGGCATGGGCGAAATTGAGCACCCCCATCATGCTGAAGATCAGCGTGAGGCCGGCACTGAGCATGAACAGCAGCAGCCCGTAGCTGATGCCGTTCAACAGCGAGATGGTGAGGAATTCCATGCGTTCTGGGGGCACACCGGCCACGGACCGCCCCAGCCCCACCACCCGGTCGGGCCGGCGGGGTCAGGCTTGGAACGTGGCGGTATCAGAGGCCCTGAAGCCCCGCATCCGGGGATCAGCCCGGACGCTTCATCTGGCAGCTGGTGGGCGTGCTGGACACGTACGGGTCCATCTGCTTGGCCGACACGAAGGTGTAGCCGGTGTTCTCCACGCTGTACTCGCCCTTCTTGGCCTTCTGCCACTTGGTGATGAACATCGGCTGCTGCAACTGGTGGTCGGAGGTGCGCATCGTCACTTCGCCAGCGAAGCTCTTAACGGACAGGCCCTCCATCGCCTTGGCGACCTGCACCGGGTTGGTGGACTTGGCCTTGGCCATGGCCGCCCCGAGCAGGTTGATGCCGTTGTAGGTGGCGAAGGTGTAGTAGTCGTCGTTGAACTTCTTCTTGAAGTCCGCGACCATCTGACCGATTTCACCGGTGTGGTTGGCATGGCCGTAGGCCACCACGTAGACCTCGCCCTCGCCGCCGGCCGCCAGCGCGGTGGGCGTGCCGGTGACCTGCGAGTAGTAGGTGTACATGGGAATCTTCAGGCCGGCGTCGTTCAGGGCCTTCACCAGCAGGGTCAGGTCCTGGCCCCAGTTGCCGGTCACCAGCGCATCGGCGCCAGACTGCTTGATCTTGGCCACGTAGGGCGCGAAGTCCTTGACCTGCCCCAGGGGATGCAGGTCCTCGCCCACGACCTTCACGTCCGGACGCTTGCGGGCCAGGCCTTCCTTGAAGTAGCGGGCGACCTGCTGGCCGTGCGAATAGTTCTGGTTGATCAGGTAGACGTTCTTGATCTTGGGCTGGTCCTTCATGAAGGAGGTCAGCGCCTCCATCTTCATGGAGGTGTCGGCGTCCAGCCGGAAGTGCCAGTAGTCGCAACGCTCGTTGGTCATCGCGGGGTCGACCGCGGCGTAATTGAGGTAGATGACTTCCTTGCCCGGGTTGCGCTCGTTGTGCTTGGACACCGCGTCCAGGATGGCCAGGCCGGCGCCCGAGCCGTTGCCCTGGGTCACGTAGCGGAAGCCCTGGTCGATGGCGGCCTTCAGGGTGTTCAGGCTCTCCTGCGGGGAGCCCTTGTTGTCAAAGCCCACCACCTCGAACTTCACGCCCGCCGGATTCTTGGCGCCGGAGAGGCGCTCGGCGGCAAACTGCCAGCTTTTCAGCTGGTTCTGGCCGACGTTGGCGAAGGGGCCGGACAGGGGGTCCATGAACGCGATGCGCACGGTCTCGCCCTTCTGGGCGAGGGCCACGCCGGAAACGGCGACCAGGGCGGACAGGGCAACGGTTTTCAGGGCGAATTTCAAGGCGCGACTCCTATACGAAGGTTGGCTGATGGGGCGGAGGGTACAAGTTTCGTGAAGGCGCTCACTCAGGGAAGTCCCCTAAGTAGGGTCTTTCCGTGGGGTCTTCGGTGAGTCGGTGGGTCGGGGGGGTGTCTTGCTCGGGGTCTGGCCTGCAACGCGCCGGGCGTGCGGCTTCGCTTCTATGGCCTGCAACGCACCGGGCGCGCGGCTTCGCTTCTATGGCCTGCAACGCACCGGGCGTGCGGGGTGGGCCT
>JACCDM011460550.1_pt1 | contig 55148 bp, 42 predicted proteins | sample 7445851 | NCBI WGS metagenome assembly JACCDM01 (sample SAMN15323438, study PRJNA562643) | freshwater metagenome | isolation source: river surface water | place: USA:Blue River Watershed | collected 2017-08-16
GAAAAGTAATGATCCACTAAGCATGTAGAAAGCGCATGGTTTCCTTGTTTGGACGTGGGTTCAAATCCCACCAGCTCCACACGATGATCCGAGTGACCAAAGAAGCACCCTTCGGGGTGCTTTTTTTTAAAGCACAAAAAAACCGGCCCCTCGCGGGGCCGGTTCCGTTAAAAAACGTTTTGAGCGTTTAGCGCACCACCTGCAGCGGCAAGGTCTGCGTGCTTCCCTCAGACTCGATCTGTACAAAGTACAGGCCGCTCGTCCACTGGGCGACGTTGAGGGTGAGCTCGGTTCCGCCCTGGGCAGCGCCCGCAGCAACCGTCTGGCCGAGGTTGTTCACGAGGCGGTAGGTGCAGTCTCCGCTCACTTGGCGAAGGTCCACGCGCACGAGGTCGTTCGCGGGGTTCGGGAAGAGGCGTACCGAAGCGAGGCCGGTTTCGCCCATGCCGATTCCGCTCTGGGTCAAATCAACCGACTGGTAGATCTCTTTGGTGGCCATGTCTTGAATCCACACCATCACGCCGAGGTCGTTGAAGTCCTCAACCGTGTGGGCCACCGCGTGGTCCACTGGCGAGCCCGCGTTGGCCGGAAGCGTGTACGAACCGTTGAACGTGTACGACAGGTTGGTCGCTTGCATCACGCCGTCGGTGAGGTTGGTCAGAGTGGTTCCGTTTTGGTCCGGAACCATCTTTTTCATAACGTGGTAGAACACCGTCTCGCCGTTGGACTTGACGTTTTGGGTCGTCGACTTTTCGTAGATCGCCACCTGAAGCGAAAGCGCCTTTGAAGTCGTCACCAGCGGAGTCGTGTTGATCACCATGCTCACATTCTGGGCCGTAGCGTCGATCGTGTAGTACCCGTTGAGGTCCATGAACGACGGAACTGCCTTGTATTGGTTCAAAATGGGCTGGGTGATTTGGCCGGCGTGGCCGTTCCATCCACCGTCGATTTGGGCGTTCGGAACCGAGTTGACTCCGTACAGCTGGCGCTTGGCTGCAGCCTCGAGGGTATAGTAGGGGTCGCCGGTTCCGGGCCAGCTCATCTGGTACTTGATGTAGTTGTAGTCTCCGGCCGTTTGGGCGTCCATGAGGTTTTTAAAGGTGGTGTTGGCCGGAGCACAGGGTGCGCAGGTCGACGAGCTGAACACTTCGATGAGCGGACGGCGCACCGCGATACTATTGACCACCACGACCTGCTTGGTCACGGTGTCGTTGCTCGGATCGCTGTCGGCTTGACCGTTGGGGTTTGAGGTCCAAAAGTCGACGGTGTAGGTTCCGACGGCTGTTGGGGTCCAGGCCTGGGGGTGCGTCAGCGACGCCGTGGCCGCAGGAGCTACGTTGAGGGTAGAGACGGTTCCGCTCACAGGTGTTCCACCGTTGACACGGTAGTTCAGGGTGGCGCTGGTGATGGCGTTGCTGCCTCCGTTCAAGAATTCAGCCGTCATGGTAAACGGAGCCTGGCCCAGCACCAAGAAGTCGTCCACGGTTACCTCGTTGCCGATGAAGTTGTTGGCGAGCTGGACGCCCGGAATGAGCTCGTAGTACTTGTTGTCAGCTGGCGTAGCGTCGGTCGAAGCCTGGATCGCCACGCTTGGTGATCCAGCCACCGAGTACGCGGTGGTGCTGTTCACTTGGATTCCGAGCGAAAGGGTGCTGCCCGTGCAGGCGTTGCGCTGGTCGACGATGTAGATTTTGTTGGTCGATTCCTCGAGGACGATGGACCAGTAGGTCCAGCAGGTGCTGCCCACTTGTCCGAACGACGAGAACATCACCCACTGCTGGCGGTTCGGAGCGGTTCCGAAGGTCTTGGTGACGATGAGGTCGTTGGTTCCGACCGAGGCCAAGCCCCAGATGCACACCGAGTTGTCAGGGATGCTCGCGTCGGGCAAAGCCGCCTTGGTGTATCCCGGAGCGGTCGTGGCGTTGACGTCAAAGGTCAGGATGCCCGAGGTGCTCACTTTGAATTGGGTTACGGCGCTTCCGTTGAACTGAAAGGTGAACGGAATCGTCTGGGTGGTCGACCACGCTGGAGTAGCCGCAGGAGCTGTTGAAATGGTCGTCCAACTAGTGGCCAATCCGCCGCCTACGGGGTATTCGCTATCGGTGTTGATTCCACCAGGGTTGCCATTGGTCGTGCTCGGCAGGTAGTAGTACTGTGCCGAAAGCGGAGCCGCCGCGAGCAAGAGCGCCGCGACTGCCAGTTTGCGTAGGGTTGTAATCATAAGAATGTGTGTGCGTTAAGAGGTGAGCAAAATACAACAAGTTTCGCCTAGCTGAGATTGGCAAGGTTCGCAAGATTAGCTCGTTGGCTTTTTGCGCTACGCGCTAGGGCCGCGTCGCAATTCAGTTTTTCTCAAACGGATTTTTGACGTAACAGACTGATATATAATAATATAGCCGTTTCGAGATTTTAGAAAAAAAGTAAAATCCGGTTATAACCGAACGCTTCGCGGCCTTGCCGCTCCGCCGGTTACTGGTTTCTGGTTCACAGTTTTATCGCCTCTAGCAACGAGTAACCAGAAGCTGACAAGTAACTAGTTACAAGCAGCCAACGAGTTTACGAGTCCTAGAGCGCCCCCAGCATCTCAAGCGGGAACTGCGTGGCGAGTTCCTTCATCCACTCGGATTCGAGGTGCTTTTGGTAGTCGGCGATGACTTGGCCGCGGCACTCGCTGAGTTCCTTGGGGCCGGCGGGGATGCGCTCGGAGGCGATGAGGACGAACCAGGTTCCGTTTTGTTCGAAGGCGCCTTTGACTTTGTCGGGGCCAGTGAATTGGCCGAGCATGGCTTGGCGGGCGTTTTTGCCTTCGGTTCCGAGTGCCAATTTTTCGGCATCGGTCACGCTCACGACTTCAGACTTGACGTTCAGGACCTTTTGGATTTTGGCCACGGGGACACCTTGACGGGCCAAATCGGCCGCTTTTTTGAGGGATTTGGCGTCGGTTCCGCTCAGCACAGAACCCGTAATGCGCTCGGGCCACTGGTAGTTGGCGCGGTGGTCGGCAAAGAATGACTTGAGTCCGAGGGTGTCCATTGCGGCCTTATCCCAGACCTTTTCGCGGGTGAGTTCAAACACGAGGATGCCCTCGCGGTACTCCTGGGCGAGGTAGCGAAACTCGGCGTTCACCACCGGAAGTTGGCGCTCGGCCTCGGCTAGCATTAGCTCAGTCACGACCTCTTGAAAGCGCGCGAAGGCCACATTTTGGGCCACGGTGGGCTCGGAATCTTTTTTGAGCTTCGCCAGCACCGCGGAACCGGTCACGGCCTCAGCGCCGTTGTAGGTCGCGAGCTGCAGCTTGGCCGCCTTGCTCACTCCCTTGCCCTTTTCGAGGGCGACGAGGAGCTTCTCGAGGTTCTTTTCGTTGAGGTCAAAGCGGTATTCGCGCTTGAGGCGGTCGACGTAGGCCTTTTGTGAGGCGTTCGAGCGCTCGTCGCGACGGATTTTTTGGGCGAGCTGGCGCTCGGCCTCCTGGCGACCGGGGAGCGGATTGCGAACCACACGCTGCACGATGTGCCATCCGAGTTTGGTTTTGAACGGGGCGGAATAGGTTCCGTCGTCCGCAAGCGAGAAGGCCGCGTCCTCGAACTCGGGCAGCATTTGGTTGATTCCGAACGGAGCCAAACGGCCGCCCTGCTTGGCCGTGGTGGGGTCCTCGCTGTACTTCATCGCGGCAGCGGCAAAGGGCTCGCCAGCCTGAAGCTTGGCGTAGACCTCGTCGATTTGCTGCTTGGCCTCGGGGTTGGGTTCGGATTCCGTGTCAAGAATAAGAATGTGCGCCGCCTGCATGGTGTGGCGCGCCGGACGCTTGCCCGTCACGCGAATGAGGTGGTAGCCAAACTGGGTGCGGATCGGGCCCACAACCTGACCCTCAGGGGCCGTGTACACCGCCGACTCAAAGGGGTAGACCATGCCAAAGACGGTGAACCAGCCCAAATCGCCTCCGCGCTCGGCGCTGTAGGTGTCGGTACTCAAGGCCGCGAGCTGGGTAAAAGGCTCGCCGCGGTCGAGGCGGTCCTTGATGCCCATAATCTGCTTGTAGGCCCGCAGGGTGTCGCTCGGAAGCGCATTCTCAGCACAGTCCACCATAATGTGGCTGGCGCGCATATCCCACTGCATGCGCTCGTAGGCCTCCTGAACCAGGCGCTCGTCGACGTTTTTGTCGGTCAAGTAGGGCTTGAGCAGCTGCTTATAGTAGCCGTTGTATTCGTTGACAAACGACGGCATGGTGTCGCGGCCCATGGCCTCTGCCGCAGCCACTTTGCGCTTGAACTGCACGTAGAGGTCGAGGTATTCGGACTCCGTTTTGGGGTCAATATTCGCCCCAACGTCCTTGTTTTTGCCGTATACGTACTGGAATTCCGCCTTAGAAACCGTCTTCGTGCCTACGCGAAAAAGTTCTTGGGCGACGCCGGCAACCGGAAGCGCCGCAGCAGCTAAAATCAGAAGGAGTTTTTTCATAACCCGGCGAATTTACGGCACAGGTCTTGCCCTCGGAAGCCAAAAATTCCTAAGTTTGGCTCCCCCGATGAAAACCTGGCTGTTAATCCTACTCTGTGCGCTGGCCCCGATGGCCCAGGCCGCGACCGACACCGTGGCGTGGTCGGACCTCGAGGCGCGCTACCGCGACGTGCTGGGCCACACCTACCGCGCCGGAGGCCAAAATCCCGGCGGCTTCGACTGCTCGGGCCTGCAAAAGCACCTTTTTCGCTCCTTTGGCTACACCATGCCCGCCAGCAGCTCGTCCTACGCCAATTGGGGCCAATCCATTTCGCGCGACAGCATTCGCGTCGGCGACTTCCTTCTCTTTGCGGGGCGCGGAGCCGGCAGCATCGGCCACGTCGGCCTCTGCGTCGGCGTCGAGGACGGCAAAATCCTCATGCTCCACTCTGCCACCCACAGCGGAGTCCTCATCGAAAACTGGGTCGGACAACCCTACTACGAACGCCGGTACGTGGGGGCGCGGCGTAAAATTCAGTTTAGCTTCTAGCGAGGGTAGCTCGTTGGTTTGTTAGCAAGGGTGGCTCGTTGGCTCGTTGGCTTGTTAGCTCGTTAGCCCGCTGGCTCGTTAGCTCGTTAGCTCGTTAGCTTGTAGTAGCTGGTTTCTAGTTACTTGTGCCCATCAGTGACGATTCCCAAGCACCAGAAACAAGAAAAAACGCACCGAAGTCGCGCAGCGCATCAATCCGTTCGGTTATAACCGGATTTTACTTTTTCTCTTGCATGCTAGATGTACGCCCAAGCCCGTAACCATTAGCCAGGGGCCTGAAGCCAGTTACCAACGAGCTAACGATCTAACCTCGCCACCCTTGCTAACCTCGCCACCCTCGCCAACTGTACCTTTGAAGCATGCGTATTTTAGGTATTCTCCGCGAAGGAAAAATTCCGGCCGACCAGCGCGCCGTACTGAATCCGGCCCAGTGCCGTGAACTGCTGGACCGCAACCCCGACTGGCAAATTTGGGTGCAACCGAGCTCGGTGCGCGCCATCCAAGATGCTGAATTCGTGGCGGCTGGATGCTTTGTGGCCGAAGACTTGGGGCCCGCAGAGCTGATTATTAGCGTTAAAGAGGTTCCGGTGGACGAATTGGTTCCGGGAGCTACCCACTTCTTTTTTAGCCACACCTACAAGGGCCAGCCCTACAACCGCGGCCTATTGAGCGCCTGCCTTGACCGCGACGTCCGGCTGATTGACTGGGAACTTCTGCGCCAGAACGGCAAACGCATCATCGGTTTTGGCGAGTACGCCGGCTTGGTCGGCGCCTACGAGGCCCTGCGCGGCTGGGGTCTGCAGCGCGGAACCCGGTCCTTCTCCCCCGCCCTTGAGCTGGGCCGTGTTGCGGCGCTGAAGGCTGAGCTCGCGGCACATGCGTGGCCGAGCGATGCGCGGATTGTGCTCACTGGGGTTGGGCGTGTAGGCCACGGAGCCTCTGAAATGCTGCGCGCAGGTGGATTTCGTGAGGTTCCGCCCACCGAATTTTTACACGGTGCCGAGGGGCCCTGCTTTACGGTGCTTGAAGCCGAACACTACGTTCAGCGGGCCTCGGACGGGGGCTACGACCGCAGCGAGTTCCGCGCCCACCCTGAGCGCTACACCTCGGCTTTGTCGCCCTACCTCGAGGTGGCGACTGTGTACCTGCCCTGCCACTTTTACGCTGAGGGCGGACCCGCATTTTTTACCGCGGCCGACGTGCTTCGCCCAACGAACCGCTTAGAATTTGTCGGCGACATCTCGTGCGACATTGCGGGACCGGTTCCGTGCACCCTGCGCCCTAGCAAGGGCAACGACCCGTTCTATGGATGGGATCCGGTGACCGGTAGCGAGGTGGCCCTCGGAACCCCTGGCAGCCTCGGCGTAATGGCGGTGGACAACTTGCCCAGTCAGGTTCCGACCGACGCCACCGAAGGCTTTGGACGCGCCTTCATCGAGCAGGTGTGGCCGCAGTGGCTCGCGGGCGACCCCGAAGGCATTTTGGCGGCCGCGACGGAATGCGCCGACGGTTCGCTCACAGCGCCCTACGCCTACTTGGCGGGCTATGCGTCTGCCATTGAAACCGCGGCTCCCGAGGCCTCAGTACTAGGTGCGCGCATCGAAGACACCCTTGCAGGCGCCTACGCTGAACTGGAACGGCTTGCGACGGATTCCGCGCCCGCAACCTTCGCGTCGGTCACGGTGGCCCTCGAGCGCATGACCTACGAGCTCGATGCCGAGACGACGCTGCTGTTCAATGCGTTGAGCGCGGCTTCGACGCCCGAACTACAGGAACTTGCCCGCGTGGTACAGCCCAAGCTGGCCGCCCTCGGCAACGCGACGCTGACGAATGAAGCGCTCTTTGCACGCGTTTCGGCGGTGGTGCTGCCGGCTGATGCTTCGGCTGAGGACCGTATGCTCCACGATAAAACGCTTAAAGCGTTTGAACGGCACGGAGCTCGGTTGGATTCCGCCGGCAAAGCCAAGCTGCTCGAGCTCGACCAAGAGCTGGGCACCGAAGCACTGACCTTTAGCGATAACCTGCTCAAAGACACTGAAACCTGGCATTTGCCGTTGGCGGAGGCCCCCGCGGGACTGCCGGATTGGGCCCTGGAACAAGCCGCCGAGGCCGCCACCCAGCACGGGCTAAGCAGTGGCTACGCCGCGACGCTCGATGCGCCCAACTACCTGGCGTTCATGACCTATGGAGAGGACCGCGGACTGCGCGAGCAGCTCTGGCGCGCCTACGGGCAGCGCGGAGCCCGCGGCGACGAACGCGACAACCGCCAACGCGTCCTGAATTTGGCCGCCAAGCGTTTAGAGCGGGCGCAGCTCCTTGGGTTTGCGAGCCACGCCGAGTACGTGCTGGCCGAACGCATGGCATCCGCGCCTGAAACGGTTCACACGTTTTTGGCCGACCTGCGCGCCAAAGCCAAGCCGGCGGCAGACCGCGAGGCGGCAGCGCTCCGCGAATTTGCCGCTCGCGAATTGGGCCTGAACGACGTGCAGCGCTGGGACGTCGCCTTCACCACCGAGCGCTACAAGCTGGCCAAACTTGATTTTGACGACGCGGTGACCAAGCCCTACTTCGCGCTACCCAAGGTCGAAGCCTGGGCCTTTGACGTGGCACGCCGGCTGTACGGGCTTGAGGTGAAGCCGGCTCCGCACAACCCTACCTACCACCCCGACGCCAAGGCATGGGAAGTATGGGATTCCGCCGGACAGTTCATCGCCCACCTGACGACCGACTGGCACCCCCGCAAGGGCAAGCGCGCCGGAGCCTGGATGACCAGCTACCGCTCGGCCTACGCCGACGAACGCGGACGCGAAGTGCGCCCCGTGGTCAGCCTTGTCGGGAACTTTAGCAAGCCGACGGCTGAGGCTCCAGCCCTGCTGACGTTCAATGAGGTACTGACGCTGTTTCACGAGTTCGGACACGGCCTGCACGGCATGCTGGGGCGCGGCGCGTACGCCAGCCTCACCGGAACCTCCGTGCGCTGGGACTTCGTGGAGCTTCCGTCGCAGATCATGGAAAACTGGTGCTACGAACCCGCCGAGCTCGCCCAGTGGGCCCGCCACTACGCCACCGGCGAGGTCATGCCGGCCGACTTGGTTGCACGACTTGCTCAAAGCCAAACGTTTTTAGAAGGTTTGGCGACGGTGCGCCAGCTTGGGTTCGGACTGCTGGACATGGCGTGGCACGACGCGCGGACTGCGCCAAGCGATCTTGAGCAGCTCGAGCGCGACGCCTTTGCCTCGGTCGACGTGTGGCCCTCAGTGAACGCCAGCTTTATTTCGCCCAGCTTCAGCCACATTTTTGCCGGAGGCTACAGCGCCGGCTACTACAGTTACAAATGGGCCGAGGTGCTCGATGCGGACGCCTACGGATTCTTTCGCGAGGCTCCGGACCAGGCCGCACCGCGCTTTCGCACCTTGCTCGAATCAGGCGGAACCGTCGACCCCATGGACCTCTACGTCGCGTTTCGCGGACGCCAACCCCAGCCCGAGGCGCTGCTGCGCCGCGCCGGACTACTCAATCCCACCGCATAATGGCCGAAATCCGCGCTAAAAAACAGCTGGGCCAGCACTTCCTTAGGGATTTGAGCGCCGCCCAGCGCACCGCCGAAGCTCTGTCCCTCGCCGAGTGCAGCCAAGCCCTTGAAATAGGCCCCGGAACCGGCGTGCTGACCCAGTACCTGCTGCAGCGCCCCCTGACGCTGCACGCGGTGGAACTGGATCGCGAAAGCATTCCGGTGCTGCAGAGTAAGTTTCCGCAACTCAGCGCCCGACTCTACCACGCGGACCTGCTTCGATGGCAAGAGCCGATCGAGTTGACCGAGGCTCCGTTCGCGCTGATCGGGAATTATCCGTACAACATCTCGACCCAAATCCTCTTTTGGATGCTGGACCGCCGCGAGCGCATACCTGAAATGGTCGGAATGTTTCAGCGCGAAGTCGCCGTGCGCATCTGCAGCGGCCCCGGAAGCAAAGAATACGGAATCACCAGCGTCCTGGCCCAGGCCTACTACCGCTGCGACTACCTGTTCACGCTTCCCGAGGGGGCATTTGACCCTCCGCCCAAGGTAAAGTCCGCGGTGATTCGGCTCGAGCGCTTGGCTGAGGCACCGACGGTTCCATACCGCGACCTCGCCATTGTCGTGAAGACCGCCTTTGGCCAGCGGCGCAAAACCCTGCGCAACGCGCTGAAAAGCCTTACCTTTAGCGCGCCAAGCGCGCTGGAATCGGTGGCCTCGCTGCGAGCAGAACAGCTCCGCGTCGACCAGTTCATCGCGCTTGCCGAAGCCCTGCGCCATGACACCCACGACGACCCACGAACTTCGCGCTGAACTGCGGCGCTTGCTCTCTGAAGGGCAAGATTCCGCCGTCGTCGACCTGCTCGAAGGCCTGCACTCGGCCGACGTAGCTGAAATCGCGCAGGAGCTCGAGATTCCCGAGGTGCTGGCGATGCTGCAGCTGCTGCCCGCCGAACGCTGGACCGACATCCTTGTCTACTTCGACGACGAGCTGCAGTCCGAAATTCTCGAAAACTTTACCGGTAAAGAGATCGCCGAGGTCGTCCTCGAAAACATCGATTCAGACGACGCCGCCGACCTCATGGCTGACCTGTCTGAAGAAAAGAAGCGCGAAGTCCTTCAAAACATCGAAGACGTCGAATACGCCAAGGACCTGGCCGACCTGCTGACCCACGCCGAAGGCACCGCCGGAGCCCTCATGGCCACCGAAATGGTGCAGGTCAACGAGAACTGGACCGTCAGCCGCTGCGTGCGCGAAATGCGCCGCCAGGCCGAAGAAGTCGAGGTGGTACACGCCGTCTACGTGATCGACGACCACGACATTTTGCTCGGATCGCTGTCGCTCAAAAAACTGCTCACTACCGGAGCCCGCACCCCCATCGCCGACGTCTACGACCGCAGCGTTCGCTCTGTCACCTCGACTACCGACGAGGTCGAAGTCGCCCGCATCATGAAGAAGTACGACCTCTTTGTGGTTCCGGTGGTCGACGACATGGGGCGCCTGCTGGGCCGCATCACGATCGACGACATTGTAGACGTGATTCAAGACGAGGCCGACAGCAACTACCAGCTCATGTCGGGTCTGTCTGACGAAGTCGAAGCTGGCGACGGCCTCTTTGAAATGACGCATGCCCGCCTGCCTTGGCTGATGGTGGGCCTCGTGGGCGGAATCTTAACTTCTACCGTCGTCGGCCGCAACGAGGGCGAACTGGCCCTGCTTCCCCAACTCGCCTTTTTCATGCCCCTGATCGGAGCCATGGGCGGCAACGTAGGCGTCCAGTCCTCGGCCATTGTCGTCCAGGGCCTCGCCAACTCGAACATGCCCGGAACCCTTTGGTCCCGCCTGTCCCGCGAACTCGGCGTAGGCCTCTTGAACGGACTCCTCTGCGCACTGGCCATTCTCGCGTACTCGTGGGCCGTGGGCCACGGACTGCTCTTTGCCGTCGCCGTCGGGGTTTCGCTGCTCAGCGTGATCATTTTTGCTTCGCTCTTCGGAACCGCCGTTCCCTGGGCCCTCAACCACTACGGAATCGACCCCGCCTTGGCCACCGGCCCCTTTATCACGACGACCAACGACATCTTGGGGCTGAGCATCTACTTCGCCATCGCCAACGCGCTGCTCGGATGAGGGCCCTTCTGGTCGACACCACCCACCCCATTCTCGAAGACGGCCTCGCTTCGCTCGGCTACACGCTAGACCGCTGCTACGGGGTCGCCCTCTCTGACCTGCCTCTGTCCACGGCCACCGGGCTCGTCCTGCGCGGACGCATCGCCGTCGATTCCGCCCTGTTGGACCGCGCCCCCCAGCTCAAGTGGATTGCCCGATTCGGAAGCGGAATGGAACACATCGATTGCGCCGCCGCCTCAGCCCGCGGAATCGCCTGTCTGTCAGCACCCGAAGGCAATGCCCCCGCCGTCGCCGAGCACGCCCTCGGCCTCTTACTGGGCCTCACCAAACGCGTGACCTGGTCCGCCCGCGAAGTCGCCGCCGGCCAATGGAACCGCGCCAGCAACACCGGCTGGGAACTCGCCGGAGCCACCGTCGGCATCATCGGATACGGCCACACGGGCCCCGCGTTCGCCACTCTATTACGCGGTCTTGGCTTGCGCGTTCTGGCCCACGATGCCTACCGCAGCGGATTTGAGGGCGAATCCACCCTCGCCCAAATCCAAGCCGAGTGCGACGTCATCAGTCTGCACCTGCCCCTCTCGCCCGAAACCAAGGGCTACGCCGACTACGCCTTCTGGCAGCAGTGCGCCCACCAACCCTGGGTCATCAACACCAGCCGCGGAAACATCCTTCCGCTCGAAGACGCATGGCGCGCCCTCAACGACGGCCTAATTCGCGGACTCGGACTCGACGTGGTCGACCTCGAAAAGGCCAACCTCGAAGGTTTGACCGAAGCCGCACCGTTTTGGCAAGCAATGCTCAATCATCCTAACGTGCTGATTACGCCACATATAGCCGGATGGAGCACCCAGTCATTCGCCCGAATGGCACAAATTTTAGTCGATCGCGTCGCAGGTGTTGCGTAATGTTAATTTTGTGTTAACTTTGAGTAACGTTAACTTAACATACGGACGCCATGAAAAAGACCTTTCTACTAGTGGCGCTGTTGACATCCGGCTTGATTGCTCAAGCTCAGGACCTGCGCCCCGACCCCACCCCCACTGCAAATGAACGCATGACGATTGCCGAATTGGGCGATCGCACCGAGTACACCAAGTACTTCGAAAGCGGGCAAATCAAAGAACGCGGATACTACCGCAACGGCGAGCGCCACGGAACCTTCGCCCTCTACAGCGAGTCTGGCGACGTACTGATTCACGGTCAGTACTTCCACGGCAAAAAAGTTGGTACGTGGTTGACCACGTCAGCGGACCAAAGTCAGCACTACGTGCTGGTCTATGGGCCTAATGGTCGCGTAAGCGCGAAGCATTGGGCGGCTCAGTAACCTGAGTCATGTTGTTTGTTTGGCAAAGCCCGGCCTTTTGGTCGGGTTTTGTTTTTTTGGCTAGTTAGCAAGGTTGGCTCGTTGGCAAGGTTGGCAAGGTTGGCTCGTTGGCTCGTTGGCTGACTGTAACTGGTTTCTGTTTACTTGTGCCAAGTAGTGGCGATTCCCAAGTACCAAAAGCAAAAACCAACGCGCTTTCGGCGCGAAGCGCGGCAACCCGTTCGGTTATAACCGGATTTTACTTTTTCTCAAAAATCTCGAAACGGCTATATTTCACTTAATCAGATTGTTACGCGAAAAATCCGTTTAAGGAATACCCCCTGCCCAGCATCACCAAAAACAACAAACAAGAAACCGCCGAGCCACGAAGCGGCACTAGCGCGCAGCGCAAAAAGCCAACGAGCGAACCTTGCCAACCTTGCCAACGAGCCAACGAGCCAACCTTGCCAAAGAGCCAACAAACTATTGATTATCTTCGCCCCCATGCGTACTCTCTACCTCATTGCCGCCCTGGCCCTTGGTGCCTCTGCCTTTGCACAGCGATCGTTTCACGCCGTCAACCTTCGCGGGGGATTCGGAAGCTCTACCTACGCCGGAGACTTCAACGGGGGATCGTTTGCAGCCGCAGCCAGTGAGGCGCGCGGACATGGAGCCGCGAGCATCGGATTTCAATTCACCTCGAAGTGGGAATGGAATGTGGGCCTCGCCTACGGAAGCATCTACGCGCTTTCAACCGAAGGCGTCAACGGATTTACCGGAATTGATGTGCGATCCACCTACCTGCAGCCGAGCATTCGGATTCAAAATTACTTGGTGCCTTTTGGCCGGTACTGGAAGAAAAACGCAACGGCTCCGTACTGGTTTGCGCAGCTTTCGAGCGTGGTCAGCCAGTCGAAGTACAACACCAGTGTTCCGTACCCCGGCGATACCGAGTTTCACGAGGGGAGCAACTACAGCACCGGATTAGGTGGCGGAATCGGCGTCGTACACCGCATGAGCGAGCACTGGTCATGGTTTGTTGAGGCGAGCGCAAATGCCGTTCCGGGCGACCAACTCGAAGGATTTACGCGCCCCAACCAAGAGGGTGCCGATGCGCTGGTACAGCTCCGCGTAGGAGCCCACTATTCGATCTACACCTGGGACTGAGCCGCCTCGAGCTCTTCGAGCACCGGCTTCAGGGTGTCCTGAGGTAAGTCACTGACATCCATGTACATTAGGGCGTCGACGGTGTTGAATTCCGGATCGCGGTTAAAGGCAATGACCTTGGCGTTCTGACCCACATACTTTTTGATCAGCACCGGAAAGCGCAGATTGTGCGGCTCAATGTCGGCGATCAAGCGGTCAAAGCGCTGCATGTCGGCGGGCTCGCTGTGGGCAATCAGCTCGCGGTCGCGCGGCCGCAACCTTAGGCGGAACCGCTTTCGCGGCAAGATGTAGCGCGCCCAATGGGCATCCCTAAAGTGGTGGTTTAAGAATCCGAGCATCACCGCTTGGCTGTGGCGCGAATAGCTATTGGACACCGACACGGAACCCACCACATAACGCAGCTGGCCCGGGTGGCGCAAAAGAACGTGGACGATTCCCTTCCAGAGGAGGTAGAGCGGCATGGGCTTGAGCTGGGCTTCGGGCACGACGAAGGCGCGGCCCATTTCAAGCGATTGGGCAAAAAACGGGTGGGCTTCGCGGCGAATCCTAAAAAATCCGCTCAAGTAGAACGCGCGGATTCCTCCCTGGGGGTAGAGTTCAAAACCAAGACCCAGGCGGTAGGCGCCCCAGATGGCCTGCTCGGACTCGTTCCAAAGCACCAGGTGGTGGTAGGCGGCGTCAAATTCGTCGAGGTCGCGAGCCAAACCGCTTCCCTCGCCCACGCCCCGAAAGGTGATTTCGCGAAGTCGACCCAGTTCGTGAACCACCGCGGGAATCACATCGCCCTTGGCAAGGTAGACCGCGAGGTCGCGGTAACGGGTGAGCAGTGCATCGTCGGGAAGCGCAGCGAGTTCCGCAGCAATTGCAGGGGCAGATCCCGCAGGCGCGATGGGCTCGAGGCGGCGCAGGGTGAACAGCTTGAACTTCCAACGGCGGGCCTTTTTGGGCTTGACCGTGCGCAGCTGCCTGCGGCGCTGGCGCACCGCATCAGCGAACTCTTCGGCAGACTGGACGGACTCGGGCTTAAGTGGCTTGCCCCAGCGCAAGTCAATGCTGAAGAACCAGCGCGGACGCACCGCTTCAGAGGGCAAAAGGACGGTGCGCACCCACGACCCCAGCAGTCCGAGCACATAGAAGTACCACGAGAGCGAGGCCCGAATGTCGACCGGCATTACGGGAGCCTTGACTTCGTGCAAAAAACGCTGGCTGGCCCGTGGCCACGGGCGATCGTGCACGCCCCAGCGCCAGGGCGACCATGACGACACTTCGCCGGCGGGAAAGATGACGAGGGCTCCGCCCTCTTCGACCCACTGTTTGGCCTCGAGGAGTCCGCGCCCCGAGGCCACGGGGTTGCGGTGCGCACCCTCAAACGGAACCACGCCAATCAAATAGGGCTTCAGCGGCTCGATGCGCTCGAGCAGGGCGTTGCCAACGAGCCGCACATCGGGGCGAACGGCCGCAATCGTGTGCAGCAGGGCGAGGCCGTCCATGGCTCCGAGGGGGTGGTTGGCAGCGAACACGACTCCGCCCGAACGCGGAATGCGGTCTAAGTCGCTGGGGAAGTAGCGGAGTTTGATTCCGCGCGAAGCCAGCAACGCTCGCGCAAATTCAGGGCCCTGGCGGTCGGCGTAGCGTGCATAAACGCGATTAAGGCGGTGCCAGCCCAGAAGCGCAAAAAGCACCCAAATCACCGGACGGGCGAGCGCAGGCCAGCCCAAAAAGCCGCGTACTTCGTCGATGGAAATCAGCGGCTTCGTCTTCATGCAGCTAAGTTAGTTCGGTGCCGTCAGCACCTGGGCGACTTCATGATTTCGTAACACCATGCGCAGCGGTCCCCCAGCGAGCAAGGTGGCCAGTGACTCGGCGTCGGGGCGGCGCACCGTGGTCAGCCTCAGTCCGAATTCCGCTGTGGCGCGGTAGGGGGTATTGAGGCGTTCGAGGGCGCGCGGAACCGCTACGCGGTCGTCGTTCACCGCAAACCGGGTCGACAAGGCGGTGTGCTGGGCGGCACGCACCAGCAAGCCCTCTTCGGCAAAAATGCGGTAGACTTCGCTTAGGTGGCCCTCTGACAAAAAGCTGAGATCTCGGCTCGAAACCTCAATCAGCACCTGATTTTCGTGGCGGATCCAGCACGGAACCTCAGGCGTCAGTGCGGCAAAGGGGCCCACTTCGGTTCCGGGGGCCTCGGGGTCGACGAAGGATCGGATGCGCAGGGTGGTTCCGCCATGTTCGAGTGGCTGAATGGTCTTGGGGTGGATGATGCTGGCGCCGTAAAAGGCCAGTTCGATGGCCTCGCGGTACGGAACCTGCTCGAGGCGAACCACCGACGGAAACACCTTGGGGTCGCCGCTGAGCATGCCGGGAACGTCCTTCCAAATGCTCAAACTGCTCGCCTTGAGGACGTTGGCAAAAATCGCCGCACTGTAGTCGGAACCCTCACGGCCCAACGTTGTGGTAGATCCGTCGGGAGCCGAACCGATAAAGCCTTGGGTGACGGTAACCGCGGCGGGCTGGGCAAGTGCGGCAGCGGTGCGGGCGGCGGTTTGATCCCAATCGACCGTCGCCCGGCGGTAGACGGCGTCGGTCGCCAAGACCTCGCGGGCGTCGAGCCATGCCGCATCTTGGCCGTCGGCCTTGAGTGCGGCGGCAAGGATGCGCGACGAAGCCAACTCACCAAGTGAAACGACGGCGTCGTAGCGCGGATTGTAGGCTTGAAGTGAATCCACGCGCTCAGCCGCAGCCCAAAGCGCGTCGAGCTGGGCCTGCAGCTCGGCGTCGAGCAGCCCAAGGTCGCGCGCCATTTGGTCGTGAAAGGCTTTAATGCCGTCGAGCTCCACAGCGGCGGCGGCGGTGTCTCCCAACTCGCGGGCCTGGATGTAGCGCTCGAGGGCGTTGGTGGTTTTGCCCATGGCCGAAACGACGACGAGCAGCGGATGGGTTCCGTAGGCGCGCACCAGGCGCACGGCGTTGCGCAGGGCTTCGGGATCCTTGACTGAGGCTCCGCCGAATTTAAAAATGGACCAGATACTCAAAGAAAACGGGGGTAGCGAAAGGTGAATTGGGTGAGCGCGTCCCCGGCCAAGCGGCACGGAATCCAGTCGCGGTTAAGGTCAGCCCCGAGGCCCTCGTAAAAGTCGATGGCCGGCTGGTTCCAGTCGAGAACCTCCCAGTGGAGTCTCTGGGCACCAATGGATTGCGCCCAGGCCACGGCGACCTCGAGCAGGCGGCGACCGAGGCCGTGACCGCGGTAGGACTCGAGTACCACTAGGTCTTCAAGGTGGGCAGTAAGGCCTTTCCAGGTCGAGTAACGACGGTGGCACAGCACTAGTCCGACGGCCTCGCCGCGGGGATCCCACGCCAACCAGGCGTCAAAATGGCCTGATTCGAGGTCGGCGACCATTTGGGATTCCATCAGGGTGACTTCGTGGGGGGCGCGTTCGAATTCCGCCAAAATGCGCACGAGTCCGAGCACCGCAGGCACGTCGGCCGCAGTGGCTTTGCGAATCATAATTTCCACGGAATGGGCCTCCACACGGCGAAAGTACAGCGATTCCGCTATCTTTACTGCAACCCTTGATAACCACGCTATGAGTGCAGCACGCGCTATTACGCTGGGCGAGTACTTGGTCGAAAACCAAGAAATGTTTCCCTACGCCAAAGGGGAGCTGACCGCCCTTCTTTCGGCCATTCGATTGGCCGCCAAAGTCGTCAACCGCGAAATCAATAGAGCCGGAATCGCCGACATTCTCGGCGCCACCGACGACGACAACGTGCAGGGCGAGCGCCAAATGAAGCTGGACGTATACGCCAACGACGTGTTCATCAAAGCCTTGCGCCAGCGCGGCGAAGTGGCCGGCGTAGCCTCTGAAGAGCTCGAAGATTTCATCGCCTTCACCGACCCCATTCACGCCAACGCCAAGTACATCGTGGCCATGGACCCGCTCGACGGCTCGAGCAACGTCGACGTCAACGTCTCGATCGGAACCATTTTTAGCATTTACCGCCGAGTCACGCCGGTCGGAACGCCCGTGCAGCTCGAGGACTTTCTACAGCCCGGCAACGCGCAAGTCGCAGCGGGCTACGTGATCTACGGCTCGTCGACCATTTTGGTGTACACCACTGGCCACGGCGTGCACGGTTTTACGCTTGACCCTTCGCTCGGAACCTTTTTGCTCAGCCACGAAAACATTCGCATGCCCGAACGCGGTGTGATTTACTCGATCAACGAGGGCAACTACGTGCACTTCCCTGACGGAGTCAAGCGCTACATCAAGTACTGCCAAGAGCTGGACCCGGCCACGGACCGCCCCTACACGTCGCGCTACATCGGGTCGCTGGTGAGCGACTTTCACCGCAACATGCTCAAAGGCGGAATCTACATCTACCCCACCGGAACCAAGAGTCCCAAAGGCAAGCTGCGCCTGCTGTACGAGTGCAATCCGCTCGCCTTTATCGCCGAGCAAGCGGGCGGACGGGCCACCGACGGATTTGAGCGGATTTTGGACCTCATGCCTGAAGAACTTCACCAAAGGGTGCCGTACTTTGCCGGCTCCACCGCGATGGTCCTCGAAGCCGAGGGATTTCTTCGCGGCTGAAGCTATTTGTGGCCGTACCGAATTCACTCCTAAGTCTTTACCGCGGCGACCGCCGCCTCAACGAGTTTCTGCGCCACTGGGCCACTGCGCCCAATGGTGAGCGAGTCGCGATTTCAGGCGCCGCGGGTTCGCTGAAGGCCCTAGTAGCGGCCTCGGCCCTGCTCGAGCTAAAGCGCAGTATGGTGATCCTGCGCAGCGACAAAGAAGAGGCAGCCTACTTTTTGAACGACCTCGAAAAACTTCTTCCCCAAGGATCGGCACTGTTCTTTCCGGATTCGTACCGCCGCCCTTATGCCGACCGCGACCAGACCGACAACTCCAACATTGGGCTTCGGGCTGAGGTGCTCGACCGCCTGCGCGGCGACCAGCCCATTATCGTGGTGTCGTACCCCGAAGCGATCGCCGAAAAAGTCATCACGCGGGGCCAGCTCGACGCCCGGAGCATGGAGGTTGCCGTGGGCGCCCGCCTCGACGTGGGATTCCTGAACGAGTACCTCTTTGAGTTGCACTTTGAGCGCGTAGATTTTGTCGAAAAGCCCGGCCAGTTCTCGGTTCGGGGCGGAATCGTCGATGTGTTCTCGTTCGCCCACCCCGAGCCGCACCGCCTGGAGTTTTTTGGTTCCGAAGTCGAAAGTATCCGCACGTTTGACGTGGTGGACCAGCTGACGCTACAGCAGGTGGAACGCATGACGCTGGTACCCAACGTCGAAGACAAGTCGAGCACCGAGCGGCGCGAGTCGCTGACGTCCTATGCCGGCCCCAAGGCACTGGTGTGGGTCGAACGGCCCGAAGTGGCGCTCGAAAAGCTCGACCGAGTCTACCGCCTGGCCGAAGAGGCATTTGTTGGGCTGCACAGCGTGGTGCGCCGCCTCGAACCCCACGAGCTCTATTTGCGCGGAACCGAGTGGGACCGCGAACTGGCCGGACGGGCCATTGCGGTGGATGGAGTTCCGAGCGATTCCGCCTCGTGGCACACCCTAGCCCAACCCGCCTTTGCCAAGAAGTTTGACCTGCTCGCCCAAACGCTGGATGGCCACCGACAGGCCGGTCGCGCGCTGTGGATTATGTGCGGCCAAGAGAGCCAGCGCGAGCGCCTCAAGGCCATTTTGCATGACTTGAATGAGGGGCTGGAGGTGAACTGGATCGACGGCGCCCTGCACCGCGGCTGGGAAGACCCCGAAGCTGGCCTGGTCGCCTACGTCGACCACGACTTGTTTGAGCGCTACCAACGCTTCACGATTCGCGACCAGCACGAGCAAGCCCAGGCGCTGACGCTTAAAGAGCTCAACGCGCTTCAAGTGGGTGACTTTGTGGCGCACATCGACCACGGAATCGGGAAGTTCGGCGGCCTTCAAAAAATCGACGTTGGCGGCGTCAAGCAAGAAGCCATCAAGCTCGTGTACCGCGACAGCGACGTGCTGTACGTCAGCATACACAGCCTGCATAAGATTTCACCCTATGCTACCAAGGAGGGTACGGAGCCTTCATTGAGCAAGCTCGGTTCGCCAGCCTGGCACAATGCCAAGAGCAAGACGAAGCGTCGCGTCAAAGAGGTGGCCTTTGATCTGATCAAGTTGTACGCGAAACGGCGCGAAGCCAAGGGCTTTGCCTACAGCCCCGACAGCTACCTGCAGCACGAGCTCGAAGCCTCATTTGCCTACGAAGACACGCCCGACCAAATGAAGGCCACGGCCGACATTAAAGCCGACATGGAGTCCTCGATCCCCATGGACCGCCTGATATGCGGCGACGTGGGCTTTGGCAAGACTGAAATCGCGGTGCGGGCCGCCTTCAAGGCCGTGGCCGACAGCAAGCAAGTGGCGGTGCTGGTTCCGACGACGCTGCTGGCGTTTCAGCACTTCCGCACGTTCACGAAGCGTTTGGACGGGCTGCCCGCGCGCGTGGACTACCTCAATCGGTCGCGCACGGCCAAAGAGACTAAGGCGGTACTGAAGGATCTCGAGGACGGCAAAATTGACATTTTGATCGGAACCCACCGAATCCTCGGCAAGGACCTCAAATTCAAAAACCTTGGGCTGATGATTGTCGACGAAGAACAAAAATTCGGAGTCAACGCCAAAGACAAGCTTAAAACGTTTAAGGCGAATATTGACACGCTGACGCTTTCGGCCACGCCGATTCCGCGCACCCTGCAGTTTTCGCTAATGTCAGCGCGCGACCTGAGCGTGATGACCACTCCGCCCCCCAACCGCCAGCCCGTAGACACCTACCTTATCGGATTCAACGAAGAACGCATTCGGGACGCCATCAGTTATGAAATAAGCCGAGGTGGCCAAGTCTACATTATCAACAACCGCATCCAAAACCTGACTGAGGTCGCGGGAATGCTGCAGCGACTAGTTCCGGACGCCCGAATAGCCACGGGCCATGGCCAAATGGATGGCCACGAAATGGAAGAGCTAATTGTGGGATTCATGGAACAGCGCTTCGACGTCTTGGTGAGCACCACCATCGTCGAAAACGGCTTGGACGTGCCCAACGCCAACACCATCGTCATTCTCGATGCGCACATGTTTGGTCTCAGCGACCTGCACCAAATGCGAGGCCGGGTGGGCCGCAGCAACCGCAAGGCGTTTTGCTACCTCGTGTCGCCCCCCTTGGGCGGACTGCCCGAAGAAGCGCGCAAGCGTTTGCAAGCGCTTGAACAGTTTAGCGACCTGGGATCCGGATTCAAAATTGCCCTACGCGACCTCGAAATCCGCGGCGCCGGCGATCTCTTGGGCGCGGAACAATCCGGATTCATCAACGACCTGGGCTTTGAAACCTACCAAAAGCTACTCGCCGAAGCGGTCGAAGAGCTCAAGCAGTCCGAGTTCAAGGACCTCTACGAGGACCAACGCGGCGGATGGTCGCAAACCAAAGAATGCCAGCTCGATACCGACTGGGAACTCCTTTTGCCCGATGCCTACGTGAACTCGGTCGAGGAACGCCTTCGCATTTACCGCGAGCTCGACGCCCTGCACGGACCAGAGGCGCTTGAGGCCTACCGTCTCGGCTTGGTCGATCGGTTTGGAGCCCTTCCGCCTGCGGCTGAAAACCTTTTGCGTTCGCTGCACATTCGATGGCTCGGGCAGTCCATGGGAATGGAGAAAATCCGCATCAAGATGGGCAAGTTGATGGCCTACTTCCCCGACGACGCCAACTTTTCGATACCGGAACACGTTTTGGGTCAGTTTTTGCGGGACCTGCAGCGCAATCCGCAACGCTTTCAAATGAAGCAAAAAGACCAACGCAGCTACCTTGTCGTCGATGCCGTGCGCTCGGTGGACGAGGCCATCGGATTCTTAACATCTTGGTCAGAACCCCAACCAGCAACTAGCAACTAGCAACCAGCAACTAGTATGAACGCCCTTACCGCCACCGGCCTGCACAAGCGCTACGCGTCGCACCACGCCCTTCGCGGCCTCGACATGGAGATTCCCCAAGGCAGCCTTTTTGGCCTCCTCGGACCCAACGGGGCCGGCAAAACCACCTTCATCCGCATTGCCAACCGCATTTTGGCGCCCGACGAGGGCCGAATTGAGCTCTTTGGGGCTCCGCTGGGGCCGGACGCCACGAAGCGCATCGGTTACCTGCCCGAAGAGCGCGGCCTGTACAAAGGCATGAAGGTGGGCGAACAGGCCATGTACCTGGCGCAGCTGCGCGGACTCTCAACCTCGGACGCCAAGCAGCGCCTTCGCGCATGGTTTGAACGCTGGGAACTCCAGGGCTGGTGGGACAAAAAAGTCAGCGACCTCTCAAAGGGAATGGCCCAAAAGGTCCAGTTCATCACGACAGTGCTGCACGAACCCGAACTGCTCATTTTTGACGAACCCTTCTCGGGATTTGACCCCATCAATGCGCAACTGATCCGCGAAGAAATGCTGCGCCTGAACCGCGAAGGCCGCACACTCATCTTTTCGACCCACCGAATGGAGAGTGTCGAAGAGCTTTGCAGCCACATCGCACTAATCAACCAGGGCCAGAACGTGCTGCATGGAAGCATTCAAGAGCTCAAGGACCGCCACCGCTCGGGGCAGTTTGTACTGCGCTACCGCAGCGAAGACCCGACCAGCCTCAACCTCCCCGAGGGCGCTGAGCTGACCGACCACCGTCGCGAGGCCCAGGGAATTGTGGCGGCCCGGTTCCGCGCCGAAATTGACGACGCGTCGCGCCTGCTCGCCGCGTTGGCACCGCAGGTCAACGTCTACCAATTTGAAGAGGTGGTTCCCAGCATCCACGATTTATTTGTTCAAACCGTTCAAGGCGCATGAAACCATTCCTTCTCGTAGCCCAGCGCGAAATCACCACGCGCGTTCGCAAAAAGAGCTTCTTGGTCATGACCCTGCTCGGCCCCGTCCTGTTTGTGGGGCTGATGCTGGCTCCGGCCCTCATCGCGATGTCGAGCGAGACTGAAGACCTCAACCTCATCGTCGTCGACCACAGCTACGTGCTGCCGGGCACACCCAAGGTCGAAGGCGCCAACTTGGCCTACTTTGACCCCAAAGAAGTCAGTGAAGAGCAAGCTTTGGAGCTCGTACGCACTCGCGAAGACGTGGACGGACTGCTGTACGTTCCTGAATCGATCAACAGCGACCCCGAATTCAGCCTCCAGAACGCTAAACTCTACACTGAGGGTACGGCTCCGCTCGGCGTGGCCAGTGAACTCGAGAGCCTGCTCGAGCGGTTCGCGTACGAGGGCAAGCTGCGCCACTTTGGCGTCGACCCCGCAGTGGTGACCAAGGCCAAGTCCGAGGCCAGTGTTCAAGCATTTGAACTCAGTGACGAGGGCAGCGAAGCGTCCGGAACCGAAATCAAAACCGCTGCCGGGTTCTTTGCGGGCATTCTGATTTACATGTTCACCTTTTTGTATGCAGCCCAAATTATGCGCGGCGTGATCGAAGAAAAAACTTCGCGGATCGTCGAGGTCCTCGTCACCACGGTCAAGCCGGCGCAGCTTATGCTCGGCAAAATTTTAGGCATCGCCACCGTGGGCCTTTTGCAGTTCGGAATCTGGATCGCCCTCACCGCCCTCGCTGCCACGGCAATCGGCTCAATGGGCTTGCTTTCGCCTGATCCCGAGCAAGTGGCTGCCCTGAGTGCGGCCGGGCAAGCTGCCCCTGAATTGAGTGGAATCCAGTCCGCCCTCGGCACCCTCGACAGCCTCAACCTGCCCGCCCTGATTGGGATGTTTGTGTTCTACTTCTTGTCGGGCTACCTGTTTTACGGGGCGCTTTTTGCCGCCGTGGGCGCGGCCGTAGACAGCGAGACGGACACCCAGCAGTTCATGCTTCCGCTGACCCTACCACTGGTGCTTACGTTTATTCTCGCGACGAGCATCATGGAGAATCCGCACGGACCCTTGGCCGTGGCACTGTCGATGATTCCCTTCTCGGCGCCGATTGCGATGATGATCCGGATTCCGTTCGGCGTGCCCTGGTACGAGGTCGCGGCCAGCATGTCGCTAATGGTCCTCGGATTCTTAGGCACAGTCTGGATCGCCGGGCGCATTTACCGTGTCGGAATCCTGAGCTACGGCAAAAAGCCGACCTATGCCGACCTCTGGAAGTGGATCCGGATGAAGCCCTAAGTCACCAGCCATGCAGACCGCCATACTTGACTTAGGAACCAACACATTTAACCTATTGGTCCGGAGCCCAGAAGGCGTCCTCACATTCAGCGACAAAATTCATGTGCGGTTAGGTGAAGGCGGACTGCGCGACGGCCGAATCACTTCGGATGCCGCACAGCGTGCAGTAGACGCTGTTCGACAACATCTTGCACGAGCAAGAGAACATGGGGCGGTTCGGAGCTATGCTTTTGCAACCTCTGCCATGCGTTCAACATCGAATGGGGCTGAACTGGCCGACCGCATCGAACGCGAAACGGGGCAACCCATCCACATCATCGACGGAGACCAAGAGGCCGCATTTATCGCCGAAGGCGTGGCCCAAGCGTGGCCCGAGCTCCACGAGCGCCACCTCATCATGGACATCGGGGGCGGAAGCACCGAGTTGATCATTCGCGAATCTGGCCGCAATCTCTGGGCCCAAAGCTTTACACTCGGGGTGACCCGACTCTTTGAGCGATTTTTGCCCAGCGACCCGCCCTCAGCTGCGCAATGGTCTGAAATTGATGCCCATCTAGAGGGTGAACTACTGCCCCTGTGGGATGCGCTTGAATCTTTCCCATGCCATATTTTGCTCGGTTCGAGCGGATCCTTTGACACCCTATATAATGTCATGGCGAAGCGTGTGGGCCTTGCGGAACTTGACATGGGTCAAGCCCGGGCTGAATTTGATCTGGACCATTGGCCTGGGACTTCTGAGGCCGTTCAGTCCGCAACGACCCAGGCACGAATTTTGATGCCTGGGATGCTCGCTATGCGGGCCGAAACGCTGCACTTGAGTGCGCGGCAGATTGACCTAGTTTTGGCCCGACTTAATGCACGCCGCATGCTCCTTAGCGGCTTCGCCCTCAAAGAGGGTGTGTGGAGCAGCATACAAGACCCCAAGAACCCATGGCGCGCATACTGCTGGTAGAAGACGAAAAAGCAATTCGCAACGTACTGCGAAACATCCTCTTGAACGAGGACCCCAAGCACGCCATTGACGAAGCCGAAGACGGAGACCAAGCGATTTCGGCGCTGGACGCGTCGAGCTACGACCTCGTACTCTGCGACATCAAGATGCCCAAGCGCGACGGGCTTGAGGTGCTGGCCCACGCCATGAAGCTGTATGCCGATACGCCGTTTGTGATGATCAGCGGCCACGGCGACTTGGACACGGCCGTGGGATGCATTCGCAGCGGAGCCTACGACTACATCGCCAAGCCCCCCGACCTCAACCGCCTGATCACGACCATTCGCCAGGCTCTGGACCGCAAAAAGTTGGTGGCCGAAAACCAGCGCTTGCGCAAAAAGGTCGACAAAAAGTTCGACATGGTCGGCGAATCCGCGGCCCTCGAGCAGGTGCGTGAAGTGATCGAAAAGGTGGCGTCAACCGATGCCCGTGTGCTGATTACCGGTCCCAACGGAAGCGGCAAAGAGATCGTTGCCAACCAAATTCACCAGCTCTCGGCACGCTCGCGCCAGGCCTTTATCGAGGTAAACTGCGCGGCCATTCCGTCTGAACTCATTGAATCAGAGCTTTTTGGACACACTAAGGGCTCATTCACCAGCGCAATTAAGGACCGCAAAGGCCAGTTTGAGTTGGCCGACGGCGGAACCCTTTTTCTCGACGAAATCGGCGACATGAGCCTTTCGGCCCAGGCCAAGGTGCTGCGCGCCCTTCAAGAAAACTGTATTACTCCGGTGGGGAGCGGCAAGTCCATCTCGGTGAACGTGCGGGTTCTAGCCGCGACCAACAAAGACCTCAAGGCCGAGATCGCCGCGGGGCGATTCCGCGAGGATTTATACCACCGCTTGAGTGTAATTGTCATTGAGGTACCGCCGCTGAACGACCGCCGCGACGACATTCCGCTGCTCGTGGAGCACTTTCTCGGAATGCTGGACGGGTCCGCCAAGCGCATGACCCCCGAGGCCATGGTACACCTGCAGCACATGGACTGGACCGGCAACGTGCGCCAGCTGCGCAATGTGGTCGAGCGCCTACACATCCTTGGCGGCAGCCCGATCAGTGCGGCCGACGCGGAACGCTACGCGTAAATCCTTAGTTTTTAGCGCGCCATGACCGCCAATCGGCGGTAGAAGCGCCAGGTCATGGCTGCGGCCGAAAGGGTAAGTCCCACGGCCAAGGCGAACCATACGCCGACGGCTCCGAAGTCAAAATAGGTACCGATAATCCACTCGAGCGGCAGCGCCACGACGTAGTAGGCCACAAACGTGAATACTGTGGGCATTTTAACGTCCTGGATTCCGCGCAGCGCGCCGAGGGCGGTGGCCTGCATCCCGTCAGATATTTGGAAGAGCGTCGCCACAATCAAGAGTTGACCTGCAAGCCGTGCAACCGCCGCGTCGTCAGTGTACAAGAAGGGAAAAAGGTTGCGTCCAAACAAGAACAGCAGCCCCGTAAAAGTCATAAAGAGCACAGTCAGCCCGAACAGGCTGGTCGCAGCTTCGCGCGCCGAACCGTGGTCGCGCTGCCCGAGGTACTGACCGATGCGTATAGTGGCGGCGGCCCCAAGTCCCGTAGCGGCCATATAGCTAATACTCGCCAAGCTGATGGCCACTTGGTGGGCGGCCAAGGCGGTGGCCCCGTAGGTTCCGATAATCCAGGCCGAAAGCGCAAACGCCGAAACCTCAAAGATGTACTGAAATCCCGTCGGAATCCCCAGTTTGAGCAACGCCCACACGCGGTGCAGCGTGACGCGAGCAGTTGCCCAAATCTCAGCATCGATCCTCTTTTGGCTAAAGAGCGCCCAGTACATGCCCAGCATCATGGCAACGCGGGCAATCAAGGTCGCCACGCCGGCGCCCATCATTCCCCACTCAGGGAAACCGAACCAACCGTAAATAAGCAGCGCGTTGAGTACGATATTCAAACTATTACCGGCAATACTCAAGCTCATGGGAATTTTGGTTTCGCCCAAGCCCTCGAGGTACTGCTTGCCCGCCATAAAAAGCATGAAGGGCAAATAGCTCAGCGACACGATAAAAAAGTAGTCGCGATAGGCCTCGATTACGCGCGGATCCTGGCCCGTTTGCTCGGCGCCCCAAGCCATGGCGTAGGCCATGATGGTCATCAGTACCGCGGCCGCAACGTTGACCGCTACGGCATTTTTAAAGAGCTGCTGGCCCTTTGCCCGGCGGCGCTGGCCGTGGGCGTGTGCGACCAGGGGGGTGAGGCCGTAGGCCATTCCGATTCCGAATACGAGCGGAACCGAAAGAATACTATTGGCCAGTGAAACGGCCGCTAAGGGAATGGTTCCGAGTCTGCCTACCATAACCGAGTCCGCAACCGACGCCGCGATGTGGCCCACCTGACCGGCGACCACGGGAAGGGCTAGCGGCGCGTTTTGGCGCCACTGAAGTCGGTTCCAGAAACTCATTGGGATTTAGTCTTCGAGGTCCTCGTAGCGGTCAACTTCGCGCTGGTAGAAGGCCTGGGCCTCGCCAAGAAGTTTGGCCATTTCGTCGGTCAAGTCCGCCTCGTCTTCGCCGTCGACGTCGTCGAGCCACTCAATTTCGTCGGTATCGAGGTCCATGACAAAGCGCGGAAACTCGGTGTGAATGAGAAATACGCTGTCGGGGTGGTCGGTGTTGTCGCCTACGAGAAACTTGGGGATGGCCATGGCTGCGGGGAGTTCGTTGTTCCCCCCGAAGGTACGCCGCGGCCGCAGTACATTTAACCCGTGAAGCTGCTTTTTTTCGCCCGCAAAAGCCTTTGGGCGCAGCCCGGAGGTGACACCGTGCAGCTCGAGCAGACCGCGGCAGCTTTGTCCAAGCGTGGCCACCGCGTTGAGGTAGTGACCGAGGTTGCGCAACTGCATGCGCTCCTTGCGCGCGAGCCCTGGGACGTGCTTCATTCGATCAATTTGGGCCGTTGGGCCGACCAGATTCCCTGCCTTCAGGCGCGCCGTGCGTACCCGGGGATGCGCTGGGTCGTGAGCAGCGTGCTTGTGGACTACCGCGCCTACGACGCGCAGCGAGTGCCGTTGGCAGGGCGCCTGCCTCAGGGATGGGTCGAGGTGGGCAAGGCCGCGGTGCGGGCCCTTCGTGGCCAAGACCGCTGGCCGGGCTGGTCGGTGCTGCACCCCGATCGCTTGAGTGCGGAACTCGCGTGGACTGCCGACGCGCTCGTCGCGACCACTGAGGCAGAGGCTTCGACGCTGCGCAGCCGCTGGGGCCTCGGAGCCAGCGTGCACGTCGTCCCCCCGGGCGCCGACCACCTGCCGTTGAGCGCACGTCCCCACGGCCACCTTCGGCACGGATGGCTGCTACCCGCGCGCGTAGAGGGTCTAAAAAACCAAACTTTTGCCGTGGAACTCTGGGGCGCCATGGCCCGCAGAGGGTTCACAGAACCTTTACGGCTGTACGGCGATTGTGCACCCAACCACGGCCGCTACCGCAACCAACTTACCCAAGCGATTCGGGCGGCCCGCGCGGCGGGAGCCGATGTCGAATGGCTTCCTCGCCTCGAACCCGCCGCCTTAGCTGCGGCCTACGGTGTGGCGCGGGGCGTACTGGTTCCGTCGCTGAGCGAAACCTACGGCCTCACGGTCGCCGAGGCGCGCCGAGCTGGATGCCAGGTCGTGGCTGCACCCGGAGTCTTGGGCGCCGCCGAGTGGGGCGACGAGGTCCATGTGGCACCCCTTGAACTCGAAGCCTGGGAGTCCGCCGTGCGCGCCGCGGATGCGAATGCCGACGTTGAGTTGGGCTCTAACCGGGCTCCGCTACTGACCTGGGATCGGGCCGCCGAGCAGCTCGAGCACATCTACTCGGGGCTGCGGGGTCGCCTCAGCATCACGGGCTCACGCGGAATCCCCAACCGCTACGGCGGCTACGAAGAACTGGTTGACCACCTCGCCAAAGGCTTGTCAGCCCGCGGATGGCGCATTGACGTAGCCACCTCGTCGACCCACCCTGTGACCGAATGGTCGCACCCGGGCGTGCGCCGCCGCGTTCATTGGGATCCCGAACCGAGGATGGGTTCCGCCGGCCAGTTCATCTACGACCTCTTGAGCCTTCGCGATACGGCCCAGCAGCGGCCCGACGTCCACCTTTCCCTCGGAACCACCTCGTCCGCTCCATGGCTTGCCCTGAAATCGTTGCGCGGAACCGCTCCGCTCGTCGTTCACCTCGACGGGCTCGAGTGGATGCGCGGCAAGTACCGACCCGCCGTGCAGCGCTACCTCAAGTGGGCCGAACACACTGCGGCTCTTTCTGCCGACCTCCTCGTCGCCGACCACCCCGAAATGGCGCGCTACGCGGCCCGCTACCCGAAGCCCTGCGCCGAAATCGCGTACGGCGTCGACGACCCTAAAACGGCTGGCGAACTCGACCCCTCGCTGGGCCTCCAGCCCGGTGGCTACGTACTCATCATTGCCCGATTGGTTCCTGAAAACCATGTCCTGGTGGCCGCCGAGGCGCTGAGCCCCGTGGCACCCGTGGTGGTGGTTGGCCCATTCAGCAACCCTGAGGGTCGCGGCCTTCAGCAGCTACCCAACGTACATCTTTTGGGTGGTCAGTTCGACGCGGGCTTGCTCGACAGTTTGCGCGCCCACTGCGGGCTCTACATCCACGGGCATTCGGCGGGCGGAACCAATCCCGGCCTTCTTCAAGCCATGGCCGCCAGCTGCGCGATTGCCGCCCACGACAATGCCTTCAATCGCGGAATTTTAGGCGATTCCGCCCTCTATTTTACTACTGAAGGTGCCCGCGAGCAGCTCGCTCAGGCTTGGACGCAGCGCGCAACCCTGACCCGCGACCACCGCGCTGCCCTTGACCGCGGCTACCGTTGGCCCGTGATCGTGGATCAGTACGATTCAACCTTAACCCACATGTCGGCGCAAGTTGATTTGGAAATTTTTAAAAAGTAAATTAGCATCAAATTTTCACTAAAATGGACCAATCTAGGTTTTTGATTTCCATCATACTACTGCTCTCCTTTCTAGGTAGCAATCTCAATGCTCAAACGACTGCAGTCGTGCTCCGCCCGGGGCCTGGAACGAACCAAGACGCCATGATAGTCGACGTGTTTCCTACAACCAATTACAGTACCCACGAAGACGCTACTATATCTAAATGGACTGCAGGAGGCACGCCCTCAACCAAGAGGTTTTTTATTAAGTTCGACTATTCAAGCATTCCGGTCAGCTCCATCGACAGCGCCAAACTCTTTTGGTACTGCAATACTGTTTCTACATCTCATGGCGGAATCCATACTGGTCAAAATGACTTTTCAGTATACAATGTAGCTTCGGCATGGACTCCAAGCACGGTAAACTGGTCCAATCAACCCGCGTTGAGCAGTTTAAACACTGTAAGTGTACTTCAATCTATTAGCAACACCCAAGATTACGTGATTGATGTAACACCCATTGTGAACGACCATCTTTCTTCAGGCGTCAATTTTGGATTCGGCATGAAACTCAATGACGAAACCCCCTACCGATCAGTCGTATGTTCATCTGGTGACCACCCCGACCCCAACAAACGTCCCAAGCTCGTAGTATACTACAGCTGCGTCCAAGGTTCGCCACAATTCAACCACACCAAAGTGACTGCACTACAAGTGAGCTTCTCTCCAGCTCCCAACCTAAATGCAGGTACCACGCACATGTGGAATTTCGGAGACGGATACATGTCAACCCTGCCAAATCCAACCCACACCTATGCACTTCAAGGCAGCTACGCGGTGTGCCACACTGTAACTGACTCATGTGGCACCGCTACCACGTGCGACACCATTAGTCTATGCGATAGTCTATCCTCGGCCTGGAATCATACTAATACCGGATTAACGGTACAATTCACCAGCGTAAACCAGACCGCATCTAGTTACGATTGGGACTTTGGTGATGGATATAGTGCGACTTTGCCAAACCCGGTACACACTTATACCACTTTAGGACTATACCAAGCATGTTTGACTGCGAGTGATTCGTGCGGAACGTATACAACGTGCTCAGTCCTTGAACTCAATGGTATTGGAATGCATGAGTCGAATAGCACTAAACTGTTTCTTCAGCCAATCCCCGCCCAAGATTTTGTTCAAATCAGCGGAATTTCATCTGATACTCATGTTAAAATTCAGCTGAAGTCAGCCACTGGACAACTAGTTCGTGTTGTTGAAAATTCCTCAGTTATCAATTTAGCAAACGTCCCATCTGGCATGTACCTCATTGATATAGAGTTTCATGGGACTGTTCACCACTTCAAAATTTTGAAGCACTGAATACTTCGTTCATAGTGCAATAGGCTTACACCCAACCCCGCGCCCGTAGCAGCGTAGCCAGCATGATTTTGAGGTCGAGTGCCACCGACCAGTGCTCGACGTAGTAGACGTCGGCTTTGACGCGCTCAGCCATTGAGGTTTCGTCGGTGTGGCCGTGCAGCCCGCGTGCTTGGGCGAGACCGGTGATTCCGGGGCGTACCCAATGGCGGATTCCGTAGCCCCGAACCGCGTCGGCGTAGCGCTGCGTGTCGCTTTCCATGTGGGGGCGCGGTCCGACGAGACTCATGTCGCCGCGAAGGACGTTCCAGAGTTGGGGCAGCTCGTCGAGGTGGCTCGTACGCAACCAAGGGTGCAGCACCCGCGCATCGCCGGGAACCGCCTGCAGGTCCGAATGCGACGTGGCGTCCATGCTGCGGAACTTCCAAATCGTGAAGGGCTCGCCTTTGTATCCGTAGCGCACCTGCGCAAACAGTACGGGGCCACGGCTCCGTTGGCGCACCCAAAGCGCAATCAGTGCCATCATCGGCGCGAGCAGCATCAATGCTATGGCGGAACCCAGCACATCAACACCCCGCTTCACCGTGGGCGCCCAACCCGAAGCCAAGGGCTCGCGGCGCCAGTCCAGCAGCAGCACGTTGCCCAGGGCGGACCACTGGGTGCGCGACGCGGGCAATGCAGCCAGGTCCGGAACCACACGCAAGCGGAGCCCGCGGGTTTCAGCCGCATCGAGTTCGGCCAGCACCCGGTCCGGGGTCAACCAAAGTTCGGCGGCATCCGAATCAACCCCGTCGAGGGATTCCACGGTCCCCAACCAGCGGTAGCCATAGTCGGGACGTTCGGCCAATTCGCGTGCGATGAGGTCCCACATCGGCGACGCGCCGAGGCCTTGGACGCCGACGAGTCCGATTCCGCGCCGAAACCGAGAGCGGCCCGCCTGAACAAAGGCGACGCGAAGCAGGGCCCCAAGGCTGAGGTACGAGGTAAAGATTCCGACCAAAAACACACGAGAATACACGTAGGTTTTGAGGGACACCACCAGGAGCGCGGTCAAGGCGAGCAGCAGGCCCGTCTGGCGCACGAAGCGGGCGACGACCGTGCGAAGCTCAACGCCCACGGCGAGCTGGTAGGGCTGACCCACCCAGCCGAGCAGGAACCAAAAGATTCCAAGCCACTGTGCCAGACGCAGGTAGTGGTCAAAGTAGGCAGGGTTTTCGGCTTGAAGGTCGCCGAACCGCAGGGCGACTCCGCCCCAAAAGAGGACGGCGAGCAGCGCTCCATCGGCGATGCGCAAGCCAAGTTCGCGCTGGCGGGCATTTTGGGAACGGTATTCCATAGCGACGGCGGAAGATAGCCCTATTTTTGGGTATGTCCTCGCGCTGGCTCGATACCCCCCTCGCCTACCTGAAAGGAATCGGTCCGTTGCGGGCCGAAGCCCTTGCGGGCGACCTGGGTCTGCGCACGTTTGGAGATTTACTGGCGCACTACCCCTACCGCTACATCGACCGCAGCGTGGTGCTGCGCATTCGCGAGCTGCAGCCTGGTCCGGCCGAGGTTCAGGTGCGGGGTCTGCTGACGGGGGTGCAGACGGTCGGAACCGGTCCCAAACGCAGGCTGACCGCCCGACTGGTAGACGGCCCCGACGAGCTCGAATTGGTGTGGTTCAAGGGGCTCCGTTGGGTTGAGAAGGGCTTGCCTGTAGGCGAAGAGGTCGTGGTGTTTGGCCGCGTGAACGCGTTTAAAAACGGGTTGAACATAGCCCACCCCGAGGTCGAACGGGCCGCGAGCCGACCCGCCGCTGCAGCGGGCCTGACCCCGATGTACTCGTCTACGGAACGACTTGGGTCGATGCAGCTGCACAGCCGAGGCTTGGCCGCAAAAATTGACGCGCTGCTCGAGGATCCGGCCCGCGACCGCAGCGACTGGATGCCCGAATCCTTGCGCGAAACCCAAAAGTGGCCGCGCCGCGAGGTGGCCGTGCACAGCATGCACCACCCGGAGTCGCCCCAAGCCCTCGCTGCCGCCCGCAACCGCCTCGCGTTTGAAGAGCTCTTTCTCGACCAGCTGCTTTTTGCCTACCAGCGCCTGCAGCAGGGGCGCGGCAGAGCCGGTCACCGTTTTGCCAGTGTGGGCACGCACCTGACCAAATTTTACGAAGAAATTTTGCCCTTTCCGCTCACCGAAGCCCAAAAGCGGGTGGTGCGCGAAATCCGCCGCGACATGGGGTCGGGAGGCGCCATGAACCGCCTCGTTCAGGGAGATGTGGGGTCGGGCAAGACCCTCGTGGCATTCATGGCGATGCTCCTTGCCGTGGACAACGGATTTCAGGCGGCGCTGATGGCTCCGACCGAGATTTTGGCCCAACAGCACGCGCGGTCGCTCGAAAATTGGGCCGAGCCCCTCGGGCTGCGCGTGGCGCTGCTGACCGGAAGTGTCAAAGGTTCCGCCCGCAAGCAACTGCTGGCTGATCTGGCCGATGGCAGCTTGCACCTTTTGGTTGGAACCCACGCGCTGATTGAGGACCCCGTCGTATTTCACAACCTTGGACTCGCGGTGGTCGACGAGCAGCACCGTTTTGGCGTGGCCCAGCGCGCACGGCTGCTGGCCAAAAACCGCCCCGCCCCGCACATGCTGGTGATGACCGCGACGCCGATTCCACGAACGCTGGCGATGAGCCTGTACGGAGACCTTGAGCAGTCGGTGATCGACGAGCTGCCGCCGGGGCGCAAACCGATTCAAACGCTGCACCGCACCGATGCCAACCGTCTGGCGCTATGGAGTTTTCTCAAAAAAGAAATCGCGCTGGGGCGGCAAGTGTACATGGTGTACCCGCTGATCGAGGAATCCGAAAAGCTCGACTACAAGGATTTGATGGACGGCTACGAAAGCGTGTGCCGCGATTTTCCGCAGCCCGATTACCAAGTCAGCATTGTGCACGGCCGCATGCGCCCCGAGGACAAAGAATGGGAGATGGGGCGGTTTGCCCGCGGCGAAACCCACATCATGGTGGCCACCACGGTGATTGAAGTGGGGGTAAACGTTCCGAACGCGTCGGTGATGGTGATCGAGAACGCCGAGCGCTTCGGACTCAGCCAGCTGCACCAGCTGCGCGGACGCGTGGGCCGGGGTGCCGAGCAGTCGTACTGCGTACTGATGACCTCGTCGAAACTTAGCGACGACGCAGTAACCCGAATCGAGACCATGGTGCGCACGAACGACGGATTCGAAATTGCCGACGTCGACCTGCAGCTGCGCGGCCCGGGCGACCTTATGGGCACCCGCCAGTCTGGGGTGATGGAGTACAAGCTCGCCAACTTGGTGCACGATGGCCCCCTGGTCGAGTGGGCGCGCCGCGCCGCCGCCCGCATTGTGGACGAGGATTCACAGCTCGAACAGCCCGAGCACGCGGCCCTAAGAGCGCGGTTTAGCGACTATGCCCGGGGCCGAATGGTCTGGGGTCGAATCGCCTAGAACGGCGCCTTGAAGTAATATCAGTTTGGCTCAATTCCTGCGTTCCGTACGGGCGTATCTTTAGTCCGATGAAGCCTCGACTGCACCTGCCCAGACCAAAAATTCGCCCATTTTGGCGCTCGGTGCATCTTACCCATCGATTGTACAAAATCACAGGAGGCTACACCTACATGCGCAAGGGGGCCCGGCAACTTCTCTTTGCCCTTGCATTGCTTATTGGCGTTCTGTGGGCAGTAAACAACTATGTAATTGATATTCAAGCACTCACAGAGCGATTCACAAATGAAGTTCACTGGAGTCTCGTCTACCTTACACTGTTCGTCTCTGAAATTGTGGTGGGAATACTGCCTGCGGACCTGTTCATCATCTGGAGTCAATCCCAACCCATGCCATGGCTTAGTATTGCGGCTTTGAGTGGCATATCATATGCTTCGGGTAACATTAGCTACTGGGTCGGGCGACGGCTTCACCGCAATCCAAAAATCCACCGTTGGGTTCATGTCAACTACGCTACGTTGTTCAATCCACTTCGTCGATTTGGAGGTATCTTGATCGTGGTGGCAGCGCTTACCCCCTTGAGTTTTCCGGCCGCCAGCACCGTTGCCGGAATGGTGCAGTTCCCCGCCCGTTGGTACCGGATTTATGCATTGAGCATCATTGTGCGCTACTTTTTGTTTGCGGCCATAATTTTCGGCCTCGTCTAGGGCGAACTACCTTTGCGCTATGCGCATTTCATTGGACTGGCTCTCGGACTACCTTCCGACACACCTTAGCATCGCCGAGATTGGCGAACGTCTCACTGCTACTGGACTCGAAGTTGAGAAGTCCGAGGTGTTTGACGCACTTCCGGGTGGACTGCGCGGAATCGTAGTCGGCGAGGTGCGCGAAGTGCGCCAGCACCCGAATGCGGACCGCTTGCGTGTGACCAAGGTCGACGTTGGAGCGCCCGAATGGCTGAACATCGTGTGTGGAGCGAGCAACGTGGCCGAAGGCCAGAAAGTCGCGGTAGCCATGGTTGGTGCCGAACTCTACCCCGCCGGCAGCGACAAACCATTAGTAATTAAGAAATCTGCACTGCGCGGCGAGCCTTCTGAAGGCATGATCTGCGCTGAGGATGAACTGGGCCTTAGCGACGACCACGCGGGAATCATGGTACTTCGTCCCGACGCCCCCGTCGGTCAGCCAATGGCCGAGTACCTGGGCCTCGAGAGCGACCACGTGCTCGAAATCGGTCTGACCCCCAACCGAATGGACGCCATGAGCCACTACGGAGTAGCTCGCGATCTACGCGCCTCGCTGCTGCGCGACGGCCACGACGTGATGTGGACCGAGCCTACGACCGTGGACCTCAGCTCAGCGCCTGGTGGAGCTACGGTGCTCAAGGTCGAAGATTCCGCCGCATGCCCCCAGTACGGCGCCCTTAAAATCACCGGCGTGGTCGGAAGCCAACCCTCGGCCGAGCCCATTCAGCAGCGACTCAAGGCCATTGGTCTCAACCCGATCAACGCGCTGGTCGACGCGACGAACTATGCGATGCACGCCCTTGGTCACCCCCTGCACTGCTTTGACGCTTCAGTCGTCTGCGGAAGCATTGTCGTTCGCCACGCCCACGCGGGCGAAACCTTGACCACCCTCGACGGTACTCCGCGCTCGCTGCACCCTGATGACCAGGTGATTGCGAATGCCACTGAGGTCATGTGCCTCGCTGGAGTGTACGGTGGCCAAACTTCGGGAGTTTCGGCATCTACGACCTCGGTGGTGGTGGAATCTGCCTGGTTTGACCCCGTCGTTACTCGGGCCATGGCTCGCCGCCACGGACTGCACACCGACGCCAGCTTTCGCTACGAACGCGGAGTAGACCCCGCCATGGGTCTCGCTGCACTTGAACTTTTTTGGACGCTGATCGAAGCCCAGTTTCCCGATGCCCGAATTGAAGGACTCGATTGGGCTCGCTCGAACGATTCGCGTTTCGTAGCCCCCACCCTCTTGGTTTCGATGGACCGCATCGGACGCTTGCTCGGCGAACGCCTGTCCGATGACGTATGCGAAGGCATTTTAGAGTCGCTTGACATCGATGTCATTGCCCAAAAGGACGACCACTGGACCTTGGGGCTACCCGTGTACCGCTGGGATGTGCGCCGAGAGGCCGACGTAGCCGAAGAACTGCTTCGCATCTGGGGATTCAACAACCTCGCCGAGCCCGAAGGTCTTCGCGTACGCAGCCAGCCCGAACCTCGCCGCAATCCCGAATCACTTCGCCGCGTGGCCGCTGACTACCTTGTGGCTCAAGGCCTGAACGAGGTGATGAATCTATCGCTCACCCGCGCGGCATGGTTTGCCGAGCACCCGTCGATTCCGGCTGAAGAAATCGTGCACGTACTGAACCCGCTCAGTCAAGATCTCGGCGTGATGCGCCCCACCCTGCTGTACAGCGGACTCGAAACGATTTCATACAACCTCAAGCGCCAAGAGGACCGCCTTGCGATTTTTGAATTCGGACGCCGCTACGGCCAGACCCCCGAGGGTCGCTACGAGTCGGGCGAACTCGGAATTTGGCTATGCGGAACCTACCCCGACGCGCACTTTAGCCGCCCCAATACGACCGCCTCATTTGGGGTGCTCAAGGGTTTGGTTACCGGCCTTTTGCAGCGTCTCGGAATTTCGTACACTGAGCGCCCCGGTGGAGACGTGGCCGGATTTTGGTCGGGGCGCCTCGACCTAGTTGGCTCAAATGGTGCCGCGCTCGTGTACCTCGGATGGCCCGACGCACATGCCCTTGCAGCCACCGATGTCGACAAACCGGTACTCGCCGCCCTCGTGCAATGGGACGCCGTGGCCGAAGCCGCCCAAAAGGTGCGCACCACCTACGTCGAGCCGCCAAAGTTTCCAAAAATGGTGCGCGATCTTGCGCTCGTAGTCCCTGTAGGCACCGCCTATGGAACCCTCGTAGAAGGCTTGCAGTCCGCACCGGTCAAGACACTCGAAGGCATTGAACTCTTTGACGTATACCAAGGCAAAGGATTACCCGAAGGCACGATGTCGTACGGTGTGCGCCTCACCTTCAGGGATTCAAGCAAAACCCTTCAAGACCAGCAGGTTGAAGGTGCCGTAAACCGCATGCTCGAGGGCGCCGAAAAGCACTGCGGGGCGAAACTGCGATGAGTCCATTTCGTTCCATGTGGTATGCCGCACGGAGGGCGATGCTTAAGTACGTCATTCCTGAGTGGTATTGGCCCCGAAGTGTCATGCTCGACGGCGTTGAAATCCCCGTACGAGGGGCTAAGTTGAATTTTGGTACAAAGCGATGGATTGCCAACGGCTTGTACGAAATCGATGAACGCAACCTAATTGATTCGGTAGTTGCTCCAGGAATGCACGTGGTTGAGATGGGCAGTTCTATTGGCGTTCTAGCCCGCATTCTCGCTCATAAAGTTGGGCCTAATGGTCGAGTGGTAAGCATCGAAGCTTCTCCACAACTCTACCAGCTTGCCACAACTTGGTGTCCTGTTCCAGAAACATTGCGGCTGGTCAACGGATATGCTTTTCCACTCAAATCTGCAGATCATGTGGCCGTTTCAGGATTTCAGACTGACGGAAGCGAATTGGATGGGCGTGCGATGTGGAACCTTGATTCTGAAGCAGATTCAAGTAACTGGGATTTCTCTCGAATTGAGCGTGAACTCGGTATGGTTCCCGACGTCCTTGTCGTGGACATTGAAGGCGGAGAAGCCGTGCTTCGCTCACAGTTGGCACAGATTCCACAGCACACACAACACCTCATTCTGGAGTTTCATCCCCACCTGTATGGAAGCGAAGGTGTTCACGAAATCATCGAAACCCTCAGTCGCGAAGGCTTTAAGGAGGCCGCAGTCTCAGGGCTTTGTACCCGTTTCAGCAGGATCTCTTAAGATTTTTTGCTGAAATTCAGCGCATTGTCGTATCGATCGCGGAAGCTCGCGACCGTTCCCCATTCCTCATCATCCACGCGGACTGAGCCTTTGGTCACGTGGCCCAAAAGATCGAATTCCACGCCGTTGCGCATCATGATGTCCAAGAAGCGCTCTTCGTCTTCGGGGCGCACGCTCACGACGATGCGGCCCTGAGCCTCGCCAAACAAGAAGGCGTCGGGGCGAATTTCGGCGTCGGTGGTAAGGTCAAAACCAAGGCCTCCGGCCATGGCAGATTCAAGAAGGGTAACGAAGAGTCCGCCCTCAGACACGTCATGGGCCGAAGCCACCACGCGTTCGCGAATCAGCTCGGCCACTTGGCGCTGCACCACGTATTCCTCATCGAGGTCAAAGTACGGAGCGGGTGATGCCGTGATTCCGTGCTCGTGCACGAGGTACTGGCTCGAGGCAAGGTCGTTGCGGCTGCTGCCGATCAAAAAGATCAGGTCACCCTTAGACTTGAACCCGAGGGTGGTCACGTGGTTGATGTCGTCGACCAAGCCGATCATGGCGATGGTTGGGGTCGGGAATACGGGCTCAACCTTGTTGCCGATGGCCGTCTGGTTGTAAAAACTCACGTTGCCGCCGGTCACGGGCGTTTCAAACTTTAAGCAGGCCTTGCCCATGCCCTTGATGGATCCGACAAACTGCCAGTACACCTCGGGGTTGTAGGGATTGCCAAAGTTGAGGCAGTTGGTGATGGCGCTAGGGGTTCCGCCCGAGCAGGTGATGTTGCGGGCGTTCTCGGCCACGGCAATCATGGCGCCAACCTCGGGGTCGGCGTGCACGTAGCGGCTGTTGCAGTCCACGGTCATGGCGAGGGCGCGATTGGTTCCGCGCAAGTTGACGATGGACGCGTCGCTGGCGTCGTTGGTTGGGCGGTTGATGGTTCCGACCATTGAATCGTACTGCTCGTAGATCCAGCGCTTTGAGGCGATGTTGGGCAGCGCCACCACGCGCTCGGCCACGGACTTGAGGTCGGCCGGCACGGGCACGCTGTCCACGTTGAATTTTTGGTACTCGGCGTAGTACGCGGGCTCAGACCACTCGCGGTGGTAGACGGGCGCTCCGCCGCCCAGCACGAGGTGCTCGGCCGGGAGGTCTCCGATCAGCTCGCCGTGCCAGTAGTACTGCACGTTGGGGCCCGCGGTCACCTCTCCGATGAGGGCGCAGTGAATGTCCCACTTGTCAAAAATGGCCTCTACCTCGGCCTCGCGGCCCTTATCGACGACGACAAGCATGCGCTCTTGAGACTCCGAAAGCAGGATTTCCCAAGGGTGCATTCCGGCCTGACGGGTCGGCACGCGGTCGAGGTGAATCGTCATACCGACGTTTCCGCCCGCACTCATTTCAGTGGTCGAGCAGGTGATGCCCGCGGCACCCATGTCCTGCATGCCCATGACGGCTCCGGTATCGGCGAGCTCCATGGTCGCCTCGAGGAGTAACTTTTCTTGAAACGGGTCGCCCACCTGTACTGACGGAATGTCGTTGGCCGAGTCTTCGCTCAAATCTTTGGATGCGAATGCGGCTCCGTGGATGCCGTCGCGACCTGTTGACGAACCGACGATGTACACGGGGTTGCCCACGCCGCGCGCCTTGGCGCTGATTTGGCCGCCCACCTTGACGATTCCGGCCGAAAACGCATTCACGAGCGGATTCTGCTCGTAGCAGTCGTCAAAGTAGACTTCGCCGCCGACGGTCGGAATTCCGAAGCTGTTGCCGTAGTCGCCAATTCCCTTGACCACCCCGTTGACCAGCCACTTGGTGCGGTCGGTGTTCGGATTCCCGAAGCGCAGCGAGTTCAGCTGCGCAATCGGACGGGCGCCCATGGTAAAGATGTCGCGGTTGATTCCGCCCACGCCGGTTGCGGCGCCTTGGTACGGCTCCACGGCCGAAGGGTGGTTGTGCGACTCGATTTTGAACGCGCAGGCAAGTCCGTTGCCAATGTCGACGAGTCCGGCATTCTCTTCGCCGGCCTTGGCGAGCATGTGCGGACCCTCTTTGGGCAACGTCCTCAGCCACACAATCGAGTTCTTGTACGAGCAGTGCTCGCTCCACATCACCGAATACATGCTGAGCTCGGTGAAGTTGGGCACGCGGCCGAGGCGCGTACAAATCGCGTCAAATTCTTCAGGCAAAAGGCCGAGCTCTTGGGCTTGGGCTACGGTAGTAAGGGCGGTTGATTCCATGCGCGTCGTTTGAGGCGCGAAGGTACGGCGACGGCTGCCTACCTTGCGGCTATGAAGGCAGTTTACTCCCCCCTTTTGCTCGGAATTTTTGGGCTTTTTGTGGCCTGCAGCACGGCACCTGAGTTTGACGCCGTTCTAGCGAATGCCCGCATCGCGGAATTTCACGGAGACAGCCTCAGCTACCAGTCGGTGCACCTCGCCCTGCGCGACGGGCGGATTGCGGCGGTGGTTCCGGCTGCCGTGGCCGTTCCTTCGGCCAACGACACCACCGACCTCAGCGGGTCGTTCGTCTACCCTGGTTTCATTGACGCCCACGCCCACTTTCTGGCGCTTGGCCAAGCCCTCGAGACGGTCGACTTGGTCGGAACCCGCAGCTGGGCCGAGTGCGTCGACCGCGTCCGCCAGTACGTCGCCGACCACCCCGAGGTTGCCGTGGTTCGCGGCCGCGGATGGGACCAAAACGACTGGGCTAACAAGGCATGGCCCACGTCCCACGCACTCGATGGACTGACTGACAAGCCCATCGTACTCTCGCGCATCGACGGCCACGCAGTGGTCTGCAACCAAATCGCCTTGACCCAATCAGAGATCACCGCCGCCACCCGCATCGACGGGGGCGAAATCCTGCTCGCCGCCGGCAAACCCACCGGAGTACTCGTCGACAACGCCGAAATCCTGCTGCGCATCGCCGAACCTTCGCGCGATGAAAAAATCCGCTATCTGCAGGCCGCCGAGCGCTGGTGCGTGGAGCTGGGCCTGACCGGCGTGCACGATGCCGGGCTGCCCACTGGTGACATCATGCTGATCGACAGCCTTCAGCGGGCCGGAGCGCTGCGCATGCCCCTGTACGTCATGGTCGCCGAGAGCCCCGAGGCCCTCGACCACTGGCTGGACCGCGGTCCCATCCAAACCGACTGGCTGTCGGTGCGAAGCTTTAAGTTCTACAGCGACGGCGCTTTGGGCAGCCGCGGAGCCCTTTTGCGCGCCCCCTACCACGACCGCCACGACCACTTTGGACTCGCACTTCGGGATACCAAGTATCTGAAGTCCGCCGCCGACCGCCTCGCCCAGGCCGGGTGGCAGATGAACACGCACGCCATCGGAGATTCCGCCAACCATTTAATTATCAATTTGTACCGCGAAGCCCTCAGCGCCCGAGCCGCAAAAAAAGACCTGCGCTGGCGCGTTGAGCACGCCCAAGTGGTGAGTCCCGAAGACCAGATCCTCTTTGGCAAAGGCGTTGTTCCGTCGGTGCAGCCCACCCATGCGACGAGTGATATGGACTGGGCGCCAGACCGCTTGGGGCCAGACCGCATGCCGCACGCCTACGCCTACCGGGCGTTGCGCGAGGCGAACGACGGGTGGATTCCGCTCGGAACCGACTTCCCGATCGAGCACCCCAACCCGATGTACACGATTTTGGCCGCTACGGCCCGACGCGCGTTGGACGGCCACCCCGCTGAGGGTTTTCAAACCGAAAACGCCCTGACCCTTGCCCAAACCCTGAAGGGAATGACCACAGACGCCGCCCGTGCTGCCTTTCAGGAGTCCGACCGCGGCGAAATCCGTATTGGAAATTGGGCGGACTTCACCATCTTTGAGGTAAACCTAAACGACATAACCCCCATGGCCCTCCCGCAGACATCGCCTACCCAGGTGTGGATCCACGGAGCGCGCCGCAAGTAACCTACGAGCTTTCACGCATGAACGCACCCAAACGCCTTTTTGATTTCGCCCACTATGCGGCGGCTAAGCATCCGCGCCCCGACGCACTCAACACCAAAGTCAACGGCCAGTGGCAGTCGATGTCGACCACCGAATTCATTGCCAAGGCCGAGAAACTGGCCTGCGGGCTCATCGACCTCGGCCTCAAGCCGGGCGACCGCGTCGGAATTATTTCGACCACCAACCGCACCGAGTGGAACCTCTGCGACCAAGCCATCCTCAGCGCAGGCGGCGTGGACGTACCGATGTACCCGACGATTTCGCAGGCCGACTACACGTTCATTTTGAACGATGCCGGAGTGCGTTTTTGCTTTGTGAGCGACCCGGAGCTCCGCGACAAGATGGAGGCGCTGCGCGCCGACGTGCCGAGCCTCGAAGGCGTGTTCACGTTTACGCCGACCGAAGGTTCCGCCTGCCTTGACGACGTCGTGGCCCGCGCAACTGACGCCCACTTCGCCGAACTCGAGGCCCGCAAGGCCGCCGTGCGCGAAGAGGACCTGGCGACGCTGATTTACACGTCCGGAACCACCGGCACCCCCAAAGGCGTTATGCTGAGCCACCGCAACATCGCCTCGAACGCGGTCGCAGGGGCCTCGCGCCTGCCCGTCGGCCCCACCGGCAAAGCCCTGAGCTTCTTGCCGTTGTGCCACAGCTACGAACGCGTCTGTGTCTACGTCTACCTCACCAACGGCGTGGGCGTCTACTTCGCTGAGTCGATGGAAACCATCGGAGACAATTTACGCGAGGTGCATCCGCAGGTGTTTACGGCGGTTCCGCGCCTGCTCGAGAAGGTGTACGACAAAATCATGGACAAGGGCAAGGCTCTGACCGGCATCAAGCGCGGACTCTTTTTCTGGGCCGTCGGACTGGCCGAGCGCTATGAGCACGAGGGCCTGAGCCCGCTCTACTACGCCCAGCTCAAGCTGGCCCGCAAGCTGATCTTTAGCAAGTGGCAAGAGGCGCTGGGTGGCGAAACCTTGGCCGTCGCCAGCGGAGCCGCCGCGCTGAACCCCAAGCTCGCCCGCATCTTCGCCGGAGCCGGCATCAACGTACAAGAAGGCTACGGACTCACCGAAACCTCGCCCATCTTGGCAGTCAACCTGCCCACCGGCCAAGGCCACAAGCTGGGCACCGTGGGAACCGCCATCGACGGCGTCGAACTCAAGCTGGACGCCGACGGCGAGATCCTCGCCAAGGGCCCCAACGTGATGATGGGCTACTACAACCGCCCCGACCTCACCGCCGAGGTGATGACTGAGGACGGTTGGTTCCGCACCGGAGACATCGGAGAATTCGACGCTGAGGGCTACCTGCGCATCACCGACCGCAAGAAAGAAATTTTCAAGACCGCCGGAGGCAAGTACATCACGCCCCAGGCCATGGAAAACGCCTTCAAAATGTCTCCCTTCATCGAGCAGTGTATGGTAGCCGGCGAACACAAGAAGTACCCTGTGCTTTTGGTTCAGCCCCAATTCGACTTCCTCAAGTCGTGGTGCGCCCGCAAGGGAATCGAATGGACCAACCCCGCCGAGATGGTCGCCCACCCGCGCATCGTCGCACGCATTCAGCGCGAAATCGATTCCACCAACGCTCAGTACGGTCAGTGGGAAAAAGTCAAGAAGTTTGTGCTGACTCCAGACGTGTGGAGCATCGCCGCAGGCCACGTAACCCCCACCCTAAAGTTGCGCCGCAAGCCCATCTTGCAGATGTACGCCGAGCAGTACGAGGGGCTTTACGAGGAAGCGAGCAACTAGTAACTAGCAGCTAGCATAGCGCCGAAACCGCTCCAGCACCGCCTGCATGTCGTCGGGCAGCGGAGCTTCAAACACGAGGCGTTCGTCAGGTCGCGAGGGGTGCTCAAAACCGAGCAGCCGCGCGTGAAGTGCTTGGCGCGGAAGCATTTCAAGCGTTTTGTGGGCGAACTGCGCAAACTTGGGTAGCTCGGGACGGTGCAGAGCCTTATCGCCTCCGTAGACCGCATCGCCGACCAGCGGATGCCCTAAGTACTTCATATGCACCCTGATTTGGTGGGTACGGCCCGTTTCAAGGCGGCAGGCTACGAGCGTGGCAAAGTGGTAGCGCTCCAGCACCTCGTAGTGGGTGACGGCGTGCTTTCCGTGCTTGCCGTCGGGAAAAATCGCTTGCACTTTGCGGTCCTGAAGCGAGCGTCCGATGTGGCCGGTCACGGTTCCGCGGTCTTCGCGCACATTGCCCCACACCAGGGCGTGGTATTCGCGGTCGCAGCTGTGGTCGGCAAACTGCTTCGCCAAAAAGGCGAGTGCATAGTCGGTTCGGGCCACGACCAGTAGGCCTGAAGTGTCCTTGTCGATGCGGTGCACTAAGCCGGGCCGCACTTCGCCGCTCGCGCCGGGCAAATTCTGAAAGAGGTAGAGCAGGCCGTGCACGAGGGTTCCGGTAAAGTGGCCAAATGCCGGGTGCACCACCATGCCCGCGGGCTTGTTGATCACCGCGAGGTCGTCGTCGAGGTAGACGACGTTGAGGTCGATGGGCTCGGCCTCGAGCACAAACTCGCGCGGAGGCTGCGCCAGCACCAGCGTAACCTCTTCGCCCGGCTTTACCCGGTGGTTCGACTTGACGGGCAGGCCGTCGACGCGTATAGCTCCAGCCTCGGCCGCCTTCTGAATGCGGTTGCGCGAGGTTTTCTCGAGAAAATTGAACAGAAATTTATCGACGCGAAGCGGCTTTTGGCCCGCGTCGGCTATAAACCGGTGGTGAACATAGAGTTCCTCTTCGGTGCCAGCGCCCTCTTCGAGCTCGTCGTCAAACTCGATCATTGCTTAATCAGTCGGGTTACGTGGCCGGAATCGCTTCGAATCAGGTACAGCCCTGCGGGCAGGCCGCGAAGGTCCACACGCCAAGGCTGAGAAGCGTCGGCGCGCGCGGCCGTAGCGACGGCAGATCCCAGCGCATTGAGCACCTCAAGGCGGAGTCCAGTCCCGTGGACCACCGCCCAATCGCTTGCGGGCTGTGGAGCCACGGTCAAACCGACGGAGCGCTGGGGTTCGCGGGTGCTGAGGTCGCCGGGGGTTCCGCGAAAGAACGGACGAATAGCCAACGCCCCCGGAAGCTGGCTCAAAAACCACTCGCCCACCTCACCAAATGCCTTGGTAGCGTCGGTGTGCACGTCAAGACCCAGCACGGCGCGGGGCATGCCCTGGTCCGAATTCGAGGTCTCCATGACGACTCCGAGGTAGACGTCACGCGGCACCACAAGACCAAGCGTGTCAAGCACATAATGGCGGCCGAGCTGGCCGGCGTAGTTCCATACCACCTCGTAAAGCGAATCGCTCACGTAGATGGGATCGCCCGGGAAGCCGGCGGTATCGATGGTCCAGACCCCGAGGCGAAAGCGCTCGCCCTCGCCCTGAGGGCCGGCGGGAATCCACTCGAGGTCCATTCCGCGCAAGGTATCGGCCTGCACAAACTGGTAGCGCTGCGCCCAGCGGGGTTCGACACCTTGGGCCACTCCGTAGCCGCGCTCGATGCTGCCGTCGTCGACTACGTAGCGCTGGTCGCACGCGATTCGAATTCGCGCGGTGTCGTTGCTGCGGTCGCCCACGGCTTCGCCGTCAAACCAGTAGGCGAGGTTCCAGGCAAAGGGCCCTGTGGGAATAAGTTGCGGGCGGTTCAGCGCCAAATTAAACGGGGTCGACACGTTGTGCAGCAGGTTTGACACGACCGGAACCGTCAGGCGGCTCTGCAGGACGCTGCCTGTAGCGTCCGTCCAACTCAACTTGCCGAGGTTGAGCTGCCATCCGCCGACCGGAACAATACCGTTGCGGCGGTAGGGCGTGCGCACCGAGTCGCGCTCGAGCAGCACGCGGTTGTAGTGAAACCAGGGCACCTCGCGGTAGACATTGAGTAGTCGGGCCGGAGGCGTAATCCACGTCGGGTCAAACAAGGCGGAATCGCCCAAGCCCTGCGTGGCGCTGAGCTCGAGGTAGTCCACCAAAAACACATCAAAGGCGCCTGAAGGGGCTCCGTGACGGCCGATGCGCACTCGGGTGGCCGATGATCCGTTGGCCGGAACCGCAAACGTGTAGGCCTTCCAGCGGTCGTCGGCGAGTCCGCCTCGGATTCCGCCCATGCGAACCCAGGCGGTATCGGCGCTGCTCCAGGCGTGCACCACCAAGCTGTCACTGGACTCGCACGGATCGCCAAAGCCGCCCTGCTGCACGCGAAACCCGAGCACCGCCCCCGAGGGAGCCGCAAACCACGGACTGTATAGGGCGTCGCCCAGCGTATCTGTGGACAATACACCTGGATGGTAGGGTGCGCCGCTGGCCGAAATTCCGTCAAATACGGCGACTCCGAGGCTCAAGGGCTTGCGCGCCATGGTTTGGGACACCTGCACCCCGCGCGAGGTCCACCCCGAGGGAATTCGGTGGTCGAAGCCTACACTTAGCGGCAGGTTCAAGGTATCTGAAAACGTTTTAAACGCCTGAAACGATTGGATCGCCGCCCCACCCCACGGCACCATAGCCTGCTCGACGGGCTGGGCCGATGCCGCCATCGCCGCCAGCCAAAGACCCACAAACCAAGCTCTTACTTGAGCCATACGCGAACTTTGGCCTGAGCAGGTAGCGCGGGCGCGCCATTTGAATTCGCAGGGCTCTGGGACTGAATGGCCGCTGACGTCGTATCACCTTCCATCCACTGGATTCCGAGGCCCGAAAGCTGCAGCAATGCCTTAGCCTCGCCGTAACTGAGGCCCGTGAGGTCCGGAACCGGCTGAGTGAGGTCGCCGCTCCGCATGCCCACTCGAAGCGTGAGGCCGGCGCCCTTGCGAACGCGGCTGCCTGCTTCAAGGGGGCGTCCGTTGTATTCCACTTCCAAAACCAATCCGTCGGTTACATCAGGAACGTACTGAATGTCTGAAACGTACAATCCACGCGTACGAAGGTCGAGTTCGGCACGTGCCAGCGTGCGCTCTTTAATGGCTGGCAAGCGCACCAATTCGGGCCGCGACCGGTTGATTGTGAGCATCACTTGGCGGCCGGCTTTCACGACGGCTCCGGCGACCGGATACTGCTGGTACACCTCGCGGGGGCGCAGCTCGCGGCGGTACATGGCGGAATCCAGTAAAACACCTTCCAACTCAAGTTCCGCAAGCGCAGACTGCGCGTCCTCCAAACTCATTCCGCTTAAATCCGGAACCGTTTGGACCTCGCCAAACCCCGTTACCCATTTAAGAATAGATTGCGCCGACATGCCCAGCACGATAAAAAACAACAGCGCCAGGACGGCGTTGACCCCAAAGGTCTTGCTCTTAAGAAACAGCCACAAATTACCCATTGGCACAAAGGTAGTCCGACGCATCTATCTTTGACCCATGCGTCCCCTTGTTGCCGTAGCCATGGGCGGCTACTCTAGTGAATTCGGCATATCGCTTCTGAGCGGAAGCCACGTGTTTGACGTCCTCGACCCCGTGCGCTACGACCCCGTGCGCCTCGAGCTGCACCCCGGCGACGGATGGAAGGCGTTCGACGCCTCAGGCCTGCCCCTGCGCTTCAGCGACCGCACCTGGACCATCATTGACATCGACGGAACCGAGCGGCGCATCGACGCCATCCTCAACCTCATCCACGGCCACCCGGGCGAAGACGGCACCCTCGCCATGGCCTGGGAGCAAGCCGGAATCCCCTACTCGAGCTGCAGTCCCGCCGCCTCGGCGCTCACCTTTCACAAGCTGTGGACCAACGCCGTGGCCCAGCGCTTGGGAGTTCGAGTGATGCCGTCGGTTCACCTTCGGCGCGGAGCCGACGAGTCGGCCGTCCACGACTTCTTGGCCACCCAGACCTACCCCCTCTTTGTCAAACCATGCCGCAGCGGTTCCAGCTACGGCGTCACCCGCATCACCGCGGCCCACGAATGGCCCGAAGCCCGTGACTTTGCGTGGCACGAAGACGACGAACTCGTCGTCGAACAGGGCGTCGTCGGAACCGAACTGGGCTGCGGCGCCTTCGTCGCCCCGGACGGGATCCGCATCCTCGGCATCACCGAAATCGTTCCCAAAAAGGCCTTCTTTGACTTCGAAGCCAAGTACCAGGGCGCCTCTGAAGAAATCACGCCGGCCCGCATCGCAGATTCCGCCGCCGAAGCCGTTCGCCGCGCCACCCAGCGCCTCGTCGAAGGCATGGCGCTTCGCGGATTTGTGCGCGCCGACTTCATCCTTCCCGCCGATGGAACCGAGCCCGTCCTCATCGAAATCAACACCATCCCTGGAATGAGCGCAGAGAGCATTGTTCCGCGCCAGCTTGCCGCGGCCGGAATCTCAATGCGAAGCTTCGCCACGGACCTCGCCGAATCCACCCTCAATCGCCATGAAGACCGCGCTGTTCCCCGGATCTTTTGATCCCCTCACCCTCGGCCACGAAGACGTCGTGCGCCGCGCCGCACCCCTTTTTGACCGAATCATTGTCGGAATCGGTGTCAACGCCGACAAAAAGTACATGTTTTCGCTCGAGCAGCGCATGGCATGGATCCGCGAATCCTTTGCCGACCTGCCCCACGTTGAGGTAGCGAGCTACGAGGGACTCACCATCACGTTTGCCAAGTCTCTGGACGCCCACTTTATGGTCCGCGGCCTGCGCAATCCCGCCGACTTCGAATTCGAAAAAGCCATCGCCCAAACCAACCGCGAACTCGAACCCCACATCGAAACCGTCTTCTTTCAAACCCGTGCCCGCTACGCCTATATTGCCTCGAGCCACGTGCGCGAAGTAATTCGCTACGGCGGAGACTACACGCTCTTCGTGCCCAGCGCGGTGCGCATCACTTCCTGAATCGTCGCATAGGTATCCTTGGCGGCCTCGCGCCACGCAGCTTCGGCCATCCAGCGCACGTCCTCAATTCCCTCCTCGGTTTGGGGCGTCAACTCGGGCCTTCCGTCCACCTTCATTCGAAACCAGTGCGTCGTCTTAACGTACGCCACACCCTTCATCTCGTAGCGGTGCACGGTCTCGCAAAGTTTTGACCCCAAGGCAATTCCGCCAATTCCGCACTCCTCTTCGACCTCGCGCACGGCGCATTCGTCGATGGCCTCCCCGGACTCCAACTTACCCTTCGGCAGGTCCCACTGACCCAAACGGTGGATCCATAGAACCTCTCCAAATGAATTTTCTACCCATCCGCCCGCCGCAGTGACGGGTTGCTCGCTGTACTTTTGCGCCATGATTTTTGAAGCTACGTCGGCCGAAACATTGGCCGGACTCTTACTGCAAATTAAAGCCGTTTCGCTGCGTCCCGACGAACCCTTTACCTGGGCCTCTGGACTCAAGTCGCCGATTTACTGCGACAACCGCGTCACCCTGTCGCATCCGCGCGTCCGCACCTACCTGCGCGAGCAAATGGCCACACTCATTCGCGACCAGTATCCCGCTGTAGACGTCATCGCCGGAGTAGCCACGGGCGCCATCGCCCTCGCCGCCCTCGTCGCTCAAGAACTTGACTTACCGATGGTCTACGTCCGTTCAGCGCCCAAAGAGCACGGACGCCAAAATCTCATCGAAGGCGAATTGCCTAAAAACGCCCGGGTCGTCGTCATCGAAGACCTCATCTCTACCGGCAAATCTTCGCTCCAAGCGGTGGACGCGCTTCGCGATGCCGGCGCCCACGTCCTCGGAATGGCCGCCATCTTCACCTACGGCTTCCCCGCCGCCAGCGAGGCGTTCACGGCTGCCGACTGCAAGCTCCGCACCTTGAGCGACTACGACCACCTTCTCAAGGCGGCTCAATCGCGCGGAACCTTGACCCAAACTGAACTCGAAGCCCTCTCGGGCTGGCGCCTCGACCCCAAGGGGTGGAGTGACGCTAAGGGTTAGTTGCGCCTGCGTCGCTGTGGGCCGCTAGCTCCTTGTTCCTAGTTCGGAACTGTGGCACTACAAGTAACTAGAAACCAGAAACCAACTAGCTAACGAGCCAACCTCGCCAATCTCAGCCAACCTCGCCAACCAGCCACTCCAATTCCTTATGCCCCACCCAGCGGACGCTTCCGTGCTCCAACTGGATTCCGAGGCGGCCGTCGGGTGAAAGGAATTTGGGCGTAGCGGCAAAGGTTTCGCCCGTGGACCGATCGCGAAAGCGATTGAGTTGGCGCCAGCCCAGCAGCTTGGATGTGTAGCGATCCAAAACATCAGACCCGACGGGAGACTCAAGGTGCGACGCAAGTAGTGCCGCCAGCTGCTCGGCCATTCCGTCCAGTTCAAGGCCCGGTAACCAGGCGCAGCCCTCAGGTGCTTGGGTGACGTTGATTCCGATTCCGAGAAACCAGCGCGTGCACGTCGCCCCTTGCCAGTAGGCTTCGGTGAGGAATCCGCCCAACTTCTGCCCGTTGAGGTACAGGTCGTTAGGCCACTTGAGCTGCACGGCGTACCCGCGGGACTCGAGCCATTCAGCCACCGTGAGCGAGGCCTGCGCGTGGCGCACAAACACGTAGGACGCCGTCCACTGCAGCGCGGGGCTCACGAGGGTCATGAGCAAGCTCGAATGGGGAATGTCGGCCCAGTGGGTTCCGCCACTGCCACGCCCCTCGGTCTGCGCACCTGCCGTTATGGCAGTCCATCCGACCGGATTCCATTGGTCGGAATTCGCGTGCGCCCACGCCTGAGTGGAGGGCAACTCACTGAATTTGATGTGCTTAATTGGACTTGACGCGGGCGGCATTCTGCAAAAATGCGGCGAATTCGGCGGCAATTCCGCCACATTCAGAAATTGGCACCCAAATTGTGCTTAACCGCGGGTAATTTTACCGAATGACTGCAACGTTTGCTGAACTTCCCCAGATTGTACGCAGCGCCATCGAAGGCGTAAGCGACATCAAGGGCGAAAACCTCGTACTACTCGACCTTCGCGGGCTCGACAACGCCGTGTGCGACTTTTTTATTGTCGCTGAGGCGCAATCCACCACCCAGGTCAACGCGATGGCCGATGCGGTACACAAACGCGTCCGCGAGGAAGCCAACGACAAGCCGTGGCACGTCGAAGGCGCCCAGCAGTCTGAGTGGGTGCTTATGGACTACGTCTCGACCGTAGTACACCTCTTTCAGCGCGAAGCCCGCGCTTTTTATGATCTTGAAGGATTATGGGCAGATGCTCCCTCGGTGGCGCTTCCGCAACAATACCTCGTTGAAGCTGTTTAAGTACTGATGAGCAAAAAGAACAAGGGCCCTAAGCCCGGGCCTGCGCCCAAGGGCGGCCTCCCCAAATTCAACTTTAGCTGGATTTACATTGCGGTCTTTGTCGGACTGCTCGGCCTTCAGTTTGCACAAAGCCAGTTCGGAACCCAAACCGAACCCTCGAACTTTAACGAGCTGAGCACGCGCATTCAGCGCGGCCACGTCGACCGCGTCAAGGTGGTCAACAGCAAAGAAGTCTACGTATTCATCAAGGCCGACACGTTGGCGGCCGTCAAAGAGTACGAGGAATTGGCCAAAACGTCGATTGGCGACGCGCCCAATCAGGGTCCGCACTACGTGTTTGAAATGCCTGCGGAATCATTTGACCGCGCCATGGAACGCTTTTACGCACAGAATCCCGACCTCGGCGAAGTCAGCGTGGAGTACAAAGACGAGCCCAACTACTGGGGCGAAGCCCTTGCGTGGCTGGTTCCGATTTTACTGTTTGCTGCACTATGGTTCTTCCTCATGCGCCGCATGGGCGGTGGCGGTGCCGGCGGCCCTGGCGGACAAATTTTCAACATCGGCAAGAGCCGTGCACAAATGTTTGACGCCGACAACGCGGTCAAAATCACATTCAAAGACGTTGCGGGCCTCGACGGAGCCAAAGACGAAGTCCTCGAAGTCGTCGACTTCTTGAAGAACCCCAAAAAATACACTGACCTCGGCGGTAAAATCCCCAAGGGCGTGCTGTTGAGCGGGCCTCCGGGAACCGGTAAAACCCTCCTCGCGAAGGCCGTAGCCGGAGAGGCAAAGGTTCCGTTCTTTTCACTGAGCGGTTCCGACTTTGTCGAGATGTTTGTGGGTGTCGGAGCCAGCCGTGTGCGCGACCTCTTCAAGCAGGCTAAAGAAAAGTCGCCGAGCATCATCTTTATCGACGAAATCGACGCCATCGGTCGTGCCCGCGGTCGCAACGCATTCAGCGGAGGCAACGACGAGCGCGAAAACACGCTCAACCAGCTCCTTACCGAGATGGACGGATTCGGAACCAACGAGCACGTGATCGTCATGGGCGCCACCAACCGTGCCGACATTCTGGATCGCGCCCTCATGCGTGCCGGACGCTTTGACCGCATCATTTATGTGGACCTTCCCGAGGTTTCAGAGCGCATCGAGATTTTTCAAGTTCACCTTCGCCCGCTCAAGCTTGGCGAAGACGTAGACGTCGAGTTCCTCGCGCGCCAAACCCCTGGTTTTAGCGGAGCAGACATCGCCAACGTGTGCAACGAAGCCGCCCTGGTGGCCGCACGCAAGAACAAGAAGGTCATCGAGAAGCAAGACTTTTTGGATGCCGTGGACCGCATCGTCGGCGGCCTCGAAAAGAAGTCCAAGTTCATTACCCCTGAAGAAAAAGAAGTAATCGCGTACCACGAATCGGGACACGCCACCGTGAGCTGGCTGCTCGAGCACGCCTCTCCGTTGGTTAAGGTGACGATTGTTCCGCGCGGACGTTCATTAGGTGCCGCATGGTACCTGCCCGAAGAGCGCCAATTGACCTCTAAAGATCAAATGCTCGACGAGATGTGCGCCACCATGGGTGGACGCGCCGCCGAAGAGGTCATCTTTGGCCGCATCACCACCGGAGCCCTCAGCGACCTTGAAAAGGTCACCAAGCAAGCTCGCGCCATGGTTTCGGTCTACGGTCTTAATGAGCGCATCGGAAACATCACCTACTACGATTCGTCAGGTCAGAACGAATACCAATTTGACAAGCCCTATTCAGAGCGCACCGCCGAGGTGATCGACGAAGAGATCAGCAAGCTCATCGAAGGCCAGTACGAGCGCGCCAAAGAACTGCTTCGCGCCAACCGCGACAAGCTTGAAACCCTTGCCAAAGAGCTGCTGACCAAAGAGGTCATCTTCCGCGACAACTTGGTCGCCATCTTCGGAGAGCGCCCTTGGATGAGCCGCGAAGAGCGCCTTGCCGCACATTCAGAGGACAAGCCCGAGGTGAGCATCGAGACGCCCGAGACTCCGATCCAGGAGCTAGAAGCCACGAACGACGAGCCGCAGGCTCCGAACCAGGAACCAGAAGCCAGGAACGAAGAGCCGCAGGCCCAGGAACCAGAAGCCAAGAACGACGAGCCGCAGGCTCCGATCGACGAGGCAAAAAATGCCTAAGGCATTCGGTGGATTGCGTTTGATTTATCCGTAATTTTCACCCCAGTATGGCGGGTTGGATCGGAAAATTTCTTACCGTACTCAGTGGTTCACCCCAATCCGCTGGGGATGAGGCGTCTGAGCCGCAAACCTTTGCGGGCATCACCGACCCCGTGGATTTGGCATTTGTGCGCAAGTTCACGCAGAGCTCCGGTCTCTTTCTGTACTGCGGCAGCGTCGACGAAGTAGTCGAAAACCTCAAAGCGGTAGGCGCCGAAACGGGTCAATCGCAGTTTTTTGTTCCCGAGAAGCCGCTGCACGCGTGGTTTGCCCAAGCAGGACTGCAGGTCATCTACGACAACCCCCTCGAGGCCGACGCCATGGCGACCACCTGCCATGCCGCAGTGGCCCAAACCGGCGGAATAATGATCACTGACGCCCAAACGCAAGGACTGAAGTTCGCCCAGCTTCCCGCGATCCACCTAGTGGTAGCCCGTGTTTCGCAGGTGGTGAACAGCCTTTCGGACGGAATGTCCGCCATCAACAAGTTCCACCGCGAGCAGCGCCCCCTGAGCATCATTACCCTCAAAGGCAAGCGCGACGAGGCGGTCCTTCAAGCCAAAGTTGATCCCAACAAGGGGCGCGAGCTCTACTTCTTCCTCGTCGAAGACCACCTATTCACCGACCTATGATGCAGCGCAGCCTCTGGGGCCTCGTGTATGCCCTGGTTGTCGCGTTCTTGTGCATCGGACTGCCCTGGACGCCCGCCCTACTCTTTTTGCTTTTACTGGGCGTAGCCGTCGAGCTCATTCGAATGCCCAATTTGAACCCGCGCCAGCGTTCGGCCGGACTCCTCTACACCTTCGCCAGCGCACTTGCCACAGGTTGGCTGTGGGGCGTCGGTGGCGGGCAATCCATACTCGCGGTGTTCATTCTCATCTGGCTCTCGGATTCCATGGCCTACGTGGGCGGACGCCTTTTTGGCCGCACCCCCATGGCGCCCGTACTGTCGCCCAAAAAGACCTGGGAGGGCTTAATCACCGGTATCCTTTTTACCGTCGGAACCGCCTACGGCCTCTTTCACCTCGCCCTGGACGTGTCGCTCAAGCTTACCGTCGTACTCGCGGTGGTCGTTGCGGCAACAGCCCCCATCGGCGACCTCATCGGGTCCTACTTCAAGCGCCAGTCCGGCGTAAAGGATTCTGGTGTCTTTCTCCCGGGGCACGGCGGATTCCTCGACCGCCTCGACAGCTACTTGCTCTCGAGCATCACGCTGGTCCTCGTCCTCTTAGCGTTCCAAATATTTTAATCTTTTCGTCATGCTTCACCGCGAAGGAACCAAAACCATTTTCGTCAGCCTCCTTATCCTGGCCGTTCCGTACGTACTGCTGACCCAATTGGGCGCAGCCGATTGGGCCGTATCCGCCTACCTCGTACTTGCCCTCGTCCTTCTTGGGCTCGTCCTTCAATTCTTTCGGAACCCAACCCGCACCACCGTCGCCGAGGCCGGCGACGTGATCGCGCCCGCCGACGGAACCGTTGTAGTCATCGAAGAGGCCGAAGAACCCGAGTACTTTCAAGGCAAGCGCAAGCAAATCAGCATTTTTATGTCGCCCCTCAATGTGCACGTCAACCGCGCACCGGTCAGCGGCCGTACCGTGTTTGCCAAGTACCACAAGGGCAAGTACCTTGTCGCGTGGCACCCCAAGTCAAGCACCGAAAACGAGCGCACCACCCTCGTATTTGAAACCCTCAACCACGGCGAAGTCATGATCCGCCAAATCGCCGGAGCCGTTGCCCGCCGAATCGCCGTCTACGTCAAGCCCGGCCAACCCGTTTCTGTGGGCGAAGACGTCGGATTCATTCGCTTCGGGTCACGGGTCGACATCTTCCTCCCACTCGACGCCGAAGTCCTCTGCAAAATTGGCGACAAGCCGAGCGGAGGCGAAACGGTGATTGCCCGTCTGC
>JACCDM011108395.1_pt1 | contig 54861 bp, 79 predicted proteins | sample 7445851 | NCBI WGS metagenome assembly JACCDM01 (sample SAMN15323438, study PRJNA562643) | freshwater metagenome | isolation source: river surface water | place: USA:Blue River Watershed | collected 2017-08-16
ATGGTTAGGATCTTCAATAGGTGCGCCATGTATGTGCATACTTGCGTCACCTACATACTTAATAACCATACCTTTGTTGTCCATAATAGGACGACTAATAGCATCCATGTAGCCGTTCATGTACTTGCCTAATCCGCCTACATCATCACCGTAGTGTTCACCGATTGGAGTAAATCCACGCAAGTCACTAAACATAACCGATACATCTTTACGCACACCACGCTTGATTAAGTCTGGATCTTTTTGTAGCATCTCTACTACTTCTTTAGAACAGTAACCGGCAAACTGTTTCTTGATCGCTTGCTTTTGTAAGAACTCGCTTACAAACTTAACACCATAAGCGTGAAGCATAACCAGAATAAGGCCGCCGACTGGAATAGTCGCGTCCATAAGCCATTGGCTACTGCTATATGCGAAGTTACATAAAGGCACAATAATGCCAATACTAAGAACACCTGCCACAATACCAACATAAGTCCACCTTGTTAAAAATAATAATCCTACACCTAATGCAACTAATAATAAAATCTCGGCACCGTCTGCCCAGTCCGGTCTTTGAATAACAACACCGTTAACCATAGTGCCAATAACTGCGGCCTGTACTTCATGTGGCCATACTGCACCTTTACTAGTTGGTAACGGGTTGCCAATACCAGCGGCTGTTGGGCCAACAATTATTATAGCACCCTTTAAGTCTTTTGGTAAATCAGTTAGGCTATAACTTTCGCTTTGCTGACTCCAATCGATCCAAACACGACCTAAGCCATCTGTAGCTATAGGACCAAACTTTGGAATACGCATTTTTTCAACGCCGCCTTCAAACAGTTTAACTTGAACAGTAGAGTCTCCTGCGGCTACTCGTAATGTTTCCATTGCTAGACTAGGATAAATTTTGCCATCTACAGCTACTACTAAGGGAACACGACGATTAACACCATCAACTTCTGGCAATGTGTTTGTAATACCGATACCGGCTGCTGAATTTTCTAATTGAGGAATATTAGCAATCAATCCAGGGTATGTAATAATTTGTCCCATGTGTTCTGCATTTAGAACAGCTGAGCCTGGGGCTCTAGGTTGATTTTTTGTTTTATCGCTAGGGGCACTACCTAATACAACTGGAAACTCTTTTAAAGTTTGACCCAACTGATTGTCGCCACCTGTACGGTCTGGCTCTGGCATGAGTACATTAAGTACAACAAGCCCTGCTCCCCTCTTGTATAAATCTCGTATAATTTCACTATACTTTGCTCTCGGTAAAGGCCATTGCCCGTATTTGTCTAAACTAGCTTCATCAATATTTACTGTAATAATATTATTAACTGTAGGTTCTTTGGCTACAATTAAAGTATCAAAATAACGAAGTCTAACCGACTCTACAAATGTTGGATCTGCAACTCGTATGCCCACTACTAAACTTAATGTTAGTAGAGCAGTCCATGGGCTTAAAAGGATCTTTTTCAGCATAGAATTATTTACCACAAAAAAGCCCGCCGAAGCGGGCTTTATGTGCATAGTTTACTTAGAAGCCTTTTGTTAATGTTACACCATATGATGTAATATCTGCATTAGAGCCCTTTGCTTGCCAACCTACATTAGCACCAATCTTAGTTGTTTTATCAATGCTGTAGCTTAGACCTGCTCCTAGTGCCGGATTTGCGTTACCGTTACTAGGAATGTTTCCGCTAAATGCAGTTAAGCCTCCAACTTCGCTTGTACCTGTGAATGTTGCTGGCTGGCTTGACAAGTTCTGTACAACGCCTGCTGAAATGTTACCTGTTAAGTCGTCAGTAAATTTCTTTGCTAAACTTGCACCTGCAATTAAATCTACAGATTGTTTAGAAGTAGCATTTACTGTTAGAGGAAACACAGGACCTTGTTCTGTATAACCACTAAACGAAGTGTTGCTATATCGAACACCTGCATACGGAGTTAAAGTAACAGTTTCTGATAATGGTGTAGTGTATGTTGCCTTAACTTGGAAAGCAGTAGTGTCAGTATTGCTCGTGCCTACTCCAACTTCTGGACCATTTCGAGTAATAGTCATTTGGCCTTTACCTGTAGCCGCACTAGCTGTTACACCTAAGCCAGTTCCGTCTTCGTTTTCATTCCATCCAACAAAGCCGCCAACTGCTTCACTTGTTTTAACACCAATTGAACCAACAGATGTTGAGTTAAACGGTGCGCTTACAAATAAACCAGCTCTCCAGTTAGGGCTAATCTTTTTAGCAACTGTAGCTCCGCCTGTTTGTAGATCACCTGTGCTAGCCATTGACTGACCATAGTTTAAACTAATACAGCCGCCTTCTTCTCCAAATGTTCCGCAGTCGTTACCTAATCCGTTAGTTACTGCGCTAGTTACTAGGTTAGATGCTGTTCCTAAACCACTTGCTACATCATCAATACTGGATTGAGTAGCAGCCGCACTTGGAGTTACATATAACTTAACATCGTTTGCTGAATACTTTAAGTAGTCAGTTGCGCCAATTGGTCCAACTACGCCGTATGTGCCTGTTACAGAACCGGCTGATAGTAATGTGTAGCGACCATAAGCAGTCGGAGTATTGTTGATTAACAATGTTCCGTCTAAGGCTGCGTCACCGCTAACTACAAGAGGATTATTAGCAGATATAACGGTTGTGCCAGTAGTCTGATTATAACCACCTAGTGTACCACCGTTGTAGTTAAATGTGCCAGTGTTGCTAACTGTACCAGTGTTACCACTGTTAGTAAATGTACTTGTGTTAGTAACATTACCTACTGTACCAGCATTAGTTAATGTACCTGTGTTAGTAACATTACCTACTGTACCAGCATTAGTTAATGTACCTGTGTTAGTAACATTACCTGTTGTGCTGTTAGCATAGGTTGTTAATGTTCCACTGTTGTTTACAACTCCTAAGGTACCGTAGTTACGAAGTATACCGCTGTTTGTGTAAGTACCTTGCACAACACCAGTTGCGGCATTAGTAAAGTTGTTGCTGTTAGTTGTTACATTACCTGTTACAGTACCTTGGTTATTAAAACTACCGTGTGCTTGTGTTGTGTTAATGCTTCCAACTGTACCACCTGCATAGTTAGTAAATGAACCACCTTGATATGTAATGTTGTTTAAAGTACCATAGTTACGAACAACATGGTTGTTATAAACTAACTCTGTTACAGTACCTCCGGCTTGGTTAGTAAACACACCCATGTTGTTTACAGTACCAGTATCACCGTAGTTGCTAAATGTTCCAGCGTTGACTACATTACCTGTTGTACCTGCGGCATTGTTAGTAAATGCACTACGGTTAGTTACAGTACCAGTTGTACCGTTGTTGTTAAATGTACTGTAGTTAGTACCGTTGCCCATTGTACCGTTGTTAGTTAATGTTGCTGTGTTGCCAGCACCGTCAAATCCGTTTACCCAGTTTCCTGTAGTACCATTGTTGGTAAATGTACCTAAGTTAGTAACTTGATTTGAAGAACTAATGTTGCTATTGTTAATGACTGTAGCACTACTGTTAATAGTAGTATTACCTGTATAGGTATATGTACCGTCTAGTGATATAGTTCCGTTAGTAAGTGTTAGACCGCCCACACCGCTGATAGCACCAGTAAGGCTGATAGCTTGTCCATTACTGTCAAAAGTCATTCCTGGACTGCTTAGGCTGATATCGTTAGTAATAGATGTAGCACCTGTTACTGCTTGTAGAACACCGCCGTTACCAGTAAATGTGCCTACTGCCATTGTATCTGATACAACTGTTTCACCTGTGTTAGTTACAGAGAATGTAGTTGGTGCTGGAGGTGTTCCATTGCCGCCTCCGGCTGCACCGTTACCTTGGTCACTAATTGTACCAGCAACTGTACCTGCTACAATACCGCCAATAAGTCTTTCTAAGAAGTCTTCGTTGTTAGCATCATAGAAACCACTTTGTGTCCAGTTGATGTCTGCTACTACAACAACTGTACCGTTGTAGTCTTGTCCTAAGTCGCCTGCGTTACCAATCCACATCATAGACGTGGCTGCTCCGTTGGCATCTTGTGATAATACACGACCGCCTTGTGCTGTAATAATAGCCGCCGCCGCATAGTCAACAGTTTCGTTACCAATAAAGTAAGTTGTGTTACCTGTTTGTTCGTTAGCCGCAAATCCGTTTACGGAAATTGTACCGCCGCCTAAACTACTAGTGAACGCACTAATACTGTTGTTACGGACGGCAAAGCCACCGTGTTCGCCAGATAGATATAAGTATCCACTATTTCTAAGGAATGTGTCATATAACGCCATATCGTTAGCAGATAGTGCTGTGCTATAACGCATATCCCATACTTGTTGATAGCCTGTTAAGTCAGTTGGGCCTGCTGATCCAGCTTGATATGTTACTGTGTGCCCTACTGCTTCTAGTTCAGTTTTGACAGAGATATGTGAGTCTCCTTCTCCGCCAATAATTAATACATTGTCAGCTAATGCAGCCGACGATAGTACCGCCGCCACAAGAGTGGCAAGGATTTTCTTTTTAAATTTCATTCGAGTCGCTCCTATTTGAAATTATTGCTGTGTAATTGTAATAACGGTAGTGCTACCCTTATTAACTGGTTGTTTTATTGCTGTTCCATCCTGTGTTAAATTTAATTGAATGTTACGGTCAGTGCCTAGTGTAATGCTGGCCGTATGTGCCTGTGCTCTGTATAGTGTAATCTTGCTCTTATCGTCGTTAAAATAATACTTTAATCCGCTCGCTTCGTTGTACCCAGGTAATATATTAACATCTAAAGAGTTTGCTAATAGTGCTTTATTTTCAACATCTAATTCGTTATACGAATATACTGATAATAAATCTGTGTTTAGATCATTTCGATCTAATATAGTTGCGTCATCTAGACTGTTTTCGTCAAGTTGTGTAAACTTTAACAAGTCAACATCTAACGCATTAAAATCTAACTCGTTAAGTTCTTTTTTTACTCCTGCTTTTTGTTCATCATGTATTTCAGGAGGTCTACTAATAATCAACATGTTACTAATATTGATTTGATCTAACTTAACAACTGTAGGAGAAGTTGGCGGTACTGTTAGACTAGACACCATAGTTGCTTGGTATGGAACATCTAATAGTACTACACCGGCAGGATTTCTAACTTCAATTGCGCCAGTTACGCAACCTTTCTTATCACAACTTGGGAGCAAGATAACAAGGCTGCGTCCTAATTCGTCAACTGTAGTTGTAAAGTCTGTACCACGAACAGCAATAGTAGCAGTTGGGGTTTTAATTGCTACCTGTTGCGGATTGTTCTTGGCAATTTGTCCGCTGGCATATCGAGCAGTCCCCATTGCCATGTTAATTGCTAACTTGCCTGTACCTTTCTTTGGGTCGTAGACAAAATCATCAATAACAACTTTGCTGTGTTCTGTTAGTTTTACTGTAGTGTTGTCTTCAAAAGTAACCTGTGCTTTAGCCTTAGCTGTGCTAATAGTATCGTTCATTTCTACAGCCGCGTTTAGGTTCGACGGGATACTTTTCTTTTCTCGGACTATCTCGGTTGGGCCAGTTTGTTCGGTTACTTTACCTATGCCGGCCCAACTATTAGTCTGACTGAGTAACAGAAATATTGCCGTTAGCGTTAGTAGTAGTGATGGTCGCGCTCTTAGCATTTATTCCGCTCTGTGTTAAGTTTACTACATTTGGTGTAGAACTTGTTCCACTGCTGTTAACAGTGATTGTGCCAGTGTGGGCACCTGCTCCTGATTGGTTGTGTGTAACATTGTTGTAGTTCCCTGTAACACCAATGTTACTAGAGTAAGTGCCGCCGCCAGTCATTAGTGTAGAAACATTGTTGCTGTTTCCTGTAATACCTTGGACAATCGTGCTAGCATTACACGATGCAGAGTTTGAACTTCCGCATTGAATGACCTGGTTGTTATCGTCACCTGTTACAGTTGAGGTAATAGACATCCCACCTAATAAACTGTTAACTGATAGGGTTAAACTGTTGTTACTTCCAACCTGGTTGATTGCAACGACATTGTTATCGCCGCCAATATAAGCATTGCCGCCAATACCGTCGTCAATTCTGTTGCCGTTGCCGTCTTGTAGAATAGTGACAGTAGTGTTGTCACCAACTTGTTCCATATAAACTTCATTAGCTGAAGCCCATGAACCCCAAAACATGGCACTCATCACAAATGCCATTAATTTAATATCCTTTTTATACATTATTCGCTCCCTTGTACCGTAGTGGGTACTTGTTGTGTCACTTCACTCTTTGGTTTATTTTTATATCTCCATAAACCTTTTTTCTCGCCATTTACAATCATGTCATAAACAGCCTGTTCGATAGCAATACGAATAGCGTAGGTAGTTGGCTCGTTTAGTGCCGCACCGTTTTCTAATTCTAATGCCTTAGTGCCAGCGTCAACAAAACGGAGAACTCCTACATTGTGCTGTGTGCTATAAACAGTCTTACTCACTGCGTTAGTTAACAATACTTCGCCAGTGTTTACACTAACTAATCGCAAACTAATAACAACTTCGTCTGCGCGGTACTGCTGGCTTGCTCCGATTCCTAAGAACCTTGCACCATTACCGCCGCTACGAATATTGCTATCATATCCAATGATACCGCCTTCAATCATTACACCGGCTACTGTCATCGGTTTTAAAGGTTTCGCATCTTTACCTTCATATACTTCTCTTTGGTTACGAATTAGTTGGCGTTCTTTGATTAAGTTGTCTAATCCTACACGCTCAACTACTTTAAACCAATTTTTACTATCTTGTAAACTACTGATCAAAAATACTTCTGCACCCTGTGTGACTGCTTTACTGAACAGGGCAAGTTTATCACTCGGCTTCATTTGTCCTGTTTTGTCTTGAAACCCATATACTGCAATAGTAATTGGAGGGCCGTCTAACTCTGGCATTTTAGCAGTTAGGCTTTCTCTTGGTTTTAATGCGACAGGCTCTTCTTGGTGTAATGCCATTTCAACATGCGCACACCCTGTGAGTAGTCCGGCGAGTAGTAGTGTTAATAGTGCTTTCATATTAAAAACTAAAGCTCGCGATTGGAACGGTAATTTCAGTTCTACTACCGTTAGGTTCTGTAATGGTTAAAGTAACATCTGTTCCTGTTTTAACCCATGCAATATCAGTACCTTGAAAATTCATACTACCGCTTGTTGCAGATCCTTCTGCAAACAGTTGGTCAGCAAGTTGCTTTGACAACTGGGCATATATTCTTGCCTCGACGTTTGTCATAAACTTATAAAGGTTAGTGCTTTTCTTGGCCGCTTCAGCTTTATCAATGGCTGCTTGTTCGGCGGCTCTAAGATCTTTCTTTTTGTTTTCTTCTAGCTGGTGGATGGACAAGACATGCTGAGAGTACCCATTACCTGGTATAAAGGATGGGCTCTGAAAAGTATGAGTTAGTTCACCAGCCGATGCCGTTACGCTAACACACAATAGTAATAATACTAGTGTCTTGGACATTGGTTCGCTCCCGCTAATCCGTATATTATTTACACGGAGGCAGAAGTGAATTAAGCTAGTAGTTTAATCTAGATTAAACCCGTTACTCAACGGTAATACCGGCGTTTCTTTTAATAATGTTAAGTTCGTCTGGAGTTTCTGCATCTAACGGACTTGGAACAATGTCACCGGCTGGATTAATGTCTGTCATTCCGCTCGGTACACCTTGTACCACTGTAGGTGCAGGGCCTGGAGCCTGTGCCGCTCTAGGTGTTAGAGGTGCAGGCTTAGGTTGTTGAACTGTTTGTGAGCCAGTTCTTCTTGCTTCAATCTTTTCCCAGTCAGCAAGTTCTTTAAGTAAGTTACCCATTTCGATAATATTACGAACTGCTTTTTCTTGAGAATAAGATCTATATTGTACTAGTAACTCGTTAGCACTACCCATTGCTTTTTTAACTTTTCTAGTCTTTGGTATTCCGTAGACTTGGATAATGTGCATCTTAGCACTTTGTCCTCTTTTTACTACTAAATCGTAGTCGCTTAATGCGTTTCTAAGTTCTGTACCAAATGTTAGTTCGCTAAACGCTTTCTTAGCATTAGGACTAAGAATAACCATTTCAACACCTTCTTCGTTTCGAGTTGCATGATATAACAATCCGTTATAGACACGCTCTAACAAATCTAATTGGTTGCCTTTGGCTAATTTTTTTAGGCCTTTTTCAATTTCGTCGTAAGCTGATTTAAAACCTGTGTTGTAGTTAGTTTCTCGTACTGAGAATCTATCAGCTTTACGCTCTTTACCTTTTAGGGTAGTATTAAAAGTAGCAAACTTCTTCTCAGTGTTAGGACTTAAACTCATTCCTACAGATTGTTCAAAGAAGCCGTTTAGTTTTTCAAATTCGTATCCACTAACTTGGCCAAACTGTCCTACATTGCCTGCTTTAATACTTAATAGATTTAATTTAGTACCGTCAATAGTAATCTTTAGGTCAACTTTAGTTGTTTTTTGTTGTTCAGCATTTCCGCCGTCGCTCATAATTTCAACTTCGTTTTCACCAGGATCTGCGGCTACTTTATCAACTGCTAGTAAAACTCTAGGGCTAGAGTTAACATAAGTTACAGCACTAGTAATATGCTGATTAATACCTTTAATTACAGTAGGAGTAATTCCGTAGTCTTGTACAGACTTACCTTTAGGATCTTCACCCACATAAGCGTACCATGCTTTCTTATCAGCACTAGGAACACTAGCACTAAAGCTAATAGCATCTTTGCCTGAAGAACTTGAAACAGTTCCGTTACCTTGTGCTAGTCGAATACCTACATTAATAACATCGTCTGCTGTTACTTCTGCTTTTTGTTTTTCGTACTTAGCTGTAACTGCGCAACCTAAAACTAGCTCTGCAATATTGCCTAAGTTAACACGCAACTGCCCAGTCATTAGTTCATCTTTAACAATTTCTTGTAGGTAAACTTTCTCAATAACTCCAGTTGGTTTTTCATCATCGTCGAGCAATTCTACTTGAAAGTAAACTGTTGCTAATTCCTTAGCTTCTGGGTTGCTAGATAAGACACTTTGCAAGTATCTAGCCATTTTAACATTTTCAGTATTACTTAGAACAACACCCATACGCTCTTCGCCGTCTTTAATATAGTTAACAGCTTCTTCCTCATTGTCAATTATCTTGTCAATAAACGGGTTAGCGTACTTGTCCTTTTTCCACTCGGGGTACTTCATCATGCCCTCGTTTAAGGCACTGGATTTGTTCTTAATAATCTCGTTAATTAGCATAGTTTAGTATTTAGCGAATTTCAGGGAACAAACATTCCTGAATAAACACACGCACATCTTCTTCATCTAGACCTAAACTAGCCATAACACGGGGTGTATGCGGGTTTTGCTTTTGATTTTCACAGTAGTAATTCTGGGCATCGGTAGTATTGTTAGCTGTGTTATTTGTTTCGCTAACTGCACCCAAGTAGTGCTGAACTGTTTTGTTTGCAATGTTAAAGATTTGCTCTAGTTCTTCTTCTTTTTGTACATTACCTGCGGCAATCATACTGCCTGTAAATATACGCTCTGCCCACTCAGGTAACTTACGAGTTTTATTCCATTGTAACTGCTGTGCTTGTTCTGCAAACCAGTCAATTAACGGGTGTTCGTTGTCACCTGCTGGGCTAAAATCGTGGAAACAACCTGTGATTTTATTCTTACCAGCAATAACATCAAAACCATAAATTGGAGCAGGATTGTGTATATGTGGGAAGATGCAACAATGCATCATCCACAGTCCTTTGGTTTCTCTAGCATCCACAACATCAATGTGAGCACGACGATAAGACCCACTGGTCCAAACACGGTTAACCCAACCAGGCTGATTAAAGCGATCCATACCCGGCTCAAAGATTTCTGTCCCTGTTTCATCAAATTTACTTTCTAGTAGTTGCTGAATGTCAATCAGCGTATCCCATACATTAACTTTGGTATTCATTTGCGATATCCATCATTTGTTCAAAAAACTTAGTAGCAAAATCAAAGCAAACTTTTGCTTCGTCTGCTAAAGAGTCGTCTAACTTAGCACGGATAGCGTCTTTAATTTTATCAGGGTCGTCACCGAACTGATAGTACTTACCTGAGCCTGGCACACGCTTTGCAATCATTTGGCCGCCGCTTAGGTCGCCCATATGTCTTACATAAATGTGGGCTAGCAATTTTTTAGGATCATCTTTAATACTTAAGATGTATTTGATATACTCATCTACTACAGGAACAATCTTAGGGCTTTCGTTATTCTCTGCACCCCATAGCTCAACAAAGTCTGCAAGGATAGATGGTGCTCTGCGAATCTCAGGTAAGCCTGCAAACAACCCGTGTGGCATAGCACACACTTCAAGAATCTCATACATTGGATGTTGATTCTTTAGATATGTTGCATACAACTTAGGGTTTACATTTCCGGAAAACAAAACCTTAACAAAGGGTCTTGTTTCTGCTCGTCTGTGTTGCTCGTGTGTTAGTTCTTTTAAACTCATTCTTCCTCCAGTTTAATCTGTAAAGGAAAACCGTTTCCACGGGCAAGGTTTGTGGCTTCAACTGCCTTAGCTTCAGCAATTTCAAAACTATAAGATCCTGCAATTCCGGAACCTGTTTCGTGGACTTGCAATGTTACTACTTTAGCAGTCTCTGGATTGTGCCTAAAGATCTCAACTAGCAGAGAGATTACAAAATCCATAGGTGTCGAATCGTCATTAAGTAAGATAACCTTCCATCGCTTAGGCTCAGCTACTCTAACTTTAATTCGTTCATCTAACTTAATATCTGTACTTGACATTTGTTTTCCTTAGTAGGGGGAGTTTCCTCCCCCGGGTTTATAAACTTATTTAATCTCGATTGTACGAGGCTTTAATGCTTCTGGTACGATACGCTTAATGTCAATTTGTAACATACCATTGTCAACCTTAGCACCAACAACTTCCATGTACTCGGCTAGAGTAAATGTTTGTTCAAAGTCGCGAGTAGCAATGCCTCTGTGCAAGTATTCAATTTGCCCAGTATCTACATTAGGGCGATACTTGATACCCTTAACTGTTAGTTGATCTTGGTCAACTTCTACAGTTACTTCATCTTTACTAAACCCAGCCACTGCAACTTCAATAGCGTATGTATCTTCACTATACTTCACAACATTGTGTGGAGGATAGTTACTAGATTGGGTGCCTTGGAAGAAACGATCGTTGAAAACTCGATCAAACCCTACAAGTAGTTTGTTCATGTGTGCTAACGCTTGTGCGTCAATAGTTCTTAGTTGTGTCATTTTAAGTCTCCTTTATTAAGCAAGAACTGTGTAGGGCCTCATTTGAGCACCCTACAATTTTATTATAAGACTATTAGTCTTTCTTATCAACCTCTTTGAACTCCGCATCCACGGTTTGTTCACTAGAGTCTGGTGTCTGTGTCTGTTTGATTTGTTTTTTCTGAGAGAAGACTGCGAGGATGCTACCTAATTTATCAGTAGCTGCCTTTACTGCATCAATATCTTCGCCTGCTGATTCGTAAGCCTTGATTGCTTCGTCTGCATCTGACTTCTCAGTATCAGTTAGCTCAGTAATCTCTGCTTGGTCTTTCTTAATCTGATGGACCATTGCCTCTGCTTGATTCTTGGCCTCAATAAGTTCCCTGGCCTTCTTATCAGCTTCGGCATTTTCTTCAGCTTCACGAACCATGCGTTGGATTTCAGCTTCTGAAAGACCACTGTCAGATTTAATAGTGATAGTGTTTTCCTTACCAGTTGACTTGTCCTTGGCACTAATCTTCATAATACCGTTTGCATCGATATCAAATGTAACTTCAATTTGTGGCATGCCGCGTGGGGCAGGATTAATACCATCTAGCTTAAACTCTCCAAGTAGCTTGTTGTACTTGAATAGTTCACGCTCACCTTGTGCTACTTTAATATCAACTGCTGGTTGATTGTCTTCAGCAGTACTGAATGTTTGACTTGCCTTAGTTGGAATGGTTGTGTTCTTTTGAATCAACTTGGTAAACACGCCGCCCATAGTTTCAATACCTAACGACAATGGTGTTACATCAAGTAGCAACACATCTGTCTTGTCACCTGCTAAGACAGCACCCTGGATTGCGGCACCTGCGGCAACTGCTTCGTCTGGGTTAACATCCTTACGAGGTGATTTGCCAAACAACTTCTCAACTGCTTCTTGTACCTTAGGCATACGAGTTTGTCCACCAACAAGGATAACTTCGTCGATATCACTAGCACTTACTCCTGCATCCTTCATTGCTTGTTTGCAAGGATCGATTGAACGCTGGATTAGATCTTCTACCATGCTTTCAAACTTAGCACGAGTGATCTTAATGTTCATGTGCTTAGGACCACTAGCGTCAGCAGTAACATAAGGCAAGTTAATGTCTGTACTCTGTGAGCTAGACAATTCAATCTTAGCTTTTTCAGCGGCTTCTTTTAAACGCTGTAAAGCAAGCATGTCGTTCTTTAGATCAATGCCTTGGTCTTTCTTAAATTCTGCTACTAGGTAATCCATAATGCGTTGGTCAAAGTCTTCACCGCCTAAGAATGTATCACCGTTAGTTGACAATACTTCGATCTGCTTGTCACCGTCTAAGTTGATAATATCAATAATTGAAATATCAAATGTACCGCCACCTAAGTCGTAAACTGCAACCTTGCGATCTTTCTTGTCTGCTTTGTCTACGCCGTAGGCAAGAGCAGCCGCTGTCGGTTCGTTGATAATACGCAATACTTCTAGACCGGCAATACGGCCTGCATCCTTAGTTGCTTGACGCTGGCTGTCGTTAAAGTATGCCGGAACTGTGATAACTGCTTTAGTAACTGTTTCACCTAGATAGTCTTCTGCGGTCTTCTTCATCTTACGCAAAACTTCTGCACTGATCTGCGGTGGTGCTAGTTTTTCGCCGTTTGCCTCAACCCATGCATCACCGTTGTCTGCTTTAACAATAGCATAAGGCATTAGGTCAATGTCTTTTTGTACAGCCTGTTCTTCAAACTTACGCCCAATTAGACGTTTGGCCGCATAAATTGTATTCTTTGGATTTGTGACTGCTTGTCGTTTTGCCGTTGCACCTACGAGAATCTCGTCTTTAGTGTATGCAATAATTGATGGTGTTGTACGAGCACCTTCGCTGTTTTCAATAACTTTTGCGACTCCATTTTCTAGTACAGCTACACAGCTATTAGTTGTACCCAAGTCGATACCGATGATTTTGCTCATATTGTGTTCTCCTTAAATTAAGCAAGAATAAATGTAGAACCCGAAGCATCCTACAAATTTATTTATATTAGATTTTATCTAAATTAGGAATATTTGACCATTTTTTGAGCTTTTCGATTTTAGCTCGTTTAGCACGGTGCAAATTACCCCATCTAACAACATCATTAATTAGAAGAATATCAACCATGGCAAGCATGTCGCCTAGCTCTTCTTCAAAATGTTCTCTGTTAGTATAGTCTGTACCAGGTTTAGCATTGTCAATGCCAAATCTGCGAATTTTGCTAATTGCTTGAATTACTTCTGCACACTCTTCTTGTGCAATATCCATTACTTCGTTGTTATTTTCGTCCATGATTACCTATCATTCTTAAAAGGTGTAATGTAAGTACCGTCTACGGTAGTAGATCCGCGAAGTGTGTTATAGACATTTTGAATGCCAACTGCTTGATTCCACGCATCTTGTAATGCATGGTGAGCTAGCACTGGAGGGCGATTAGGATTAATACCTAAGTCAAAAGCTGTACGCACATCGCGCACTTGCCAGAAGCTCCAAGGTATTGCTTTGCCTACACGCTTAAATGCTGTTTCACAAATAGGAACGTCGAATGCCGCACCATTTGACCATACACGCTTTGCTCCCCAGCAAAACTTGTAAAGCTGATCCATAGCATCTTTAATATGGATGCGACCTTCAGTGCCAAATGCTTCATCTTGTGCTTCTTGGCTTTGATTTGCCCACCATGCAATAGTGTCGTCATTTGTAACCAGCCCAATATCGTGACAACTATCAAGATCTACCTTTACATAAAAGCTGTCCATTGCAGGTTCTTGAATATCTTTGCCAAACGGATCAAATTTTACTGCGCCGATCGTAAGAATGGCGGCATCCGTAGATGTCGCCAATGTTTCTAAGTCGATCATAATATCTGTATTTGCCATTTAAGTTCTTTCTTATTAATGAACTTATATTATAGCAAATAACACGATAAATGTCAATACAGTTTGGGCGGTAATGACTCTTTTGATAACTTCTTACGCCAACGAGCTTTAGCGGCACCTGCTTTGCGCTTGCGTTCAGTAGTTGGCTTTTCGTAGAACTCTTTTGAGCGCAATACATCTAGTGTACCTGCGTCTTCTACTTTTCGTTTAAAACGGCGCAGAGCTTGGTTAATGTTTTCGTTTTCTCTTACAGTAACTCCTGTGCCTTTTCGCTTATTCTGCATCATCAGTATCGTCTTCCTCTTCGTTATTTTGAAATTGATCAACAATCCAATCCAAGTTATAAATCCTATTCTTGCTAATAAGACCGTATGGTGTTGTGTCGTCTCTAGTTATATAGTGTGAATTAGGATGTGCCAGCATAAATGTGACAAACTTCTGTGTTATAGGATCACAGTTATCAACATCAATAATAACTACATCAACATTACCTGCTACACTTAACATCCAACTAATATCAGTTTCTTCATCGTCAAAGATGAAAACATTAATCTCATCTATGCAATGACTTAGGATTGTTTGAAACTGCTGTTTAACATGCAAACTTGGTTTAACTAACAAGTAGCTTAGGTTCAAATTAAACAACTTGTCTGGTGGTGTAATAACATTAATTTTACCTAGATTCATTATACCTTCTTTTTTATTCTTTGCCAAATTGAACTAGAGCTTTGTTCTGCATTTTGCACATACCCTAGTCCCTGGTCTTGACTGCCTGGTGCCCCGTGGAGTCCTTGGTCATGTAGCTCTTTTTTTTTGAACTTTCTGGTTCAATTACTTCGGTAAACTCTGGTCTAGTAAGATAGTCGCCGGGGCGTTCGATTTCTGCACTATGTCCGCTTGTTGGAGAATAAATCCAATCTACACCATTCCAAATATAGAACTTAGTTGTACCGTTTTGTTCAACGGAAAACTGTTGTCCCATAAATGGATTGGCTGGAAAAATGATGTTCTCTTGCGGATGATAAGTTTCAGCTACTGATTCTTTAACTTCTCTCGGAATACCTATTTCTTCATCCCGTGTTGCAACAGATTCTAATCTATCAACTGTTGTTTCCTCCGGCGCTGTTATATCACCCCCTAGTGCAGTCGACGGTGTGGTTTCGGGATTTGTTTCGTCTGTGTGTTCGTACTCGTATGTATCTTTTGGATGCTCTCCACCGTCGCGAAACAGAATTGTTTTAGGCAGTAGTGGTTCAGCTTTAACTGCATGGTCTGCTAGTTCAGCATTGATCTGATCTAGTTGGTCATCGGTAAGAGCTCCGTCGTCGGGCTCATACGCAGGCGCAGGTTGAGACTCTAACGGGTCATGCCCGTCTTTACGATTCCAACCAAAAGTCATCTGGGCGGCTAGCAACATAATAACTGCTAACGGGTCAAAAACTATAACAATTAAAATGATAACCCATGTAACGGCTTTTTCAAGCATGTTCTCATCAGTGTTGTCACCGTAGATAAACTTAGCAATGTATTTTAGTGGACCTACTTCTGCTTCAACTTTACGAACTTCTGCACGGATAGGAGCGGCTTCTTCGTTAAGTTGATTGATAAGTTTTTGCTCAGATGCAATTTCAGATTGAAGTCTAGTTCTTTCCTTTTGCTGTCCTCTGCGTATTGCAACAGCCTTGTCGGCACCCTTCTCGTCTTGGCTTCGACCCATAACTTGGTCTACAGCTTCGTCCATTTGTTTAAGTGCTTTACGGTTTGCTTCGATATTGTCTTTTGCTGTTTTAATCTTTTCGTCGTAGATTGCAATCTTGCTAGTAACATCGCCACTTACTAATGACTGGTCACTATGTGCTTTACTTAAGAAACCAAAAATACCCATCGAAGTGATAATCATCAAGACTACCACTGCAACAGTCATGTATGTTTTAAGTAGTGCAGGTGCTTTACTCCAGTTTGCTTTGAGCCAGCTAGCACAAACAAGTTTAGCAATCTCCAAGGCAGAACCCATGACAATGATGGGAATAACTGCCGCACTAAAGATAGCGGCAAGACCTACTACTGAGTAGTAGATCGCTACCGCACTAATAGTTAAACCTGTTAGGAGTAATAACCAAGCTAATATCATAATCTATATTTATTTGAAAACAATCAAGGCCAATAGAGCCGCTTGCACAAAGAATCCAAAACCGATAGTTACAATATTAAGTAGATCCTTTTGAATTGTTGCCTTAATGAAAAAGCAAAACAAGCCAGCCCAGCTAAACAATACCATATCAACCGGCGGCATCTTTTCAGTAAGGCCAGTTAATACGGCAACCATAGTAGGTATAGTTGCAAGGTGTAGTAACACTACTGCAATCCAACCCATTGTCTCTGCACTTACATGAGGTGCATGTTCTTTAATATTCTTAACCCATAGGTCAAGATCAAATAAGTCATGTACACCTTGTTTAATTTGTTCTTTATTCATAGTTGCCTCTTACTTGTAGAAAATGTGACGACCAATTTTAGTAACTCGTTCGCGATTCCATTTAGGATTCACATAGTCAGCATGATAATACAATGCGGACTTAACTGCGTCAATGCGGAATCCTTCCAATAGCACTTTCTTTGCTACTTCCATTGACTCAACATACACTGGACCATTCATTGGTCTCTTTAATGTTGCTTGGTCACAATACCAACTAAATTGGCATAGAACTTTTTCATAAACGATGTTCTTTTGGTAAACAACCTTGCAGATGTCGCTTGGGAAGTTTGGATTTTCTGCACGGTTAAGGGTAACCTGAGCTACTGCAACCTTGCCTTCAAAAGGTTCATAGCCTGCTTCATAGTAAATGTTACGAGCAAGACAATCTAATTGTTTTTGTCTCATATCTGCTGTAACAGGGCTCACTGACATGCGAGCTGATTTTAGGGTATCAATCTTGTAATTAATTGCTTTATACCCAATAACTGTAATCATTAGCACCGCTAATGCATACACTACTAACTTGATAATGCGTATCATCTTTTTCTCCTTTACGCTGGATGAGTCCTCGCTAGGGACACTTTAAAAACGGCTTCGATACATCTCCTCGTGCGTTAAAAGCCTACTGCTGTGGTACCTCAAACCTTTGAGGTACAATATATAGTTATCCTTATTTTCAGTCGGGAAAAACTATTACTTTTACTAAAAGTAGGCTTATCTACGCATTTTGGAGATTTCTACTGCGTCCTCATTGCTAAAAACCGGTACTGCGTTGCTCTTATGCATGGTTGCAATGCCTACAATGCTAGTACCAGTATAAACCTTTTCGGGCGATTTAGTTGCAACACCGCAAGAATCTTTGCTATTCAAACTAGCAATATGCGGAGTTTCTCTGCGATAAGGAGCCGATGCCTTGTATGTATCTGCACTCAGAGCCCTCGCTCGCTTTTTGTTTTCTTGCTCAACACCATGCTTTTTGAGCAACTCTTTCCAACTTTCTTCCAATTGTCTGGCCTTCCTTGCTTGTTCAGCATTACGGAATTTCTGCTTGCCTTTCTTCTTGCCAGTGGTACTAAGCCACGGACCTTCTAAATGCATTGTCATTACAAATCCTAATGTTTAACACAGTTGCTATTATAGCTTACTTCTTAGGATAGGTCAACTGATAATGAGCTCTAAATGGTTCAAACTTTGGATCAAGCCCGAACTGTTGTAATTTAGCCACTAGTTGAGTGTATTGGCTATCGGATAGATCGCCCCATGCACGAAAGTTAATGCTAGTCCATTTATGTGGTTTATGCTTTCCTAAGTTTTCCAAATAGCTAGCAAAGTCTTTCTTGAAAGTTTGGCTATCCCTAAGGTATGGACTAGCCCAATCTTGAAGTTCGTTTATTAAGAAATGATGTTTGTCTATTCCGCCGTTTGCTTCTGCCCAAAGTAGGTACAACATAAACTCACTTTTAAGTTTTGCTACTTTATTAAACCAGAAAGAAAAACCTAATAACGATCCCTGTCTGTTGATAAGCGACTCAACTAAAGATTTGTTTAAAAATATCGGAGTGCATATCGACATGCACATTTCTGGATAGTCAACGCTAAGTCCCAATTCGCTAGTATAGTCTTGCCAAGTGTCTTTTGGCATTGTCATGTTGCTTATCCTATAAAAGGATTTGCCATTTATCACATAGTCTGCCGGGTTAAATTCGCCGACTAGGAAGTTTTGACAGTCAACTACTAGATAGTTCTCGTCTTGTATTGCTGTGGCGATTGCTAATTTTAAAACTTGTTGAGTATCCCAGCCAGCCCACTTGTGGTACTTTGTGTTAGCCTTAGGGGAATTGAGTATGTCAAAATTACTTACTGGTATAACTGTTAACTTGTGTTTAGAATACAAGTGTTGAAACTTTGCAAACTCATTGTACCAGCCAGTTGTATCTAACTCGTTAACAATAATGTGTATGTCAGTGCTAGGTGCAAGATACTTGTAGATGCTTTGTGCTTGTAGCTCTAACAACTGAATATCTCTGTTGCAGGCTACAACAACTAACGGACAGGTCATACTCTAAAACTTTCACCGCAACCACAACGGTCGCGCTCGTTTGGATTGATAAACTTGAAGCCTTCGTTAAGTCCTTCTTTGGACCAATCAACTGTTAAGCCGTTAATGTAAGGGTCGTGTTTTTTATCAACTAACACAACAAAATCCGATTGTGCATAATTTGTAACACCTACTTCTGCTTCGTAGCTGTCTACATATTCTAGTACATAAGACAAACCAGAACACCCAGTGGTTTTTACACCAATGCGTATTCCGGCGCCCTTGCCTCTTTTTGCTAAGAGTTCTTTAATCTTTTGAGAAGCTAATTTTGTTACCGTAATCATATACGGTATTTAATTATTTTCCCGAAGCTTCTTTGCGAGAGTTCTTAACTGCTGTTACATCGTTACGAACTTCTTTGCATAACTTAGATAGTTCCTGTAAGTGCTTGCGAACACGAGTTCCTGCGGCACCAACTTCTTTATCGTAAAACTTTTCGAAGTCACCTTCCATTGCTTCTACGATTGCTGTAAATTCTTGGAATCTATTATTAGCCATTTACTTTCTCCTTTGTAATAATTTCGTAAATCTCTTTCCAGTTTTTAACTACTGGATACGGACAATTATGATGCATGTTATGTCCGTGTTCTACCAACAAACTACTTAGCCCCAGCTTGTGGCCTACATCGGCGTTTTGTGGCTTGTCTTCAATCCACCAAAGTCCAGAATCCTTATATGGTTCAAGGGCTTGGTCTTTGTCTGCGCCAGTATCTAAACAAATAACACTTTCGATAGCGTTGCCAAATATCTTACGCAAGTTCATATCGCGCAATCTTTGGGCATCTTTGTCTAGGCTCAAGCTAGTAATAACTCTAAATCGGTACCCATGTTCTTCGTGTAATCTCTTAACATAGTAAGTAGAATCACGAAGTGCTGGTAGGAAGCCAATTGCGGCAGATTCGTTAAACTGCTTAACTACCTTTTTGGCATTGTCTTGAGTTAGTTCGTTGTAGTGGTGGTGCAAGTAATAACTAGTCTTTGCACCTTCTTTGATTGTGTAGCCTTTTTCTTGCATCCAGACTGAGAATGCCCATTCCCAGTCTAGTAGTACACCGTCTGCGTCTGTAAGTATGAGTTTTTTCATACTACAATGTTAGCATAGTTTGTCAAAAAGGTCAACCAATTTGGCTTATACCAATTTGATTCCAGTTGTAGATTGGATAAATTGATCTGCAAAAGTTTTGTCTGTTGCTTCTGCTACTGTCACTGTTTGCTTCAAAAGTTTGATTTCTTTATCTGGGTGTACAGTAAACAAGTATGGCATTAGACCCGGGCCTTGCTGTCCCATACCGATAACCATCGGCTTTGATAATTTGTAGTATGTGTCTGTTTCTTCTACTAACTTTGCAACAATTTCTTCACCGCTAGTTAGTTTAAGGGTGATAACTTCACCTTGTGTTACGCCTTTGTCAATTAACATATTATACCTTTTGTAAGTGTGTTCTAAGTTCTGTAAACCCGCCTATTAATTTATCATCTAAGAAAATCTGCGGTAAAGTTCTGGCCGTTGGTACAGCTTCTAAGAGCTGTTCCTTTGTCCATGTTCCTTGTGTAATATTTCTTTCTTCATATTCAATACCCTTTGATCCAAGCAAGTTTTTAGCTTGAACGCAAAATGGGCACTGATCTTTACTCCATACTATTGCTTTCATTTTATGTCCTTTTATAGTGCTGGTAATTCATCGTAGTCGATTGCATCGCTCATAACTCCGATAACATAGTTAGTTGATTCGTTTTCTTGTAAGGCAGTTTGTTTTTTGCTTGTATCACTGTGCTTGTTAAACCAAGGAATGGGAGTAGTTTTTGGAGCAGGGTTCCAATACTTGATACCAATATCCTTTAGTGCGCCAACTGCTGTGTAGTCAACAAAGTCTTTAAGGATGTTTGCGTTAAGACCAATAACTGGACCTTTCTTGAACAAATATTCTGCCCATGCTTTTTCTTCTGCAATAACATCACGATAAATCTGTAGTACTTCTTCCTGGCATTCTTGCGCTATCTTAGCAAAGCGAGGATCTTCCTTAACAACTTGATTGATCAGCCAAGCTGTCCAACCCTTGTGTAGCAATTCGTCTTGTAGAATCAAGCTGATAATGTTACCATTGCCAATAAAGATTTTGTTCTCAACCATAGCTAGACTTGTAGCAAATGATACCATAAAACGGAATGCTTCTAGTGCGTAACTTGCGTGTAGTGCTAGATAAATGGCTTTAATGTGTTCATCTTCACTGACCATGAACTTATCGGCTTCTTTTACACAATTAATCTGATGTAGTTGATCATAATACTTGCCAACGCTTGAAGCCATGTCAACAATCTCTTTAGTGTCATGGATCGTGTTAAACACATCCTTTGGTACATTGTAGATGTTACGAATAATATGGCTGTAACTACGACTATGAATATTTGTTTCGAAGAAGGTCCAGTTGTAGACCAGAGCTTCTAGTTCTGGTAGACTTACGACCGGAGTAAAGATTTGACTTGGGCCGCGGCCTTGCAAACTGTCAAGAGCAGTTTGGCGAAGCAGGTTACTAGTGAAGATGTGTTTAACTGCATCCGATGCATCCTTAAAGTCTTGTGCGTCTTTTGTTAACGAGATTTCTTCAGGAACCCAGAAGAAACCACGGGCAGTCTTTTCAAAGTCTGCAATTTTATTGTATTTGACTTCTTCAAATCGTTGGATAGTAACAGGCCCGGCTGGGTCCAAGAACATCTTACGACTAAGGTAGTCTGTCTTTGTGTTTAAGTTATATTGTTGTTTACTCATTAATAATTTCCTGACGCAAGTACTATCTTGCAAATATGTTCTAGTCGTTCGATATGCTCGTATGCTCGCCACGGACTAGTATCGATTGCTACAACGCCGTGTCCTTTAATACCGACAATATCAAAAGCAATGTTACCGTTATTATCTAATTGTAACTTCTCAAAGCACTGATTTGCAAGTTCTTGGCTAATCGGTGGAACATCTCCTACATTTGATGCTACCTTTGTATAACGATTAAGTTCTGGAAACGCATCGCTGATGGTGCGCAAATCAATACCGGCATGCATGGCCGCAACACAGTATGTTGGATGAACATGTACTACTACACGGACATCGTCTTTATGTTGACCCATTTCTTTTTGCAAGCCAAAGTGTAAAGGAATCTCCCCACTAGGCCTTAAGTTTGAACTAATGTCTGTGTATGGTACGTCTTCCCAATTATAATTAAACGCCGCTGTTCCGTAACCACTATGGATACTACGATGTATTTTAATCTTTTTAAATTGATCTGGTTGTAGAGTTTGCTTACGAATGCCACTCGGCGTAATGTAAAAATGATCACGGTCGTGATGACGAATACTTACATTACCATCACGACTAGTAATCCAATTACGCTTATAAGCATCTACCATAATATCACATATTGTTTCTAACATATCAAATCCTTATAATGTCCAACCTCTTACAAATGGCTTGTCTCTTTCTTGGCCGCCTTCGGAATAGTATCTGCCTGGCGGTAATCCACATGCTTTTCTAGACAAGTCTATAATCATTATCAAACGCCAATCATTAGAATAGTTGTGAGCACTATGCAAATACTGATTATTAAATCCAAATATATCAGTCCACTCAACTTCTTGCCCTTGGACTTCTAGAAAGATATCGCCCGATGGAATAATCAACGGCAAATGAATACGAATGTATTCACCTTCGATGTTCTCTGGGCCAACATGTCGTTGTAATATACTGTAAGGTCCAATAGCACTATACACTAAACCAAACAAGTCATCACGATAATCATCTAACAGTTGCATTGCAGTTGGATACTTTACTGCATCTTCGTTAGAAATCTGTTCGTCAACAACTACATTACCTTGTTGTTTAACTAGATTACGAATGCCAACACTCTTCCATGCTTCAAAGTTAGTTGACCATTTAAGAGTTTCCGGGTCACGAGTAACTAACATGCCCTCAGCTTGCGACATTGCAGTATCATCATAGTGCTTAGGATCAACTGAGTTCTCCGACTGGGCTAGTACAGCATCTGGCAAGTTTGAAAATCCTGCCATGTAGTCACGGACTAGGCCATCTCGATATTCTAGTAGTTTATCAAATATTGCTAGTTCATGTCTCTGCCATACTAACTGCTCTGTCATAGCTTGCAAGCCTCGCAGTCTTCTTCAATCTCAACTTCTACATAGTTTTGGGCAACACTAGTAACTAAGTCTTCTTTCATCTTAGATCCGGCTTTGTTAATTAAACTGTAGTAGAAAGTTTTTATCCCCCACATTTGTGCTTGCATTAAATTCTTAGCAATTAATGTAGTTGGTACTTTGCGATCTGCAAAGTGCGCAGGATTATAGAATGTGTTTGTTGAAATACTTTGGTCAACATAGGCTTGCAAGACTGCACTAGTTTTTAGATAAGCTAGGCAATCTGTTTGTTCCCACATTAGTTGATATTTGTTCTTGAGCTTGTGATACTCAGGGACAACTTGTGTAAAGGAACCTGCTTTGCTTTCCTTAGTTGAAATAAGCGACATAGGCATTTCAATGCCATTAGTACTGTTAATAACAACACTGGAACTTTCAACAGGAGCAATAGCCATGTTTGTAGCATTTCTAACTCCGTACTGTTTCATGTTAGCTCTTAGGCTTTCCCAGTCAAGCTCAGGTGTAAAGTCTGTTAACTCATTAACACCATTAGCACGGAGTTCCCACGGGAATGTGCCATGACCGTATCGTGTTTTATCTGAATGTAAACATGCGCCTCGTTCTTTAGCTAATTCAACACTTGCTTCTGTTAGGTAGTATGCTTGATGTTCTGCCCAGCTCTTAACTTCTGCTAGTGCATCTTTCTCACCGTACTTCATGCCACGCTTGGCGTGCCAGTAGGCTAGGTTAGTTACACCGATGCCTAGTGGACGAATTTCATCGTTGCTTAACTTAGATTGGATACTTAAGAAATCTTGGTAATCAAGAATGTTGTTAAGGCTACGGTGCAGGATACGACAAGCACGGCGCATATCTTCTGGGTTACGGAACGCTCCCCAGTTAATACTACCGAGAGTGCAAAGAGCAATACGACCATCAGCATCATCAAGACGCTTGAAAGACTTTGTAGGTAAAAGGATTTCACAGCAAAGGTTACTTTGATAAATTGTATGCCATTCTGGATCAAATGGACCTTGGTTCATTACATTGTCAATAAACACTAGGTAGATACGACCTGTATCTGTACGCTCTTTTAAAATGCCACCTTTGAACACATCTTCAGCGTTCATTGTTTTCTTACGCAAGTCTGTACGCTTTTCGTACTTTACATATAGCTCTTCGAATAAGGCAGTATTTTTATAGAAGGCCTCGTACAAGTCGGGGACTTCGTTCGGGTCGAAGAAAGTAATGTTTTCCTTGTTCTTAAAGCGGCGCCAGAAAAATGCAGATAACACGACACCATAATCCATATGTCGTACCCTAGTCTCCTCTGTACCTTGGTTGTTCTTAAGAACGATAAGGTCATCAAACTGATGATGCCATATGGGATAAAAAACCGTAGCCGAAGCATTGCGAATACCTCCCTGACTGCAACTGCGCAAGTCGCCAAACCACTTCTTCAAGAAAGGGATCATGCCTGTGTGCATAATTTCACCACCCCTAATAGGGCTACCCAATGGGCGTAGGCGTCCAATCTCAAGGCCAATGCCAGCTCGCTTGCTAGCATACTTGGCCATCATCTCGCCACTAGCAAAGATACTATCCAAGTCATCGTCGGAACGAATAAGCACACAACTACTAAACTGCTTAGTTGGGGTACCGAGTCCTGCAAGTACTGGCGTTGCAAGAGTGAATAGTCCATCAGATGCCGCATTGTAGTACTCCTTAATAAACTTCATACGAGCCGAATTCGGCTCTTCTTTGTGCATGACTGTAGCAGCCGCTACCATATAACGGATTTGTGGAGTTTCATACACTTCTTTAGTAGCACGATTGCGTACTAGATATTTTTCGATTAGTTGCTCAATAGCCGCATAGCTGTACTGCTCGTCTTTGTCGTGCTCGAGCATGTCGTTCATCTTGTTCCAATCGTCTTCGCTATACCACTCTAGTAATTCTGGAGTGTATAAACCTACTGTGATATTCTTCTTTACGATTTCGTAAAGGTGAGGAACCTGATAATCGCCATATACATCTTTACGCAACATGCTTAGGCGTTGCTTGCCTGCTACATATTGGTAATTGGTATGTCCAGTATCTGGATTTGATTCTACATCGATTAAGTCTACGATAGCGCGAAGGGTAATCTCGTCAATTTCTTTTGTAGTAATACCATCATAGAAGTGAGGTTGGCTTTTGATTTCAATCATCGATTGACTAACATCTGCTATACCACTACAAACTTTTGCTACCTGCGCTTGCCACTTTTCAATCGTTAGTGACTCTCTTTGTCCATTTCTTTTTATAACTGTAATTTTGTTCATCTTGTTCGCTTCTCGTTGAAATTGACCTTATGTTACTTGTGTTTAGGAAGTATTTAGTGAAGTCCTTTCAACTTTAAAATCATCTTGGTAATTGGCGATTTTTGCTTATTTTATAAAGGGTTTTAGCATGGTTTGAGTCATGCGAAGACCTTATCACAAATACAATCGTAATAATACACGCACATATTAAGAAAGTCAAACGCTACGGTGATAAAAAAAGCCAAACATTGTTTGGCTTTTGGTTTGAGTTGCATCTGTTTTAGGAGATTGACGAATAAGAATATGTCAGTACACCACTGTCGTAGCTGTTGTCATACTTGATAGACAATGTTACTGGATCAGTTGATACTGTTACATTGTTGCCTACTAAGTCTAAAAGTTTAGCACTAAAGGTTAACGCTGTCTCGCCTAACGAATCGCCTGTGTGATTGTACTCGTCTGTCAGTTGTACTTCTTTAGTTTCTGCATCTGCTGTAACTATTAATGTTCCCTGTCTTGTATAGTTTGCGCTTGTGCTTCTGTACACATACTTAATGTTATAAACAATTTGATCAACTACAATGCCTAGATAGTCTGTTGCTAGTGGTAAACGGAATGCAAGAGCTGAGCCTGTAATCTGTGTTAGACTAATTGATCGCGTACCATATGAGTTATATTCTACTTTACCAGTGACTTCTGGAACATATTGTACTGTTGCTGGGCCGTCTGATAGTCTATTAATTCTATCTGACTGTAGTCCAGAAACATAGTTTCCTTCTACACCAAAGTACACTTGCGGGTACTGAGTTGCTAGATAGTCGCCACCGTCGTTACCGACATCTTGCATACGGCAATTATTAATTGAATTACTAGTTCCGTTTTCGATATAAACAGCCTGTTGTTTTACATTTTCAAAATAACATGATTCTAGTAAATTTTCAATAGGGCCTGTTACTTCGCCTACTGAGGATCCGTTAATGTCTCTACCAAAGTCAAAGCCTCTTTGTACATCTGTAATATAACATGCGCTAAATGCGTTTCTTGCAATATCTTTCTTAGCGTAGACTGCGTAAGTAAATCCTCTAATAGTAATGTTTCTAAACTTGTTTCTATTACAAATGCTTAGACCAAATACATCAAATGCAATACCCTTGCTACCCTCATTAGGGATCTCTCCCCATGCGCCTTCAATGCTAATATTTTCAAAAACACTATCAACTACTGCGTCAAGTTGTAGGCCTACTTGATCATCAGTGTTTGTAATAATAGATAGTTCTTTAATTACAATGTTTCTTGGTTCGTTAGTTTCAGGAAGTGTTGAACTAATGCTACTTGGGTTACCAATAGTTGATGTGTCGTTAACAAACTGGAATACAGGACCAGTACCAGTAAAACTAATCACACTAGATCCAACACCTGCACCGATTAATGTTGTAAAACTTGGAATATAAATTGTGTCAGTAACTTTAAAAGTGCCAGCTGGTAGTTCTAAAACTACTCTACTTTCCGTAGTTCCAACTGTTGCTGGGTTTAAAAATAGCTGATCGATTGCTCTTTGCAACGCTTCAGTATCATCAGCAATACCATTACCTATTGTACCAAAGTCGGTAGTAGTTACACGATCATCTAGTCTGTCTTGCAAGTATCTAGTAACAGGCTCGTTTGAATTAGGACCTGTTTGCATCGACGGGTCGTTGCTTTTATAGATATGCTGGATTAAGTTTAGAATGTTACCTTGAGCAGTAAGGTCGTTTTCTGTTAGGATCTTTGTATTACCAACAGCAGGACTACCTTCAGCAACCGAGCCGTTACCAATGTAAAGTTGCTGGTTATCAATTGCCCAAGCTAACTCGCCAGAGGCTAACTGGGGTATTCCAGTTCCGCTGTTTGCTTTACCTCTTCGTACTTGAATACGGCTGATTTGCACTACTGCCATAATTATATCCTCTTATTGTATATTTATGACTAACACAAAATGAAAAAGCCCTAGAAAACTAGGGCTCTTCTTTTGATTAGAGTTTATTAGGCTGTAACTACAAATGTTGCCGCGGCCGCTACTGTTGTACCGCTAATGTCCACATCGTTAGGACCAATGCTAGTTGTTGTAGCACCTGAATCTTTACCGATTGTGCGGATTCTAGCTTGTAATTCGCTGGCGCTGTTAATTGCTTTGTCCATAACTACGCTGATTGTACCTGCGCTACTGTCAGTAACAAAGAACGCTAATGGATTCAATTCCATAACAATAGCTTCAACTGTTTCGTTTACTGCATCATCTTCTGCTCGTAAGTCGATTGCTGAAGCAGATGCATTTTTAACTGTGATTAGGTATAGGTTACAGTTATCTGCATAAACTGTTCCTACTGTATTTCTTAAACCGTTAACTCGGGTGACTGTTCCCATAATAAATCTCCGTTTGTTTTATTTATCAGTTTTCGCGATAGTATTGCTCAACCCTGTTCCACCATTGTCCTTCCCAAAACTTAAAACGATCTGGGGTTAAGATAAACTCTTGATACTGCGGTTCTCCCCAAGTTAAGGGTTTAATTTCTGGGGGTTTTACGCACATAAACACAACACCTTTTTGAATGTTAGTTCCGTGTACTTTATTGTGTGCTAGAGCGTATGCTACCATTTGTAAATAGTAGTCTTCAATCCACTCTTCTTTCTTAGGCTTGTTAGTTTGCTTATGGTCCATGATTGCTGGATCATTTGAGTGTACACCTACACAGTCTGTACTACCTGCGTACAGTCCAGGGTAGTAAAGCCCTACTTCTACTCCCCAAACTTCGTTAACATTCTTAAGTCCGTTATCGATAATGTGGCGTGCCATTTTGTGGCTTTGTACAGAGTAAGGATTAGATCCTGGATCATTTAGAATGCCGGTTGTGATATAATCTTCAATGTACTTGTGCATCCTAGTACCGCGACTTGCGGCTTCTGTAACAATCTCTTGGGCTTTCTTTTCACCAACAGCTTTCTTCCAATTAAGTAAGGCTTGTACCTTTTCAAATGGTTTGGTCTTGTCTAGGATTGTTGTAACGGATGGCAGTTTATTTCCGTCGGGTGTAGCGTATAAACGCTTGCCTTCTACGCTTTCTCTGTTTAAAGGAGTGTAGTCGTATCTTTCAGTTAATAGAGTCATGGTGCAAGTATATATTCACTTGCACCATTTGTCAATAAATTATCTACCCAACTTGGTTGCTCGTTTAGCCATTCTAGAGATTTCTTTTTCTTTATGGCTAGTCTTAGCTATTTTATCTTTTTCGTTAGTCTTAACTGTAAGTCCGTGACCGTCAAACTTGTCTACTAGCTTCTTAAGAATAACACCCTCTTCAGGGTCATCCCAACGAGCGGCAAATTCGTCGTAACGAACTGGGATGCCCATGTTTTGTAAGGCATCCCAAGTTAGTGGTGCTGTGGTGTTTTGATTATCAGCGGCAGCTTGGAGAGCCCTTAATCTCATGATTAAGGGGTCTACCATTTCGCTAATTACTTTTTTTTTGAGTTTAGTAAAATGCCTAAGCGTCTGCTGTAGTCTACTGACTCACGCTTTTCGCGGCCTGTTTCTGGTGCAGGTAGTGCAGGTACTTCTTCTGGAGCACTGGCGCCCATGTCTGCGGCAGGTTCTTCTGGACCCATTGCTGGGGCAGCAGGAGCAGATCCTATTGTTCCTGGACCTTCTTCACCTGACACAACTGCTAGACCTTGTGATAAGCCTTGGCGGCTTGTTTCTAATGCTGTATAAATTGCTTCCAATGCTGGCTTAACTGAGTCAACATACTGTGTAGCAACATCGCTTCCTAGTTGTTCTCTTATAGAGTCTTGTAGTTCTAATAACTGCTCTGCTTTCATAGCAGCCACATCTTCTAACCATCCAGTGATACGGTCAACCATATCCTTAGTAGCCATGATGATTTCGGCCTTGTCTTCTTCACCTTCTAATAGCATCCAGCTAGCCTTTGATTCGTTAATGTCGTAACGGATTGCTAGTTCTGCCTTTAGTTCTTCTCTGTCTGATTCGCCTAGTTCAATTCTGTTAAGTGCTGAATCAATCCATTCTTCAGGAACAGACTCAGACATGGCACGCTTACGGATTGTTGCAAAGTAAACATTCTCGCCTTTGTTTTCGCCATATTGTTTCTTCATTGACTTCTTCATATCTGACTTGTCTGTCTTGGCCTTGATATTCTTTTCTTCTTTCTTTTCACCAGCAGTCATTTCTCTTTCCATGATTTCTTGATTAATTACATCAAGGAACATACGAGTCTTTTGGTAGTCGTGGTTCTCAATCATAGCATCGTAACTTTCGTTAACTTCAAACTGGCTGATGCGTGTGCGAAGTTTGTTACGAGCATCTTCTAGCTGAACATCTGAAAAGTTCTCTAGGTTAACTTTGTAACCAAACTTCATAGCAAGGCTTTCGTTTAGCTTCTTGCTAGTAACTGGTTGTGAAAATTCTCTAATTTGCATGGTGGCTTCCTAAGCTATTTTATTATGTATTTATACAAACGACCATCTAAACATTCTTGAAATTTCTTCCTTAAAATGCTCTGTTAGTGTAGTGCTATGCTCTAATTTGGTAAGCAGTATCAAGTATCTATCAAGCTCTACAGCATTTTTAATGTTGTTCTTGTAGATCATAGTATCGCAATAGCTAGCCCAGTATCGGTTATCAAGCCTTTTAATTTCTAAAAACTTTTCAACTTGGGTAAGGCTGTGTGCTTTTGCACCCATTAATGCACAGCTCTTTAAAAAGAACTGCTCAACAAGGTCTTTGTTTATTCTATTATAAACACCCCAGTTGCTGTTTGCTAGTTGTTTGACTATGTAATTCTTATAGACTATACTACCGTTCGGCAGTACAGTCACTGGTAAGTTAGCACTAAGCTCTTTGTCGAGCTGATTGGCTAACTGTGCAACTACTGGTTTTTTAGATTTCTTTGTTTTTTTCATTGGCTACTACAGACGGATCATTGTGTCCTACTTTAGTTACCAAACTTTTACGGATCATGGCCTGAACTCTGAATTGATCGTGTTCGTTCATGCTAGACAACTTAACTGGGCTTTTGAGCTTAGATAATAGCTCACGCTCTTCGTTAGTTGTCCAGATTTCAAAGCTGTCAATTAGTTCGTTGATTTTCATCTTAAACCTGCAATTCTAAGCATTGCTTCTAGTTCAGCATTCTCTTTAACTGCTGGTGCGCTAGCAATTAGTTGTTGCATTACAGTTGGGCCAACAAAACACTTAGCACCACTTAAGAATGCTGGAAACTGTTTGCCGTTAGCTGTTAGCGTAACTTGATTGAAACCTTGTGACTGTGCTCTTGCAACAATATCAGGAGTTGCATTATCTAGTTTTGGATTAACTTGAATAGGCACTCTAGCTGTTGCTGAAGTTTTAACACTTGGAGGGTTAGATGTCATGTCTACAAAGTAAGGAGTATCCGGAGCTTCATCAACTTCTCTACCCTGTGCTTTTTCAAACTCTGCATCAGTAACATCTTTAATAAACTGATCAGTTGGATCTCCGCCGATATCGCCGCCCTCGTCTGCTTTGATAGCAATCTCTGCACCTGGTTTGAGTGGGTTAACTGGCTGTGCGCCTTGTGCGCTCATGTCTGGGGTTGGATCGTACTCTAGTTGCCCGTTATCATTAGGCTTAAGAGCTGCCATATTCTGTGGCTTGGTTAAATCTAAAGTAATATCAGTACCCTTTTCTGGATCACTGATAACTGCTTGCTTACCCGGATCAAATGCCTTAAGTACTGCTTCGCTAACAGGGCCTGTTGGCTTAACTGGTTTTAGTTTAGCATCCTTAGAATCTGGACCGTACACTGGAACTGCGCCCTTGGTCTTCTTACCGTACTTCATAGCACGGACGCCTTTCTTGTGTTCACTAACAATTTGATTTACTTTCATGATTTTTCCTTGAGACTCAGCTCTGCACTTTGTAACTTATCTATAAACTTTCTAAACTTATCAATCTTGCCGCGCGACCTTAACAACTTAAATGCTAGGTTTTCAACGGAGTATTCTCCACCTTTAGCTAAGCCTGCTTGGCGCAAACGGCGAATTTTAGACATTGTTTCTGTTGCTTTATTTAAGTCATTTGCTCGCATAGCTTGGTTGATTAAACTGCTGTAGTTACGAGCTTTACTCTTAACTTCTCGATCGTCAATGTTAGGCGGTTGATGTTTAGGTTTACTAATCCAGCGATCATTTAGTACGCTGTAGATACCTGCTGAATGATGTACTTGTTGTACATCTTGTACATAAAGCTCTACATCGATTCCCTTAACAGTAATATCGTATGTAAAGTTGTATTGATTTTTCTTAGCAGTATAAAGCTCTTCTAGCTCTGGCTTGTCTACTGGCATGTCTACAACTAGGTGCAGATCAAGGTCGCTGTTTTCGCTGTAACCGTAGGCAGCATTACTACCGCTGATTGTAATGTCTCTTAGATTTAATCTAGGTACATTTAAGAACTTGGCAAAGTGATGTGCTACTGCTAGTAACTTATAACGAACTTCGGTCTTTAGTTGATTGTTTTCCCAGATTGCTGGATTGAGCTCGTCATGGTAATAAACAGGTGAGAGCTCATTTAATCGCATATTAAAACTTCATTAAAATAGTTACTACTACAGATAACAAGCTGGCTACAATAGTTGCTGTTGCACCGATAATAACTTTGCTCATGCTAGACTGGCTGTCTTGAATTTTACTAGCTAGGCTTTCTACTTTTGTTTCAATAGTACCTAGTCTAGATTCTAGATTTTGATAGCGTAGAGCACATAGCTCCACATGGCTTTCTAAATTTTCTTTTTCAATATCTGTTGGTTGTAATGACATGTTCGTGCGCTCCGCAAGGGCTTTACTATATTTATTGTCGTTGTTGGAAAACAATATTCTTGTTTTCTCCATCAGTTATAAAAACAGGTCGATTCGTAGTCACTGCTTCGTCTAATCCGTGTATATAAGGAACAAGGTTAAAGTCTTGCTTTAAGAACAGTACAGGATCTTCGATAGTACCTAACGGATAATCTCGTTCTGTTTCAAACTCAAACTTCCATAATTTGATAACATTGCTAGATTCAAACCCAACAGTAGATCCAGCTACTTCTATAACCTCAGGCTTACTACGGAGTTGTATGTTTGCCCGCAACGCAAGTGTTTGCATTACAGTTTGAAAGTTCTGTTCTTTCCATCTGAGATTCTCTTTCCCAGGCTCGGGCTTATACTGTCCTGTATTAGTTATATCAACGGTAGTATATAATCTGTATTCCATGGATGTATTTAACAGCCGTAAAAAAAGCCTACTATAAAGTAGGCTTTCCTTCCCATCCCTAGGAATTAACTAAATTACTTAGCTGGTGTAAAGATAGCTTCGATAGTAACAGTTAAACCACTGATACCCATGTCTGCTGTAGCAACTGTTAGGTCGCCTGTACCTTGGCAGCGTAGGAATACTGTGTCAGTTGTTCCGCTTACAAAAGCTGAACCATCTGCTGTACCAACTGCGGCTACAACGAATGCGCTGTCGCCTGAACCAGCTGAACCATGGCTAGTTGTGATATAACCAATAACGCTGTTTAGGTCGTCATTAGTTAAGTTTGTACCTGCTAGCTTAACAATCAGCTCGCGGCCGACGTCAGCTTGGTTAATTACATTCTTTAAATAGTTTGCGCCAACTGTAGTTGCGCCTACTGCTACTGAAATATTTGAAGGCATAATATATTCTCCTCTTTTTATGCTTTTAACTCACTACTCTGTGAGCTTTGTATATGTATTTAGTATCTGAGTCTAAAAACTAGCTCAAATGGATAGTTTTTGGGTGATCGATCTGAACCAATCTACTGACCCTTCTTTTAATTCAGGGTACTTTTTAGCCATATCGTCGCGGAATTGTGCTAGGCGAGGGCTGTCTATGCCCCCAACTGCATTTATAATGCTCTCAACATTACCTAGCTCGTCGCTAGTATGTCCGGGCCCTAGTATAATTTCAGCAATTTTATCAATATCGCGTGTTACAACTTCGCCGGTGTCTCTACGCTGTAAAGCACCTCCAAACCCGTTGTATTGAAATGTTCTTGGGGGGTGCCCAGGAATAGTATTAACTAAACTAGCCATAGCAAACTGCTGGTCTTGACCACCGTACTTAGTACCTTGTACTGAGTAATCATGCTCGTGGTGACGACCTATTTCGTGTGCGTGTTGCATGGTCATTAAGTCTACTTGGAAGTAAGCTGGCAAACCTTCAATTTCTTGCCCAACTGGGAATCCAATGTGTACATTCTTACCTATTTGTAATGTAGGGTAGTGCTCGCTCATATGTTTAGCTAGAGCTTTGCGTACTGCACCGTCATCAGCTTCTGCAGGTAGTCCTAGATTATCTTTGAGCTTGTCTGTATCTAAGAACACATCGACATCGCCGCTGTCTATTTTAGTAGTACCCTTGCTGGCAAAACGATGTTCTGGATCAAAACTGCCAGCACCGCCACTACGCCAGAAGCCAGAGTCTCCTAGTGCGGCTAGCACAGGCTGTAGTTGCTTTTTAATCTGTAGGTATTGTTTAGGACTTAAACGAACTAGAACACCCTTTTCCGGACTGTTTGCTAGTGCATCAATGCCTAGTTTCTTAAGGGCACTTCCACTCATTTATCTTTGCTCTCTTGTATGCGTTTGATGCCACGCTTAAATTTAGCAGGGTCACTAGCTTTGATGCTATTAATGAATCGACGCTCTAATTCTGCGGCTGTTTCAATGTCATAATTCTCGCGAATCATTTCTAATAAATTTATCGCACTTTGTATAATATTCGAGCCGCGGCTCTCAACAACTAAGTCAGTATCACGGCTTAGTCCTATGTCGCTGAGCTCTTGGAGTATCGATCTGGTACTTTTACGCATAATGTTGTTATTCCACATATATTTATCGCATTGTAACATACTTAATCGGGTTCTTCAAGTGGCTAGATCACTTTTGAATAATATTGCATTGCAGTATATAATTTAATAAATACTCAGTAGAAACCATGAGTTGCTACATAGACACAGGAAATCACAAAATGAAATCATTACTATCAAAAATACAAGCTATGTTAGTAGCTTTCCAAAGAGCACAGGTTGCCGCGCACTTTGCTCGCACTGGTAATTCAGAGTCTGCTAAACGATTAATGCTCAAGGACTAATCATGCATGCCATCTATAAGCTAACCAAAGCTGACTTTTATAGATACAAAATTCATTTACTCAGTCTCGATGAAGAAAGCCGTTACATGCGTTTCGGTTATCATGTTAAGAATGAGCAAATTCGTGAGTTGTGCAAACGCTGGGAAGCAAACTTTGATAAGAATATTATCTTTGCTATTGAAAACTCAGACCTAGAAGTTGTAGGAGTTGCACACATTAGTCTAGAAGAAGATCCAGCAGAACTAGCATTTAGCGTGTTTAAGGAGTGCCAACGACAAGGCATGGGCGATGCACTAATGGCTCGTGCTATTGAGTATTGTCAGAATCATAATATCAAACACGGCTGTATGGTTTGCTTAGGGTCTAACGAAGCTATTAAAAAGCTAGCTCGTAAACATCAGATTATGGTAACAACTGAACAAGGCGACTCTAGTGCAGAAATTGCTATACCCGATCCTAACCCGTTGAGTATATGGAACGAAGCAGTAAACGACAGTCTAGCTAAGATGGATCACCTAGGCAAGGCGCAAAGAAAATTTGCTCAGATGTTCAGATTTCCGTTGCTTTTTTAACTAAAGGCATATATAATAGTACAATGTTCGACGCATTGTTAAACATACACACACAAGGAGAAAAAAATGTTTACACCAGATTATATTATCGATAGCGTACAAAACGCTAAAAAGACTTTCGTTACAACTTTTGTCACTAACGAAACATTCAAAGCAGAACTTATCAAACTAGTTGATGCACAAACTGAGTTTGCTAAGGGTCAAATCAAAACTACTCTAAGCATTGCAGAAGCACTTGTTAAAAATGCTAGTACTGCTGTTTATGCAAAGAAAGGAGCTTGATTATGACTGAAATGCAAACTCCAAAACTACCAGAAGTAAAATTTAATAAGAACGGATACGAAATTCGTACAGACATTCTAGCTATGGCTAAAGATATTGTTCAATCAGAATACTCAATGAAGTTTCAAGGTTGGGAAATGTCAGCTCAGCGCGATGAAAAGACAGGTCAAATTGTTACACAAGTTGGCATGCCTGAATTTCCAGGTCTAGACAAGGTTCTAGAAACTGCGGAAAAGATGTACGCTTTTGTAAACTCAGGAACTAAGAAGTAATTATCATTGGATCTAAATCCATTATATCACTCATAGAGTTTATTATATATTAGGACGGGCCCTGCGGGGCTCGTTCTCTTTTACTCTATACTTTCTTTACCGAATAGCTCTGGGTGTAGTTTGCCCCAGTTACGCATGATAACAGCCGCTTCTGCGTTAGCTTCGTTTTCTTGTGGACTACCAGTTGCGCCTGGGTTATCGCCATTGAGTTGATCGTTTAGATCTTGTTTGAAATGTACTAGTTCGTGTGCTAGTGTACGACACACATCCATAATGTGACGATTACTAACAGTAACTATAATGTGCTTACTACCGTAGCCTCCAAAGCTGTGGTTCTCAATGCTACGCTTGCTGTCAAAAACAAAGTCAAACTTTGGTAGCTTTTCTAATTCTAAGTGGCGAGCGGCAAAGCGAATAAACTCAAGTAAAGTACTGTAAGTATCTTTCTTGCTCATGCTTTCCATTAATAGTTCAGTTACTTTCATAATAATACTTATCTTTTAATAAATTTCTCGCCACTGTAATCCTACACCCACATTGGTACTTTGTGCTCCTAGATTAGTTGCTACTACCAAATAGATTTCGCTGTCAGTGCTGTCGTAATTCTGTACAATATAATTCTTTTTAGCGGTACTGGGCATGTTAGATGCGGGTGATCCTCCAGCCTTTTGACTACCTTGTGTGCTAGCGCCAACGAATCCATTGTCCATTTCATCACCGTCAGTCCAAGTAGTAGCATCTACATTATACTGTACTCCGCTGTCGGTATCAACATCGGTCCAGGTAGTATCGTTTAGATATGTGCTGTCTGGAAGTTTTAGTAAGCGCCATTTAATGTTTTCTCCATCACTGAACATATTCAGATTGCCCATACGCACAATCATACGATTAGCATAAGTTCTAAAAGCATTCTTTAATCTGATAGCCATTATGGGTAATGTTGCGCCTGCGGTGACTGTTTTTAATGTAGGACTAGTTACTGCCCAGTCAATGCCTGCTTCAACATATCCGCCTTCGCTGACTACAGTACTACAGATTTGATCAAAGTACGCACCTGTAGTTGTACCTGTGTTTAAGATCTCACAGCGCACAGGCAGGTTAGGAGTGCTCATATAAACTGTGGTTAATGTATTTGAGTGATGAAATATGTGGCAAGGAATAAACGAACCTTCGTGTACGAATCCCACAGTAACTGACCCTACACCCAGCCACTGAAACTCCATAAACACCAATTGCGTCTTAGTGATGTCTAAAGTAAACTGACTGCCTCCTTGACCATCACAACTGTCAATATTCCACTCTGCCTGTGTCTTACGATCTTCTACAGGAGCACCTGATACATAACTGCGTATGACCCACGATAGTGTGCCATCACCTGCTTGCTCAAAGAATATGCCATTGTTGTCATCATAGTAGCCTGTGCGTTTAGTTACATTGGGCACGGCCGCATAGAAGTTAACACTGGAAAGAATCTGCTGACTCTTGCCTGGCATATAATGATGATAGAATTTAGTTTGGTGTACCACACGACTAGAAGAGTTATTTGTAGTAGTTAATCTTGCACAGGCTTTGTTCGCTTGAAAAGCAACTGTAGCACCGTTAACTGTGTAGTCGATAAAGTTAGGATCTAAACCGTACAAGTGTTTATAGTCGCCTAGAGTAAAAGGGCTAGACATACGAATACGACCAAACGCATCTGTTTGCCCTACCTTAAGTGTGGTACGAAGTACAGGTTGCCCTAGGGCATTGTACTCCATAGTCTTGTGTAAGTTTAACAGGTTAGGCTCATCGGGATGATCGTAGTTTGTTGAGTTAGGATTTCTTACACCCATATATTATACTCCCCACTTACTGCTGAGGTAGTCTTCCAGGGCTATGATCTCTGCATCCGACAGGGCACGGTTGTAGACCACTTGTTCAGCAAAATCGCTGTCCCAGGAACCCATGAGATCAACATAGCCAGCAGTGGCAGGTATAGTACCGCTCGGTGGTGTGCCTCCGTTGGTCACAGTCCGTGCTGTCTTGCCCCATCTGAAAGTAAATCTACTGGCAGCGGCAGCGGTGCTGTCATAGCGGCAGGTAATGATCTTCCAAGTGCCATCTGGGTCCACATTACTGGCTACTGAGGCTGTTCCGGTAGGAGCATAGAGCACAAACTGACTTTGGCTGACGTATCGCACAACAGCTCGATCAGTAAATGTGCCAAGGTCCATTATTCTAAAGAAGCTAGGATTCTTACCTGGAGTCACAGAAGGTTTGGCCAAACAGACCATGGTCCATCCTGTGGCATCGTCAAAGCTGTTGGTGGTTAATCTAAATCCATCACTTGTGCCTGTACTGCTGACAAATCTTAATATAGGATAACCATTTAGAGTATCTCCTGCACCAGTTCGCACAGTAGGCCCATCTGAACTTAATGAAGTAGGATTAACGCCTGTTGCTCTATTGGTAAATGTTGTTATCATAGTACCATTAGAATATGTGCCGCCGTTCATAGTTGATGCCGTAGCCGTATCATACCATACGGCCAATCCTGTGGTAAGATCTAAATTGCTCCAGGGTCGACCTTCTAGTAAAAAAATATTAAGATTATCTACTACAGTATTGCCGCTATACTTTGTAGGCAGTTCTGATATATCGTAAACTATTCTAGTGTTGCCATCTCTAGCTCGTTTCTTGGCAGATATCTCAAGTTTCATTATTTGGCGTTCTTCCTTAGTCAATCCTTCATCTAATGGACGAGCAATAAATGTGTCTCCAGCAACTAAAGTAATTCCTAAAGCAGTTTCGATGTCACTAAAAAACTCTGTTGGATAATCTGCACTATTAAATCTGCCATCTCTTTCTAGACTTAGATAGTAGTAAGTAGATGATAAATCTTCTGCTAGACGAATCACTTCGATATAGGCAGCACAGGTTGCTGTTGTTGTTTCAACTGCTAAAGTAGTAGGAGTTCGTAGTAATCCGTAATATGTTGTATTGATGCCAGCCATTTAGCACTCCTGTTGGTTTGGATAAGCACTTGGATCTTTTACACGGATATCGTGCGGGTGTTTTGGGCCGTTAACTCCGCCGCCTGCGTGTGTAGTAACTGCTTCAATGTCTGCATACTTTTCATCAGGAGAATTAGCAAACTCACCACATGCTTTTGGTTCGCTGTGTAGATCTACAATCTGTCTAAATCTGTTAATGTCGTCGCCTGCATGTGTTAATGGGCTAGCTTGCCCGTCTAACTCTGGAGCTTTGATAATAACAACTGGCTTAGGTTCGTGATGCACAACTTCTGGTTGTTTAACACCATCGATTAAATCGATCATGCTTCTAATTATATCTTGTATTCTCATTTTATATCCATGTTGTTACTATATAGCTTCCGCCGAATGTACCAGCGGCACCTATGGCTACTGGGTTACCAGAATTCTGCCATGCATAAACTTCAAAGTATTCTGTATTAGCAAGAACTATTGGGGCGCTTAAACTAATAATAGTTGGCTGATTAGAAGTTCCACTGTTTTGTATAGTTGCTGTTATTAACTGTTGAGCAACTCTTTCTGTGCCATTCTTTAGTATATACACAGATCTTGATCCGGCTGTTGAACTAGAAGCAAATGCAATAGTTGTGCTAACATTAAAAACTCGTTGAGCTCCTGAACTGTTGATAAATCTACCCGGATTAGTAACAGCATCGTACTCTACGCCAGTGTCTTCTACCGAGTCAATTACTGTGTTAAACAATACTTTAGTATCAGTATCAGTAACTGTGCTTTGTGCCACGCTGTGCTTTCTTGAAAATAATGCTACCGGACGAACTATAGGATTAGTAACTGTTAAGTCTGTTGTACTAACTTCTCCAGCTACTGTTAAGTTAGTAAGTGTGCCCACACTAGTTAAGCTACTAGTAACAACATTGCTTGCTAGTGTAGTGCCTAATAGTTCTGTACCGTCTACATCAGTAGTTCTTGTAAAAATTTTAAGAACTTCTCCAGTAATAGTTTTAGTTGCTCCGCCTTCTAGAACAGGAACTTCAGCTATTGTAGTCATAACTGCTAAAGAAGGTAAATCGGAAAATTTTACATTAGCCATAATTTTTAATCTCTACCAGTATTTAGCTTAAATAATGTACTATGATTAACAAACAACCTTTCAATAATCTAATATCTAGCCTAAAGGATTCGGGCAAATACCGTGTGTTTAATGATATCTTGCGCGAAAAGGGCAAGTTTCCAGCGGCAATTTGGTACGGACCCTACAATATTAAAAACATTGTAAACTGGTGTAGTAACGATTATTTGGGTATGGGCCAGCATAAAGTTGTCTTAGATGCCATGCATACTGCATTAGACATGACAGGAGCAGGCTCCGGTGGCACTCGTAACATTGCGGGTACTAGCCACTACCATGTAGCATTAGAACACGAGCTTGCTACTTTACATAAGAAAGAAAAAGCCCTGTTGTTTAGCAGTGCCTATGTAGCTAATGAGTGGACTTTGATTGCCCTAGCTAAGATCATTCCGAACATACATTATATCAGTGATAGCAAAAATCACAACAGTATGATTGTAGGTATAAGTCATAGTAAGGCTCGTAAGAGTGTATTCAAACACAACGACTTAGAACAGTTAGAAGAAATGTTGCAGGCGGCGGTTGCCGCAGGTGATACTCCGTGTATTGTATTTGAAAGCGTTTACAGTATGGACGGAGATGTTAGTTTAATCAAAGAGATATGCGATCTAGCAGACAAGTATAGTGCAATGACCTACATTGATGAAGTACACGCGGTAGGGCTGTATGGAGAACACGGCGGTGGTAAACTAGAGAAATACGGTTTACAAGATAGAGTAGACATAGTCAACGGTACTCTAGGCAAGGCATACGGTGTCCAAGGTGGCTACATTGCTGCCGATGCGATTGTAATTGATGCTATCCGTAGCATCGCGGCTGGCTTTATCTTTACAACTAGTATGAGTCCTGTTACTTGTGCTGGCGCACTAGCGGCTGTTAAGTATTTGAAAGAACATAACGAATTGCGTGAGCAACATCAAGATCGTGCCCGCAAGTTAAAGTATCGCTTGGCCAAACACGGACTACCTGTTATGGATTGTTCAACTACACATATTGTTCCTGTGCTAGTTGGAGATGCTAAACGATGCAAGGCTATGAGCGATGCGTTGTTAAACGAGCATAACATATATGTTCAGCCGATTAACTATCCAACTGTACCGGTTGGTACTGAGCGTTTAAGATTTGCTCCAACTCCGTTACACGACGACGGAATGATTGAAGACTTGATTGAAGCTTTAAAAGTAGTCTTTAGCACATACTAATAATCTGTGTAACTCCAAAAACTAATGTAGCTCTAACTTGTAGGTCAGTTGCTTCGCTATCTAGTTTCTCAGTGTTAATCAAATCATTAAGTATTTCTCGTGCTTCGTCTTGGCTCATTTGTCCTTGACTAAGTGCTTCTTGTACTTGCAATGCCATTGCGGCTCTGGCGGCGGCCCATGTTTGTCCGCTGTTAATTACTTCGTGAAGAACGCTACCTTGTCCCATTAGAATCTCCCTTGCACAGCTCTTGCTAGTATGTCAGTTTGCTGTACAAATAATCGTTTTTTCATTTCGCAATAAACAGGACTTACGGGTCCTTTATCTAGTCTATCTTTGAATTCTTTAGTAGTTGTTGTTAAAGTTGCACTTAGCTTGGCAACATCTCTAGTGCCTTTACTTTCTGCATACAAATCAAACCATTGTACTTGTTTAGACAATGTATCTAATTGTGCTTTTTGATCTAACTTACAATCAAAATTAATAGCAGTCTGTCTTAAGTCTGTTACAACTTTGGCCTGGTTAACATCCCATCTGCTAGGAATTAAATCCATTATGCTAGCACAACCAGATAGTGCTAAAAGGGTTACGATTGCTATTAACTTTTTCATATTAGTGGAATAGTAGATAACTTGCTAGGATGTCATTGCGGTTAGCACCGTTGTCGCCATCGCCGGGCATTACAATAACATTATATAAAGGCTTATCGCCTTCAGGCATTGACATCATTTGATCGTAAGTAATTAACGACTTAGGATCGATGTTGTACTTCTCTGCCATACGCTGTTTAAAAGTTGCTAGTTCACCAGGACCTTTGAACTGCATACGATCTTTTTCGTCTTTGATTAATGCATTGCCGTTTCTTGCAATAAGATCAAAGAACATATCCTTAGGAACAACTGCTGAGTGTTTAACTTTTTGGAAGTTAATCTTCTTCTCTTGGCTTCTTAGTGCGCCGCCACTAAAGTTCATCTTAAAGTTCTTTGGTCTTGCGGCTGTAGCAACATCTGCCATTTTAGTATAAGCATAAAACTGTACAGCTGGATTAGAGTTGGCAACACCGTAGGCCATGTCTAGGTATTCTGGACTAAAAAAGTCGCCAGCATCGTGCCAGCGAACTACCATTTGTACATTCTTCTTGCCCAACTTGGCTTTAGCTACTGCAATCTCTTTGTTTAACTGTTCTGCAAATCCGTCTGGATCATTAAGCAAGAAGTTTAGCAAGCGTGTCTGACTCATACTAGAGTTCTTAAACATAATGTATCCGCCCTTCATAGCATAACAATATGTCTTACATGCGCCTGCGCCTGGGCATGTATCTACAACAACAAACTCTCCAGTCTCTTCGTTAACTGCTAGTCCTTTAAGAGCAGGCAACCCAATGTCGTAAACAGCTTGACTACCTGTTTCACTGTGTTGCATCTTAGCATTTTGCCCTAAGATTGATTTTGGTCTAGCACTGATCTCAGCACGAAGTTTATCTAAGTCGTAATCTTGTCCTGCTTGATTTTTAATCTCGATACTTGACCCGTGGACATAAGGATAATCAAACTTGTCACGCTTTGTTTTAGACTTAGTCTTAACACGACCTAAATAGTCTTGCATTTCGCTATCGTCAGCTTTACGATATCTTGCACCTAAACCGAACGCTTCATCAACATCTGCGTCTGATCCGTTTTCTGATTTAAGAAAGTCATCTAGACTCATTACCTTAAATCCATTTACTTCTCGTTCTTTGCTTTCTAAAATAATATCAAGTATTTTCATTTTTGTCTGCCTGACTTCATGTTAGCACACCAATGTGCCATTCTTTGTTTTTCGCCACTGCTGTTCTTTGCTACATTGCGTAGTGTTGATACACTTGCTTTGCAGTTTACACCACTGCGCTTTGCTAGTCCCTTGCGTCCTGGATTCTTTCCATTAGCAAAGTTTTCAGCAAGTTCTAGCTCTTGTAGAATTTCAATAGCTTTCATTTCTTCTTTCCAGCGCAATGTGCTTTTTGACTAAACCCTTTTGGATTAGAACAGTTGATACTACTTTTATACTTTTGTGACCACTTCTCTTGCATTATAACTTTCTCAGCTGTTTCAATTAACTGACGCATCTCTTCAACGCTTTCGCAGTTCCAACGACGAAGTGCTAGAGCTTTAGGAGTAGGCTTACCATTAGGCTTCTTCATGGGACCTTTGTTACCCGACATGCGAGCACAGAAACTCTTACGGCGTTTGGCTGCTTTGCTACCTGGCTTTAATTTACTAGGCTTAGTAGTAACTGCTGTTTGTAGCTTGCTACCTGGATTTTCACGACGATAGGCTTTAACTGCCTTGCGGCTAAGTCCATCTGTCTTGTCTTTACGATTAACTTTGTTCCAGTCTTCGTTAATTATATCAATAATTTTCATATGCTATTCCTGCTAGGCCGCAACCAAACATTGCTAGGGCCGTTATTAAATCATCAATGATTACTGTAAGGGTTTCTCGGGCGATCATATCCATCTTCCTCTGGTAACACTTCGTAATTGTTATCTGCCGGCTTATCTTCTTTAACCGGTTCAGTTTGTTGTTGTACTCGCTTGATGTAATCAGCTAAAGTCTTGTCCATTATCGTAAGCTACTCCACTGTGATAAATCTGGTTGAGCATCTTCTAACGCTGCCTTCTGGCTCGGTGTTAGCAACGGCATAAAATTTATACCTGTGTACTGCTCAACGGTTTTAATGTTGGTTGCATATTTAGGCAAATCTGCAACAGGAAGCGGCGCATTTGGAAATAGGAAAGCAATTGACTTGCTGCCTTTACGGTCAACAATAACCTTCCACATGTGTGTTGGAACACCTACACGGCCAGCACCAATAGTTTGATATTGTCCGCTATAGATAGTACCGCTTACAACATAGATATCTTTACCTTCTAATACCCAATTACGAACTGCTGTTTCTAATTGTTTCCATATACCGCGATTGTGATTTGGAACTTGCGGAACCATGTTACTTAGAAAGAAGCTTTCGCTCATTGCTTCAGCGGAATGAGTGTTGTCAGCCCCTGGCGCAAGATGCCCTCGGTCATATGGAAACCCAGCGTAATCTGCCAATGTTGATTGATACTGTTTCGGTAAAGAGGGATCAGCTCTAAAGTCGTCTTTTCTTTTTGCTGGTCCTGTGATACTTTCGTAGGTGATGTGTTCAACAACATATTCAGCTGTCTTTGTGTCGTATCTGTAGTGGATTGCGTAGTTGCTTTTACAAAGATACTGCGTGGTACCAGCAGGCAATGCGCTAACCGGTGCTCCACGCAGGACAAATTGAGGACATTGATCGTCTATAGGGTTAGCTAGGGCTAACAGAGGCACTAGAACTAGTGCAAACAACAGCTTCTTCATCAGTAATACTCCGTGCTTGATAGAGTATTTACCTATTTAAATGTAGTTATTAAACCAGCCTACTTTCTTTCCTTCTGCCAAGCGTCTATCATGCTCTCCAACAGAGGAAGGATAACGCCAAGCCCAACAGGCAACAAGGGCCATAAAAATACCAGTATATACCAATCCACGAGTAGGGACTCCTGTAAAATACATGATAAGCAAGCTGGAACTCATCATTATTAACATTAAGTATTTCATCTTTAGCGGAAATACACGCTTTTCATTCCAGTTAGTGAGAAACGGGCCAAAGAGCTTATGATTATAAATCCATTTGTGCAGACGCTCACTGCCCTTGCTAAAACAGTATGCGGCAAATACAACAAATGGGGAGTAGGGGATGCCAGGTGTGACAACCCCTACATAGGCCATGCCTAAACTAAGTAAACCTAATATAGTCCAAAAGACTTTTTTTACTGGATGAATTGTAGCCATTCTTTAAACCTTACATTGAAGCCTTGCTTCTTACGCTTATACACCAGTTCGTAGAAGTCTGGCTTGTAAGGTCTGACTTTAGGTTTCCAGCCGTCCTTGTCCGCTTTGCTTGCGTTACATGGTGAGCAAGCAGTTACGGTGTTTTCCCATGTAGTTTTACCACCCTTTGAAATTGGGTGTACATGGTCAAGGGTTGAGTCTTTGCGTTCTACATGGGTTCCGCAATATTGGCATCGACCGTCATCTCGTAGGTAGACATTCGATCTAGAAAATCGAACACCACTCTTTACTTTCATGTATTCACGAAGCATGATTACACTAGGTACTTGAGTTTCCCAGCGGGCTGAACGAACAACCCAATTGTCGTGGAACATCAATACATCGGCTTTATCCAAAACCATGTACTTGATTGCTTCTTCCCAAGGGATTACGCTAAGTGGCATGACAGAAACTGGCAAACCATCTGCGTTTAATACTAATGTATCTGACACTTTAAACCTCTTTTCTAGTTGTGTTACAGACCCAACCATTGAGCCTAAATTATAAGCTCATATATTACTTATGTCAAGAGGTTTTTTACAGGATATTTTGGGCAAATTCTTGCCCAGAACGATCAAGGGCATTGCACCATTGATCCTTGTTGTCTGTGCCAAAAACTAAATCTAAATCACTTTTGGCTGTACACCAACTAGTGTCCAAGCTGTAAGGTGGACGGCCTTTTATTTCATTTACTAACTGTTTTGGGCCCCAACCTGCAACTCCCATAAACAGTCTCCACTGGTCTGGAACATCACCGGACTCAAACCTTGGAAGTATATCATCTGCACTACTAATACTAAACTTATCGTCAATCTGCATAGTGTTTTTACAGCGCCAGTCATGCGTGTGTAAGACACTCAAACTCTTTACATTTACAGGGCCGCCGAGATAAACAAACCCCGGAGTATCTAACTTAAATCCTAACTGTTCGCCAAACTCATTAATACTCATGTGACTGCGTTTGTTTAAGACTAAACCTACACTACCTTCACTGTGATGTTCTGTAACCATTATTACAGTCTTGTACCAGAAGTTGCCTTTTACTGATGGTGGTGCTATTAATAAATTGCCGATTAAATTCATGCAACTATTTACTAACTGTTAAGCTAATGATGTATTAAAAACGGTGCCACCTATTTGTTTGCCACCTGCTTTGTTCATAGCGTGTAAGTAACCAATGTTAGTACCTGCGCCGTAGGCGGCAGGATTAGCGGCTGTGAAGTTACGCTGTTGATGACTTACCTTAGGTAGTATATTGATAGCGGCATAAAGTATAGCTCGCATCTGTTTATCGCTTGGGCCGCGAATAAAGTTAGGACTTGGTCTGTGTCCGTCTGCGGCTGTACCCGTAACAGCTTGGAATTGATTCTTAGCAGTTAGAGCGGCAATAATACCGTTCTTACCGTAGTCACGAGCACGGTTTAATATACTACCCATTACCATAGCATATTCTTCTATGTTATAGCTAGACTCTGCACCTGTTGCTCTTACTAGATAATTCCATTCGTCATCACTCATACCTCGTCCGAGGTATTTTTCTGCACTAGATCTTGCGGCTTTAGAGTCTTTACTGTCTGGCAATGAATCTAATTTCTTAACTTCATCATCTTCAATGTCACGCAAACTACTGGCCGCGCTTGCCTTAACATCTTTAGCAGTACTCTTACTAATCTTGCCTACTAGTTTAGGATTTGATCCTAGCAATGCATTCATCTTTGCAACTGTGTTAGGACCTGGATCTCCATCAACTTCTAAGTTGTTGTCTTTCTGAAACTCTTTAACAGCCGCACTAGTCTCACTACCTCTTACCCCGTCTACACCGTGTTTAGGTAATGAATAACCCAGTGCCAGTAATACTTTTTGAATGTCTGCTACTTCTGGACCAACTCGTCCTTGTGGAACTCCTAATTTAGTCAGTACTGACTCGTTAGCGCCGTCTGGCTTGTTAACCGGAGTTGATGAGCCGCCTTGGCCTTTGTCAGCATCTTTAGTCTTTACAGGAGCCGCTCCTTCGGCGAACAACTTCTTATAGCCGTTGTACGGATGTATGCCATCACCTTTGGCTATTGCAGGATCAAAGTCTTCCAATGGCCCTAAGAACTTAGCACCTGTGGCTGATGCTATTGCTTCTAGTTTTGAATTAACACCTGTGTAGTCGATTGTCCATTGTTTGCCTGCTGTATATTGCGTAGGCTTTTGTGGTGGAGTCCTTGTACTAGCTACACCAACTAATGCCACTGATGCGCCAGCATCTTTTAACATTTTAATTTGACTAGCAATAGGAGCAAACATTTCTGTTTGAATAGATTTACCGTCTACTGTAGTAACTTTAGAACTGTTGGCGGCTCCGCTACTTAAAATAACAGTAGCACCTTTAGCATCTCCACTAGTTACACATGCACGAACTAAGTTATCTAATATAAACTTAGTGTTCTTTCCTGGGTTAGTATATGTTGTAGGTACGCCGCCTGCTTTAGCAATGCCGGTAGCAATACTATCGCCGATTACAACGATGTTGTCTTTTGATTCTTTTAGGTAGACTTTGAATTCGTTAAATCGCATGTTAACTCCAGTCAGGCAAAGGGCCGCCGTACTTGTTGCCTTTGATACGCTTACCACCAACTTTAACACGGCTCTTCTTGCTCTTACCTAACTTGTGACTCTTGTTACCGTCACGGGCTCTTAGGCCTTGCGACTTGCAACTTGCTAATTGACTAGCACCTAAGTCTTCGTCTGGTGTGGAACTAATGCACAATGCACGAGGAGCCTTTTCTTCTTTAAAGGCTGCTTCTAGCTCTTGCATTACTTCGTCCATAGGAACAGCTTGTTTCTTGTGTTTAAAGTCGCCCTGCTTCTCGGCCTTCTTTTTATCTTTGTGTGCGCCTGCGCCTGTATTGATAGCGTTCTTAGCTACAAAGTTGCGTGGCTTGCTTGCATCTTGTTTCACTGTCTTGCCTTCTTGTATTGTATTTGGTTTATCAGCTGGGTAGAAGTAACGACCTACTACACCTTTCAAACTGTTGCGTGTCCATGTGTAAACTTGCCAACCTTCTTTAGTAGCAATAAGTTTCATGTCAGGTGCTTCTCCACCTGGGATTGGCATACGACTAGCTCTGTTATACTTTGTTCCGTCTACATCTAAGAAATCGCTGTCGCCGTCCCACGATGCGTTAGAAGGCTTAGGAGCATTAGCACCATGGAAGTTAACTTTGTTTAATCTTTCTACATCCGGTGTGTTAACAGCTAAACGGTTTGCATCTGCTTTTGCTTTTAATGCGGCTTGACGTTTTGCTTCTGCGGCATTACTAGCGGCTGCATCCTTTGCCCACTTTTCTCTAGTACTTGGACTAGGAAACGCACCTGCAATCTCTTCTAAATCTTTGTCAGTCATTCTGTCCCAAGCACGGTTAGCAGTATCGCTATTCTTCTTAGCATACTTAGGATCAGTATCTGCTTTCTTAGACACTACACGATCCACAGCTCGTTTTTGTACCTTAGTTAACATCTTCTGACCTTTAGCAGTATCACCGTATTCTTCTAACGAGCCTTCCGCCACACCTTCTCTAGTAGACATACGCTTCATTTGCGCTTTAAACTCGTCGCTGTTCTTTAGCTTGTCAAACTCTTCTTCAGGATCGTATTGTTTACCAGTCTTGCGATCTGTAACATAACGCTTCTGTGGTTCGTGCCCACGCTCAGGACGACTGCCCTCTCTGCTTGGACGCTTTGGATTAGTGCCTAGTGCGGCTTCTGTAAATTGTTTTGCTCTCATAGTAAGACTCAATTAATACTGTATTTATTAGTATTACTGAGCTAAGAACTCGAAAACATTAAGCCATTTACGCTTGCCTATAGTCTTTTTAAGTAGGGTTAAATCTGCTTTAGTTGTGTGTCTAAAGCGGGTTTGTTCTTCTGCAGGGATAGGTACAAACTCAATTGGCACATTTTCCTGCTCTGCTATTTCTTCTGCTATGTCGAGGAAACTGTGTGGAAGTCCGGAACCTACATTCCAAATACCAGACCCGTGTACTTGTTTAATAAAGTCAATGTGCAGTTTACACACATCGCCTACCCAAGTCCAATCACGCTTGATATTTTCAGCATTTTCCCATACAGTAATTTTGCCTTCCTTGCGAGCTTGTGTGCGCCATTTATGTATAGCATTAGCACGATTGCCGCGTAGATGCATCCACTTGCCGTAGACATTAAAGTAACGGAAGCCTTGTACCATTATGTGTTGCTCTTGTTGAAAGACCCAGCGATCAAACAGATACTTTGACCAAGCATAGGGTGTTTGCGGGTTACAAGGTGCATACTCACTAAAGTCTTTAGTTTCGCCGTAGACACTACTACTGCTAGCGTATTGTAAGTGTACACCGTGATGATTACACTCGTCAAACAACCACTGACTAAACTCGTAATTCTGCTTCATTATAGCTTCAACATCTTTGCAAGACATGTCTGCTATAGCACCCAAGTGTATTACCCAATCATACGCGGCAACATCGGGACGATCGTTAGGAGACCATTCCCACCCTTCAACTTCCCAATCTTCTTCTTGGTGCATCCAGGCTAGCATATTCCGGCCAATGAAGCCTTCGTGGCCTGTTATAAGTATCTTCATGCTACTATTTACTTTTGTATCTTCTGTAGGTAATTAATTAGATCTTGTTGTGCTAGTTGATCCATATCATTAAACAAGTCAATGATTGTAGCTCGACGTTCGTTGTCTGAATTAGTGTTGCCTTTATTTTCGTTGAGTCGCTTGCACCTAATTCTAAAGTTTTCCGGATGGTTGTTTTTGCTTAAACTGTGAGGGTCGATGTGATCTAAGTTTGGAAAGTGCATTGGGTCTTCAGTAATCTTATTACGGCCTTTACCCCAGTCGTAATAATATTCTTGAACACCGTCGGTCCACTTGATGCTATCTGCTTTATGCTTTTCTATGAAATCGTCTGTCTGTGTATCTGTCCACTTATATAGCTTTTGGTAGTAGCCTTTAATTGCTACTTTAAACAACACGCACGGATCGTCATAGTTGTCCACAACGAAATTATAAAGGTGATAGTAGGTCCCTTCTTCGTCACCGGAGAAGAGTTCCCTATCTATAATTGCTTGATTAATTTCGTTGTGAGTCATTATGCAAGAGCAAAGTGTTTCTTAGACTTTTTAACAGGCATTATTTTGTAATCAACTAAGATGTCTGCTACATCTTTGCGGTTATATTTGATAGGTGCCCATTTAATCTCAGGATCGTTTGCATGAACAATGCTACACAATTTGTAGATGCCAGCGGCAATTTGGCGGGGCTCAGGACACTTAAGATAATCAGCAACCTTTGCGCCGTTGGACTTGTCCTCCATAAAGTCAGCAAACGCTTTCTTTATTTCTCTGTGCATTGTGTTCTTTTTAGGATCAGAATGCTTATAAATGATTGCTTGGAGGATTGCCCAATCCATTGATGCTTCATCGTCGAAGAATCCATTATTTGTTTGCTCGCGCATAAACTCTAGCAAGCCCCAAACATTAGCAGTTGCTAACGGTGCTTTAGGGAAAGCAGAACAAATAATACTAACAGCCCGTTCATACAATTCAGCACCGTAGGTCTCGTAGTAATCAATCATATTACCAACGCCTGTACATTCTTTAGGGCCTGCTGTGTTGTCTCCGCCTTTTTCAACAAACCTGCTACCAAACTGTTTATGAATGTCGAAGATGTGTTCACACTTAACATCGCCTGGGATTAAGTCTTTGCGATTTTCTGCCTTACGAACTTGGTTGCGACGAACTTGAATACGAAACTCGTCGTACGAGCTTGCAGACAATGTGTGCAAGTTGTCAGTGGCATACAAGTCCACATCAACACTTTCAAAGTCGCTGTCAATCCACTCAACAGGAATTTCTCTAATGCCCATGATAATACACGCAACCGTTCTGTGCTGTCCATTATTAAGATTACTAGTACCGTCACTGAGTCTACGGGCCAAACTCATAAGCACATGATCTGGATCAAACTGGAACATAATGTCTGCCAGCAAATGTTGTAACCAAATGCCTCGTTGCACTGAGTTGTTCTTGTACAACAGATCTGTAGGGAAGTAATGCTCTGGGTGTCTACGCATTGCTCTGTTAGTTAAAGTAAGACACCAGTCTAAGTCTACCCCTTGTACTGCTCCGGATTGTTGGAGTACCCAGAGGATTTTATTAGCAATTTGGTAAAAGCTAGGACGAGCACCTAAGTCATCGGTATCAACATACTTTGGTACTTTATCTAGAATCTCTTTCTTTTCTTGGAAGGAAAGTTTTGATATATGTTTGCGAGATGCCTTTGGGCCAAAAACTTTGATAAGGTCTTCGCCGTAAATTGTTTTTGGATCTTTGTGTGGAAACGACATTACTGTGTGCCTTTCTGTGTTAATATGCCACTATTGTATAACCATTTGCTATTCTTGTCAACTAGCCAAATGAACTTGACAGCCAAAAGGCATTATTATATAATAGTGGCATATCAACAAACTTAGGCACACACTATGCAGGCAGTTAAAGAAGTAACCAAATGGGAAGGCAACATACAAGCCAACCACACTTACTTGCTAGAAGGCGACAACATGATTGCCTACATTAAGTTTGGTAAAGGCAAGCCGTTTTACTTTAAGAAGACTATCCGAATTGACAAGCGTGGCCGTAAGTTTGAAGAACTCAAAACTAATCCGTTTGAAGTAAAAGCCGAGCCTACGCTTAGAGCTGTTGCTGGCAGTAAAGGCAACACTTATTATGTAGACGACGAAGCAAAGACCTGCACATGCCCAGGCTTTACATATCGCGGAACTTGTAAACACATTGCGGAATAAATTATGAAAATGTATATTTGTATTAAAGACGACTTGCCTGTGGGCATGGCGATGAATACTGCGGCACATGCAGGACTTATGTGTCACATCTCGTTTGGACACAAGGAAAACTATAAAACATGGCTGAATAAGAGCTTTAAGAAAGTAACTTGTGCTGTCACACCGGCAGAGTTTGCCATGCTTAAAGAACTGCCAGACACTCAGATTGTTACAGAAAGTCGTATGAACGGACAAGAAGTTGGCATTGTACTGTGCCCACGAAACGACACTGAATGGCCCGAATTTGTAAATCTTTTAAAATTGTGGAAGTAAGGAGAAGTAGCATGAAGGTAGTTAAAGGTGATTTACTTGCAATGGGCAAGAACAACGAGTTCGATATTATCGTGCAAGGTTGTAACTGTTTCTGTGTAATGGGTAGTGGCATTGCCGCACAAATTTCACAGCAATTCCCAGACGCTAAACTAGCAGACGATGAAACTGTTAGAGGCGATGCAGGCAAGCTCGGAACATACACAATTGGTATGCACGGGCGGTTGGTAATTATTAATGCTTATACCCAATATGGTACTAGCAAGAACGGTGAAGATGTATTCGAGTATAATGCATTTGAGCGTGTGCTAGATAAAATTCAGCATCGCTTTGGCAAGTGGCGCATCGGTTTGCCGTTAATTGGCATGGGCTTGGCGGGCGGTGATGCTAGCCGTATTATGCCTATGATTGAGCGTTTTGCCGAAAAGGTTGAACGACAAGGCGGAAGTGTTACACTAGTCGAATGGGCCAAGTAATGACTAAAGAAGTACCACAGCATAAAGACAAACTCGGACGCTTGCTCAGTGTAGGCGATTTTGTTGCCTACCCTACCCACAACTCCCTAGAGTTTGGCAAGGTTATGAAAGTTAACAACAAGATGATTGGTGTGGTGCCTGTTATTCAAAAGTACAAGCACTATAAGAATACTAACAAGTATCCGTCTGATATTGTTCGTCTTGAAGAAACAGACATGACTTGGTACATTCTAAAGAACACAGCATGACAACTAAACTTCACCCGTGGCAGGAAAAGATACTTGTAGACATAGAGTCTGGCGGATTTCGTGCGGGTGAATTAACTGTTATGATGGCTGGACGACAAACAGGCAAGAGTGTCTTCTCTGCAATGTATAAACGAATTATGGAAGACCTGCAGAATCAGCCTGTTGCAGAATTAGTGCTAAGTGAAAACAAGCTAGCTGGTGCTCGTTATTATTGTGTAGAACCAGTTGGTGGTAATTGGAAAAATATGGAAGCCTGGTGTACCCAAACATTTGGGGAGCCTGGTGAAGTTTGGCCTAAGCAAGAGTTTGTTTGGCCAGAAGTACCTAGGTGGGTACAAAACAATCGCAAGTTCTGGTTCCGCTCAGAAAAAGATCGCGATTGGTTTATTATTAAGTGGAACGCATGAAATACAATTATACTGCAACTGACTACCTCAATAAGAGTCTAGATGCTGATAGAATAGTTAATAGGTTTCTAGATAGATATGAAAGCCATGCCGGACTAAGCGGGCATAAACGCTATGCTAAACGACAAGCGATTGCTTACCGAGATTGGTTAGCCGACGGTGGCCCTATTCCCTTCCATCAGACTGTAGAACACGAGCCATATGTTGAGATGTATATACCTCAACATAGATTTAGACAGCTAGTAGAGCTAGATGAAGACTACACAGACGCCTGTAGACGAGCTAGTAATTCAAATGCTGTTATAGCTCAACTACAAGAAGAAGAGCGTATTCGTAATAGCAATCCTAGTGTCAAGGCTGCTTACGAGAAATATAAGATGCTATTGGAGATATGTAGATGATTAAAGGTATTATGGGTAGTAACGGATTAATAGTTAACGGCGGCAATACTAGTGTGCCTTATATTAATATATCCACTGGGGGCAATAACAGTAACCCAATGCAAGGTATGATGCGTATCAGTGGTACAGAGATACAAGTGTTTGACGGTACTAGTTGGATGAACATAGCATCTAGTTACGCAACTGTAGAGCTCACTGGCGAAGTGCAAAGCATCATCCAATGGGCTAGAGAAGAACGCAACAAACAACTAGAGCGCACTAAGTTAGTAAAGGATAACCCAGCACTACAAAAAGCTCTAGAAGCAATTGAACGAGCAGAGGCTAACTTTGACTTAATAGCAAAGTTTGTAGAAAATGACAGCACCGTCTCTTAAACCAGCAGGCGAACAAGATCCGGACTTTGGGCGAGCTGTCTACGACTACTTAAAAGATTTTGGTGCCAAGATACACATTCGGACTGATATAGACATTGCCTACAACAGAGAAGTCTACGATTGGTGCGAAGAATACATGGGCACCAAATACAAAGATTGGTTTATGATACGGCAAGGATTAAACAAATCAAACACCGTTTGGATAAAGTCGCCCAAACGAGCTACACTCTTTAGACTTAAATGGAACGATATCATCGAAGATTCGCTTGACAACCCTGTTAAGTGATTATACAATAAGCTATCTTATATTCGAAAGATAGCCTATGGCAGACCTGCGACCATTCATCAAACACGAAATAAAGGAAATCCGCCAAGGAGATCCTAACTTTATGTTGAGCGACGGGCTTATGCTTATCCCCCGTGCAATGATCCACATTCTACCAGAATGTCCTCACAATATCCGAGAAATGCTCAATTGGGCAATAGCCGAAGGTTATATTAAAACTGTAGCACATGTTCAAGGAAAGGAACTAACATGGGAAGCAATGACAAAATAATGAGCTTTCGTCAATGGGTTTACGAAATGTGGAATCAAAACAAAGACGAGCTGTTTGAATTTAGACAGATGCCTTACGATCAAGCCGAATACTTTAACAAGTACAAGTATTGGCTCAAGCGTGAATATAAACATCAGATGAAAGCAAAATAATGTATAACGAAATCTTTTTTATTCTAGGTCTGTTGTTCTTCAAGCACTGGTACATTGACTTTGTGGACCAGTCAATGGAAGAAGTTAATAGCAAAGGCAACTACGGAGAGTGGTTGGGTATTAGACACAGCTTTAAACACGGTATTGGTACTCTGATTGTATTTGCATTGTTCGACTTTTCGTTTGTTGACTGTGTGCTACTTGGCTTAATTGACTTTGTTATCCATTACCACACAGACTGGGCAAAGATTAACATTAATCGCAAGAAGAACTATACAGTTGAAACTCCGCAGTTCTGGGCATGGCTCGGAGCGGATCAACTAGTTCACTCGTTCACATATCTATTCCTAGTCTGGGTAGCTGTGTGACTCTAAAAAAGAACACG